>Ga0209278_1002317_pt1 | contig 10687 bp, 7 predicted proteins | sample JI81BgreenDNA_FD_187504 | JGI IMG/M metagenome (GOLD analysis project Ga0209278, IMG submission 187504) | Wastewater effluent complex algal communities from Wisconsin, to seasonally profile nutrient transformation and Carbon sequestration -... | ecosystem: Engineered > WWTP > Effluent > Algae... | reverse complement strand
AGCGTGGGCTGGTAGCCGGCGAACCAGGCGTCCATGGAGTCGTTGGTGGTGCCGGTCTTGCCGTAGAGGTCGGGCCGCCTGAGCGTGCCCTGGGCGCGCGCCGCCGTGCCGCTGCGCGTGACCTCCTGCAGCAGCGTGTCCATCACGAAGGCGTTGCGCGCCGGCAGCGTGCGCAGGGCCTCGGTCAGCTCGGGGGGCCGGGCCTCCAGCAGCACGCGGCCCTTGCTGTCGGTGATGCGGCTGATGAGCATGGGCGGCACCAGGTAGCCGCCGTTGGCGAACACGCCGTAGGCCGTGGCCATCTGCAGCGGCGTCACGGTGCCGGCGCCCAGCGCCATGGTCAGGTAGGCCGGGTGGCGGGCACGCTCGAAGCCGAAGTTGTCGAGCCAGCGCTGCGCGAACTCGGTGCCCGTGGCCTCGAGCACGCGGATCGACACCATGTTCTTGGACTTGGCCAGCGCCACCTGCAGCGACATCGGGCCCTCGAAGGTGCCGTCGTAGTTCTTGGGCTCCCAGGGCTGGCTGCCGGTGGCGCTGGCGTCGTAGAACAGCGGCGCGTCGTTCACCACCGTGGCCGGCGTGAAGCCCTGCTCCAGCGCCGCCGAGTAGATGAAGGGCTTGAAGCTCGAGCCCGGCTGCCGCCAGGCCTGGGTGGCGCGGTTGAACTGCGTCTTGCCGAAGTCGAAGCCGCCGACCATGGCGCGCAGCGCGCCGGTGCGCGGGTCCAGCGCCACGAGCGCGGCCTGCGCCTCGGGCAGCTGCGTCAGCGTCCAGCTGCCGCGCGCTCGGCCCTCGGTGGCCTGCAGCGCGCGCACCACGGCGCCACGGCGGATCTGGCGCTGCGGCGGCGCCTTGGCCGCCAGACCCGAGGTGACGGGCCGCAGGCCCTCGCCCGTGACCGTGATGACATCGCCCGACAGCAGCATGGCGCGCACCTGGCTCGGCGAGGCCTCGAGCACGACGGCGGCGCGCAGCTCGCCATTGTCGGGGTGTTCCGCCAGGGCCTCGGCCACGCGGGCGTCGAGCAGCTTCTCGTCGTCGGGCAGGTCGACGTAGGCCTCAGGGCCGCGGAAGTGCTGCCGCGTCTCGTAGTCCATGAGGCCGCGGCGCAGGGCGTTCCAGGCCACCTTCTGGTCGTCGGCGCGCACGGTCACCGTCACGTCCAGGCCGCGGCTGTAGGCTTCCTCGCCGTACTGGGCGAACACCAGCTGGCGCGCCGCCTCGGCCACGAACTCGCCCCAGTCGGGTGTCGGGTCCTGGCGCGTGTACTTCAGCACCTGGGCCAGGGCTTCTTCGTGCTGCGCCTCGGTGATGAAGCCGCCCACGAACATGCGCTCGATGATGTAGCGCTGGCGGATGGTGGCGCGGCGTGGGTTGCTGATCGGGTTGTAGGCCGAGGGCGCCTTGGGCAGGCCGGCCAGCATGGCGGCCTCGGCCACGGTGATGTCGCGCAGCTTCTTGCCGAAGTAGATCTCCGCGGCCGCCGCGAAGCCGTGCGCGCGCTGGCCCAGGAAGATCTGGTTCATGTAGAGCTCGAGGATCTGGTCCTTGGTGAGCAGCCGCTCCATCTTCAGGGCCAGCAGGATCTCGTAGATCTTGCGCGTGAAGGTCTTCTCGGTGGAGAGGTAGAAGTTGCGCGCCACCTGCATGGTGATGGTGCTGGCACCCTGGCTGCGGGCGTCGCGCAGGTTCTCCAGCGCGGCGCGGGCGATGCCCTTGTAGTCGACGCCACCGTGCTGGTAGAAGCGCGCGTCCTCGGCGGCCAGCACGGCGTCCTTCATGACCTGCGGGATCTGCCCGATGGGCGTGAAGTTGCGGCGCTCCTCGCCGAACTCCGCCAGCTGCACGCCGTCGGCCGAGAACACACGCAGCGGCAGCTTGGGCCGATAGTCGGTGAGCGAGTCGATCGCCGGCAGGTTGGGGTAGGCCACGGCCAGGGCCACGCCCACCAGCAGCAGCAGCGCCAGCAGGCCGGCCAGGGCCAGCCCGGCCAGGGCCGCCACGGCACGCCCGGCCCAGGCCAGGGGCCCGCGGCGCGGCGGGGGCGGGGCACTGGGCGCGCCCGGGGGGGTCGGTTGATCGCTCATTGCTGGTCGAAAGGGGCGCGCCCATTGTGTGGGATGCCCACGGCAGGCTGCCACGTGACTTTGTCCACAAGCCACCCACACCCCACCCGGGTTCGCCCGCATCGGGCTCTTTCGGCTTGTTTCACATGCTGCATCCGGCTTCCGAAAACGTCAGGATCCGGCAACGTGAAGGGGGTGAAGACCGGCCATTTTTCTTTGGCGCACAAAGGCTTTACTGCTAGCATTGAAGTAACTTCTTAACAAGCTCGGGGTCAGTGCCGAAGACCTTTTTCAGCGCCCCGACCGGGTGTCGAGACCGCCCAGCCCGCCGCGTCGGGCGCGGCTCGGCGCTATCGTGGGCGCCCATCGAGGACGTCAGGGTCGGCAAGGCCGAGGAGTAGGCAACGTGGGATTCCTGGATTTGTTGCTGGGCCGCAAGCACCCACCGGTGATCGGCCTGGACATCAGTTCGTCGAGCGTCAAGCTCGTTGAACTCGATCAGTCGGCCAGCGGCGAGTACGTGCTGGAGCGCTTTGCGTCGGAGCCTTTCGAGAAGGGCTGGATCACCGACGGCCAGATCGAGAAGTTCGACGAGGTCGCGGCTGCGGTGAAGCGCGTGCTGCAGAAGAGCGGCACGAAGACGCGCAACGTCGTGATGGCCATGCCGCAGAGCGCCGTCATCACCAAGAAGATCATGCTTCCCGCCGGCCTGCGCGAGGAAGAGATGGAGATCCAGGTCGAGAGCGAGGCCAACCAGTACATCCCGTTCTCGCTGGACGAGGTGAGCCTCGATTTTTCGGTCATCGGCCCCAGCCCCACGAGCGCGGGCGATGTCGAGGTGCTCATCGCCGCCAGCCGCAAAGACCGTGTCCAGGACCGCCAGGGCCTGGCCGAGGCCGCGGGCCTCAAGCCCGTGGTGCTGGACATCGAGAGCCACGCCTCGCGCCTGGCCATGGGCCGCATCGTGGCGGCGCTGCCCAACGAGGGCCGTGATGCCCTGGTGGCGCTGTTCGAGATCGGCGCCGACACCACCAGCCTCAAGGTGCTGCGCGACGACGACATGCTCTACGACCGCGACCAGGCCTTCGGTGGCAGCCAGCTCACGCAGCTGATCAGCCGCCAGTACGGCTTCAGCTTCGAGGAAGCCGAGGCCAAGAAGCTCAGCGGTGACCTGCCGGAAGACTACGAAAGCGCCATCCTCGCGCCCTTCGTCGACAGCCTGAGCCAGGAGATCGGCCGCGCGCTGCAGTACTTCTTCACCAGCACGCCGCACCACAAGGTGCACTACGTGATGCTGGCCGGCGGCACGGCCACGCTGCCGGGCCTGAAGGACCGCGTCACCGACCTCACCGGCTTCGCGTCCAGCGTGGTCAATCCGTTCGAGAACATGCAGCTCGCCGCCTCGGTGCGCGAGAGCCGGGTGCGCCGCGAGGCGCCGTCCTACCTCACGGCCTGCGGGCTCGCGATGCGGAGGTTCCTGCAGTGATCCTCATCAACCTCCTGCCGCACCGCGAGGTCAAGCGGGCGCAGCGCAAGCGCGCGTTCTTCGCGGGCCTGGGCGCCAGCTTCGTCGGCGGCCTCGTGATCGCGGGCGTGTGGTTCACCGTGCTGCAGCAGCTCACCTCGGCGCAGAACGACCGCAACGAGTTCCTCAAGGCCGAGATCGCGCGGCTCGACGCGCAAATCAAGGACATCGCCACGCTGCGCCAGGAGATCGAGGCGCTGAAGGCCCGCCAGGCCGCGGTCGAGAACCTGCAGACCGACCGCAACGTGCCGGTGTACCTGCTCAACGAGCTGACCAAGCAGACGCCCGAGGGCGTGTACCTCACCTCGGTCAATCAGCAGGGCCAGACGGTCTCGGTGCGCGGCATCGCGCAGACCAACGAGCGCGTGTCGGAGCTGCTGCGCAACACTTTCTACAACTCGCCGTGGCTCGAGAAGCCTGATCTCATCGAGATCAAGGCCACCAACGTGGGTGGCGGCCGCGACGCCCGCCGTTTGTTCGAGTTCTCCATGCGCGTGACGCTCAAGCGCCCGCAACCGCCCGCCGCGCCCGCGGCCGCCACGCCGGCCGCGCCGGCGAAGTCATCCTGATCCCGAGGGCGCCATGGCCAGAGCCTCCACCCTCAGCTTCGAACCCAGCCGCCTGCTCGACAGCGCCGCCGGGCAGTTCCGCAACCTCAACCCCAACGAGCCCGGGCAGTGGCCCACGCTGCCCAAGGCTGCGGCCTGGCTGGGCGCGGCCGTGCTGGCCGTCGTGGCCGGCTGGTTCGGGGTCATCCAGACGGCCACCGAGGAGCTCGAAGCCGCGCGCCAGCTCGAGCCCAAGCTGCAGGCCGACTACGTCTCGCGCCTGCGCCAGGCGGTCAACCTCAGCGAGCTGCGCAAGCAGAAGCTGCAGGTGCAGGAGTACGTGACGCAGCTCGAGAAGCAGCTGCCCGGCAAGGCCGAGATGGACGCGCTGCTGTCCGACATCAACCAGGCCGGCTTGGGCCGCGGTCTGCAGTTCGAGCTGTTCCGCCCGGGGCAGGTGCAGGTCAAGGAGTACTACGCCGAGTTGCCGATCTCGATCCGCGTCAACGGCCGGTACCACGACCTGGGCTCCTTCGCCGCGGACATCGCCAACCTGTCGCGCATCGTCACGCTGCACAACCTCGTGATCAACCCCGTGCCGCGCGACGCCAGCGGCAACCTCTCGATGGAAGCCACGGCCCGCACCTACCGCTACCTGGATTCCGCGGAGATCGCCGAGCAGCGGGCTGCACAGGCCGCCGCCAACCGCAACCGGGGAGGCCGCCGGTGAAGCACACCCTACGTTTTGGGTCGCTCGTGTGCGTGCTCGCCGCCGCCACGCTGGCCGGCTGCACGGCCGATCACGACGAGCTGCGCCAGTGGATGGAGCAGCAGCGCCGCGAGATCAAGCCCAACGTCACGCCGCTGCAGCCGCCCAAGAAGTTCGACCCCGAGCCTTACTCGCAGACACAGGCGGTCGAGCCCTTCAGCGGCCAGAAGCTCAGCGTGGCCCTCAAGCAGGAGGCGCGCGCGCCGAATTCCCTGTTGGCCAAGCAGCTCAACCGCCGCAAGGAGCCGCTCGAGGCCTTCCCGCTGGACAGCATGATCATGGTCGGCAGCGTCACCAAGCAGGGGCAGCCCTACGCGCTGCTGCGTGTCGACGCACTGCTGTACCAGGTGCGCGTGGGCGACCACATCGGCCAGAACTACGGCCAGATCACCGCGATCAGCGAGACCGAACTCACGCTGCTCGAGACCGTCCAGGACGCCGCCGGCGAGTGGATCGAACGCCCTGCCACCCTGCAGCTTCAGGAGCGGGCGCGATGAGGAAACCTGAGGAGAAACCCACGATGTTCCATTGGCCTTCCTGCCGTGCCGCATTGGCGGCACTGGGAACCGCCGCGGTGGCGGTCGCGTGGCCGGGTCTGGCCTGGGCGCAGAACGCGATCCAGGCCATCACCAGCAGCCAGCAGGCCGGCACGGAGGTCGTGCGGATCGAGCTGTCGCAGCCGCTGGCGGCACCACCGGCCGGCTTCTCGGTGCAGTCGCCCCCGCGCATCGCCATCGACCTGCCCGGCGTGAGCAACGCGCTCGGCCGCAACATGGTCGAGGTCAACCAGGGCAACCTGCGTTCCGTGGCCGTGGCCCAGGCGGGTGAACGCACGCGCCTGGTGCTCAACCTCAAGCAGGCGTCCGGCTACCGGGCCCAGGTGCAGGGCAACACCCTGCTGCTGGTGCTGGACAACGGCGGCGGCCCGGCCGACGAGCCCGTGGCCGCGGCGCCTGCCACCGCGGCGGCGGGCACCAGCTTCGCCCCGTCGCAGAACGCGGACAGCCTGCCGCTGCGCGACATCGACTTCCGCCGCGGCAGCGACGGCGCCGGCCGCGTCATCGTCGGCCTGCCCAGCACCCAGGTGGGCGTGGACATCCGCCAGCAGGGCCAGACCCTGGTCGTCGAGTTCCTGCGTTCGACGCTGCCCGAGGCCCTGCGCCGGCGGCTGGACGTCACCGACTTCGGCACGCCCGTGCGCAGCGTGGCCACGTTCCAGAACGGCGACCGCGTGCGCATGGTCGTGGAGCCCACGGGCGCCTGGGAACACAGCGCCTACCAGAGCGACAACCAGTTCGTGCTGGAAGTGCGCCCCATGAAGGTGGACCCGAACAAGCTCACCCAGGGCCCGGGCTTCAGCGGCGAGAAGCTGAGCCTGAACTTCCAGAACATCGAGGTCCGCGCGCTGCTGCAGGTGATCGCCGACTTCACCAACTTCAACGTCGTCACCTCCGACACCGTCACCGGCACCGTCACGCTGCGCCTGAAGGACGTGCCCTGGGACCAGGCCCTGGACATCATCCTGCAGAGCAAGGGCCTGGGCGTGCGCAAGAACGGCAACGTGCTGTGGATCGCGCCGAAGGAGGAGCTCACGGCCAAGGAGCAGATCGAGCTCGAGTCGCGCAAGAAGATCGCCGACCTGGAGCCGACGCGCACGCAGTCCTTCCAGCTGAACTACACGAAGGCCGAGGAAGTGGCCAAGGGCTTGGCGGGGCAGAACCTCGTCGGCGGCGGCGGCACGGGCAACAACCAGGCCGGCCGCATCCTCAGCCCGCGTGGCAGCGTGCTGTTCGAGTCGCGCACCAACCAGCTGTTCGTGACCGACGTGCCGAGCAAGCTCGAGGAGATCCAGGAGCTGATCGCCAAGATCGACATCCCGGTGCGCCAGGTGCTGATCGAGGCCCGCATCGTGGAGGCCGACGACAGCTTCGGGCGCAACCTGGGCGTGAAGCTGGGAGCGACCGATGCGAGAGGCACGCCCAATCGCGCCGGCATCAGCATCGGGGGTACCTACGACGCCATCGGCGTGCAAACGGGCCAGATCCCTGCGCCGGTTGACTTCCAGCCGAACTCGCAGTTCGTCGCGCTGCCGGCCAACGGCATTGGCGGCGCCACAGCGGCCACGTTTGCGCTGAGCCTGTTCGGAGCCTCGGCCAACCGCTTCCTGAACCTGGAGTTGTCGGCCCTGGAGGCCGAGGGCAGGGGCAACATCGTTTCGAGTCCGCGTGTCATCACGGCCGACCAGCGCGAAGCCTTGATTGAGCAGGGCGAGGACATCCCGTACCAGCAGGCCACGAGCAGCGGCGCCACCTCGGTGGCATTCAAGAAGGCCACGCTGAGCCTGAAGGTCAAGCCGCAGATCACGCCAGAGGGCAACGTGATCCTCAACGTCGAGGTCAACAAGGACAGCCGCGGCGAGCTCACCACCGCCGGCCCGGCCATCAACACCAAGCGCGTGACGACCGAGGTGCTGGTCGAGAACGGCGGCACGGTGGTGATCGGCGGCATCTTCACGCAGGACGAGCAGAACCGCGTGAGCAAGGTGCCGCTGCTGGGCGACATCCCCTTCGTGGGCGCACTGTTCCGCAGCACCGAGAAGAGCACGCGCAAGACGGAGCTTCTGGTGTTCATCACGCCCAAGATCGTCACCGACCGCTCGGCGGCCCGCTGATGGCTTCGCGCGCCTAGACAGGGATAGGACCATGCACTTGCTGAAACTTTTCTCGATTGCGCTCGCGGTGGCCGCCTTGGCGGCTTGCGGCGGCGGCAGCGGGGGCGGCGCACCTTTCGGAGGAAACCCGGGCGGGGGGACCGACACGGGCGGAGGCGGAACAGGCGGTGGTGGTGGCACCACCGCGGCGTCGATGAGCCTCACTCTTTCCAGCAGCACCGTCACCACGGCGAGCCCGGCTACTGTGACGGCCAGGGTCGTGAACGGAACCGGCGCGGGTGTCGCGAACGTTGTCGTGAGCTTCTCTACGTCGGGGGGGCTGGGCACCTTCAGCGCCCCGACGGCACTGACTGGCGCCGACGGCGTGGCAACCGTTACCCTGGCGCCTACCAGCAGTTCTGCGGTTGGCGCCGACACCGTGGTTGCAGCAGCCAACGTCGCGGGCGTCGCTGTATCGGGGAGTGTTGGCTTCCAACTGACGGCGACCAATCTCGCCATTGGATCGTTCACCTCGGACGTCGGCACCGGCGCCTTGAGTGCCTACGGGCAGACCCAACTCACCGTCACGCTTACTGGCGCGGCACCGGGCACTCCGGTCAACGTCAGTGTGTCTTCGTCGTGCGTGTCGCAAGGCAGGGCGACGTTGGCACCGACGAGTGTCAGCACCAGCACCGGCACCGCCACTTTCACGTTCCGAGACGGCGGCTGCGGGGCCTTCAACACCAGCGACTCGCTCCAGGCCTCTGTCACAGGATCATCGGCCAACGCGAGCCTGAACGTTCGATTGACGGCACCCACGGTGGCCAGCGTGGCCTTCGTCTCAGCGGAGCCTAACGAGATCTATCTGCGGGGTTCGGGTTTCGCTGAAAACTCAAACATTACGTTCCAGGTCCGTGACGCGAATGGTTTGGGCGTGCCCAATCAAGAGGTGTCGCTTGAGGCGACGACGCTCGCTGGCGGCTTGACGCTGGATGGAGCCAGCCTCCCGGTGGTCAAGAGATCCGACGTCAACGGCAACGTCATCGTGCGCATCAACTCCGGGACGGTCCCGACGCCCGTCCGGGTGCGAGCCACGCTGATTGCATCGAGCATCTCCACCTTCTCGAGCAACCTCGCCGTCGCCGTTGGCCTGCCTTCTCAGCAGAACTTCTCGCTCTCTCAGCGCACGCAGAACATCGAGGGCTACAACGTTGACGGGATCACCAACAGCTACACGGTGATCGCGTCCGACCGGCTCAGCAACCCGGTGCCCGCGGACACGGCCATCAACTTCGTTGCCGAAGGCGGGCAGGTACAGGCCATCCGCTTCACGACTATCGACAACGGCTTGGCGAGCGCGACCGCTAACTTCCAGACCTCTTCACCCCGCCCGGCAGACGGGCGCGTGACGGTGCTTGCCTACGCGCTGGGAGAAGAGTCGTTCTTGGACACCAACGGCGACAACGTCTACTCGTCGGGCGAGGACTACCAAGACCTAGGCGATGTCTTCCTGGACCGCCTTTTTAACGGCACCTACAGCGCTACCGAGGATCAGTTCATTTCCTTGGCGATCAGCGGCTCGTCTGCCTGTAACGTGGCAGGGTCACCGCTGCTCGCCATCGGCATAGACGCCCCCTCGCGCACCCTCAGCACGGCAGGCACCGCGATCAACACCTGTGTGAGCGGCTGGGGCAGAGCCTACGTGCGGAAGGCGGTCCAAACGGTCTTCTCGACATCTGCAGCGCGACTTGGCTGGCGTGGTGCCCCTCCGGCCTCAGGTGCAGTTGGGCTTCGGGCGAGGAGTGCCGATGGTCTGACCTGCGCTCGCACGTCGCTTGTTGACCAGATCGGCTCCGGCTCATACGCCGCAGACGATACGCCCTCGCGCGTGCCCTTCTTCCTGCTGGGTGACAGTGCTGGCGTGGTGCTCGATCGGGCAGGCAGCTCGGGCTCCTTCACATTCTTGGTTGCGGACGCAAATCCGGTTGCCCTCAACCCAGTGGCCGCCGGTTCAACCATCACCGCTACGGCATCTTCGGGCCTGACGGTGTCTGTCCTGGGCAGTCCTGTGCCGAACACCTTGTCCCCCACCCCAGCGGCTATCAACTACGGGTTCAATGCCACGACTGCCAGCGGCGTCATCACGATCACCGTCACATCGCCAAGCGGCCTGGCCACCAGCTTCAGCCAGACGATCGAAAGAGACGCGTCGACCAGAGCACCGTGTCCCTGAGGCTGTCGCTGGTGGGCATGCCGGGCTGTGGCAAGTCCACGGTCGGCCGGCACCTGGCGAGGCAGCTGGACCTGCCCTTCGCTGACAGCGACAGCGAGATCGAATCCCGGATCGGCATGCCGATCCGGGATTTTTTTGCGCGCGAGGGCGAGGACCGCTTCCGCGACCTCGAGCAGGAGGTCATCGACGAGCTCACCCAGCGCGACGCGCTCGTGCTGGCCACCGGCGGGGGCGCCGTGCTGCGGCCTTCCAACCGCGACGCCCTGCACTCGCGCACGCACGTGATGTACCTGCGCGCGAGCCCCGAAGACCTGTTCCGCCGCCTTCGCCACGACACCCAGCGCCCGCTGCTGCAGGTGGCCGATCCGCAGCAGCGCCTGCGCGAGCTGTTCCGCGAGCGCGACCCGCTGTACCGCCGCACCGCGCACTTCGTGATCGAGGCCGTGCGCCCGTCCGTGCCGGCGCTCATGGGCATGGTGCTCATGCAGCTGGAGGTGGCCGGGCTCGTCGACCCTGCCCGCGAACCCGTACCGCCCCGCCGGGCCGACTGAAGCCCCGGGCGACCCCGCCCCGTACACTGCCGGCATGAACCAGCCCCGCAGCACGCCGCGTGTCGTCGCGGTGCGCACGCCCAGCAAGCACTACAGCATCCTCATCGGCCGCGGCCTGCTCGGCGATGCCACGGCCTGGCAGGGACTGCCGCGCTGCACGCACGCCGTGCTCGTGAGCAACCCGACCGTCTTCGCGCTGCATGGCGAGCGCGCCCTCGCCGCGCTGCAGGCCGTGGCACCGCGCCAGAGCCACGTGCTGCTGCCCGACGGCGAGGCCTACAAGGACTGGCAGCACCTCAACCAGGTCTTCGACCACCTGCTGCGCGAGGCCTGCGACCGCAAGGC
>Ga0209278_1002315_pt1 | contig 10689 bp, 2 predicted proteins | sample JI81BgreenDNA_FD_187504 | JGI IMG/M metagenome (GOLD analysis project Ga0209278, IMG submission 187504) | Wastewater effluent complex algal communities from Wisconsin, to seasonally profile nutrient transformation and Carbon sequestration -... | ecosystem: Engineered > WWTP > Effluent > Algae... | reverse complement strand
TTACATTACCGCTAATCGTGCCGGCACTCTGGGCTATGCTGCCTGTACCGCCAGCGCTGCTCTTGATCGTTAAATTGCCATTCGTACTTAACGTACCAGCATTTACCGTAAGGGTACCTGTGATGGCTAATGCTCCATCTAGCGTAACACCGCTACTATTATTTACCGTAAGGTTTTGTACCGTATTGCTTGCGTAAGTGCTTGCTAGTATTGTTTGTGCTCGGGTGCCATTGTAGTTCACCGTTCCGGCTGTAGCAGTGAAGGTGCCGGCGTTGATAAAACTACCAGCAATGTTGAGGGTGCTGGTTAACGTTGCACTTGCACCACTATGGATACCTAAGCCAGCTAACGATTGCTCACTGGTAATTTGTACTGGCATATTCGCAGCATCGGCGATAATAACGGCATGGTCGGTACTCGTTGGAACACTGTTCAAAGACCAGTTTCCTGCGGTACCAAATGCACTGCTACTTGTACCACGCCACACATTCCATGCTGTACTCTGCACCCAGTTGCTAGCGGTACCTGTTAAAGTGAAACCTGTTAGTGTGCCGTTATTAGCATTAGCTGTTTGATCGGACAAGGTAGTTATACCTGTATTGGTGCCACCAGCAGTGCCATTATCGAAGTTATAATATGCTACTAGATTGGCTGTATTACCACTAAGGGTTTGGTACATGTTAGTTCTTATTTGGGCAGCTGTTCGAACGGTATTCCACACGCGGAGTTCATCCATAGCTCCGTTAAAGAAGTTACAGGTACAAGTACCACGAGCCTGAACACCAATATCTAAGGTTCCATTGGTGGTACCATTATTGATTTGTGCTTGCGTACTGGTGTAAGGACCGTACTGCGTACCATTCACATAGAAATAAACCCTTAAACTTGAACCAATATCTTCTACTGTTACCGCTACATGCTGCCATCTGTTCATCGTTAACAAGCCCGCAGGTGTATACACAGAAGAGGCCTGATTACTCTGATCCCAAAAGAAAATTCGACCATCGGTTTCTACGCCTAAGCCATAACCATAGTTCTGTTTGGTAATAACATTACCTCCTGCTGCTGGGCGTATCCAAGCCTCTATCGTTAAAGCACCTCCAGCACTTAAATCGTGACTTGCATTGTATGGTATCGTTACATAATCGCCACTGCCATCAAATTGAAGTGCGTTCGCTAGCGGTATGCTGGTAGTATTAACTGTTATAGTACTGGAATTAGCTCCGTGGCCAGTTACACTTGTTTTATCGGCTCTTACACGATAATAATAAGTTGTATTAGGAGATAACCCTGTTACTTGAAAAGATGTTCCATTTACACTTAAACTATTATAACCCGAGACAAAACTTGCAAAACTTGATGAGGTAGAAACATCGAGTAGATAGTTTATTACTGTGCCAACGGCAGGCGCTGTCCAATTAGCAGTAAAACCATTATATGCAACATTGGTAGCAGCATTAGCAGTTGGTACCACCATTGCATAGCTTTCTACCCAATTACTTGTTGAACCTGATAAAGAAAAATTATTTAATGTACCGTTGTAACCACTTGCTAAGTCTACAAGCGATGTTACACCAGTATTTGTTCCAGCTGCAACACCGTTGTCAAAATTATAGTATAATACCAGATTGGTTTGTGGCACTGTTGGAATGGATGTCATATCTGATCTAATCTGATTCTGAGTTCTCGCAAGCGTCCATACCCTTAGCTCATCTATACTACCTGCAAAAACACTTTGGGCGCCGCTATTACCTCTACCACCAATGCGCCAAGGATGACCATTATTAGTCATATTAGTGGTAGCCGTTGCCGTTGCAACTACCTCTCCATTAATGTACAACGTATTTGAAGTACCACTTCTAACATAAGCAACATGCTGCCAACGATTCGCTACAATAGAGCCAACAGGAGAAGCCATATTTGCTTCTTCTAAAGCATTGTACTGCATAAATAATCGGCCGCCGCTTATGAAAAATCTAAACTGAGAGTTAGCATCTCCCGAATTATCCTTGCCCAAAATTACGCCATATGAGTTGGGGCTTGTAGGATATACCCAAGCAGAAATTGTAACATCGCTTGTACCAAAAACAGGTATGCTAGTTCCAAGATTCACAAAATCATCAACACCGTCGAATCGTAAAGCGTTGCCTGGAGGAGCGTATGATCTTGTTACGGTAATCGTATAAGTTTTAGTTGTTGTACCATCTTGTGCGGTAACACGAACATCGATGGTGTTGCTTCCAACATTTACCGCAAGGTTACCAGAAGCATTACCACTGGTTACGCTGCTATAACTACCACTATTCACACGTACCTCAATAGTTGCGTTAGCCTGCTCTCTTGTTGGTGTTACCGTAATACTGCTAGTAGCGTTGCTTACTGTAGCTGTATAACTTGTTGTGCCACTCGCAAAAGTTGGTGATAATGTGCCGCTGCTTAGTGTAAGAGAAGAAAGGTTGGCGTTAGCACAATCATTAACGGTAAAATTTGTGCTGCTTGTTCCATTCCCAGCTGATGAACTTACTACAATTGGCCCAGTAGTACCGGTTCCTACGGTGGCTGTAATTTCTGTTTCAGAATTAACAGTATATGAAGCTACAGGCGTGCCACCAATAGTAACACCTGTAATAACACTACTGGCTGACGCACCATTAGTTCCTAACCATTTAGTGGCTAAATAGCTAACAATACTTGATTCTGTTGTAGGTAAGCTATTTTGGAAATAGATGAATTCCCCCATTCTCATATTAACCCACTCTGAATTATTACCGTTATTACCAATGGAGATATAACTACTTCCTAATGTTACGGTACAGCAGGAGCTAGAGGTAGATCCTAAATTTTGAAGATTACCATTTGTATCCTTTTTGTACAACGTGAATGTTCTTTGATTACCATTCTCAAGCTTTACAGCTATGATATAAGGCGTTCCAAAAGTTATTGTTTGCTCAACATTATCATTATCATTAGCAGTTTGCCAGTGATAAATATTTGTAGCCTTAAAACCATGCTGTTCTAACTGTAGGCCGTTATCATGTGGGGAGTGAGAGAATATAGAACCCCATGAAGCGCCATGGGCAACAATTTCAACAGACATAAACAAGTATGTGTTGTTTGTACTTGTGAATGGCGTATTCAAACGGGTTGAAGCATTATTGTTATAACGTACCACTGGTAATCCGTTCATACCACTAGTTTCATAGGTTGCATTGCTTGTAAGGGCTCTATTAAAATCGCTAGCATCATCAATAACACTAGATACACTGGCACCGTTAGTAGTTGAGAATTTTGTTGCATCGATCCATAATTTCAGATTCGAATTTGAAGCACTAAATGGAGCACTACCCGCCGACATGAAATTGGTACCTGTAATTGTTACCGATGTACTACCTGCACAGCCACTACTAGGAGTAAATGATGCAATAGTTGGGGCAGCGAGTGTTCTAGTTACTGCAATTGTATAAATTTGGCTGGTAGTACCATCTTCGGCAGTAACAAGGATATTAACGGTATTATTACCAATATTAAGAGCAAGATTGTTAGATGCACTACCACTAGTTACAGCAGCATAACTCCCACCATTCACCCGTACTTGTATTGTAGCATTGGCATGCTCTCTGGTTGGCGTTACTGTAATGCTACTTGTAGCATTACTCACTGTAGCTGTATAACTTGTAGTACCGCTAGCAAACGAAGGAGATAAAGTACCGCTATTAATAGCAAGTGCTGAGAGGTTAGCATTACTTGCTAACTGAGGGTGATAGGCTAATTGATTCGCTTCCATCAATTGCCTATTGGTAGTGCTCAACTCGCTTGTAAATGCTATTATTTCGCTTATAAAGCCATTTAAAGGCTCGTTAGTGGCAGCCCCAACACTTCCAGTAACGAGTACACCTGCTATGCCTTTGTTATTACCGCTGAGCGTTTGAGAAACACCGTTGCGAAAAGAGGTACAAGCGGTTGCTGATGGTTGTATCACAGTAAATACCTCTGGATTTACTAAAGACCAAGGAGTGGTGATTTGGTGATTCCATCCTTCAGCCCACCAACTGTGTGTATTGTTATAGGGGCCTACGAGCCAGTTATTACTTTTACCTTGTACTGCTCTTCGATAGACAGCATTACTGCCATTACTTCCAGCTACTAAATTTACGGTAATAGGATTGGCAGTTAAATAAGCTGCACCAGTGAAATCTAAGCCATCATTCACAGCATCATGAAATAAAGTTGGCTTGCCACCACGCCTATAAATAGAGCCTGCACTCATGATGGCTGGTTGCAAGCCTGCTGTGGTTTGTGTTAAATTTCTCCCATTACCACTTTGATCAAACCAAGTATTAACAAAACCATCATTATTACCAACAAACACTTTTAACGAAGCTGTATCTAAATCGCCATTGACGGTGAATCCAATATTTTGCACCGCATTGTCTGAGCTCCTCCTAACTATTATAGCATCTCCTGTATATGAACTGCTTAGCTTTCGCAAGCTGTAGGCAGACGCTGCTGACAAAGTGGATATTCCAACTAGATCTAGGGAGTTACCTGCTAATCTTGTAACAGTAATCGTATAAGTTTTAGTTGTTGTACCATCTTGTGCGGTAACACGAACATCGATGGTGTTGCTTCCAACATTTACCGCAAGGTTACCAGAAGCATTACCACTGGTTACGCTGCTATAACTACCACTATTCACACGTACCTCAATAGTTGCGTTAGCCTGCTCTCTTGTTGGTGTTACTGTAATGTTGCTAGTAGCATTGCTTACTGAAGCTGTATAACTTGTTGTGCCACTCGCAAAAGTTGGTGATAATGTGCCGCTGCTTAGTGTAAGAGAAGAAAGGTTGGCGTTGGTAGATGCAGCAATTGGATTATTTCTAACTACTATAATATTTGTACCAGAGTTGTTACAAGCGACAATATCAGGCTTACCATCGCCGTCTAAATCACCAACAGCTACCCCATAAGGGCCATTGTTTGTTGCAAGTGATACTACAGTTCCTAAGGCTATGGTTCCTACCGAACTAGTATTACGAAATGCAGCAATCTTACTCGAAATTGCATCGATTTTTCCATCACCATCTAAATCACCAAAAGCAGGTGAATATCCATCGGATGATGCAAAAGTTGATACTGTTGCAAAATTAATATTTCCTGCCCCTGTGCTAGTATTTCTGAGTATTGATAAGTTATTGAAATTCAGACAAATATCTAATTTTCCATCGCCATCAACATCACCTAATGCAACACCAACAATTCCAGCAGCCGTAAAATCAATTTTATTGGCAAAACTAGCTGTACCAATAACACTTGTATTCCTTAGTACAGATGCAGAAGCATTATAGTTGTTCACAACAATATCTAATTTACCATCCCCATCTATATCACCTATTGCAGCTCCGTATGGATTGGTGCCTGTTGCAAAGGTGGTTCCTGTATTAAAGGATATAACACCAGGTGCAGAAGCAGTATTTAAAAATGTTTTAATATTATTACTTCCATTATTAACAGAAGTTATATCCGCTTTTCCATCTCCGTCAATATCACCAATTAATACGTCTAAAGATTGTGCAAGCCCAGTTAAATCAACTTTACTTGCAAATGTTATATTTCCAGTAGTGGCAGTTGTATTTCTAAATACAGATATTGTATTAGCACCATAGTTTGCTACTGCCATATCTAGTTTTCCATCTCCATCAATATCACCTAAGCTGACGTGATAAGCATTACCACCTGATGCATAATCTACCTTAGTGGCAAAGCTAATTGTTCCACTTGTACTAGTATTCAAAAATACAGACACATTTCCTCCTTGATTAGATACGGCAACATCTGGCTTACCATCGCCATCTAGATCTCCAATAGCAATACTTACGGGATTACTTCCTGCTGTGAAATTTGTACCGCTGGAAAAGTCACTAGCGGAGAATCCTGCTTTAACTGGAGTAAATGTTGGAGTAAAGAATGCAGAACTCATTGTTAACAAATTAGTACTAGTGTTCAGTACTGTCAGAGCTCCATGGGTAGCTCCGCTTGGAACTGTTACTGTTAGTTGTGTAGCAGTAGCTCCTGTTACAACAGCTTTTGTTGCTCCGAAAAAAACTATATTGTTTGAAGCAGTTGTGCTAAAGTTTGTACCAGTGATAGTAACGCTTGTACCTACATTACCAGCTAATGGTGTAACATTAGTGATTGTTGGTGCGGACGGAGCAGATCTTGTAACAGTAATCGTATACGTTTTAGTAGTAGTACCATCTTGTGCAGTAACACGAACATCGATGGTGTTTGTTCCAACATTTACCGCAAGGTTACCAGAAGCATTACCACTGGTTACGCTGCTATAACTACCACTATTCACACGTACCTCAATAGTTGCGTTAGCCTGCTCTCTGGTTGGTGTTACCGTAACACTGCTTGTAGCATTGCTCACTGTTGCTGTATAACTTGTAGTACCGCTCGCAAAAGTTGGCGATAATGTGCCGCTGCTTATTGTAAGAGAAGAAAGGTTGGCGTTGGTGGATAATACAGTGGTTACATTTCCAGTAACCCAATTACTTGTAGAACCAGATAATGCAAAATTGGTGAGTGTACCATTATTACCATTTATAGTAGCATCTAACAAAGTAGTTACACCTGAGTTAGAACCACCAGAAGTTCCTTGATTGAAATTGTAAGCCGCTATTAAACCTGTAGCAGATGTAAGTTCTAAATCTTTGTTGTTTGAGATTTCTGTAGGAGTTCGAACCACATTCCAAATCCTTAACTCGTCCATTCTCCCTGAAAATCTATTACATGTGCAACCAGTTCCTTGAATACCAATTCTTAACTGGTCACTGTTATCATTTATCTGTGCAATAGTAGACGTCTTCGACCCTGCATTCGTTCCGTTGATATAATATATAACACTAAGACTAGTTCCATTATCTTGTACTGTTACTGCAATGTGATTCCATTGACTTGGGGTGATAGTTGCATCTGATGCTTGAACATTGGTAATTGCCCAATTCTGATCCCAGAAATATATTTTATTATCAGGCGTAATGGCTAAACCATAACCATAATTCCCCTTTATTAAGATGTTCCTCCAAGATGAAGTATTATTCGGATTAACCCATGCTTCTATGGTCAGTTGACCACCACTACTCACATTTAAACTATTGCTATGCGGTACTTCAATATAATCATCTGTCCCATCAAAATGCAAACCATTGCTTTGGGCTTGACTGAGTAGAACTGAGAACAACATTGAACACAATAATACAACACCGTGTAAACGGTGTTTTAACATGCTTGGAGTTACGATTAAAGTTGATCGCAAATGAGGTAGCAACATCATAGTGGTACGATTAAAAAGTAGTACTACGAAAATAATTGCCACATGTAAGGATGACGATTTGCTGGGACGAACTGCGAAAAAATGTATACAAACTGCATAAAACCTTGCCGTTAAGCCTTTTAAGCACGTTACATATGCCTGCATTCATAAATACCTTACGGTAAATGTATACACACAAAAAACGCTTCGACGTATTTGAACATCGAAGCGTTTTCAGTGGAGCTGAGGGGAGTCGAACCCCTGTCCAAACATCATCCACAAAAGCTTTCTACATGCTTATTTTGGAATTCATTGTCGGGCTATAGCAGGAACCAAACAAACCAACTATAACCTTAGCTGTATCATCTTTCGAGGGTGGCACAGCCTACACCACCGGCAGCCCGAATTGTTTTGATGAGTCGGCGGAGGAGCGGGGCTTCAGGCCTGCCTGCTCAACTCGGCCCTAACGACTGTCTAATCCTAGATTAGGCAGCCATGGCGTAAGAAGTTTCGCCATTTATCGTTTGAGTATTCAGATTATCGTGCTAATTACACAACGCACGGCATGCTTACACTTTCAAAGACCAATGCTGTCAAAACCAAGTACAGCCCCAATTTTAAGGCAGATTATTTGCCACCGAAGTAGCGCCAAACATCTAAACCGTTTGCAAATATCATCAAAGTAAATAATAGTACCAACCCAACTAGGTTCGCATACTCTAAGAACTTGTCGCTTACTTTTTTACCCGTTATCATTTCCCATAATAAGAAGAGAATATAGCCTCCATCTAATCCTGGAATTGGTAAAAAATTAGCCACTGCAAGAATTAATGAAATTAATGCGAGTGTATCTAAGAAAGGTTGCCAATCGAAACTGCTTGGCATGATTTTTTTGAAGCTTCCGAAACCACCTAAACTATCTTTTACTTTTACTTCTTTAGAAAAGAAGATTAGTTTAATCTGCTTCAAATAATCAACCATGGTTGTCCAAGCCTTAGCTGCACCTGCTGGTATCGCTTCAAAGAAACCGTATGATTTATGGCTAATATTGAAGAAGCTTAAAATATTATTATTAACAGCAATACCAATTTTACCGTCTTGATTGACTGTCACATTTTTTTCAATAATGCTACCACCACGAGCAATCACGAGTGTAATAGCTTTGTTTTTTTGCGTAGCTAAGTAAGTAGAAAAGTCGTTAAAGTATCGTACGTCAGTTCCTTTGATTTGAATCAAACTATCACCTGCTTGTAAGCCAGCTTGTTCTGCATTGCCTTTAGGAGATACTTCGGCTATTACTGTTGGTATACGAGGCAATCCAAAACTTCCCTTTTGATCAATAATAGTTTTAACGAGTCCTTCTTTTACCGTAAGGTTTTTTGTTATACCATCTCTCAAAATCGTTAATTCTTTTGCCTGATTTACCACTACCATGTACCCTACTTTCGCTGCATTATCTACTGGTACACCATCTACAGCGGTAATGATATCGCCATTTTGCAAGCCAAGTTTTGCAGCACTTGAATCGAATGCCATACCATACTTCAGATCTTGTGGTTTCACATAATCTTCACCAAAAGCACCTAAAGAAATAACGTAGGCGATGATACCTACCACCACATTCACCAAAATACCACCAATCATCATTAGCAATCGCTGCCATACATTTTTACTGCGAAATTCCCATGGCTGAGGCGGTTGCTTTAATGCTTCTTTATCCATACTCTCATCGACCATCCCGACAATTTTCACATAGCCACCTAAAGGAAACCAGCCGATACCGTACTCCGTATCGCCCTTCTTCTTTTTAAACAGTGAAAAGTTGAGAAGATTCGCAAACGGGAATAAGAAATCAAAGAATAAATAGAATTTTTCAACCTTAGTTTTTGTGGCTTTTGCTGCAAGAAAATGCCCTAGCTCGTGAAGTACAATAAGAATTGAAAGTATGATGAAGAGGTTAATCCACTGCATTAGTAAAAGTAATTATTTAGTATGCTATAATTGAATCAATGAGGCGGCGAAGTTACGTGCTTCACCATCACTTTCGTAATAATCGTTAAGCGTAGGTTGTGCTATGAATGTTATTTTATCCATAGTACGTTCAACCACTTCCGTAATGTCTAAAAATCCTATACGATTTCGCAAGAAAGCGAAAACCGCAATTTCGTTAGCAGCATTTAGAACGCAAGGCATATTACCACCCTGCTTCAATGCTTCCATGGCAAGATGTAGATTTCTAAACGTTTTGATATCTGGCTCCTCAAAAGTTAACTGGCTAATTTTACGAAAGTCGAAACGAGGATAATCGTTGGCAATACGCTGTGGGAAAGCCATCGCATACTGAATGGGCAACTTCATATCTGGTAATCCCATTTGGGCTTTCATGCTGCCATCTTCAAACTGTACAATACTATGTATAATACTCTGAGGATGTATCACCGCTTGAATCTGATCGGGTTGCAAATTGAAGAGCCACTTCGCTTCTATGATTTCTAAACCCTTGTTCATTAAAGTTGCACTATCAATAGATATTTTAGCCCCCATACTCCAATTTGGGTGTTGCAAGGCGTGATCACGCTTTACATTCACTAAAAAGTTGGGTTTCTTACCTAAGAAAGGCCCTCCACTAGCAGTTAATACAATTTTTTCGATTTTATTCTTCTGCTCACCTACCAAACATTGAAAAATTGCAGAATGCTCACTATCTACAGGAATAATGGGCACACGCTTTTCTAGAGCTTTCTGCATTACAATATCACCTGCAACAACCAATGTTTCTTTGTTGGCAAGTGCAATTGTTTTACCACACTCAATTGCCTGTAAAGTAGGCTTCAACCCAGCATAACCTACGATAGCAGCCAACATCATATCGTATTCAGGATGCGCCGCCGCCGCCACTAAAGCTTCCTCACCAGCTGTAACCGATATACTTGTATTTGCAAGATTTGCTTTAAGTGTTTCGTATTTACTTTCGTCGCCAATAACAACAATATCAGGCTTATACTTCAAGGCCTGCTCAGTAAGTAACTTAACATTGGTATGCGCTGTTAGAATAGCAACACTAAATAAAGATGGATTAGCATCGATCACACTCAGAGCCTGTGTACCGATAGAGCCAGTGCAACCGAAAATTCCAATACGCTTGGGCATGATGAATATAATTGGCGTAAAGATAACCGTTAGAGGCTTCGTATCAATCAACTTGACAGGATAATTAATCTGTCCTTCATAGGCACTCTACAATAGAGCCCCCCCCAAAAGCAAAACGCCTTATCTTGTTAGATAAGGCGTTTAGAATAAGAATGGCGGCTACCTACTCTCCCGCATTGTGGTGCAGTACCATCGGCCATGAGGGGCTTAACTTCTCTGTTCGG
>Ga0209278_1002313_pt1 | contig 10695 bp, 7 predicted proteins | sample JI81BgreenDNA_FD_187504 | JGI IMG/M metagenome (GOLD analysis project Ga0209278, IMG submission 187504) | Wastewater effluent complex algal communities from Wisconsin, to seasonally profile nutrient transformation and Carbon sequestration -... | ecosystem: Engineered > WWTP > Effluent > Algae... | reverse complement strand
AGAGCGGAAGCGCGCCTATATGGGCCGGTGCGGGCGATTGCAAGAGGGTTTTGAGCCACCTTAGATAGTGGACGCATTTACGGTCGCACAGCGACCGCAAGGCCGACCGGCCGCCCGCAGCGGGCGCAGCTTGCTGCGCGTCTAGCGAGGACCGCACGCCGGATGGCGTGCGGAAAACTAGGACGTGATGAACTGCTCTGCCACGATCCGTTCCTCAAGGCTCTGGCCCGGATCGAACAGCAGGGTGAGGTCGCAGTCATGCGCGATCTGCAAGCGGACTTCGGCGATGTCGCGCAGCTCCTTCTGGTCGGCGACAGCGGCCACCGGGCGCTTGGACGGGTCAAGCACCTTCAGAATGATCTTCATCCGGTCCGGCAGGATCGCGCCCTTCCAGCGGCGGGGGCGGAAGGGGCTGATCGGGGTCAGCGCCAGCATTTTCGAATCCAGCGGCAGAATCGGGCCGTTGGCGGACAGGTTGTAAGCGGTCGAACCCGCCGGGGTCGCCACCAGCACGCCGTCACACACCAGCTCGCGGATGCGCACCCGGTCGCCCACGGTCACTTCGATCTTGGCGGTCTGGCGCGTTTCGCGCAGCAGCGAGATTTCGTTGATCGCGCGCAGTTCATGCGTCTCGCCGTCCTGCGTCACGGCTTCGACCCGCAAGGGCGAAATCGTCCAGCGCCGCGCCTTGTTCACGCGGGCGGCAATCGCGGCGCGCTTGTCATAGCGGTTCATCAGGAAGCCGACCGTGCCGAGGTTCATGCCATAAGCCGGGATCACGCGCCCCGCATCGAGCATGGCGTGGAGCACCTGCAGCATGAAGCCGTCACCGCCCAGCACCACCGCAGCATCCGCCTCACCGAGCGGCACCCAGTCGCCCTGATTCAGCAGCGCATCATAGGCTTCTGCCGCGCGCGGGGTATCCGACGCGAGCAGCGCCAGCCGCTGAAAGCTCGTACCATTGCTCGCCATTCTTCCCCCTCCGGCAGCAAAACGCATCAGGACAGCTTATCCCCGGCGCATCGCTAGGCGTTGGCCCTGATGTGCCAGATTCGGGCGGATTGCAATTGATGCGAGGCAGCTATGCATTCAATGGTTAAGGAGGATCGGGGCAAGAGGAGTCTAATGAAACAGGGTCAGGCATCCTTGCGTGGACCGATAACGCGCGGGCGCTTTCCGGGCGTCAGCCCCGGCGTGCTCGAAGCCGATCTGCTCAGCGCGCTCGACCGGCGCGAGATCGAGGTCTTGTTCCAGCCGCAATTTTCCTGCGTCACCGGCGCGGTGGTGGGGGCAGAGGCGCTGGCGCGCTGGCGGCACCCGACGCTGGGGGCCATCGGTGCGCGCGATCTGTTCGCTGTGGCCGAACGCGCGGCGCTGGTCGCGCCCCTGTCGCGCCATGTGGTGGCCCGCGCGCTGGAGGATGCGGCGACCTGGCCGGACACTCTCAGCCTGTCATTGAACATCACGCCCGAGGAACTGGGCGACCCGCGCTTTGCCGCCGATTTCGCCGCTCTGATCGGGCGTTCGGAAATCGCACCGCACCGGTTGATGCTGGAGATCACCGAGGATGTCCTGCTGCGCAATCTGGCGCAGGCGGCCAGCGCGTTGAAGGCGCTGCGCGGCCTTGGCTTCCGCACCGCGCTTGACGATTTCGGCGCGGGGTTCTGCAATTTCCGCTACCTGCGCGAACTGCCGCTGGATGCGCTCAAGCTCGACAAGGCGATGGTCGAGGGGGTGCCCGCCGATGCCACCGCGCTTGCGGTGCTGCGGGCGATTCTGGCGCTGGGGAAAGCTTTGGGCCTTGCGGTTTATGCCGAAGGGATCGAAGACGAGATCCAGCGCGCTGCGATTACCGCGGAAGGCTGCGACTACTGGCAAGGCTTCCTGCGCGCCCAGCCCATGCCGAGCGAAAGCGTGCTGGCGCTGGCACGGACCGCGCGTGGGATGGGGCACGGGTAGTTTATTCCGGCCCGCTAGAAGCAATGCCTCGGCTTGCGGGTTAGCCTGTCGCTGGCCCGTCCACCCTTGGCCGATTGGCCCCCTATGAAAGTGTAATCGTGCAGCTCGAGATCAACGTAGCGCTGGACTACTGGTTCGCGGACGCTTGCGACGTGTTGCTTCAGGTCGAGGCGGCGACGATTCCGGGCCAGATCGTCGATGTGGCCGAATTGGTGGTCACTCCGTCAGACCACCTCGTCCGGGTGCCTGCGCAGGACCAGATCGGCACGCGCATCTGGCTGCACGCCGAGGGGCAGATGTTGGTCGATTACCGCGCCACCGTCAGGATCGAGCGGACTGTGAGTCAGCTCGAACACTTGCCCGGCATCGCACCGCGCTTTCTGCCGGGAGAGGCGGTGCCGTACCTGATGCCATCGCGCTATTGCCCGTCGAACCAGTTCCATGATTTTGTCGCAGCGGAATTCGGCTCAGTCGCTGGCGGCGCGAAAGTCGCGGCAATGCGCGACTGGATTGCGGGCCACGTCAGCTATGTTCCCGGGTCGAGCGACGGGGATACGACGGCAGCAGATACCTTCCACGCCCGCGAGGGGATTTGCCGCGATTATGCGCATCTGATGATCACACTCGCCCGCGCTGCCGATATCCCCGCGCGGATCGCCAGCGTCTATGCGCCGGGCGTGTCGCCGCCCGATTTTCACGCTGTGGCCGAAGTGTTCCTTGGCGGGGCGTGGCACCTTGTCGATCCCACCGGCATGGGAAGCGCGAAGGATATCGCCATCATCGGGATCGGCCGCGATATTGGCGATGTCGCCTTTCTGACCGCTTTCGGCGCGCTGGAAATGCGGGGGCAGAGCGTCTCGGTCCGCGCCGCCGGCTAGGGCTGACTAGGCCGCCTTCTTCGCCTTGGCGGCTTTCTTCACGATCCCCGACAAGCCCTTGGTCAGCTGGAACAATCCGTTGAGGCGGCTCAGCGGATCGCCCCATGCGCGGTTGATCACCAGCTTCATGTCGGGGCGCAACTTGGCGGTGTCCTTGCCGCCTTCGTTGAGCCGCGCGACGTAGGCGATGAGGCCGACAGGATCGGGGAAATCGTCCTTGTGGAACGCCACCAGCGTGCCGCGCGCGCCGACATCGATCTTGGCGATATTGGCCCCGATGGCCTGATGCTTGATCTCGATCAGGCGGATCAGGTTCTTGGTCGGCTGCGGCAGATCGCCGAAGCGGTCGATCATTTCGGCAGCCAGGCTTTCGATTTCGTTCTGCCCCTCGGCCTGGTTGAGCCTGCGGTAGAGCGCCATGCGCACGGCCAGATCCGGCACGTAGTCCTCCGGGATCATGATCGGCGCATCGACGGTGATCTGCGGGGTCAGCTTGTCGCGGGGCTTGTCGAGCCCCATCTCGCCCGCCTTGGCAGCGAGGATCGCCTCCTCCAGCATCGCCTGATAGAGTTCGAAACCGACCTCGCGGATATGGCCTGACTGCTCGTCGCCGAGCAGGTTGCCCGCGCCGCGAATGTCGAGATCGTGGCTCGCCAGCTGGAATCCTGCGCCAAGGCTGTCGAGATCGCCGAGCACCTTCAGCCGCTTTTGCGCGACTTCCGACAGGGCCACGCCGGCCTCATGTGTGAGATAGGCATAGGCGCGCAGCTTTGCCCGCCCGACGCGTCCGCGCAGCTGGTAGAGCTGGGCGAGGCCGAAGCGGTCGGCGCGGTGGATGATGATGGTGTTGGCGCTCGGGATATCGAGCCCGCTTTCGACGATCGTGGTCGACAGCAGCACGTCATACTTGCGGTCGTAGAAGGCACCCATGCGTTCTTCGACTTCGCTCGGGCTCATCTGGCCATGGGCCGAGACGGATTTGATCTCCGGCGCGTGTTCGCGCAGCCATTCTTCCACATCCGCCATATCTGAGATGCGCGGCACGACGATGAAGCTCTGCCCGCCGCGGTGATGTTCGCGAAGGAGCGCCTCGCGCATCACCATGTCGTCCCACTCCATCACATAGGTCCGCACCGCCAAGCGGTCGACCGGCGGGGTCTGGATGGTGGAGAGTTCGCGCAGGCCCGACATCGCCATTTGCAGCGTGCGCGGGATCGGGGTGGCAGTCAGCGTAAGGACGTGAACGTCGGCGCGCAGCTGCTTCAGCTTTTCCTTGTGGGTGACGCCGAACCGCTGTTCCTCGTCCACGATCACGAGGCCGAGGTTCTTGAACCTGGTCGATTTCGACAGGATCGCATGGGTGCCGACGACAAGATCGATCTGCCCGCTTTCCAGCCCCTCGCGGGTCTCGGCCGCTTCCTTGGCTGTGACGAGGCGGGACAGGCGCCCGACATTCAGCGGGAAGCCAGCGAACCGCTCGGCGAAGTTCTGGTAGTGCTGGCGGGCGAGCAGGGTGGTGGGCGCGACCACGGCGACCTGCTGGCCGTTCATCGCTGCAACGAAGGCCGCGCGCAGAGCGACCTCGGTCTTGCCGAAGCCGACATCGCCGCAGACGAGGCGGTCCATCGGTCGGCCGCTGTCCAGATCGCCCAGCACATCGGCAATCGCGCGTTCCTGATCCTCGGTCTCCGACCACGGGAAGCGGTCGGTGAACTGGCCAAGGGTGGCGGGATCGGCGGGGAGGGCGGGGGCCTGCCGCAAGGCGCGGGCGGCGGCCACCTGCATCAGCTCGCCCGCGATGGCGGTGATGCGTTCCTTCAGCTTGGCGCGGCGGCGCTGCCATGCCTCGCCGCCCAGCCGGTCCAGTTGGACCGCAAGCTCGGACGAGCCATAGCGGCTGAGCACGTCGATATTCTCGACCGGGATGAACAGCTTGTCCCCGCCGGCATATTCCAGCGCGACGCAATCATGCTGGCTCTTGCCGACCGGGATCGGTTCTAGGCCGAGATAGCGCCCGATCCCGTGCTCGATATGCACCACCAGATCGCCGCGCGACAGCGCCTGAAGCTCGGCGAGGAAGGCATCGGAATCCTTGCGCTTTTTCTTGCGGCGCACCAGCCGGTCGCCGAGAATATCGGCTTCGGTCAGGACTTCGAGGGTATCACTGGCGAACCCGGTTTCAAGCGGCAGGACGACCACGGCGGTCTTGATCTTCGCCGCCAGCCCCAGCGCCTGTTGCCAGCTTTCCGCCAGCGCGGTGTGCGCGCCCGCTTCGTCAAGGATTGACGCAATCCGCCGGGCGGAGCCGGTCGAATAGGCGGCCACCAGCGACTTGCGCGATCCCTTCGCGACAGACTTCAGGTGCTTGGCGGCGGCTTCATAGACGTTCTCCCCCCGTCCGCGTTCCGGGGTGAAATCGCGGGCTGAGCGAAAGCCGAAATCGAGCGTGGCTGCCGTTTCCTCGCTCGCAAAGCCTGTCGCACGGTGGGCAGGCATGGCGGCCAGCGCGGCATCGAATTCGGCCCGCGACAGGTAAAGCGCATCGGGCTTCAGCGGGCGATAGCTGCCTTTCCTTTCGCCAGCGGTCCGGCCACGCTGGTCGTAATAGTCGCCGATATCCGATAGCCGTTCTTCCGCCGCCCCCAACGCGCCCTGGTCGATGATGACGACATCATCCTTGCCCAGATGATCGAACAGGCTGGCCAGCTTCTCTTCGAACAGCGGCAACCAGTGCTCCATCCCCGCCAGCCGCCGCCCTTCAGACACGGCTTCGTAAAGCGGGTCTTGGGTGGCATTGGCGCCGAACAGCTCGCGGTAACGGCTGCGGAAACGCTTGATGCTGTCCTCGTCCAGCAGAGCTTCGGAGGCGGGGAGCAGCAGGTGTTCGTCGATCCGTTCAACCGTCAGCTGCGTCGCGGGATCGAACAGGCGCAGGCTCTCCAGCTCGTCACCGAAGAAATCGAGCCTGAGGCCTGCATCGAGGCTGGAGGGGAAGATGTCGACAATCGAGCCGCGCACGGCAAACTCGCCGTGGTCGATCACTGTGTCGGTGCGAGAATAGCCCTGCCGGACCAGCAGCGCGGCAAGGCTTTCGTGACCGATCGTGGTGCCGACGCGGAATTCGCGCACACTCTCGCGCACCCGGAACGGGGTGAGCACGCGTTGCAGCACGGCGTTGACTGTGGTGACGAGCAATTGCTGCGCGCTGCCGGGCTGCTGCAACTTGTGCAGCGCGGCGAGCCGTTCCGCGCTGATCGACAGGGCGGGGCTGGCACGGTCATAGGGCAGGCAGTCCCACGCCGGGAAGGCAATCACCTCGATCTCGGGCGCAAAGAACCGCGCCGCTTCGGCCGCAGCGCGCATCGCTGCATCGTCGGGCGCGATGAACACGGCCCGGCGTTTGGCTGCGCGGGCGAGATCGGCCAGCACCAGCGGCAGGCTCCCGCGCGGGAGCGAGGCTAGGGTCAGCGGTTCGCGGGCCGCGAGGATGCGGTTGAGATCGGGCATAGGTTTCCAGTCAAGCGGCACGGGGCCGAACGGTTCCCGCAAAGCGCCTGCGTTCAGCGCGGGATATCGACGTAATCAAGCTTCTGCATGGTCGTCAGCAAGTCGCCCGCCAGATGTTCCGGCGGCGGCTGCGAGCCGAGGGCCCAGGCCATCACATCGACATCGTCCTCGTCAAGCAGGGCTTCGAACCACACCAGCTCAGCCTCGCCCCATGTCGTATGGTAGCGGTCATAGAAGCCGCCGATCATGTAATCAGCCTCGCGCGTGCCCCGGTGCCAGGCGCGGAACTTCGCGCGGGCGAGGCGCTGCTCGAAGGAAGGGGTGTCGGTCATGCCGCTCACCTAGCCACAGCTTCCCGCCGCTTCAACTCGCAAAGACGCAATCGGAGTGTTAGCGAAGGCAACATGCGCCCCGAGGCTCTCAATCCGCTGTTCGCCGAAGTCACGACGCTGGAAGGCGTCGGGCCGAAGCTGATGAAGCCGCTGGAGAAGCTCGGCCTGACGCGGGTCAAGGATCTCGCGTACCACTTGCCCGAACGTTTCGTCAGCCGCCGCGCGGTCGCCGATCTGGATCAGGCGAGCGAGGGCGAGCAGGTGATCATCGCGCTCACCGCCATCGAACACCGCGCGCCGCGGGCCGGGAGCCGCGGGCCTTACCGCGTGCTGGCGCAGGATGCGCTTGGCAATATCTGCGCGCTGACGTGGTTCGGCAAGGCGGCCTATGCGGCGAAAAAGCTGGTTCCCGTGGGCGAGCGGCGCTGGGTTGCCGGGCGGCTCGACCGCTATGGCGATATGCTCCAGATCGTGCATCCCGATCATATCGAGGTGGAGAGCGCGGCGAATATGGGCCGCCTGTCGGAGCCGGTCTATCGCCTGTCCGACGGCCTCACCCAGCCGCGTATCGGCGATTTTGTCGAACAATCGCTGGCGCGGCTGCCGCAATTGCCCGAGTGGATCGAACCGGGCCAGCTTGAGCGGGCGGGCTGGCCAGCGTGGGCAGCGGCGCTGAGGCTGGCGCATGACGGCACCGATGCCAAGGCGCGTGACCGGCTTGCCTATGACGAGCTGCTCGCCAACTCCCTCGCCCTGCTGCTGGTCAAGGCCGAGGGACGACGGCGCAAGGGCCAAGCGCTCGCTGGCGACGGGAGCCTGCGGGCAAAGCTGCAATTGCCCTTCGCGCTGACCGGCGCGCAGGCCCGTTCCATTGGCGAGATCGCAGGCGACATGGCGCAGGAAGCCCCGATGCTCCGCCTGTTGCAAGGCGATGTTGGCGCCGGCAAGACGGTGGTGGCCTTGAATGCGATGCTGATCGCGGTCGAGGCGGGCAAGCAGGCCGCATTGCTCGCCCCCACGGAAATCCTTGCGCGCCAGCACTTTGAAACGCTGAGGAAAATGCTCGGTCCCACGGGGGTGGAGATTGCGCTGCTGACGGGCCGCGCCAAGGGGCGGGAGCGCGAGAGCATTCTGATGGGGCTGATGGACGGCTCGATCCAGCTGCTGGTGGGCACCCACGCGATCTTTCAGGACACGGTCAATTACCGCGATCTGGGGCTGGTGGTGATTGATGAGCAGCACCGCTTCGGTGTGGCGCAGCGTCTTGCCTTGGCGGCCAAGGGCAGGCGCGCGCCCCATACCCTCGCCATGACCGCGACCCCGATCCCGCGTTCGCTGACGCTGGCGCAGTATGGCGAGATGGATGTGAGCCGCCTCGATGAACTGCCCCCGGGGCGGCAGGCGATCGATACCCGCGTGGTGCCGCAGGAGCGGATGGACGAGGTGGTCGCAGGCGTCGAACGTCACCTTGCCAGCGGCCAGCAGGCCTATTGGGTCTGCCCGATGGTGCGCGAGATCGACGGTGTGCCTGATCTGGCTGACATTGCCGCTGCCGAAGCGCGCTTTGCGGCGCTGAAAGAGCGGTTCGGCGATGCCGTGGTGCTGGTTCACGGTCAGCTTCGTCCCGAGGTGAAGGACGCCGCGATGGAACGGTTCGCCAGCGGTCAGGCGCGGCTGCTGGTGGCGACAACCGTGATCGAGGTCGGGGTGGATGTGCCGTCCGCCACGCTGATGGTCATCGAGCAGGCCGAGCGCTTTGGCCTCGCCCAGCTGCATCAGTTAAGGGGCCGGGTGGGGCGCGGGGCCGAGAAATCCACCTGCCTGCTGCTGCGCGGCGGTGCGCTATCGGAAACGGGCCGTGCCCGGCTTGCCCTGATGCGCGAGACGCAGGACGGGTTCAGGATTGCCGAGGAAGATCTGGCGCTGCGGGGCGGGGGCGAACTTCTCGGCACGCGGCAATCAGGCGAGGCTGCGTTCCGGATCGCCGATCTCGAACAGATGCAACGTCTGCTGCCGGTCGCCCATGGTGATGCCCGCTTGCTGATGGAGCGCGATGGCGGCTTGACCAGCCAACGCGGCGAAGCGGCACGGCTGCTGCTTTATCTGTTCGAACGCGACTGGGGCGTGCAACTGCTGCGAGGCGGTTAGGCCCGGATCCCGGCGGCTTCCCGCATCAGGCGTTCAGCCCATGCTTCGACCCCGAGATTGATCACGTTCCACGCCGCTTCGAAGCTGGCAGTGTCGCCGTAGTAGGGATCGGCCACGGGCTCTCCCCGGCGACCTTCGACGGAGTCCATCAGCATCGCCAGTTTGGCCGTCGCGTCGCGCGGTGTGCGGGCGCGCAGGCTTTCCAGATTGGCGCGGTCCATGGCAATGATGTGGGTAAACCGGAAGAAATCATCCCGGTCGATCTGGCGCGCTGCTTGCCCGGCAATGTCGATGCCGCGGCTGCTGGCGACGGCTATCGCGCGGGGATCAGGCTGGCTGCCGATGTGATAGGACGCGGTTCCGGCTGAATCGATCAGGCAGGAAAAGCCGCGCGCTTGCGCCGCTGCGCGGAACGCGCCTTCCGCCATCGGTGACCGGCAGATATTGCCGAGGCACACGAACAGCACCCCAATCCTATGTTCGATACCCCCATGCATAACGACCTAGTAATACAGAATTTTCAGGCTGTCCACGCCCTATCATGTTGGTTTCACGTGAAACATCGATCAGAATGGACGGGTTCTGCCGAGGGGTTGGAATAGGCTGGCAAGGGTCAGAAGCGCACCGGGCCGGAACTGGCCGGTATCAGGCGGCAGCCGCAGCCAGCGGTGTGGTGCTGGCCAGAACTTCCTCGGTAATCCGGCGGATATTGACCTTCGCCTTCAGCCGCGCGCCCAGCAAGGCGGTGCCTGAAACCTTGCGCTGCACGAACAGCGTCTCGATCGGCGGGAAAGCCCAGGTGTCCTTGTCCTGCGCGATGGCATAGCCTTCGTCGCGCAGCAGCGGGATGAAAGCGCGATCGCCGAAATCGAAGGGCGCATCCTCGCGCATTTCGTTGATGACGATCTCGATCATCCGGTTCACCCGCTCGGGGTGCTTTTCGGCGACGATCGGCATCATGAACCCGGCTTCGATGGTGGCTTTGAGAACGTCTTCCGCATTGCCTTCAAGCCCGGCGAGCAACATCTTGCGATAGCCATTGGCCACTGCCGGATCGACCGGGCGGCAGGCGCCGAAATCGAGCAGGATGATCTCGCCCGTCTCGCGCCGGTAGCGGAAGTTGGCGAAATTGGGATCGGTCTGCATCACGCCGAAATCGAACAATTCGCGCGTCACCAGCCGGATCAACCGGGCAAAGACCTCGTCGCGGCGTTCAGGCGGTTCGTTACCCAGTTCCTCGATGCTGACGCCATCTTCAAAGCTCATCGCAAGGATCGAACCGCGGGTCAGGCCTTCATGCAGCTTGGGCACGACGAAGCCCTCTACGCCCGCCAGCCGCTCACGATACATCGCCATCTGCGCGCCTTCGCGGGCGTAATCGGCTTCTTCGTGGAGCTGCTGCTTGGCGGCGGCCATCAGCTTGTCCATTTCAAGTTCGGGCGGCGCAAAGCCCGCGACCTTCAGCAGCGTCATCACATTGTCGACATCGCTGTCGATGCTTTTGGCTACGCCGGGATATTGCACCTTGATCGCTAATTCCTCGCCATCGCGGGTCAGGGCCTTGTGCACCTGGCCGATGGAGGCGGCCGCAATCGGGCGCGGGTTGAACCAGCGGAACTGCTTGCGCCAGTCCGGCCCCCATTCCGATTTCAGTACGGCGTCAAGCTGCTTGGTCGGCATGAAATTGGCCTGATCGCGCAAGGTCGCGAGGATTTTCGATAGCTCCTCGGGCAGGAAATCGCCTGCATCAAGGCTGATCATCTGCCCCATCTTCATCGCCGCGCCGCGCAGGTGCGACAGGCGGTCGGTCATGCGCTGGACATTGCCCGGCGTGAGGATCAGGTCGCGCGCGTTGATGCCTTCGCCGCTCG
>Ga0209278_1002311_pt1 | contig 10707 bp, 10 predicted proteins | sample JI81BgreenDNA_FD_187504 | JGI IMG/M metagenome (GOLD analysis project Ga0209278, IMG submission 187504) | Wastewater effluent complex algal communities from Wisconsin, to seasonally profile nutrient transformation and Carbon sequestration -... | ecosystem: Engineered > WWTP > Effluent > Algae... | reverse complement strand
GCATGTAGATATTTGGGCAGGCAATCACCCCTTCTTTACCGGAACCCAGCGGATTCTTGACACCGAGGGTCGTGTGGAACGCTTCCTGCGTAAATACGGGATGGCGACGGACAGCCCAAAGGAATAAAGTCCCAAAGGAATAAGCGATATTGAACTCCAGTTATTAGGTCTATGACCAAGCTGGAGTTCCCTCGCAGCAGGTCAGCGCCATTTGACCGCACTAATCGCACCAAAAATTTGCACCATAAACAATGGGGTGGCAACTAACAGCTTAGTTACCACCCCATTTATTTTGTTGATTTTGGCTTTTGGCTTTTGGCGTTGTTGTGCCGCACCGACGTGGGCTAGAGGTTGCCGGTACGATTGAGGGGCCAGAAGCGCCAAACGGCCTGACCGACAATCAGATCTTGGGACACGACTCCCCAGCAGCGGCTATCGTAACTCCGGTTGCGGTTGTCACCCAGCACGAGGTAGGAGTTGGCAGGCACACGCACGGGGCGCGATAGGTAGGGATTGGGGTCGCCCACACACACGTTGGTTTCTGTGCGTTGGGTGGTCGATCGCGCGATCGGGGCATTAACCACCGGATTTTGGCCCTGCGATGATGCTGGAGCGGCTTCGCGAGCAACGTAGGGTTCATCCAAAACCCGACCATTGACATAGACTCGGCCGTCTTTCAGCTCGACGACTTCGCCGGGCAAGCCAATCACGCGCTTGATAAACGCATCTTTCAAATTGTGGCGGCGCAACTCGGCGGTCGGCATGAAGACAATGATGTCACCACGCTTGGGGCTGCCGCCAAATCGGTATTGCAGCTTTTCGACAATCAGCCGATCGTTTACGAGCAAGGTGGGCACCATCGACTCCGACGGGATGTAGCGAGCTTCGGCGACATAGCTGCGAATCCCTAGGGCCAAAAAGATGCTTAAGCCAATGGTTTTGAGGCCCTCCATCCAGGGATTATCCGCGGGAGGGGTGGTCGATGGCTCATTGCGCGATGAAACGGGTTGATCGGTCACGGGACAAAATCCTAAATGCAGTGGAGCGGCAGTTGAACGATCAGCGATCGGGACTAGAGGACGTTAGAACAGGCTAGCGCACGGGAGCACAGGCTAGCCCACGGGAGATTACATCGATGGGCCGAGATCAGTGCACCGCAGAATGAATGCGCCGATCGATCCGCCGCCGAATCTTGGATGGTCGTTAGATTGCATCCGCTCCATAGATGGTAGTTGATCGCACCTAGTTGATCGCACCTAGTTGATCGCGGTTGATCACATCTATCGCATCTACATGATTACTCCCATCTCGTCAAAATGATGACCTAGCGATCGGGACGAGACAAACTTGCCGCCGCGCTGGTTGCTGGTTGAGCGGGCACTCCGACTCGATGTAGCGGAAAAAAGCGCCAAAGCACACGACCAACCATCGACTGGCGTGGAACATAGCCATAGGTAAAGGTGGCGGCAGAGTCCGCAGGATTGTCACCCATTACAAAATAGGTGGACGGCGGAACTCGCACCGGCGCAACTTCATAAAGTCGGCTACTGGAGGCGTTGCTTGGGGCAATGGGACGATCGTTGATCAAAACCTGGCCAGCGCGGATTTCAACCCGATCGCCCGGTAGCCCGATCGTTCGATTAACCAACACCCCCTGCCCAATCAGCCCTTGTCCAGCAAGAGTGGGGTCTTGGGTAGGCGGCGTAAAGACCACCAGCTCGCCACGTTCGGGGTTGCGCCACTGGTAGGTCAGCTTATCGATTAGCAGTCGATCGCCCACCTGCAACGTTGGGGTCATCGTCGGCAACGTTACCCAATAGGAATCGACGACCCACCAGCGCAACCAGCCCACGGTCAACAACACCACAACAGCCGATCCCCAAAGGTGGCGATGCTTCACAGGGTGCACCATGCCCCAAATTTTGGCGATCGCCCCTTGCCACTGCGCGCGATCCAACCGCAACTGTAACGCCTGACGCTTAGACCTTGAGGATTGCCTAGCGGACTTTGGGTTTGAACGCTTGCCAAACCGATCGGCCTTGGGTGGCTGTGTTGCCATGACCCTCCTATCCACAAGCCTGCACGACACCTAACCAGAATACCGAATTCAGCCCCGATCACTTCAGAATAGGATTTGAGGGATCGTGCCACGCTGCCGAAGGATTACGAGCCAAAAAGTATCAAGAGGGCATGAAGGATAAATTGATTAGACCCTTTATTAAAGACTTGATGAAGATTGTTTTGATCATGGGTTTAAGTAAAATTTAGATGAAGATTGCTTTGGTTATAGGCTTAAGTAAAATTTAGATAAAAATTACCCCAAGCAACTTCCAAACAACGCTAAAAATAAAAAATCTGGATCAATGGGAAATTCAGTATTACGGGCTGGCAATACATGACAATGTAAGGGTTTTACTAGGGCTTAGTCACTAATTTAATGCCTCACAATGCCGACAATATCTTAATTTAAAAGAGTAAATTACTAAGCAGCCACTGATTATAATCTTATTAGCTCAATCATTAATGACACTACTTCTAAGGAAATCCACTGACTACCATGATGACTATCTCTAAAACGACTGTTTACCAAACCCAAATCGCGGCATTGTCTGCGGCGGGTTTCTTGGCCCTTTCACCCGCTGCCCAGGCCTATCAGGTGTTTGTGGGTGAAGATCTTAACAATAACCCTCAGGTTCCTCTCAGCAGTTTTGTGAATGCGAGCACTGCTGAATCAGCATTCCTGTCCAATTTGGTTGATGTTGGCACGGAAACGTTTGAAGGATCGGCGCTGGGCACTCGCAACCTACTAGAGCTGGCGTTTCCCGGCGCAGGGATAGCAACCCTATCTGGCACAGGGGTGGTTTCCCTTGTTGCTCCGGGTAGCACCAATGGGGTGGGTCGCTATGCCATTTCCGGTAGCCAGTTTTGGGAAGTGGATGCAGGGGGGCGTTTCTCGATCGCATTTAGTGAAAAAGTGGCGGCCTTTGGCTTCTACGGGGTTGATTTGGGTGATTTTGGTGGGCAACTGACTCTGACCTTGGCGGGTGGAACGACGCAACAACTGGTTGTGCCAAATACGATCGGCCGATCGGGCAGCACCGATGGCTCTGTGCTGTTCTTTGGGTTAATTGCGGAGTCGATCGAGGAAGCCTTTAGCAGCGTTTCATTTGCCATGTCCACGGGGCAGGGGGATGTTTTTGCCTTTGACAACATGACCGTCGGCGGCCTCGCGCAGTTGAAGCCTGCTGAGCCAACTGAGTCTACGCCGGAGCCGGGCGCGATCGCGGGGCTGGTGGCTTTGGGGGCGATCGGGGTTGGCTCCCGGGGGCGGCGAATTCGGCAAAATCTGGAGAGTTAGGGGGAGAATTCGGGGAGCATTCGGGAAAAATGCCAAGCTGGAAGATGCCCCGATCGGGCGTTTGACCGTTTCATTTTCATTTATTTCTTTATTTCCCGATGCCCTATGACCAATCAACCTGCACTGCTAATTCGGAATGCGCGGATTTTGTTGCCCGATGGAGCGTTTCTCCAGGGCGATGTATGGATTGAGGGCGATCGCATCCGCCAGGTCGCGCCCGAGATTGCGGCAGAGGAGATCGGGCCGATCACCCGCGAAATTGATGCCACCGGCCTGACCCTTTTGCCCGGTGTGATTGACCCGCAAGTCCACTTTCGGGAACCGGGTCTCGAATATAAGGAAGATCTCCGCACCGCCAGCCACGCCTGTGCCGCCGGGGGCGTAACGTCGTTTTTGGAAATGCCCAACACGAAGCCCCTGACGACCACCCAGGCGATGCTGCAAGACAAGCTCGATCGCGCCGCCAGCAAGTCCGTCGTGAATTATGGCTTCTTCATTGGCGCAACGGCGGAGGGACTGCCTGACTTGCTGACGGCCAACCCGGTCTGCGGCATCAAAATTTTTATGGGGTCGATGCATGGGCCGCTGCTGGTGGAGGAAGAACCCGTGCTCGATCGCATCTTTGCCATGGGCCAGCAGCCCGACCAACCGGGCTACGGCCGGTTGATCGCCGTCCACGCCGAGCACCAAGCCCGCATTCAACAACGGCGCGAACAATTTGCGGGCATCACCGATCCCGCCGTTCATTCGCAAATTCAAGACAACCAAGCCGCCCTGGAAGCGACGCAACTGGCGCTGAAACTCGCCCGCAAGCATCGCCGCCGGTTGCACATTTTGCACATGTCCACGGGCGAAGAAGCCAACCTGATGCGGCAGGAAAAGCCGGCTTGGGTAACGTGCGAAGTCACACCCCAGCATTTGCTGATGGACACGGGGGCCTACGCCAAAATCGGGACGTTTGCCCAAATGAACCCGCCCCTGCGATCGCCCGACGACTGCGCCATTCTCTGGCAAGCGCTGCTAGACGGCGTAATTGACTTCATCGCCACCGACCACGCGCCCCACACCCTCGACGAAAAAGCCCAGGCCTATCCCAACAGCCCCAGCGGGATGCCGGGGGTGCAAACCTCCCTGCCCCTGATGCTGACCCAGGCGGCGGCGGGGCGCTGCACCGTGGCCCAGGTGGTGCAATGGATGTCCACCAATGTGGCCAAGGGCTACGGCATTCCGAATAAGGGCGCGATCGCCCCCGGCTTCGATGCGGATTTGGTGCTTGTCGATCTGGATACCCATCGCCCCGTCCTGCGCGAGGAGATGCTCTCCAAGTGCGGCTGGAGTCCCTTTGAGGGCTGGAATTTGACGGGTTGGCCGATCTACACGATCGTCGGCGGCCAAGTGGCCTACGAAAACGGGCAGGTCAATGAATCTGTGCGAGGTCGGGCGCTGACGTTTGAGCTGGCTGCTTAGATCCCCCGATCGCCCATTCGAGCCGTAGGGAGGCCGTGTCCTCATCGGGCGCAAATTGGCTGAGGGGTTCGATCGTCCCCAGGCTCGATCGCAACTGGGTGGCCGCCCAACTGCTGGGGCGTGTTCGATCGCCCTGGCGGCCAAACACCCACAGGCTGGGGCTGCGCAGGCCTTCGGCATAGAGCGATCGGTGCTGGGCCTTCGCCCCGGCACTCAGCAGCAGCACCGATCCACCCTCCGGCGTGTAATACACCGCCAGCCCATCGCCCGGATTGGTCACGGGGGGAATTTCCTCGGGGCCACCCACGCCATATTCCACCCACTGTTGGCAGGTGGCCATTTCGCTGTAAGGCATATCCAACTCAGATAACACGGGCAAAATGGCAGCGAGATCGCACTCCAACCCGCCACCGGCCGACAACTGCTCCGCATCCGTCACCGGTTCCCCGGCAGCCCGCTGGGCCACCCCGAGCACCAAGAGTCCCGTTAACAAGGCAATCAAGCCCGATCGCTCATACCATCGCCGGGGTTTCGCGCCCCCCGATCGTTTGTTGCTGATGACATTATCCATAGTGGTTGCACTCCTACGAACCCCGTTCGCCCCTGCCGAGCTACCCGGATCCAAGTCTTGAACGATCCAAGTCTTGACCATGGCAGCCAGTGGAAACCAATCGTCAATAACCAGAGCTGGCGGAGCAATCGGTGAAGCGATCGATGGCTCCCACAACCAGACCTGTTCCCTTTGATCGTAGGTTTTTGCAAAAATCGCCGTTGTCAATGTGACGCAACGGTTACTGAACGTCACGCAGGGCCATGAGTCGTAATGTCGTGCAATGCACTTCCCAGAAAGCCACCCTAAAAGGGCGGGGCTTGTACCCCTTTCTCTGGTCATCAATTCCGTCGCCGTCGGGGTTGGAAGACCCAACCCCGACCCGAGCGATCGCCCCAAACCCATCCAACCATGGGCAAATCAGGGATCGCGGGGGCTGGGTGGGGAGACCCCGCCCCTACGACCAATCGGTTGGGAAAGATAATCCGGGTTTTGGGGATTTGATGACAGGCCCTAGGGCACTCGGACGATCGCCCGGGCCTCAATTCGCTGCCCATTGGCATACAACTCCTCATGACCGTTGGTGTTGAGGGTCACGACGATTTGGTTTTCCCCCGAGGGCAGCGCGTCGAGGTAATACCAGGGGCCATACAGGCGGGTGAGCTTGCGGCCGTTGACGTAGAGGTGAGCGTGGCCAGTATTCCACGCGCCGGGGCGATCGATTTGCTCCGGCGTAAATTGAAAATTCTGCACTTGCATGTGGAGGTTCCAGCCCTTCATGCGATCGGGCTGGATCGCCAAAACCACGGAGGGCAGGGGTTGACCGGCGGGAATATTAACCCGCTGGTGGCTGTGATTGCCACTTTGACTGCCACTTTGATGGCCGCTATGGCCGTCAGCGTTGTGGGCAGGTTGAGGGGAGTGATGGGGCTGGGGGCCGTCGGCCCGGGCGGGTAGGCCTTGGGCGCTGGCGATCGCGCTGGTGCAGGCCAGGCCGATCGCCCAGCCGAACCATCGTCCCGGTTGCGGCGATCGACGCGGTGTTGAATTGGCAATCATGGCGAGTTGATCCCCAGAACCTCAGGGGAAGGATGGAGGATGAACAGAATTCAGCAAGCGAGAATTCAGCAAGCAAGAATTCAGAAAAACAGATGCGAAACGTGGGTATAGCAGGCTGCTAGCCGATCGCGGTGCGACTGCTTTGGAGTTGTCGCAGGGCAATCATCACCGACTGGTAGGCGGCCAAATCACCGCAGTCATAGAAGCAGCGGGCCGCGCACTCTAGGTCAGCGATCGCCGCTTGTTGACAGTGCATTTGTTGGTGTAGTCGGCCGCGTGCCACGTAGGACGGGCCGTTCATGGGGGCGAGGGCAATGGCTTGGTCGAAGCTGGCCAGGGCCCGATCGGGCTGCCCCAACGCCTGCAACACCGAGCCACGCACTTGGAAAGCGGCCGCTTGGGTTGGGTTGTGGCGCACGACCCGATCGAGATCCGCCAGCGCTTGGGAAGGATTCCGCAGGTCTAGCCACGTGAGCGCGCGATCGTAGTAGACCTGCGCCAGCGAGTCCAAGGCCCCGTGGCCAAACTGCACCGCCGCTCGGTCAAAGTCAGCGATCGCCGCCAGCGGTTGCTGTTGCTCTGCCCGCGTCAGCCCTCGGTTATACCAAGCGCGGCCATCGGTGGGGGCAAATTGCAGGGCTTGGCTGAAGTCTTGATCGGCCCGGACGAGATCCTTTTGGCCTCGCCAAGCCAGACCGCGATGCAGATAGGCCGCCGACTGCTGGGGCTGGAGGGCGATCGACCGATCGCAATCCCCGATCGCCGCCGGCCAGTCCTCGACGGCCAACCACACCCGGCAGCGATTCCCGTAGGCGATCGCTCGCCCCTGGGGAGTCGTTGCCTGGTCGGCGGCGGTGGCAAACGCCGTCAGCGCCGCCGGATAGTCATCTCGGGCAAAGGCCTCAGCACCGAGCACCAACGGATCGATCGCCGCAAGCGACGGCGATCGATCCCGGTTGCCCGTAACGGCCCAGGTTTTGGTAGCTGTAAAGCCTTGGACGATTGTTCCGAGCAGCAGCGCTAGCACGGTGACAATCGCCCAACGGCGAATGCGATCGGGTTCAAACATGGGCCAAGAGGCGGTCAGGGAGTGACGACAATCGGGGTCAGGCAGCGCGATGCCGCATTACCAACCCGCTTCCGACTTCGACAACACAAACGCCGCCACATCTTGGATCTCGTCGTCGCTCAGCTTGCCCTTAAAGGCCGGCATCGCATTTTTGCCGTTGGTGACTTGCGTGACGATCGCCGCGATCGAGTTCATCCCGAACTTCTCTAGCGCGTCCTTCTGCAACGTCTTGTCACCCATCACCACGTTGCGACCGCCCGCATGGCAAGCCGCGCAGTTCGCATTAAAAATCTTGCCGCCATTGGCCACATCCGCCGCCTGGGCCGCGCCAGAAAAACTCAGCCACGCCGCAACGAGGGCGATCGCCCAAGAAATAAACCGTTTCATTGTTCTCGATCCTGTCAGTCAGTACGGGAGCCGTTGTTTGGCTCACGACCCATTTAGTCCCGATCGACCAAGGACTGTCAAGACAAGGTTTAGCGCGGGGTTTCGCAATTTCTTGCAACAATTTTTTACGCGATCGCCCGGTTCTTCACCTAATGCTGCCGCTGCGCCTCGGGGGCAATCGTAGGGGGCAAGGGGTTTAAACCCCTTGTCTAGGGCGGCTGGACTTAGCTATTCGGTTCCAAGGGGCACGCCTAGGCGTGATACAGCGCCTTTACCCACTCCCACTCGCGCTCCAGCCCTTCCCGCAAGGACACTTGGGGATCGTAGCCCAACAGTTGCCGCGCCTTGGTCACATCGGCCGAGGTGTGGCGCGCATCGCCGATCGCCCGATCCTGGTACTGACGAGCGATCGGCCCGCCAAACACCTCCGCCATCACATCCAGCACCTCCGTCAGCACCACCCGACTGCCGCCGCCGATGTTGAAAATCTCCCCGATCGCCTCCGGAACTACCGCCGCCGCCAGATTCGCGGCCACCGCATCGCTGACATAGGTAAAGTCGCGGGTTTGCTGCCCATCGCCATAGATCGGAATTGCCTCGCCCCCGATCGCCGCCTTGAAAAACTTATGAAACGCCATATCCGGTCGTTGGCGGGGCCCATAGACCGTGAAATAGCGCAGCGCCACAAACGGCACGCCAAAATTATTGCAATAGAGCCGCCCCAACTGTTCCGCCGCCAGCTTCGTAATCCCGTAGGGCGACACCGGCTTCGGGCAAACCAACTCGCTCGTGGGGAACGTCTCCGCATCGCCATAAATCGACGAGGTGGAAGCATAGACCAGCCGCTGCAAATTCGGGGCCTGTTTCGCCGCTTCGAGCAACCGTTGGGTCACGGTGATGTTGCGATCGGTATAGTCCTGGAACCCCAGCCCCCAACTGGCCCGCACCCCCGCCTGGGCCGCCTGGTGATAGACCACCTCCGCCTCCGCCAGCAGCGGGGCCCAGTCGATCGCCCGCAAATCCACCTCCAGCAGTTGAAAATTGGCGTGGGCCAACAGGGGTTCAATGTTGCGGCGCTTGAGGGCGGGATCGTAGTAGTCGTTAAAGTGATCAATGCCAATCACCCGATCGCCCTGCAAGAGCAGTGTTTCCGCCAGGTTTGACCCAATAAAGCCCGCTGCGCCGGTGACAATGCTGGTAGTCATGAAAATTTAGAAATCGCTTTTTTGAGGGGACGGGAGATTGGCTCGAACTACGCCAACGCTCCTAGTGAAGCATTTCTTAGGGACGCATTCCGGGCAGTAGTCTTCAGGGTAGCGATTGGGATAGGGCATCGTCTACCGAGGGTATCTGAAAGTGTCTACTGCGGCGGCAGGATGTCTATTGAGCAATATGCCGGCGTGATTCTGGCGTGCAATATTCTGAGATACTGGCTGCTGGCTGGGTTTTGTTAACAACTCCGGGTTGAGGTTTCTGTGAAGGTTTTAGTGGTTGGCAATGGTGGTCGCGAGCATACGATCGCCCACATGCTCTTGCAGTCTGAGCAGGTGGAGCGGGTGTTTTGTATCCCCGGAAATGGGGGCACGGCGCTGAATCCGCGTTGCCAGAACTTTGCCTTTGCCGCCACGGATTTCGAGGCGATCGCCCGGGTGGTGAATACCCATGGGGTGTCGCTGGTGGTTGTGGGGCCCGAATCGCCCCTGGCCGTGGGGATTGTGGATTTCCTGCAGGAGCGCAAGATTCCCGCCTTTGGCCCCACCCAAGCGGGAGCCCAAATCGAAGCCAGCAAGTCTTGGGCTAAAGAATTAATGGTCGCGGCCGGTGTGCCGACAGCCCACTCGGCCACTTTCACGGAACTGGCTCCCGCCCGAGAATATTTGCAGCAAGTGGGCGCGCCGATCGTCGTGAAGGCGGACGGCCTGGCGGCGGGCAAGGGCGTGACCGTGGCGATGGAGTTGCCCGAGGCGATCGCGGCGGTGGAAGCGATCCTGGGCGGCCAATTTGGCTCCGCTGGCTCCAGCGTGGTGATTGAAGAATTTATGGAAGGGCGGGAAGTGTCGGTCTTGGCCCTGACCGATGGCAAAACCGTGCGATCGCTGATTCCTGCCCAAGACCACAAGCGAATTGGCGAAGGCGACACGGGGCCGAACACCGGCGGCATGGGAACCTACGCCCCGGCTCCCTGGGTAACTCCGGAGCTGATGGCGCGGATCGAAACGGAAGTGCTGCAACCGACGGTGCAGGCCCTGGCCGCGCGGGGCATTGACTATCGCGGCGTGCTCTACGCCGGGTTGATGATTACACCGGCGGGCGATCCACGGGTGGTGGAGTTTAATTGTCGCTTTGGCGATCCGGAAACCCAGGTTGTGTTGCCGTTGCTGGAAACGCCGCTACATGAGCTGTTGTTGGCCTGCGTGGAACAGCGACTGGATCAGTTGCCGCCGATCGCCTGGAAAGCGGGTGTGGCCGGCTGTGTAGTGGTGGCGGCCCAGGGCTATCCGGGCAGTTTTGCCAAGAGCACGCCGATCGCGGGTCTCGACGCGGCGATCGCCGAAGGGGCGATGATTTTCCACGCGGGCACGCGACTGGCGCGGGCCAATGGCGACGGGGGCGATCGGCTCGTGAGCGATGGCGGGCGCGTGTTGGGCGTAACGGCGATCGGGGCGGATTTTGACGCGGCCTTTGGCACGATCTACCGGGCGATCGGGGCGATCGACTACGCCGACAAAACCTACCGCCGCGACATTGGCTACCAAGTGCGCCAGCAGCCCTGGGACACCCTACCATCGGCATCATCTCCCACCGCATCCAGCGAAA
>Ga0209278_1002310_pt1 | contig 10708 bp, 8 predicted proteins | sample JI81BgreenDNA_FD_187504 | JGI IMG/M metagenome (GOLD analysis project Ga0209278, IMG submission 187504) | Wastewater effluent complex algal communities from Wisconsin, to seasonally profile nutrient transformation and Carbon sequestration -... | ecosystem: Engineered > WWTP > Effluent > Algae... | reverse complement strand
TGGCCTGCGCGTCGTCGCCCACGGCCGTGACACCCGCGCCACCCGGGCGCAGCGCCTCGACGATGCGCCACTGCAGCGGGTTGAGGTCCTGCACCTCGTCGACCAGCACGTGGTCGAAACGCGCGCGCAGGCGGCCGGCCACGGGCTCTGTCTGCAGGGCCAGCAGCCAGGCGTCGAGCAGGTCGTCGCAATCGAGCAGGCGCTGCTGCAGCTTGGCGTGGCCATGAGCGGCGAACAGGGCGGCCAGGGCCTCGCCGCGTTCGTCGCCCACGGGGCGGCACCAGGGGAAGTGGCGGCGCAGCACCTCGGCCAGCGGCTGCTGCGTGGCCACGCAGCGGGCGTGGATGGCCAGGCAGGTGGCGGCGCTGGGCAGGCGCTGCTCCTGAACCGAGCGTTGCGCCAGGCCCAGCGCCAGGCGCTGCTGGGCCATCAGCTCCTCGGCGTCGGCGGGGTCGAGCACCGAGAAGCCCGGGTCCAGGCCCAGGGCGGCGGCTTCGCTGCGCAGCAGGCGCGCGGCGATGCCGTGGAAGGTGCCGCACCAGGGCAGGCGCGGCGGGGCGGTGCTGGCGGGCAGGCCCAGGCTGCGGTGCAGCTGCGCCGCGGCGCGCTCGCCCAGCTCGGCCGCGGCGCGGCGCGAGAAGCTCAACAGCAGCACACGGGCGGGGTCTGCTCCCTGCGCCACGAGCCAGGCGAGGCGCGTGGCCAGCATCGTCGTCTTGCCGCTGCCGGCGCCGGCCACCACCAGCAGCGGGCCGCTGCCGTGCGTGGCGGCTTCGCGCTGCTCGTCGGTGAGCGCGTGGGTGAGTTCCTGCAGGGCGGGCGCGGCCATGGTCACGGTGGCGGCAACTGTATAGGTATCCAGCGCCCGTGTGCGCCGTGCTGGCCTGCCCGGAGGGACTCGAACCCCCGACCTGCGGCTTAGAAGGCCGCTGCTCTATCCAGTTGAGCTACGGGCAGCAGCGCGCGATTGTGCGGGAGCGCGGCACGCCACCCGCGCTCAGCGCTTCTGGTACTGCCCCTTGCCGAACAGGAGCTCGCGTGCCTTGTCGTCGGTGAGCGGCTTGCGCGCGCCCGCCAGCACCTCGCAGCCGCGCTGCACGGCCGGGCGGGCGCCGATCTCGTCGAACCAGCCGCGCAGGTGCGGGTGGTCGTTCCAGTCGATGCCCTGGTTCTTCCAGCTGCGCAGCCAGGGGTAGACGGCCATGTCGGCGATGGAGTACTCGGGCCCGCCCAGGTACTTGCTCCTGGCCAGCCGCTTGTCCATCACGCCGTACAGGCGCTTGGCCTCGTTGGTGTAGCGGTCCACCGCGTACGGGATCTTCTCGGGCGCGTAGATGCGGAAGTGGTGCGCCTGGCCCAGCATGGGGCCCACACCGCCCATCTGAAACATCAGCCACTGCAGCACCTCGTACTTCGCGGCCGTGCCCTGCGGCAGGAAGCGCCCGGTCTTGCCCGCCAGGTACAGCAGGATGGCGCCGCTTTCGAACAGCGAGATCGGCGCGCCCTCGGGGCCGTCGGGGTCGGTGATCGCGGGGACCTTGTTGTTGGGGCTGATGGCCAGGAACTCGGGCTTGAACTGGTCGCCCGCGCCGATGTCCACCGCGTGCACGCGGTAGGGCAGGCCGCACTCCTCGAGCATGATGTGGACCTTGTGGCCGTTGGGCGTGGGCCACGAATACACTTCGATCATCGTCTGCACTCCTGAAGGTCCCGCGGGATTCTGAACCATGCTCGACGGACTGAAGCGGTTGTTCTCCGGCTCCGGCCAAGGCGAGGGCACCGGCCACGACTGGGAGGGCCTGTTGCCCTGGGCGCAGCAGCGCCAGTACACCTTCCGCGTGGTGCAGAACGAGGGCTTCGTGGTCGACGGCCGCCTCGGCGCCACGCCCTGGCGCCTGGAGTGGGGCCCCTCGCAGCGGCCCTACATCGGCGGCCAGGAGCTGCGCATCCGCGCCGAGCTGGGCCTGAGCCCCGAGCTGCAGGTGGTGGTGATGAACACCGCGCTGCAGGAGCAGATGGAGAAGGACGTCTTCGAGCAGTACGTCGAGGGCGTGCAGACGCGCATCGACAACCAGACACCGCCCGAGATGCGCTGGCTCGTGATGTTCCCCAAGCTCGGCGACAAGGACCTCGGCGAACTCGCCGGCCGCTACGCCGCGCTGGCCAGCGTCAAGGCCTGGCTGCTGCAGTGGCTGGCGGGCTCGCTCACGCAGTCGATCTCGGCCCTGCGCGTGGACGCCAGCGTGCCCATGGTGCTGATGATCGGCCGCGGCCGCCTGATGCTGCGCACCGCGCTGGCCGAGCCCGAGCTGCCGGCGCTGCAGGCCTGGCTGCGCCTGTTCGAGAGCGCCATGCGCGAGGCTCGCCGCGTCGCCAACGACAGCAGCGACGCCATCTCTCCGAGCACGCAGCCCAGCTTGTGGAGCAGCAGCGCCCTGCCGGGCGACGAGCGCAGCAAGTAGCGGCTGCGCCCGCCGCGCCTGGGCGCTGAATCAGGTCTTGGGCATCACCTTGCCGAGCTCGAGCTTGGCGATGGCGTTGCGGTGCACCTCGTCCGGGCCGTCGGCAAAGCGCAGGGTGCGCGACAGCGTGTAGAAGTAGGCCAGCGGTGTGTCCTGGCTCATGCCGGCGCCGCCAAACACCTGCATCGCCCAGTCGATGACCTGGCAGGCCATCTGCGGCGCCACCACCTTGATCATGGCGATCTCGGCCTTGGCGCTCTTGTTGCCGGCGCGGTCCATCATCCACGCGGCCTTGAGCGTGAGCAGGCGCGCCTGGTCGATCATGCAGCGGGCCTCGGCGATGCGCTCCTGCGTCACCGTCTGCTGCGCGATGGTTTTGCCGAAGGCGGTGCGCGAGACGGCGCGCTCGCACATGAGCTTGAGCGCGCGCTCGGCGATGCCGATGAGCCGCATGCAGTGGTGGATGCGGCCGGGGCCGAGGCGGCCCTGGGCGATCTCGAAGCCGCGGCCCTCGCCGAGCAGGATGTGGTCGGCAGGCACGCGCACGTTCACGAAGTCCACCTCCATGTGGCCGTGTGGTGCGTCGTCGTAGCCGAACACGGTGAGCGGCCGCAGCACCGTGATGCCGGGCGTGTTGGCCGGCACGACGATCATCGACTGCTGCGAGTGCCGCGGGGCCTGCGGGTCGGTCTTGCCCATGAAGATGTAGACGGCGCAGCGTGGGTCGCCGGCGCCGCTGGTCCACCACTTGCGGCCGTTGATGACGTAGTGGTCGCCGTCCTTGCGGATGTCGGCCTGGATGTTGGTGGCGTCGGAACTCGCCACCGCGGGCTCGGTCATCGCGAAGGCGCTGCGGATCTCGCCGGCCAGCAGCGGCTCCAGCCAGCGCTTCTTCAGCTCGGGCGTGGCATAGCGCGCGAACACCTCCATGTTGCCGGTGTCGGGCGCGCTGCAGTTGAAGACCTCGCTGCTCCAGGGCACGCCGCCCATGATCTCGGCCAGCGGCGCGTAGTCCTGGTTGCTCAGGCCGAAGCCGTATTCCGCTTCGCCACGCTCCAGCGCCGCCTGGCCCTCGGCCGTGGGCGGCAGGAACAGGTTCCACAGCCCGGCCGCGCGTGCCTTGGGCTTGAGGCGCTCGATGGTCTCCAGCGGCGTCCAGCGCTTGCCGGCGCGGGTGTTGGCCTCGATCTCGGCAAAGTAGGCCGGCTCGGCCGGGTACACGTGCTCGGCCATGAAGGCGTTGAGGCGCTCGGCCAGCTGCTTGGTGCGGGGCGAGTAGTCGAAGTCCATGGTGTCGTCTCCTTCGGTGTGCGTTTTGTCAGCGCGCGCGCTGCGCGAAGCCCCAGGCCATCTGCCCCAGCGTGCGCGTGGCCTCGCCCGTGGCGCGCGCCTCGGCGCTCGACGCAATGCCGTCGACCACGCGCTTGGCGATGCCCTGCGTGATGCTGCCCAGGCGGAACAGGTTGTAGGCGAGGTAGAAGTTCCAGTCGGCCATCAGCGTGGCCGGGTCGCCGCGGCCGGTGCGTTCGGCATAACGCCGCACGTACTCGGCTTCGGAAGGAATGCCCAGCGCGGCGTGGTCGATCCCGCCGATGCCGCGGAACACACCCGGCGGGATGTGCCACGACATGCAGTGGTAGCTGAAGTCGGCCAGCGGGTGGCCCAGCGTGGACAGCTCCCAGTCAAGCACGGCCAGCACACGCGGCTCGCTGGGGTGGAACACCAGGTTGTCGAGGCGGAAGTCGCCGTGCACCACCGAGACCTGCGATTCGTCGCGCGCGCTGGCCGGCAGGTGGGCGGGCAGCCACTCGATGAGGCGCTCCATCTCGGGGATGTCTGCCGTGCGCGAGGCGATGTACTGCTTGCTCCAGCGGCCGATCTGGCGCTCGAAGTAGTTGCCGGGCCGGCCGTAGTCGGCCAGGCCCGCGGCGGCCACGTCCACCTGGTGCAGTGCGGCGATGACGCGGTTCATCTCGTCGTAGATCGCGCCGCGCTCGGCGTTGCTCATGCCGGGCAGGGCCTGCTCCCAGAGCACGCGGCCCTCGACGAACCCCATCACGTAGAAGGCGCGGCCGATGACGGACTCGTCCTCGCACAGCAGCTCCATGCGCGGCACCGGGAAACCGCGGCCACCGAGTGCCGCCATGACGCGGAATTCGCGCTCGATGGCGTGCGCCGAGGGCAGCAGCTTCGCCACCGGCCCGGGCTTGCTGCGCAGCGCCCAGCGCCGCGTGGGCGTGGCCAGCAGGTAGGTGGGGTTGCTCTGGCCGCCCTTGAACTGCGTCACCGTCAGCGGGCCGGCAAAGCCGGGCAGGTGGGCGGCCAGGTGGCGCTCGAGCGCGGCCACGTCGAAGGCGTGGCTCTCGGCCATGGGCTTGGTGCCGGTGAAGCGGTCCATGGGTCTCCGTGGTCTTGTTCTGTGTAAAGGGCCGGAGCGCGCCCTCAGCGGCTCAGTGGCCGGTTCAGCGCTCGGCGGCTGCGAGCAGCTTCTCGCGCGAGACCACCACCAGCCGCGTCGGCTCCACGCGCAGCGCGCCCTCGCGCTCGAAGCCCTTGAGCTCCTGGTTCACGCGTTGCCGGGAGGCCCCGAGCAGCTGCGCCAGGTCTTCCTGCGCGAGTGCCAGGCCGATGCGGATCTCGTTGCCATCGGGCCCGTGCGGCACGCCGTAGCTGCGCGCCAGCAGCAGCAGCTGCCGCGCCAGCCGCGCCTGCAGCGGGCGCGTGTTCACGTCTTCGAAGCTGTCGAACATCAGCCGCAGACGGCGGCAGTTCAGGCGCAGCAGCGCGTCGTACAGCTCCACGTGGCGCTGCAGCAGGGCGTGGAAGTCGGCCTTGCGCACGGTGAGCAGGGTGGTCGGGCCATGCGCATCGGCATCGTGCGTGCGCGGCAGGCCGTCGAAGAGCGCGATGTCGCCGAACCACGTGCCGGGCTCGGCGTAGGTCAGCGTGACCTGCTTGCCCGAGAGCGAGACCGAGCTGATGCGCACGGCGCCCCGCGCCACGCCGCACCACTCTTCGGCCGGCGCGCCGCGTGTGGCCAGCGGCTCGCCGTCGTCCAGCCGGCGCACGGTGGTGCGCGAGAGGATGTCTGCCCGCAGGGGAGCCGAGAGCTTGCTGAACCACGCGCCGTTGTCGATGTGCTGCTTCTCGGAGAGTGTAAGGACGGGGGTATTCATGGCTTGTCGTGCGCGCGACAGGTGCGGAGCATGGATTGTCGTCCTGCCGCCGGAGCACCCCCATGAACACGATCCCCGATGTGGCCTTCAGCCCCGCCCCGCCCGGCATGGGCGCCGCCGAATGGCGACTGCGCTGCGAACTTGCCGCCGCCTACCGCCTGGTGGTGATGTTCGGCTGGGACGATCTCGTCTTCACCCACATCAGCGCGCGTCTGGATGGCGACGACGGCGAGCCCACGGGCGCCTTCCTCATCAACCCCTACGGCCACATGTTCGAGGACATCACGGCCTCCAGCCTGGTGAAGGTGGATGCGCGCGGCGTCAAGCTCGAGGACTCGCCGCACGACGTGAACCCCGCGGGCTTCGTGATCCACAGCGCCGTGCACGCGGCCAGGCACGACGTGGTCTGCGTGCTGCACACGCACACGCTCAACGGCGTGGCGGTGTCGGCGCAGAAGGAGGGGCTGCTGCCGATCTCGCAACACTCGATCTTCGTGCTCTCGTCGCTGGGCTACCACGACTACGAAGGCGTGGCCCTGCGCGACGCCGAGAAGCCGCGCCTCGTGGCCGACCTGGGCTCCAACACCCACCTCATGCTGCGCAACCACGGCCTGCTCACGGTGGGCCGATCGGTGGCCGAGGCCTTCCTGGCGATGTACTTCTTCGAGGCCTCCTGCAGCATCCAGGTGCGGGCGCAGGCGGGGGGTGGCGCGCTCACGGCCATTCCACCGTCCATCGTGGCCGGCGCGCGGCAGCAGGCGGCGGGTGCCACGCGCGGGCTCGGTGCGCAGATCGCCTGGCCGGGGCTGCTGCGACGGCTGGGGACGCGATTCCCCGGCTGGGACCGCTGAGCCGACCACACGCACTGCGACGGCACACGACAAACGCCACGCTTGGCGCGTTGTGCGCCCGCCGCGCGGGCCGGGCCACGGGGGGTATCTGCTAGAGTGACCCGGCAGAAAAGCACCGACACAAGCCTCACCGCATGCAACGCCTCCGGCCCAAGACCGCACCGCGCGACAACGGTGTCCCGAGGCTGTGCCAGGCCCTGCTTGCTCTGGTTGCCGCCTGGGGTGGCACAGCCACCGCCGCAGGCCTCGGTGCCGGCGACGCCGGTGCCACCATGGGGCAGCCGCTCAACTTTGGCGTCATCGTGCGGCTCGACGCCGGCGAGACGTTGAGCCCCGAGTGCGTGGCCGCCGAGGTGGCCGTCGGCGACCGCCGCCTGCCGTCGCCCCTGGTGCGCACCCTGCTGGAGCCGACCAGCCCGACCACCGTGCGCGTGCGCGTGCAGACCCAGGCCGTGGTCGACGAGCCGGTGGTCCAGGTGCAGCTGTCGGTGGGCTGCAGCAGCCGCATCACGCGCAACTACGTCGTCCTGGCAGACCCGCCAGGCTTGATGGCCAACGCGCCCGTGCCGCCTGCCGCTGCGCCGGCCCAGGCCCTGAACCCAGCTCCGGTGCCGGTTGCGGCGACGCCGCCCGCATCGGCTGCGCAGGCCGTGCCTGCGTCCGGCGCCCCGGCGCCGCGGGTGGCGGCGCCCGCGGTCCTCACGCCCGAGCAGCAGCGAGCCCGTGCCGAACGCCAGGCCCGGCTGCGTGAGCAGCGCCAGGCCCGGCAGCGCGCCGCGCGCGAAGCCCGCCGCGAGGCCGCGGCCCAGCGCGCCGCCGCAGCGCCGCGCCTGCAACTCGACTTGGTCGAGCCGCCCCCGCGCGGCGGCGCTGGCGCGCAGGCCGAAGCGATTGCGCAGGCGATGGCGGCCGTGGCCGAAGCCGCCAGCGCGGCCGAGGCCGCGGCGTCCGCCGCCTCGGCGTCGGCGCTGCGCATCGCCGCGCTCGAACAGGAGCTGGCCAGCCTGCGCCAGGAGGCCAAGGCCGGCGGCGAACTGAGCGCCGCGCTGCGCGAGCAGCTGGCCGAGGCACGCGCCTCGGGCCGCTGGACCACGCCCTTGGCACTGGCCTCGCTGCTGCTCGCCGCCCTGGCGGCCTGGCTGGCCTGGCGCCTGGGCCGCGTGCAGGCCGCCCAGCGCGCGCAGTGGCAACAGGCCAGTGGCATCGGCGCGGCCGGGCCGGCCACGGAGCTCACCGGCCTGGGTGGCCTGGGTGCCCCGAGCACACGCGAGCCCACCATGCCGGCGCCCTTCGTCACGCGCGAAGGCGGGCGCGAGGGCCGCAGCACCGTGATCCTGGGCCCCGAGCCCGCTGGCGACGCAGCGGCCGTGGCACCCACCGTCGCCCTGCCCAAGCCGGCGGCCGCCGCCGCGCGTGCCAACCGTGCCTGGCCGCCCCCGGCGCCGCCGGTGGCGTGGCCGCCGCCGGTGTCGACGCTGCCGCCCGAGCTGCCCGACGAGACCCTGCCCGGCCTCGGCCCGGACGCCAAGACCCTGCCCGATCCGCGCAAGCACCCGGTCTTCACCCCCGACCACGACCTCATGCCCGATGCGCCCATGCAGCGCACCGAGGCCCTGCCGGCCGGCGGACGCGGCCCCGAGACCTCGCCACGCGACGTGTCGATCGAGGAGCTCATCGACCTCGAGCAGCAGGCCGAGTTCTTCATGGTGCTGGGCCAGGAAGACGCCGCGGTCGACCTGCTCGTGGAGCACCTGCGCAGCACCGGCGGCGGCAGCCCGCTGCCCTACCTGAAGCTGCTGGAGATCCATCACCGCCGGGGCGACCGCGAGGCCTACGAGCGCATGCGGCAGCGCTTCAACCACCGCTTCAACGCCTACGCGCCCGAGTGGGGGGTCGACCTGACCAGCGGCCGTTCGCTCGAGGACTACGCCGGCGTCGTTCCGCGCCTGCAGCAGGTGTGGGCGCGGCCGCTGGATGCCATGGCCGAGCTGGAGGCGCTGCTGTTCCGCAAGAGCCGCGGCGAACTCTTCGACCTGCCGGCCTACCGCGAGGTGCTGTTCCTGTACGCCCTGGCGCGCGACCTGCTCGACCGCGCGGCCGTCGACACCGGCAGCGTCGACCTGCTGCTGCCCATGAGCGACGGCACCGGGGACGGCGTCACGGCGCCGGCGCCCTTCCTGGGCCTGGACCACGACGCCTTCAAGGACACCATGCCGCCCGAAGACCCGCGTCCCACGGCGCCGCTGGACTTCGACCTCACCGGCGGCGACCGCCCCACCAGCATCTTCGACCTGCTGGACGACAAGCCGCGGCCGCCGCGGCAGCCCTAGGCGCGGCCCTCAGAGCCGCGCCAGGCGCTCCAGCGCGCGGTTCAGCGTCTCGTCCTTCTTGGCGAAACACAGCCGCGCGAGCTTCTGCTCGAAGCCGCCGTCGTAGAACACCGCGAGCGGGATCGCCGCCACGCCCACCGTGGTGGTGAGCCAGCGGCAGAAGGCCACCTCGTCGAGCTCGCTCACCGCCGAGTAGTCCACCAGCTGGAAGTAGCTGCCCTCGCTGGGCAGCAGGCGCAGCCGGCTCGTGGCCAGGCCGGCGCGGAACAGGTCGCGCTTGCGCTGGTAGAAGGCCGGCAGCTCGAGGTAGTGCGACGGCTCGGCCATGAACTGCGCGAGGCCGTGCTGCACCGGCGTGTTCACGGTGAACACGTTGAACTGGTGCACCTTGCGGAACTCGGCCGTCAGCGCCGCCGGCGCGGCCACGGTGCCGACCTTCCAGCCGGTGACGTGGAAGGTCTTGCCGAAGCTCGACACGACAAAGGCGCGCGAGGCCAGCGCCGGGATGCTGCTGGCGCTGACGTGGGGCTGGCCGTCGAACACCATGTGTTCGTAGACCTCGTCGCTGATGAGCAGCGCCTCAGAAGGCGCCAGCAGCGCGGCCAGCTGCTGCCACTCGGCGCGTGTCCACACCGTGGCGCTGGGGTTGTGCGGGCTGTTGACGATGACCAGGCGCGTGCGTGGCGTCAGCGCCGCAGCGATGCGCGCGAAGTCGGGCCGGAAACTGCCCGGCGTGAGCGGCACGCGCACCACGCGGCCGCCGGCGAGCTCGATGTTGGGGGCGTAGCTGTCGTAGCAGGGCTCGAGCACCATCACCTCGTCGCCCGGGTGCACCACGGCCAGGATGGCCGTGAGAATGGCCTGCGTGGCGCCGGCCGTGATGGTGATCTCGGTGTCGGGGTCGTAGGCGCGGCCGTAGAGCGCCTCGATCTTGGCCGCCACGCGCTGGCGCAGCAGCGGCACGCCGGCCATGGGCGGGTACTGGTTGAGGCCCTCGCGCATGGCGCGGTGCACGGCGTCGAGCAACGTGGGGTCGCAGTCGAAATCGGGGAAGCCCTGGCCGAGGTTGACGGCGCCGTACTCGGCGGCCAGGGCCGACATCACGGTGAAGATGGTCGTGCCCACCTGGGGCAGGCGGCTGGCCAGCGCGGGCGTGCGCACGGGAAGGGTGTCGGTGGCGCTCATGGCGGCTTGTGGTCGGAGGGTCAGAGGTTGAAGTCGGTGCCGTCGCCCTGCATGGCACGTTCGATGAGGCTGGCCGACAGGCGCGGCGAGAGCATCTCGGCAAACGCCACCACGTAGCGCCGCAGCCAGGCGCCGCGCTTGAAGGCCACGCGCGTGAGGTTGCTGCCGAACAGGTGGCCCAGCGGCCGCGCCACCAGGTCGGCCGGCGCGCCGTCGGCGCCGCCGGCCATGGCGCTTTCGGCCACGATGCCGATGCCCAGGCCCAGGCGCACGTAGGTCATGATGACGTCGGAGTCGATGGCCTCCAGCGCCACGCGCGGCGCCAGGTGCGCGCGCGCGAAGGCCTGGTCGATGCGCGTGCGGCCGGTCACCGTGGGGTGGTACAGCACCAGCGGCTCGGCGGCCAGCTGCTCGAGCGTGGGCCGCTCCACGGCGGCCAGCGGGTGGGTGGCCGGCACCACGAGCACGTGCTGCCACTCGTAGCAGGGCAGCGTGACCAGGCCTTCGTGCGTGGCCAGTGCCTCGGTGGCGATGCCGATCACGGCCACGTCGTCCTGCAGCATCTGCGCCACCTGCTCGGGCATGCCCTGGTGCAGCTGCACCTGCACCTTGGGGTAGCGGCGGCGCAGCTCGGCCACCGGGCCGGGCAGGAAGTAACGCGCCTGCGTGTGCGTGGTGGCGATGGACAGCGTGCCGGCGTCCTG
>Ga0209278_1002309_pt1 | contig 10710 bp, 10 predicted proteins | sample JI81BgreenDNA_FD_187504 | JGI IMG/M metagenome (GOLD analysis project Ga0209278, IMG submission 187504) | Wastewater effluent complex algal communities from Wisconsin, to seasonally profile nutrient transformation and Carbon sequestration -... | ecosystem: Engineered > WWTP > Effluent > Algae... | reverse complement strand
CGCAATGCCGATTCGGCCACATAGGGCGCTGCATGCGTTTCGCTGTACCAAGGGGTGAAGCCGTTGGCAGCAAATTCCGACACTTCTTGCGGATAACGCGCGCTGCACTGGTGAGCTGAGGCGAGTCGGTCGACCGGTACGCTGTTGAGGGTGTAAACCCCGGTTTCGAGTATGTTGGCCAAGCTGTGCTGCTGGGCGTCGAGCGGACGAAAAATCAAGCCCATCAAAGGCGGATGCGCCCCAATGTGCATGGCCGAGTTGAAAATGGCCAGATTGGTTTGTCGGGCCGCGTTTTGCGTGCCCAACAATTGTGCCGTCCGCACCCCGCTCAAGCAATTGATGAGGTTGGTGCGGAATTGCTTTTCGGCGCTCAGTATATCAGAAAGGCTAAAGTGTTGCATGTGGTTGATTACACAAACGACAATCGGAAGGGGAGGAAGGTTTTTCTGGCGTGTTTAAAGCACAAATTTGCAGCTTAAGGCCGATTTTTCGGATTGCGTTTGAAATGGAAACACGATAAAACGTAAACGAGCTGGTTTGTTTCATCGATAGTGAAGTAAAGCGCAAAGGGAAAACGTTGCAGGTTGATAGCCCTAACTTCTTTGTACTGCTTTCTTAAATGAGGCTGAATTGCCAAAGTCTGGTATGCTTTAGTCAACGATTCCAACAAAAGTCGAGGTGCTTGATTACTTCTGAATGCGTAATACTGTAGCGCTTCGTCGATTTCTATTTGTGCACGTGGTGAAACCCGAACTTCATATGCCATGTTTCTCCCGCAATTGCTCCAATGATGTTGCTGCGCTGATATAATCCACTTTTGGTTCTTCGATACGTTGGTCGAGCACTGATTTCATTTCATCAGTAAGCTCAAAAGCCACATCCGCTTCTTCTACGACTATCGTGATAGCCTTTGACCGAAATGCCGCTTTGATGCTATCAACAATGTTTTCGGGAATGTCATCGGCCGATTCGAAATGGTAAGTCAACATAACGGATAAAATTAATTGGTAGATTATTGACTGGGCTTTCGCTAAGTTAATCAGATTTATTCAGAAAAACCTACTCAACAATTTCCCCCTTCAACGCCTTCCCGTACGTATCCAACGCCCGCTGCCGCGCCATTTTGTAGGAAACTATGGCGTAGTTTGAAACTCTGCGACCTCCGGCCAGGTTGTGTATCAACTTAGGCCGGACGCCTCCGATACCTCAAGGCCAGCGTGCAGTTTTTTTCTGCACCACAGAAGCCAATTCATGGCAACCAAGTTTCACAACCTGACAAAAGCTTTTCTGCAACCAATTAGCCCTCTGCGCCCCCCGACGCTGGGGTCGGGGTCTAAGGATCAGCGTTGCAAACCCCGGCCATCCGTGGGGTTTAAGCTTACGCCACTTCCCCCTTCAACGCCTTCCCATACGTATCCAACGCCCGCTGCTTCGCAATATTGAAGTAGCCCTTTTGAGGTTTCCGATTTTTAAACTCTGCGGCCTCCGGCCAAGTTGCGTAGCAACTTAGGCCAAAAGGCTCCGATTCCTCAAGGCCAGCGTGAAGCTTTTTTTTGCACCTAAGAAGATTTTTCGTGGCTACAAGGCTGTAGAGCTATGCTAAACCCTTTCAATGAGCAATTACTCCTCTGCGCCTCTGCGGTTTAAACCCGCCCGCCTCAAGCCACTTCCCCCTTCAACGCCTTCCCATACGTATCCAACGCCCGTTGCCGCGCCATTTTGTGGTCCACCATCGGTCGGTAGTCCAAACGCTGAAACTCAGGCACCCACTGCCTGATGTAAGTAGCTTTGGGATCGAATTTTTTGGTTTGCTCTTCGGGATTAAACACCCTGAAGTAAGGTGCCGCATCGCAACCCGAACCGGCTGCCCACTGCCAGCCGCCATTGTTGGCCGCCAAATCGAAGTCGAGCAACTTCCGGGCAAAGTAAGCTTCGCCCCAACGCCAATCAATGAGCAAATGTTTCGTGAGGAAACTGGCCACAATCATCCGCACCCGGTTGTGCATAAAGCCGGTGGCATTGAGCTCGCGCATGCCGGCATCTACAATGGGGTAACCGGTTTGTCCGGCACACCACTTTTGGAACTCGGCTTCGTTGTTGCGCCAAGGGATGTTGTCGTAAGCGGGTTTGAATGAGCCGGTGGCCGCATGCGGAAAATGCCACAGTATCATGTGGTAAAAGTCGCGCCAGATGAGTTCATTCAAAAAAGTTTCGTTGAGTGCCTGTGCTTTGCGTGCCAGGGCGCGGATGCTGATGGTGCCAAAACGCAAATGCACACCCAAACGCGAGGTGCCGCGAATGCCGGGGAAATTGCGCTGCTCGCTGTACATTTTGATGAGCGCATCGCCGACTTCTTCCTTTGGGAAATCGATTTTGCTGGGCTCAAAACCCATATCGGACAAGGAGGGCAGGGGCAATGGCTGAGTTGGGTAGAGGTTGGCGGGAGTAAAGGCGGCCCGACTGTCGCGCGCCTCCAAGTCGCCCTGTTGCAAACGGGCTTTCCATTTGCGGCTGTAGGGGGTAAATACGGTATAAGGCTTGCCGTCGTCTTTCAGCACTTCCTTGGCTTCGAGTACCACCTGGTCTTTGAAGTGGTGAAAGGCCACGCCTTTGCTTTCAAACAATTTATGGAGGGCCCCATCGCGCTGCCGTGCGTAAGGTTCGTAATCGCGGTTGGTGTACACGGCCGAAATAGGGTAGTCGTTCAACAGCTCTGGCCACAGTTCCAAGGGATCGCCATGCAGCACCAATAGACTTCCACCTTTGCTTTCAAATTCAGCTTTTAACCTGCTCACATGCAAGTGAATAAAACTCACCCGGGCATCGTCGCGGTCTTCTAGTTTGTCGAGAATGGTGCTATCGAAAATGAACAAGCCCAGCACGGGTTGTCCCGATTGCAGGGCTTGGTATAGGGCGGTATTGTCGTCAATCCGCAAATCGCGGCGGAACCAGTGGATGGCTAAAGGAGTAGACATAGAGGCAAAACAAATATATAAGTCGGCGGTTTTGCTAGCGGAGATATTTAAGCACCAAAGCTAGTCCTATCTTTACTGGCATGCCCGTTCCCATCCATTTACTGCACTTTGAAGATGCCCTGCCCACCTCGGTTTTGCAGGCCGGTGAACGCCTTTGGAAGCTCGGCAAATACGAACTCAGCCAATTGGATGCCGAAACCTGGCTGGCAACCTTCAAACAGGGTCGCCGACAAATTCAACTCCAATTGACCCTGGCAGGCAAGCTCGTGCGTGAATTCAGCTGCAGTTGCGACAAAGCCCCCGAGCCTTGCGAACACCTGGCGGCCTTGCTCTTGCACCTCACTTTGGGCGAGGCGCGTGAACAAGCGCCTGGAAAACGCCCCAAAGCAAAAACAAAGGCGGCAGATCCGCTGGCTGCATTGCTACAACAAACGCCCCGTGAAAAACTCGAAGCCCTGCTGCTCGAAATAGGCAAGCAAGATGCCGCCATGCGCACGCTCATGCAGCTGCGATTGGGACAAAACACCACTGCCAAAGCCAGCCATTATACCGAATTACAGGAGGCAGTTACTGCCAAGTTGCGAACCACCAAAACAGCCAAGCCTTTTAAAAACATGGCCGATGAGTGGAAACAGCGCATAAGTATTTTGGCGAAACAAAAAGATCCGGCGGCGGCCCAAAACATGATCGATATCTGTTTGGCCGTGCAAAAGCTGCTGGTGAACCAGGTCGACAAACACCACCAAAAGCTTTTTCCCTTTTCGCGGGTGTTGAAAGCCGGTTATGCTGCTCTTGAAAAGCGGTCGGATTACGATGTGGGTGATTTTGAACGCGAGAAATACGATTTCCTGCTCACCTTCCTCGATGCCTACCCGCAGCGTTACGTCATCGATGACGATTACCAGCAGTTTGTTGAAATGAACCTGGGGCTCGATAGCTTCGCCCGTGCCTTGTACAACCGCTTCAGCGAGCGCCATGGCCGCCTCAACGACCGCACCTGGAGCCGACTGCTAAGCAAACTCATCGCCCTCGAACCTGCCAAAACCGAATTTTTTGTGGCCAAGTTTTTCCAATGCTGCTATGAACGCAACTGGGCCTTTGCCAAACAATTGGCCTTATTGTCAGAGCCTGCAGTGCGACTCAAAGCCTTACAAACCTACTTCCAATTGATGGAAAGCACAGTTAAAGGAATAGATCGGAAGCTGGAGTATAGGGAGTTGAAGGAGAGGCTTTTGGGTTAAACACAGCGGTCACGGAGTGCACAGAGAATAAATCCCTCCGTGTCCTCCGTGACCTCCGTTTTTTTACCAAGAAATTCTCGCCTTTCAAGCAATGATTCTTCCAAGAAAGGGTAATACTGAACACTGGGAAGAAGTGTTTTAATGACCTCTCCGTGTCCTCCGTGACCTCCGTGTTTTAAACTCAAACGAGCTTCACCCCTAAATTTGAAGAAAAGAAGGCAAATTGGGAAGTAGCACTGATTGCCTTTCTCCGTGTCCTCCGTGACCTCCGTGTTTTAAACTCAAACGAGCTTCACCCCTAAAATTGAAGAAACGAAGGCAAACTGGGAAATAGCACTGATTGCCTTTCTCCGTGTCCTCCGTGTCCTCCGTGTTTTTCTACACCAACTTCACCCCGCTCATCCCGCCATCAACCGCAATCACCTGACCGGTTATCCAGCTGGCTTGGTTGGAGAGGAGGAAGGTGCTGAGCGAAGCCAAATCTTCGGGCTGACCCACGCGGCCCAGCGGATGGCGCTTGTTGCCGGCTTCCACTTTTTCGGGGGTGGCGAGCAATCCCGCTGCCAGGGGGGTATTGGTCAATGAGGGGGCTAGGCAGTTCACGCGAATCTGGTTGGCGGCAAATTCGGCAGCCAATGACTTAGTGAGTCCCTCAACGGCACCCTTGGCCGCGGCAATGGAAGCGTGGTAGGGCATGCCCACCCGACTCGCCACCGTGCTGTAAAGTACAATGCTGGCACCGGCAGCTTTCTTCAAACGGGGCAGTACCTCGCGGATCACGCGGATGGCACCCATCAGGTTCACCTGCAAATCGTTTTCAAAATCGGCATCGGTGAAGCGGTTGAAGGGCTTGAGCAGGATGGTGCCCGGACAGTACACCATACCATGCAGCTCCTCGGGCAAATGGGCCACAGGAACCGAAGTTTGTGAAGCGGCATCCCATTGTTCCCAAATGATTCCCGGGCGGCTGGGTTCGCTGCGACTGAGGCTGTACACCTGCGCACCGGCAACCAGCAATTGGTCGGCAATGGCCGCACCAATCCCACTGCTGGCACCTACCACCAGCACATTTTTACCTGCGAAATCCATTATTTACCGCTTAATTCGAGGTATTTCAAGAATTCGTTGCGGGTGGCTTCGTCCAAAAACTTGCCACTGTAATCGGCGGTAATGGTGCTGCTGCTGTGGTCTTCAACGCCGCGCATGCTCACACACATGTGGTGCGCATCAATCACAACGGCCACGTCGTCGGTTTGCAAAACGCGCTTCAGTTCGGCCGAAATTTGCTTGGTCAAACGCTCTTGCACCTGCGGACGCTTGGCAAAATATTCCACAATGCGGTTGATTTTGCTCAAACCAATGACACTGCCGTTGCTGATGTAGGCCACGTGCGCCTTGCCCACAATGGGTACAAAGTGGTGCTCGCAATTGCTGTAAAGCGTGATGTCGCGCTCTACCAGCATTTGGTTGTACTTGTATTTGTTTTCGAACAGGGCGATTTTGGGCTTGTTGGCCGGATCGAGACCGCTGAAAATTTCTTCTACATACATCTTGGCCACGCGGTGGGGCGTACCCTTGAGGCTGTCGTCGGTAAGATCGAGCCCCATGATGTTCATGATTTCGCGGAAGTGCTTCTCAATCAGTTCAATTTTCAACTCATTGTCGAGGGCAAACGCATCTTCGCGCAATGGGGTATCGAGTGAGGTACCTACGTGGGCATCGCCCATTTCATCGGCCTCGGCCTTATTCACCGGCGTATTCGACATAATTCCGTTCAGTTTCATATAAAGTTACTTTTAATTCGAATGGGTTGTTGATTTTTGCACGCAAACGTTGCCAAATGACCACACAAATGTTCTCGGCAGTAGGGTTGAGCTCGCGAAACTCTTCCGTGTCGAGGTTCAGGTTTTTGTGGTCGAAACGGTCGCAAACCTCCTCGTCGATGAGGTCGGCAAGCACCTTCATGTCCATGACATAACCTGTTTGTGGGTCGATGGGACCGGTTACATGCACAATGAGCTGGTAATTGTGGCCGTGAAAGTTGGCATTGTTGCACTTTCCAAAAACTTGCTGGTTGGTGGCGGCATCCCACTGCGGGTTGTGCAAGCGGTGGGCCGCGTTAAAATGCGCTTTGCGCGATACAGTTACTTTCATTGTGACTAATCAACAGCAGCCTTTTCGTTTTGTTCAACTTTTAGTGCTTAAAAGTTAAACAAAGTAGTGGGCTGCTAGGTCGAATTAAATTAAGTGTCTGATAAATTGGTGTTTACACATCAGAATATTTTCAGCGGCACAAAAGTACAAAGATTTTTGTATCCGCTTTTTCGGCTGTATGTGGCCCTCGTGTAAGTATCAAGCGCGTGTGAAGCTGAAACCTGTAAATTTTGAATTGGTTCTAATCCCACTTATTTGGAATGATCTTTCACGAAGGCCTTTTCTCTGCGCACTTCTTCAGATGCCGACAGCATCGTCGGTACCGGCCAAGCTGCGCAAGCAGTGAAGGCCAAAAGGCTCCGATACCTCGGCGCCGCGTGCAGCTTCCAGGTGCACTGAAAATGCTGTTCAAGTGCGCTAAGTTGCAATTGACCGATGGCCGTTGAACAACGGTACGAAAGATCCTCTGCGCCTCAGCGGTAAAAATCATGATGCCTTGGGCTTTGGTGGTCTTGCCGTATAACGGTATAAATCCAGTTTCGCATTTCCAACCTATGAGTAGCGCTTCCTTAGGTAAATCGCCACCCTGCCCGTATCTTTGCGCCCTTTAAACACAATCAACCAACATGGAGACCCGAAGAGGCAAAATCGTTTTTGGTGGGGCAGTACTCACCGAGCTGGCAAATGAATATGGAACACCCTTGTATGTGTACGATGGTGACCAAATCAAACGCCAGTATAAACGCTTGTCATCGGCTTTCCAGGGCATCGAAACCCGCTTTTTGTATGCCTGCAAGGCGCTCAACAACATCAACATCATGCGCCTGCTACTGAAAGAGGGGGCCGGACTGGATGCGGTTTCCATCAATGAAGTGGAATTGGGTCTCTTGGCTGGATTTCAACCGCAAGACATCCTCTTTACCCCCAATTGCGTATCCATGCAGGAGTACGAGCGGGCGGTGGAGCTGGGCGTGCGCATCAACATCGACAACATCAGCATCCTCGAGCAGTTTGGCGATCGTTATGGCAATACAGTTCCTGTTTGTGTGCGACTCAATCCGCACATCATGGCGGGCGGCAATGTGAACATCAGCACGGGCCACATCGACAGCAAATTTGGCATAAGCATCCACCAACTGCGGCATTTAACACGGGTGGTGAAGTCGCACAATATCCAAATCAATGGCCTGCACATGCATACTGGCTCCGACATCCTCGATGCCGAAGTGTTTTTGCGTGGGGCCGAGTTGCTGTTCGAAGCCGCCGAGCATTTTCCCGATTTGGAGTACCTCGACTTTGGTTCGGGCTTCAAAGTGGCCTACAAAGAAGGCGACGTCACCACCGACATTGAGGCTTTGGGTGCCGCCATCAGCCAGCGTTTTGCTGCTTTTTGCAAGGAATACGGCCGTCCCCTGACGCTCATGTTTGAGCCAGGCAAGTTTTTGGTGAGCGAAGCAGGAGTGTTGCTGGTGAAAGTGAGCGTGGTAAAGCAAACCACTGCCACGGTCTTTGCCGGGGTCGATTCAGGTCAAAACCACCTCATCCGCCCCATGTTTTACAACGCCCACCACGACATTGTGAACGTATCAAACCCCGAAGGCACGCCACGCATCTACACCATTGTGGGCAATATTTGCGAAACTGATACTTTTGGCTACGACCGCAAACTCACCGAAGTGCGTGAGGGCGACATCCTGGCCATCAAAAACGCCGGTGCCTATGGCTTTACCATGAGCAACAACTACAACGCCCGTTTCCGTCCCGCCGAAGTGCTGTTGCTCAACGGCAAGCCGCACCTCATCCGCAAGAGAGAAACACTGGACGACATCATGAGGAACCAAGTGATGGTGGAGATTTAACGAAGGACGAATAAAAGTACTAGCCTAGAGCTCGTATGGATTGATGACAAGGACGGTTTGGATATTCTTAAAATCCGCACCGTTCCTTGTGATTAATTCAAGCTTGTTTTCAATAGCTGTTGCGGCAATGATGGCATCAGGAAGTTTGGTTTTAAACGCTTTCCGGATGTCAATGCAGCTCGACACGATTTCTTCGGATAAGTCAAAAACTTGCGATTCGTTCACGAAATCAAGGAGGATTTGATAATGTTCAGCTGCCGCATTGAAACTCAAAAGTTCAATTTTAGTGATGATTGAAATGGCAGGAACATTATCGATTACCTGGTTCATAAATGCCATGCCCGAAGGAGGTAATCTGTTGCCTAGGTAGTCAATCACCGCATTGGTGTCAATCAGGTATCGGATTTTCCCCATGATTCACGCCCTTCCTCAACGAAAGATTGCATTTCCGCGGCTACCGCTGTTGGCAATACGCCTGCAAACCTCTTGGACAGTTTTTTGGGTTTTTGTACGCTTTTGCGGATTACTTTGAGGAGATTCATGGCTTCAAGCTCTTCCAAAAGCTTGTAGGCTTTCTGGTTGTTGATTTGAACAGTGACAGTTTCCATATAAATTTTCTCCTTGGTGGTCTTTTGCTATGCTTGAAACGGGGCGTAAAAATTATTGGCGCCGCAAATGCATCAGGCCTTTTAAAGCTATATTATCAAAGTTACACATTGATTGCTAACTAAGAGAAATGCTATTGTGATTTTCGTTGCCAAGTGCCAACTAATTCTTGGGCGCGTAAGGCTGGCGGACATCACCAGGAGAACCAGGTGATGGTGGAAATTTAGGTTTCCGGCTTACAAAAACTTCTGAATCGGCAGATTGAGCCACTCCAAAGCCGCACCGTGCAACAACCAATCCTTCTGCTCGGCGCTAAATGGCATGCTGTGGATGAGTTGGCCGGGTTCTAATTCGCCCAGGGGGAAAGGATAGTCGGTGCCCAGGGCTACGCGGTTCATGCCCACCAAATCGGTGATGTACTGCAGCATGGCAGGGTCGTGCACCAGCGAATCGAGCCAAAAGCGGCCCAGGTAGTCGCGCGGGTTCACGGGATTGTCGATGGCCACCAAATCGGGACGTACATTAAAACCGTGCTCAATGCGGCCAATGGTGGCAGGGAAGGAGCCGCCGCCGTGTGCAAAGGCCACCCGCAGTTGGGGCAGGCGTTCGAATACCCCGCCAAAAATCATCGAACAAATGGCCAGCGACGATTCGGCAGGCATGCCCACCAGCCAAGGAAGCCAGTAACGCTGCATCTTGTCCTTGCCCATCATGTCCCAGGGATGCACAAAAATGGCAGCGCCCAAACGCTCGGCCGCTTCAAAGAAGGGGAAGAGCTCGGGAGCACTCAAATTCCAGTCATTCACGTGTGAGCCAATTTCTATCCCTGCGAAACCAAGCTCCAGCATGCACCTTTCCATCTCTTGAATGGCCAATTGCGGGTCTTGCAAGGGCACGGTACCCAGCCCCACAAAGCGCTTCGGATTTTTGGCCACCGTTTCGGCCAGGTGGTCATTGAGGTAACGCGAGGTTTCAAGCGCATCTTCGCCCTTTGCCCAATAGTGAAACAGCACCGGAATGGTCGACAACACCTGCACATGCACCCCGTGCTGGTCGCACTCGTTCAAACGGGCATCGGCCTCCCAGCAGTTTTCCTCCACCTTGCGGAAGAACTTATCGCCCTGCATCATGCTGGCGCAGCGGGGACAGCTGTCGGCATGGTGCTCCAGGTGAACGAAAGTGCCATACCCAAACTTCTCAGCCCAGCGGGGCAAGTGTTCGGGCATGATGTGGGTGTGGATGTCGATGGTGAGTTTGGAGCTGCCGTAGGGCTGCAAAAAGGACATGCGGTAGGGTTCAGAAATTAAACGAATCGGGGATCGGTCTCCATCACGTGACCGCAGCTTTTGCAGGTACGCAAATCTTCGCTGCCGTAAAAATGGCGGAAGCGGGGGAGGAAGTCGGTTTCAATGTTGCTGAGCTCAAAATAGGTCTCATGCAGTTTGTGGTTGCACTTTTCGCAGAACCACAACAGGCCATCGTTGTAACCCTTGCCCAAGCGTACCCGTTCAATTACCAAGCCAATGGAACCGGCCGAGCGAATGGGCGAGTGGGGGGTTTTGGGTGGGCACAAAAACATATCGCCGGGACCCAAATGAATGTCAACCGCCTTGCCCTCGTCCTGAATGCGCACCGTGATTTCTCCCTCCAACTGGTAGAAGAGCTCTTCGGTTTCGTTGTAGTGGTAGTCTTTGCGGGCATTCGGACCGCCCACAATCATCACAATGTAGTCGGTACCTTCGGGATACAAATTCTTGTTGTTCACCGGTGGCTTGAGCAAGTGCCGGTTTTCATCAATCCACTTTTGGAGGTTGAAAGGAGCGCGTATGGCCATAAAAGCGTGTTTACAAGTTAAAAGTAAGATTTTTTACCGAA
>Ga0209278_1002307_pt1 | contig 10724 bp, 5 predicted proteins | sample JI81BgreenDNA_FD_187504 | JGI IMG/M metagenome (GOLD analysis project Ga0209278, IMG submission 187504) | Wastewater effluent complex algal communities from Wisconsin, to seasonally profile nutrient transformation and Carbon sequestration -... | ecosystem: Engineered > WWTP > Effluent > Algae... | reverse complement strand
TTAGCGCCAACTCAAGATATTTTGGATGATTATAAAAAGAAAAAGGGAGATTGGGATGTTTATGAACAGAAGTTTTTGGAGTTGATGGGCGATCGACAAATTGAACACAAGGTTTCATCGGATATTATGGACTGTGCGTGTCTGCTTTGTAGCGAACCAAAACCTCATAATTGTCACCGCCGCTTAGTTGCTGAATATCTCAGCGATAAGTGGAAAAATGTCACCATTAATCATCTGTAATTTAGGGAAAATACTGTATCATTGTGGGATGAATCTAAAATCTAAAATCTAAAATCTAAAATCTAAAATCGAATGACTCGGATAATTTGTCTCGCTAATTCCTGGAAACGCGGCGACAGGTGCATCGCCGGAATTAATGAGGTTAAAGGTAAGTGGGTGCGTCCAGTTTCTGACTTACCCGATGGTCAGATTCCTAAAGAAATGCGGCAGATAAATAGACTTGAACCCGCGTTGTTAGATGTTCTAGAAATTCCTCTGGCGAAGACGGGGCCAGACTTTGGGTTTGAGTGTGAAAATCTTTCTGTTTTACCGGGAAAATGGCGGCAAGTTGGGAAGGTTCCGCCAGCATATTTGTTGAAATATTGCAATAGTCAAGCATATATTTTACACAACGATTTGCGATATGTTACGGTAGAGTATATGCAGTCTTTGCCAAAAGGCGATCGCCTAACTTTGCAATTAGTCAAAGCAGTAAGATTTACGGTAAAAAAGCTAAGTCAAAGATTTGAAGGTGGTAATAAATGGGAAGGATCTATTGTCACGCAGCATGGTCAAAGATTGACTGCAACAATTACAGATCCGGTGTTTATTAGAAAGTTAGAATTGGGGTATGTACCGCAAAAAGCTTGTTTGGTAACAGTGAGTTTGAGTATGCCTTGGCGGCCCGATGATTGGGAGGGAGATGACCCTTGTTGGAAGTTGATTGCGGGTGTGGTAGAGTTGCCGGAAGATGTTGTTGATGATGAAATTTAGTTTTGACCCAAATGGGCGATCGATTATTTATTTCTTTTTATTTCCCGCAAAAACTCTGTTCATGCTATAATTCTGCGGGACTGTAGCAGAAAGGGGTGCTTTTTGATGAAAGCAGAATTTTATTTTGACTGTCACAAATATATTTGCAGTTTAGTTCAAGTGGATTTTGTCAAAGAATTAAAAATAAAAAATCATCAAGGTTTTGTTTTGGCTGTTAAGCAAGGACAAAAGATTGGACTTTTGGGAAAAAGTCGTCATAATGCTAAACAAGTTGATGTATCTAAGCCACATTTTTATAATGTAATTAAAGCGGCCATGAGCGCTTTGGAATTAGAAACTAAAAATGAGGTTATATTAGAGAGAAATCGAACTATTGCTGATGCCGAAGAAATGATTCAGCAGCAAAACCGAGAAATTCGCGTTCTTAACGAACAGATTAGAATGCTTGGAACTAAGGTTGATGAATTGTCAAGGGAAAAGCAGCAGTTATCCATGCAGCTAGTAGATAAGGAAATCAGAGAAACTGAAATTAGTCAAAAAATTGATGATTTTCCTGCTTGCGAGGAAGATTTAGTGGCGGCGAAAATTGAGCAAGAGATTGGAGAAGTTGAAATTAATGAAAAAATAGAAGAATTGTCGGTTCAAGCTTCTGGGCTAGACGTGCAGTTAATCCCAAATCAACTGAATGCGGAGGAGATTGAGGAAGAGAAAGAAATCAGCAGGGGCAAGGTTGAGACTGTTGATTTAGAAATTATAGAAGAAGTAGAAGAAAATATCAAACAACTAGAAGTTCCAGGAGGCGAAAGTGAAATTAAGCGACTGCCTAAAATAGCGTCTCACAAAAGGATGAGAAAGAAATCTTAATGCTTTAGTTATATAGCAATTCTCGCATCATTTGTCAATTTATTACGGAGTCCCAGCGGGTTCGGAGAGGGTTGGGGTGGGTAAGAATTTACGAGGCATTTAGGATTGCTATATAACTCATTGAATTGTGGCGATCGCATTTTCGCAAAAATCGTCAGCAGTTAAGCGAAAAAATCCCTTGCAACTCGCCGATTTTCCCGCCGCAGCCTCACCCACAACAGCATTTTGACAATAATCCAGGGCGATCGGTAAAATAACAGGTACGATGGCTACGCCCCGGCCCCGGCCTACGAACTATTGTCAGCCGCATTAAATCCTTCACTAATTAACCATTTGCCAACAGTCACATAAATGTTGACAATATTGCACAATAGATAAAATTGTAAATATATAGCACCTGCGTTTTTTTACCGCTTATGAATAGCAGATTCCTCGATCGACTCCACCACCCCTCACGCCCCGTCATCGTCTTCGACGGCGCGATGGGAACCAACCTGCAAGTCCAAAACCTCACCGCAGAAGACTTTGGCGGCAAAGAATACGAAGGCTGCAACGAATATCTCGTCCACACCAAACCCGAAGCCGTCGCCAACGTGCACCGGGGATTCCTCGAAGCAGGGGCCGATGTCATCGAAACAGACACCTTTGGCGGGGCTTCCATCGTTCTCGCCGAATATGATTTAGCAGACAAAGCATATTATCTCAACAAAACTGCCGCCGAACTCGCCAAGGGTATCGCCGCCGAATTTTCCACAGCAGAAAAACCGAGATTTGTCGCAGGATCGATCGGGCCAGGCACCAAATTGCCAACATTAGGACACATTGATTTCGACACACTCACCGCCGCTTTTGCCGAACAAGCAGAAGGACTTTATGACGGTGGCGTTGACTTATTTATTGTCGAAACTTGTCAAGATGTGCTGCAAATTAAATCAGCATTAAATGCCATTGAAGAAGTATTTAAGAAAAAAGGTGCGCGAATTCCGTTAATGGTATCAGTCACAATGGAAGCCACCGGCACAATGTTAGTCGGTTCCGACATCAGCGCCGCCCTAGCCATTTTGCAGCCGTACCCCATAGATATCTTAGGATTAAATTGTGCCACCGGGCCCGATCGCATGGCCGAACACGTCAAATACCTTTCCGAACATTCACCCTTCGTCGTTTCCTGCGTTCCCAACGCCGGTTTACCCGAAAACATCGGCGGCCACGCGCACTACAAACTCACGCCCATAGAATTAAAAATGGCCTTGATGCGCTTTGTCGAAGACTTAGGCGTGCAAGTCATCGGTGGCTGCTGCGGCACTCGCTACGATCACATTCGCGAACTATCAGAAATTGGCAAAACTCTTAAACCCAAAATTCGCGAAATTACTTGGGAACCTTCCGCCGCTTCAATTTACACCGCCCAACCCTACGAACAAGAGAATTCCTTCTTAATTGTCGGCGAAAGACTCAACGCCAGCGGTTCCAAAAAATGCCGCGATTTGCTAAACGCCGAAGACTGGGATGGTTTAGTAGCAATGGCTAGGGAACAAGTGCGAGAAGGCGCGCACATTCTCGATGTCAACGTGGATTATGTCGGCCGCGACGGCGTGCGAGACATGAAAGAATTAGTCTCCCGCGTTGTGACAAATGCAACTCTCCCTTTAATGCTGGATTCCACAGAATGGGAAAAGATGGAAGCAGGCTTAAAAGTTGCGGGCGGCAAATGTTTGCTGAATTCCACTAACTATGAAGACGGAGAACCGCGTTTTTATCAAGTTTTGGAGTTGGCGAAAAAATACGGCGCGGGCATAGTTATCGGGACGATTGATGAAGACGGAATGGCGAGAACCGCAGACAAAAAATTTGCGATTGCCCAACGCGCCTATAACGCCGCCGTCGCCTACGGAATTCCCCCCCAAGAAATCTTTTTTGACACCCTAGCATTGCCCATTTCCACCGGGATTGAAGAAGACAGAAAAAACGGCAAAGCCACCATCGAATCCATCCGCCGCATTCGCCAAGAATTACCAGGCTGTCACGTAATTTTAGGAGTTTCTAACATCTCCTTCGGCTTGAATCCGGCGGCGCGGCAAGTTTTGAATTCCATGTTTTTGCACGAAGCAATGCAAGCGGGGATGGACTCGGCAATTGTCAGCGCCAATAAGATTTTGCCCCTGGCGAAAATCGACCCCAAACACCAAGAAATCTGCCGTAAACTGATTTACGACGAACGGGAGTTTGACGGCGAAATTTGCGTTTATGACCCCTTGGGCGACCTGACAACGGTGTTTGCGGGCAAAACTACCAAGCGCGATCGTACAGAAGACGCAAGCCTCCCGGTAGAAGAACGCCTCAAGCAGCACATCATCGACGGCGAACGCATTGGGCTCGACATCCAACTCGCCAAAGCATTAGAAACCTATCCGCCCCTCCACATTATCAATACCTTCTTGCTAGACGGGATGAAAGTAGTCGGAGAATTGTTCGGTTCGGGACAAATGCAACTGCCATTTGTATTGCAGTCAGCAGAAACAATGAAAGCGGCAGTTGCCTATCTAGAACCGCACATGGAAAAGTCCGAATCCGGGGACAACGCCAAAGGCACATTCATCATCGCTACTGTCAAAGGCGACGTTCACGATATAGGCAAAAACTTGGTTGATATTATCCTATCAAACAACGGCTACCGAGTGATCAACTTGGGAATTAAACAGTCGGTTGATAATATCATCGAAGCCTACGAAAAGCACAAAGCCGACTGTATAGCCATGAGTGGCTTGCTGGTAAAATCCACCGCATTTATGAAAGAAAATCTGGAAGTGTTCAACCAGAAAGGAATCACGGTTCCGGTAATTTTGGGCGGCGCGGCTTTGACTCCCAAGTTTGTACATGAAGACTGCCAAAATACTTATAAAGGTAAAGTAATTTATGGCAAAGATGCGTTTTCTGACTTGCACTTTATGGACAAACTCATGCCAGCAAAATCTGCTGGAAAATGGGAAGATTTGCAAGGATTTTTAGATGAAATAGAGGATGATAATGGGGCGGTTAAAGAAGCTAAAGCGGCGCCAGAAATTTCTGTAGAAGAGGCTAAGAAAGCAGACACTCCTGTGGTGATAGATACTAGGCGATCCGAAGCAGTTGCTGCAGATATCGATCGCCCGACTCCTCCTTTCTGGGGAACGAAACTGTTGCAGGGAGAAGACATCCCATTTGAGGAGATTTTCTGGCACTTAGATTTGCAAGCTTTAGTTGCCGGTCAGTGGCAGTTCCGCAAGCCCAAAGACCAATCGCGGGAAGAATACGACGCTTTCTTAGCTGAGAAAGTTTATCCCATCTTGGAAGAGTGGAAACACAAAATTATCACCGAAAAGTTACTGCAGCCGCAAGCAATTTACGGGTATTTTCCCTGTCAAGCTGAAGGTAATTCTTTGCATTTGTACGATCCGGAAATTATGAATGGCGGGCAAACAATAATCAGTGGCGGGCAAACAATAATCAGTGGCGGGCAAACAATAATCAGTGGCGGGCAAACAATAATCAGTGGCGGGCAAGATGCCCACCCCACAAAAGAAAGTGGCACAGGCATCTTGCCTGTGGCTGCAACAGAAAGTGGCACAGGCAAGATGCCTGTGGCTGCAACAGAGAGTGGCACAGGCATCTTGCCTGTGGCTGCAACATTCACATTTCCCCGCCAAAAATCGGCGCGCCGGCTGTGCATTGCCGACTTCTTTGCGCCCAAAGAATCGGGTAAAATCGATGTATTTCCGATGCAAGTAGCGACAGTGGGAGAAATTGCTACAGAGTACGCGCAAAAGCTATTTGCTAACAATCAATATACCGACTATCTCTACTTTCACGGATTAGCGGTACAGACAGCGGAAGCAATAGCAGAATGGACTCACGCGCGAATTCGGCGGGAATTGGGATTTGGTAGCGAGGAACCGGACAACATTCGCGATATGCTGGCGCAAAGATATCGCGGTTCGCGGTACAGTTTCGGCTATCCTGCTTGTCCGAATATGGCGGATCAGTATAAGCAACTGGAATTGTTAAAGTGCGATCGTATCAACCTGTACATGGATGAAAGCGAACAACTTTATCCCGAACAATCAACAACCGCAATTATCACCTATCACCCAGCAGCCAAATACTTCAGCGCTTAATTTATAGGGTGCGCTAGCAGCACCTTTCTCTCGTTTTCCTCGTTTTTATACTCGTTCCCCGGTACAACCTGGGAACGAGAAACCAAATTAAAATAACAAAAAAGCACCTTAAAAAAAGTGCTTTCCTGAATATGAACTTTCCGTGTCTGACGAAACATTTACGAGTAATTCCGGGGAGTGCGTGCACCTGCAGATGCTCCTACCATCGAAGCAACTAAACCCAATAGCGAGCCGAACAAAAATGACCAACCAGCTTTCGCAGCATTACCAGCGATATTGCGAGTATCCTGAGCAGTTACGTTAGGCGCTTGGTTCGGCAAATCGACGCCGCTTTGCTGCGCTTGATTAATTGCTTCTCCCGCATTCGCAGCTATGACGCCAAAAGTGCCGGCCACGCCATTTGCTAACAGCCAAGAGCCGATTGTTAAGGTGGTTGCCCACAAAATTGCTCCGTTCAAAAGCGCTGTGTTGCGGTTCATCGGGCCGCAAGCACGAGCAGTTACCCAACCGCCAACGGCCAAGCTAATTAACAAACTGATAATTGACCAAATTCCGACGCCGGTACCCACGTCTCCTGAAATAGTGCGCGGAGCTCCTGAACCAGCAATGCTGCTCAAGCCGATCGCAGCGCCCAATGCACTTAACACCAGTTGTGTGGCGATCGCAATTACCAAACCCGAAAAAATCGGGCCCCAACGTACTCGATCGTGGTATTCCATCACTGAATTTACCACCACGGGTTCGGTACCAACGTTATCTACAGGTCTATTTACGTATGACATAGGTTTTTCTTTCCTCTTAGAGTTGCTTTAATTTTTAACAATCTTTCACTTAAGCATTGATTGTGGCTGAGATTGATAAAAACTATATCTGCCTGGGGAAATAACCAGTATCTATGTCTGAAGAAAGAAACGAAAAAGTCATCCGCCCCCAGCCACCCGCTATTAGCGAATGACTGATGACTGATGACTCATGAGTGATAACTATTTTATCCCGTTGGAAAAGTTCCCGGATGTATACAGGAAATGCGGACGTATACAGAAAATACAGCTTAACGCAATCTTACAGCCGTTCCAACGGCAGTAATCAGCAGCAAAGCCCCGCTGGAGTCTACATTAATCGTGCCGGTGTCAACTTCCACCCCGATTACGGCATTGGCGCCGAGGCGCTGGGCCCGTTTTTCCAGTTCCGCGAGGGCATCTCGCTGTCCTTTGAGAAACACTTCCTCGTAACTGCCGGTGCGCCCGCCGATGATGTCGCGAATGCCCGCGAAGAAGTCTCGCAGGGCATTGGTGCCGTAGACAACCTCAGCAGTTACAATTCCCAGGTAAGATTGAATTTCTGCTCCTTGGATGATATCAGTTGTTGTTACAATCATCAGTTGGCCTCAATCGCGAAAATTTTGAGTGGGTCTTGTTCTGTAGATTTACTACATCTCGCCACTCAAACATTCCTGGTAAATCATCAGTTGTCAGCTTGTCAAGCTGACAGCAACTCGCTCTTCCATTCCACATACTCTTTGAAACACATGGCCGTGCACAAACAAAGTCTCTTGGTATTCACTACGTTGCTAATAGCAGGATTCGCTGTCACAGCGCCGCAAATAGCGCTCTCAGCAGAAACAGTCGTTCAAGTCAACCCTCAAAATGATTCAAATTTAGATGCTCTGCTGCGACAAGGGCGCGAGTTTGTAGATGTAGGAGACTACAGTAGCGCGATCGCCATTTATCAGGAAGCTGCGCGTTTAGATACGGAAAACCCGCGCATTTTTTCTGGTATTGGCTATTTAGAAGCGCGTCAAGGCAACTATGAAGCCTCAGTAGAATTTTACCAACAAGCGATCGGTCTGGAACCGAACAATGCGGACTTCCAATACGCATTAGGATATGCTATGGCGAATTTACAAAACTACCCCGCAGCCGCCACAGCTTATCGCCGCGCCGCTGCGCTCGATCGCAAAAATGTCAATGCCCGCATCGGTCTGGGAGTGGTACTCTTTCAGCAAAAAGATTACAGCGGTTCTTTTAAAGCATACCAAGAGGCGATCGCCCTCGATCCAAAAAGTTGGCAAGCTTATTCTTCAATGGGTTTAGTATTGATCCAGCAGGGAAGTTTTGCCAGTGCTGTCACCGTGCTCCAACAAGCAGCCGAACTCGCTCCCAAACAAGCAGGTGTCCAGTTAAAATTAGGCACTGCTTTGCTGCGGGCAGGCTATACTTCCGAAGGGCTAGCAGCTTTTGAAGAAGCTGCAAAATTGGAGCCCCGGAATCCAGAAGTGCAGCTAGAAATTGGCGAACTTCTCCAGGATCAAAACGACTTCGACGGAGCGCTTATAGCTTATCAGCGGGCTATTGCGGTACGACCGAATTTAGTGGAAGCACACGCAGGAATCGGGGAAATTCAACTGAAAAAACAAGATTTTTTAGGAGCAATTACCACTTTTAGGCGAGTGATTGGACTCGATCCAAACCGGGCAGAAGCTTATTACAATATGGGTACGGCACTCAAAGCGCGCGCTCGCAAATCCGAAGCAATTGAAGCTTTTAAACAAGCCCTCGACACTTACCGCCAGCAAGGCAACAATGATGGTGTACAAAAAGCTGAGGCTGCGCTCCAGCAACTAAAGTAATATGTCTCAATGTACTAATAGGTAATTGGCTAGCAGTTTTGAGTGTGGAGTAAGTATTTTTCCTAGGGCTTAACTCCTTCCACTCCCCGTCTTGCAAGGAAAAAAGCAATCTCAAAACTGTTTCTCTTCCCTATTCCCAATGCCCCCTTTCCTCTTCCTTCTTCCTTCTTACTTCCTTTGCGTAAATTGTTTAATTTAACGCAGATAAATTTGCCTAAATATAGTACAATATTGGCGCAATTGGAGAAGGGTGAGTGCTCGGTAAGTTTAAGCAGAAATCAGGGCGATCGCACAACAGGATTTTGTCAAAGCTCCCTCTTTTGTAATATGCTAAAAGGGCTTACTGACAATGAATCTATTTCTATTGGTAGAGACAGCCAACTTGTTAACATTTGTAAAATAAGCAAAATATCCTCTCCCTAGAACTTCATCTATGCAAACGTATGATGTCATTATCATAGGCGCAGGTCACAACGGACTCGTCTGTGCATCTTATCTGCTGAAAGCTGGATATACCGTCCTGTTGTTAGAAAAACGTTCGGTTCCCGGGGGCGCAGCAACTACTGAAGCGGCCATTCCCGAATTACCGGATTTTAAATTCAATATGTGCGCGATCGACCACGAGTTTATCCATTTAGGGCCAGTTGTAGAAGAATTAGAACTGGAAAAATACGGTTTAGAATATCTTTTCTGCGATCCAGTGGCTTTTTGTCCGCATCCCGACGGTAAATATTTCTTAGCGCACAAATCCGTTGAAAAAACTTGTGCTGAAATTGCCCGCTACAACGAGCGCGACGCTAAAAAATATGCCGAATATACAGACTTTTGGCAGCGGGCTTTAGGGGCAATGGTTCCGATGTTTAATGCGCCACCAAAATCGATCGTAGATATTCTGGGAAACTACGATATTTCAAAAATCAAAGATTTATTGTCAGTCATCGGTTCACCCGACAAAACGCTGGACTTTGTTCGCACGATGCTCACCAGCGCTGAAGACCTTCTCAACGAGTGGTTTGACGAGGAATTTATCAAAGCACCCCTAGCAAGATTCGCCGCAGAACTAGGCGCGCCTCCTTCGCAAAAAACCCTTGCTGTAGGCGCAATTATGCTGGCAATGAGACACAATCCCGGCATGGCAAGACCGCGCGGTGGGACGGGTGCATTAGTGCAAGCGCTGCTCAATTTAGTGAAAAGTTATTCCGGTGTGGTACTTACCGACCAGCACGTCGAGAAAATATTAGTTGATGATGGTCGCGCTGTGGGAGTTCGAGTTGCCAACGGCACGGAATACCGTGCGACAAAAGGTGTCATTTCTAATATTGATGCTAAGCGCTTGTTTCTGCACTTAATGGACTCCAGCGATGTTGACAGTGCCGACCCGGATTTGCGGGAAAGATTGGAGCGCAAAATTGTTAACAACAACGAGACTATTCTCAAAATAGACTTAGCTCTCAATGAAATGCCCAAGTTCGATCGCTGGAATCATCGGGACGAATATTTAATTGGTTCGGTTTTAATTGCAGACTCGGTAAAACACGTTGAAATTGCTCACAGCGAGCCTTCAATCGGCAGAATTCCCGACTCTGATCCATCGATGTATGTAGTGTTTCCGACGGTACTAGACCCGTCAATGGCTCCCCCCGGACATCATACGGCTTGGATTGAATTTTTTGCTCCTTACCAGATCGAAAATGCTGAAGGAACCGGCCAGCACGGTACGGGTTGGACGGATGAGCTCAAAAACAAAGTTGCCGATCGCTGCATCGATAAATTAGCAGAATACGCGCCAAATATCAAAAATTCAATTATAGGGCGCCACGTGGAAAGTCCGGCAGAATTGGGAGAGCGTTTGGGTGCTTTGAAGGGGAATTATTACCACGTTGATATGACGCTGGATCAGATGATATTTTTCCGTCCTTTGCCGGAGTTGGCGAATTACAAAACGCCGATCGACGGTTTGTTTCTCACGGGGGCGGGAACCCATCCGGGCGGCTCGATTTCGGGTATGCCGGGACGCAATACCGCTCGCGTTTTCATGCACTCGCAGCAGCCTTTCGCGCAGACTTTCGCAGATGCGGCTAATA
>Ga0209278_1002306_pt1 | contig 10731 bp, 10 predicted proteins | sample JI81BgreenDNA_FD_187504 | JGI IMG/M metagenome (GOLD analysis project Ga0209278, IMG submission 187504) | Wastewater effluent complex algal communities from Wisconsin, to seasonally profile nutrient transformation and Carbon sequestration -... | ecosystem: Engineered > WWTP > Effluent > Algae... | reverse complement strand
GTGGGCGGTGCCGGTTTCGGCGGTCTACACGGGCCAGGGCACGCAGGGCTTCCGCGACTGGTGCAGCGCCCAGCATGCGGCGATGCGGATGTCCTTGGGGGGCAGTTTCTATTCCCTCGACATCGCGGACTATTATCTGACGCCCTATGACGTGAATTACGGCCATATCATCAAGTTCGACCACGACTTCATCGGCCGCGCGGCGCTGGAGGCGATCCACGATCAGCCCCACCGCAAGAAGGTCACGCTGGTCTGGAACGCCGATGACGTGCTGGCGGTGATGGCGGCGGGGCTGGATGACAGCCCCGACAAGCCCCTGCCGATCACGCTGCCCTTGGCCGCCGCGGCGCGGATGCATTATGACCGGGTGATGGATAAGGACGGCAACACCATCGGGTTGGCCACCTATCCCGGTTACACGGTGAATGAACGCGCGATGATGTCGCTGGCCTCCTTGGATGCGGCGTTTGCCGAACCGGGGACGGAAGTGGTGCTTCTTTGGGGCGAGGATGGCGGCGGTGCGCGAAGCGCCGGCAATCTGGAGCCGCACCGGCAGGTGAAGATCCGCGCCACCGTGGCGCCCAGCCCGATCAGCCAGGCCGCGCAAAGCTATCGCACGCAGATCGGCATCAAGCGTGGCTCGCTGGAGGATGTGGGATGACCCGGGCACAGGAAACCCGCGCCGCGTGGATGGCGGTGCTGGACCGCTACCATGAGGACCGCCACGCCCCGGTCAGCGCCGATTACTGGTCGGACAAGGACACCTGGTCAAAGGACCGCATCCGCGCCGTTCAGGATGAGAAAATCGCCGCCGTGGCGCCCTTCCTGTATGAGAATAGCGCCTTCTATCGCCGCCGGTTCGATCGTCTGGGCGTGGCGCCGACGGACCTGCGGTCGGTGGACAGCCTGATCGCCAACTGGCCCGTGGTCACGAAACAGGAGATGATGGAGGACGCCCTCGCGCATCCGCCCTTCGGCACCTACACCACCTGCGGGCCTGAGGAATGGGCGGATCGCGGCTGGATGCACTTCAGTTCGTCGGGGTCCACCGGGGTTCCGCGCGTGTTCCGCTATACCCATGTCGACCGCCCCCTGTGGGAGCAGGCCAACGCCCGCGCCCTGCACTCCGGCGGTCTGCGCAAGGGCGACACGCTGTTCCCCATGGTCGGCTTCGGCCCCCATGTCTTTGCCTGGGGCGTGCAATACACCGCCGCGGCGATGCGCCTGCCGGTGATCCCCGGCGGCGGGATGGATGCCCGCGCCCGCGCCGCGATCATCGACCGGTTCAGGCCGACGACGCTGGTCTGCACGCCGTCCTATGCCCTGCATCTGGGGCGGGTGATGCAGGAGATGGGCCTCGATCCCGCGGCGTCTTCGGTCAAATGGATGGTCACCGGGGGTGAGCCGTTCTCCGGCGTGGCCGGCACGCTGGAGCGGTTGCAGGATCTGTGGGGCGCGATGTCGGTGGAATTCTACGGCTGCACCGAGGCCAGCCCCCATTGCGGCGGCTATTCCTGCCCTGAGTATCAGGCGGGCGCGGAGAATTTCATCCACCTGATGGAGGATATCCAGGTCTGGGAAACGGTCGACCCCGACACGCTGGCCCCGGTGCCGATGGGGCAGAAGGGCCTGACCGTCTGCACCAACCTCAACAGCGAATCCTCGGCGCAGCTCAGGTTCCTCGTGGGCGATTACACCCGCCTCGATGACAGCCCCTGCGCCTGCGGGCGCAATCATCTCAAGGGGATGGGATGCCTGACCGGGCGGGCCGATGATCTGGTGAACCTGCGCGGGATCAAGTTCTTCCCGGTGCAGATCGAAGAGGCCGTGCGCGCCGTGCCGGGGACGGGGGATGAGTTCCAGATGCGTCTGAGCACCCTCGATGACGGGATGGACGTGATGGAGGTTCTGGTCGAACACCCCGCCGATGTGTCTGACGCGGTGGCGAGGGAAATCCGCAGCCGCTGCGAGGTGCGCTGCACCGTGCGCGTGGTGGCGCCGAACACCCTGCCGAAAACCGAAATGAAGGCCAAACGCGTCTTCGATCAGAGGCGCAAGTGATGCTGCAGAACACCCTGATGCGCCGTGTCGAATGGGGCGATTGCGATCCGGCCGGGATCGTCTTCAACCCGCAGTTCTTCCGCTGGTTCGATCACGGAACCACGATGCTCTATGAGGCCGCGGGCTGGCCCAAGCAGGAGATGCTGGCGCGTTTCGGCGGCGCCGGTTGCCCGCTGGTCGATACCCGGGCCAGCTTCAAGGCGCCGTGCCGGTATGGCGATGACGTGGCGATCACCACGGAAATCGCGGCGGTCAAGGAGCGCAGCTTCGACATCCGCCACAGCCTGACCAAAGGCGGCGTCCTCTGCGTGGAAGGGTTCGAAACGCGGGTCTGGACGGTCAAGGACCCCGAACGCGGCCTGAAATCCGCGCCCATCCCCCCGGAACTGGCGGCGCGGTTCCGGGGCTGAAGGGGCTTTTCTTTCGGCGCCGACTGTGCGGTGATGCGCGCCGGAGGACCCCATGCGCCTGATCGACCTGTCCCGCCCCCTGGAGAACACCCCCTACGCCGACCCGCCCGGCATGGCGCCGCGGATCACCTATCACCCCCACGCGCAGACGGCGGCGCAGATGCTGGCCTTCTTTCCCGGCATCACGCCCGATCAACTGCCCGGCGGCGAGGGTTGGGCGGTCGAGGAGGTGACGCTGAGCACCCACAACGGCACGCATATCGACGCGCCCTATCACTACCATTCCACGATGGACGGCGGGCAGCGCGCGATCACCATCGACGAGGTTCCGCTGGACTGGTGCATCGGTCCCGGCGTCAAGCTGGATTTCCGCCACCTGCCCGACGGCCATGTGGTGACGGCGGATCAGGTTCAGGCGGAGCTGGACCGCATCGGCCATGCCCTGCAGCCCGGCGACATCGTGCTGGTCAACACCGCCGCCGGGGCGGTGTTCGGCCAGCCGCAGTATGTGGCCACCGGCTGCGGCATGGGGCGCGAGGCGACGCTGTTCCTGACCGAACGCGGCGTGCGCGTGACCGGCACCGACGCCTGGTCCTGGGACGCGCCGTTCGTGCACACCGCGCGCAAGGTGGCGGCGACGGGCGACGCCGGGCTGATCTGGGAGGGGCACCGCGCCGGCATGGTGCGCGCCTATTGCCACATCGAGAAGCTGGGCAATCTGGAGGCGCTGCCGCCCACCGGGTTCGAGGTGTCGTGCTTTCCCGTCAGGATCAAGGGCGCCAGCGCCGGCTGGTGCCGCGCCGTCGCCATGATCCGCTGAGCTTCCTCAGCCGGTGATCAGCCGGTTCTTCAGGATGCCGATGCCCTCGACCTCGAGTTCGATCACGTCGCCCGGGTTCAGGAAGCGCATATGCTCCAGCCCGCAGCCGTTGCCCACCGTGCCCGAGCCGATGAACTCGCCCGAATGGAGCGTCTCCGAGGCCGAGACATGGGCGATCACATCCTCGAATTTCCAGTGCATCGTGCCGGAATTGCCGCGCCCCCATTCCTCGCCGTTGACGCGGCAGATCATGGTCAGATTGTAGGGATCGGTCAGTTCATCGGCGGTGACAAGACACGGGCCCATCGGGTTGGCCGTGTCGAAATCCTTGCCCTTGGCGGGGCCAAGCTGGCCGCCCATCTCTGCCGTCTGGGCGTCGCGGGCGGTCATGTCGTTGAAGATCGTGTAGCCGAAGATATGCTCGCGCGCGCGCTCCTTTGGAATGTCCTTGCCGGGGCGGCCGATGTAGATGCCGAATTCCAGTTCGAAATCCATGAATTTCGAATACTTCGGCCAGATCACCGGATCGTCGGTGCCGATCACGCTGAAGCGGTTGCATTTGTAATAGATCGGCTGCTGATAGAAGGTCTGCGGGATCGACAGGATGCCCTTTTCCTCCATCTCGCGCATCGCGGCTTCGGGATCGGCAAAGGCGCGGGCGCGCAGCTTGCGGGCATTGGCGAAGGCCTGCTTCAGATGCGTCTCGAAACACAGCGCGTCGCGCATCTGCGGCGGCGGCTGGATCGGCGCCAGCAGGCGCAGCGCGTCGCGGCGGTGGCCGTGTTCGGGGCGCGCGCGGCGTTCGGCGTCATGAGCGGCGGCCAGCGCGTCCGCTCCGCCTTCGGCGATCGCCAGCACCGAGGCCACCCGCGCATCCCCGCCCGAGGCCGCCAGCAGATCGATCACCCGCGCGCCGCCATCGACCAGCGCGCCTGCGCGTTTCACGCCATCGCCGGCATCGAAGGTCACCAGTTTCATCGCGTCTTCCCCCTGTCAGCGGCGCCGGTGCCGAAGCCCGGCCACCAGAATATCGACCATGTGCCGCGCTGCTTCCTCGATCCGGTCGGGATCGGCGTCGCCGCCGCTCAGGCGGCGGATGCGGCCCGTATCGGCCATGAAGAACATCATCGACCCCAGCATGGTGTTGTAGGCATAGTGGATCTCGGCCCGGGTCCAGTCGGGCAGGCACTCGGCCAGCGCCTGCAGGATCATCTCGGCCACGGGATCGAACATCTCGGCAAAGATGCCGCGTTCGGAATTGCCGGCCTCGACCACCTCGCGCGCCACGATGGTGCCGAAATGCCCGGACTTGCGCAGCCCCAGCATCGGCACGATCAGCGCGCGCACCACCAGTTCCAGCCGCCGGTCCAGATCGGGCTCCAGCCGGGCGATCTCCAGCCCCGTCTTGCGCTGGCCGATGATCGTGGGCACGCGCAGCCGGAAGATGGCGCGATACAGCTCCAGCTTGGTGCCGAAGTGATAGGAGATCAGCGTCACCGGCACGCCCGCACGATCCGCGATGCGGCGCAGGCTGGTGGCGCCATACCCCTGTTCGGCGATCACCTCCTCGGCGGCGGCCAGGATCCGCTCGCGCGCGCTCTCCACCCGCTGGGCAGGATCCGGGCTGGTTTCGGCAGGCAGGGGAAGGGCAGGGGTCATGCGCAAACCGTCAGGCTATTTGCGCAACTCCTAAACGATGTTGACAAGTGATGCAATAATCTTGAACAAATGTTCAAGTCACGGGCGAAGGGGGGGAGGGACCGCCGATTCGACCGCGACACCACGCAAGGGAGAGAGAGATGCTTCACAGACCGCTGGGGGCGCTTGCCCTGACCGCCTCCGTTCTGGCCCTGTCGGTGCCGGCGCGTGCGACCGAGACGCTGAACCTGACCGTCGCCATGGGCCACCCCGAGGTGTTCCTCTGGGTCAAGCACATGCGCGAGACCTTCATCCCCGTGCTGGCCCGCGAACTGGCCGCGGCGGGCGAGGTCGAGGTGCAATGGACCGAAGCCTACGGCGGCACGCTGGTGCGGCTGGGGTCGGAGCTGGAGGCCTTCCAGACCGGGATCATGGACGTGGGCCAGGTGTCGGGCGTGTTCAACCCCGCCGCGCTGGGGGTGCTGAACGTCACCTACGCGATGCCCTTCGGCCCCACCGATCCGCTGCTGGTGACCCGCGCCGCCGAGCAGGCGCTGCGCGATTCGGGCGCGATGCAGATCGTCGATGAGGCGACCGGGGTCGTCTATATCGGTGGCGGGATTTCCATCGATGGCTACAACATCGGCGCCAACCGCGCGCTGCGCACGCTGGCCGACATGAACGGCATCCGCATCGGGGGCGCGCCGTCGAACCATGCCTGGCTGAACGGCTCGGGCGCGGTGCCGGTGGCCGGGGCCTATACGACCTTCTACAACGAAATCCAGACGGGCGTGTATGACGGCCATATCGGCTGGATCACCGCGTCCACGCCCTCGCGCATGTATGAGGTCGCGCCCTTCTGGAACCAGGTGGAATTCGGTTCGATGTATATCGGCGGGCTGGGGGTGCGGGCGGATCTGTGGAACGGGTTCAGCGACGCGACGAAGGCTGCCTTCCTGACCGCCGCGACCGCCTATTCCGAGGCCTATCACGCCGAGCAGGCCGCCCGGTTCAACGCCGCGCGCGAGGCCTATGTGGCCGGCGGCGGCGAGTATGTGGACATGGACCCGGCCGAGCGCAGCACCTGGATCAACGCGATGGCCAACCCGACCGAAGCCTTCATCGCCGCCGCCGAGGCCCGCGGCGAACCTGGGCGCGCGGTTCTGGAAACCTACCGCGACATCCTGTCGGCCGGGGGCTTCACCTTCCCGCGCGACTATCTGGCCGAATGACGCCAACGCGGCGCGCGGGGGCCCTTCCCGCGCGCCCCTTCGCCGACGGAGCTTGCATGGCCACGCCTGTCCCCCCTGAGCCCGCAGACTCCGGCCCGCTGGGCCGGGCAACGGCGGCGCTGAACACGCTGGGCACCTTCTGGATCGTGGCCCTCATGCTGCTGATCGTCAGCGACATCGCCATGCGCAACATCGCCAACGCGCCGATTGCCGGCGTGCCCGAGATGGTGTCGTTCTCCATCGTCGGCATCGTGTTCCTGCAACTGGCCCATGCCCTCAGGTCGGGGGCGCTGACGCGGTCGGACATCCTGCTGACCGCGCTGGAGCGCCGCGCGCCGGGGGTGCGGCGCTGGCTGCTGGCGCTGTTCCACCTGACCGGAGCGCTGATCCTGGCCATTGCCCTGTGGCGCTTCTGGCCGTCGTTCCTGGCGGCCTGGACCTTTCCGCAGCGCAATTTCATGGGCTCGCCCGGGGTGTTCACCCTGCCGCGCTGGCCGCTGTTCCTGCTGATGAGCATCGGCATGGCGGCGACGGTGCTGCAATTCCTGGCCTTCGCCGTCAGCGCGCTGCGCGGGGGCAGGGCATGAGCGGGATCGCCATCGCCCTGCTGACCGTGGGCCTGATGCTGGTGCTGATCTATGCCGGCGTGCATGTGGCGGTGGCGCTGCTGGTGCTGTCCTTTGCCGGTGTCTGGATGCTGCGCGGCAGCTTCGACATCGCCGCGAACACGATGGTCCTGGCGTTCAAGGATTCGATCTCGGATTACCTGTTCGGCGTGGTGCCGCTGTTCGTGCTGATGGGCCTTGTGGTGGCCGCCGCCGGGCTGGGCCGCGATGCCTTTGACGTGGCGCATCAGGCCTTCCGGCGGCTGCGCGGCGGGCTGGGGGTCAGCACGGTCGCGGCCAACGCCATCTTTGCGGCGATCACGGGGATTTCCATCGCCTCGGCCGCCGTGTTCACCAAGGTCGCGGTGCCCGAGATGCGGCGGCATGGTTACACCCCGGCGTTTTCGGTGGGGGTGGTGGCGGGCTCGTCGGTGCTGGGGATGCTGCTGCCGCCGTCCCTGCTGTTCATCCTGTATGGCGTGCTGACCGAACAATCCGTGGGCGCGCTGTTCATCGCGGGCATCCTGCCCGGCCTTCTGCTGGCGCTGATCTACTGCGTCGGCATCGTGCTGGCCGCGCGGTTCCGGCCCGACTGGGTCTGCCCCGCGCAGCCGATCGAGGAGGCGCCGCCGCTGATGGGCTGGGCCGAGATCGGCGCCAAGATCGGGCCCATCGTGCTTCTGGTGGCGCTGGTGATGGGCGGCATCTACGGCGGCATCTTCACCCCGACCGAGGCCGGCGCCGTCGGCGCCTTCGCCGCCATCGTGATCGCCGTCGCCAAGGGGCGGCTGACCTGGCCCGTGCTGAAAAGCGTGCTGATCCAGACCGGCCACACCACCGCGGCGGTGTGTTTCCTGATCCTGGCGGCGTCGTTCTATTCGCGGATGCTGGCCCTGTCGGGGATGCCGGGCTGGCTGGGCAATGCGGTGCTGACGGCGGGGCTCGATGCCTCGACCGTGGTGTTGCTGATGGCGCTTCTGCTGATCCTGCTGGGCACGATCCTGGACAGTTCGTCGATCATGCTGCTGGTCATTCCCATCGCCTTTCCGGTGCTGTCGGCCATGGGAACCGATCTGATCTGGCTGGGCGTCATCGTCATCCTGGCGGTCGAGATCGGGTTGCTCACGCCGCCGTTCGGGATGGCCGTCTATGTGGTCAAGGCCACGCTGGGCCCGGCCAGCGACATCACGCTGGGCCAGATCTTCAAGGGTTCGGCCCCCTTCGCGCTGGCCATGCTGTTTTTGCTGCTTCTGGTCTTCTTCTTTCCCCCCCTCGCCACGGCGCTTCTGTAACGGAGGAACCCATGCCGCACTGGACATTCACCAAGGGCCTGCACGAGGTTGGCAACGGCGTCTGGGCCTATCTGCAGCCCGATGGCTCCTGGGGCTGGTCGAACGCCGGGGTGATCGTCGATGGCGGGCAGTCGTTGATGGTCGATACGCTGTTCGATCTGAAACTGACCGGCGAGATGCTGGACGACATGCGCCGTTCGATTCCGGGGACGGAAAAGATCGACGTGCTGGTCAACACCCATGCCGACGGCGACCACACCTTCGGCAACCAGCTGGTCGAAGGCGCGCGGATCGTGGCGTCCAAGGGCACCGCGGCCGAGTTCTCGCTGATCCAGCCGCAGGTCTGGCACAATCTGGTGGTGAACGCCGACAAGTTCGGCGAGGCCGGCGAATTCGTGCGCGAATGCCTCTGGCCCTTCGATTTCTCCGAAGTGCGGCTGGTCCCGCCGACCGAGACGTTTTCCGGCCACAAGGAGATCCTCGTCGGCAACAAGGTGGTGGAACTGATCGAGGTGGGGCCTGCCCACAGCCTGGGCGACACGCTGATCCATGTGCCGGCCGATGGCGTGGCCTATACCGGCGACATCCTGTTCAACGGTGGCACGCCGATCGCCTGGTATGGCCCCGTCCACCGCTGGATCCGCGCCTGCGACGTGCTGCTGGATCTCAGCGCCGAGGTGATCGTGGCCGGGCATGGCCCGATCTCCACCAAGGACGACGTGCGCCGGATGCGGCAGTATCTGGTCGACATCACCGGCGAGGCGCGGCGATTCTTCGATGCCGGCGCCACCTGGCAGCAGGCCGTGGCCGAGATCGATCTGGGCGCCTATGCCGACTGGGACGATGCCGAGAGGGTGGTGGTCACCCTCCAGACCCTGTATGACGATTTCACCGAGGCGAATGGCGGCGAGCGTCCCCCGCGCGAGAAGATGCCGTTCTTTTCGATCATGCGGCAGATGCGGCACAAGCTGGGCAAGCCGCCGGTGCATGAACGCCTGCTGACCGGCAAATGCGCCTGCGGGCAGGATCACTGACCGATGAATCTGGCGAATTGGCTGGTGCAGACCGCGCGGTCCTGGCCCGACCGCCCGGCGCTGAGCCTGGGCAACAGGATCGTCGCCGATTACGGGGGGTTCCTGGGCCTTGTGCGACAGCATGCCGCCCGGCTGGCCGGGCTGGGCATCGGCGCGGGGGATCGGGTGGTGCTCTATGCCGCCAACGATCCGCTGTATCTGGTCGCGCTGAATGCCTGCTGGTGGCTGGGCGCCGTGGCCGTGCCCGTCAACCGCAAGCTGCACCCCGAAGAACTGGCCTGGATCGTGCAGAACGCCGGCGCGCGTCTGTTGCTGGGCGATGCCGAGGGCACCCGGCGGCTGGACCTGTCCGGCCTGCCCCTGGCCGACATCCCCGAAACCCCGGTTCCCCTGGGGCCCGATGCGCTGGCCTGGCTGTTCTACACCTCGGGCACCACGGGGCGGCCCAAGGGGGTGATGCTGACGCATGGGAACCTTGTGCAGATGGCGCTGTGCTTTGCTGCCGATGTGGACACGCCGGGGCCTGGGGACCGGATGCTCTATGCCGCGCCGATGTCGCACGGGGCGGGGCTTTATGCGGTGCCGGGCATCCGCGCCGGGGTGCTGCATGTGGTGCCGCAATCGCAGGGCTTCGATACGGGCGAAATCCTGGATCTGGCGGATCGCCTTGGCAACCTTGTGTTCTTTGCCGCGCCGACGATGGTCAAGCGGCTGGTCCATGCCGCCCGGGGCCGCGATGCCAGCGGGATCAGGACCATCATCTATGGCGGCGGGCCGATGTATGCGGCCGATATTCAGGCGGCGCTCGATGCCTTCGGCCCGCGCTTCGTGCAGATCTACGGGCAGGGCGAATGTCCGATGACGATCACCGTTCTGGGCCGCGATCTGGTGGCGGATCGCAGCCACCCCCGCGCCGAGGCGCGCCGGGCCTCGGTCGGGCACGCCATGGCGGCGGTCGAGGTGGTGGTGCGCGATGCGCAGGGCCAGCCGCTGCCGCCCGGTGAAACCGGCGAGGTCACGGTGCGCGGCCCGCTGGTGATGGCGGGCTACTGGCAGAACCCTGAGGCCACCGCCCAGGCGATCCGCGACGGCTGGTTGTGGACGGGCGATCTGGGGCACATGGATCAGGACGGATTCCTGACCTTGACCGACCGCAGCAAGGACGTGGTCATCTCGGGCGGGACGAACATCTACCCGCGCGAGGTCGAGGAGGTGCTGCTCACCCTGCCCGGCGTGCGCGAGGTCTCCGTCATCGGCGAGCCTGACGCCGACTGGGGCGAGGTCGTGGTGGCCTGCGTCGTGGGCGAGGTGACTCCGCAAGCGATGGACGCCCATGTGCGCGCGCATCTGGCGGGGTTCAAGGCGCCCAAGCGGTATCGCTTCCTGACGGACCTGCCCAAGAACGCTTATGGCAAGGTCCTGAAGACCGAATTGCGCAAGTTGCGGTAGGCGTCACACCAGCCGCTCGCCCGCGCGCCAGACCCCGGCCAGCCGGCCATCGGGCGCGAGGTTCACCAGATCGGCGGCGCGGCCCGGGGCAAGGTGGCCGTGCGTCGAATCCTTCCCCACCGCCTCGGCCGGCAGGCGGCTGGCCATGGCCAGCGCCTGCGCTTGCCCGACGATCCCCGCCATGATCTGC
>Ga0209278_1002303_pt1 | contig 10741 bp, 10 predicted proteins | sample JI81BgreenDNA_FD_187504 | JGI IMG/M metagenome (GOLD analysis project Ga0209278, IMG submission 187504) | Wastewater effluent complex algal communities from Wisconsin, to seasonally profile nutrient transformation and Carbon sequestration -... | ecosystem: Engineered > WWTP > Effluent > Algae... | reverse complement strand
GCGGCAGCGCCTTGGCGGTGTCGCGCAGCAGCGCGGCCAACGCCTCCGGATCGTCGAGCCACTCGTCGATGACGGCGTGCGGCTTGGCACCCGGGTAGGGCGGGGCGATCGGGGCCGTTGCGATCCTCGCCGCGGTGGCGGGCGTGGATTTCAGGAACAGGCGGTTGTCGCAAACCAGCGCCACGACGACGCCGTCAACGTAGACGGCGTATTCGCCGAACATCTTCTTCAGCGTGACGTCGCCCGCCCCGGCGGATTGCTCCCGGACGTAATCGGCGAAATCGACGCCCGTGGCCATGGACGATCAGTCCTGCGCGGCGCGCAGCAGGTCGAGGTCGTTGAACTGCTTCCAGCGGTTCATCACCGCACAGAACAATTGCGCGGTGCGCTCGGTGTCGTATACCGCCGAATGCGCCTCGCTGCTGTCCCACGGCAGCCCGGCGGCCTGCACCGCCTTCGCCAGCACCGTCTGGCCATAGGCCATGCCGGCGAGGGTTACCGTGTCCATCGTGCTGAACGGGTGGAACGGGCTGCGCTTGTGGCCGGTGCGCGCGATCGCCGCGTTGAGGAAGCCGAGGTCGAAGTGCGCGTTGTGGCCGACGAGGATGGCGCGCTGGCAGCCGTTGCGTTTCGCCGCCGCGCGGACGGGGACGAAGATGCGGTCCAGCGCCAGCTTCTCGGGCTGGGCATCGCGGAAGGGATGGTCGAGCTGGATGCCGGTGATCGCCAGCGATTTCGGGTCGATGTCGAGGCCGGGTGCCGGCTCGACGTGGACGCTCACCGTCTCGCCGGGGAACAGGAAACCCTCGTCGTCCATCTCGATGGGCACGGCGGCGATCTCGAGCAGGGCGTGGCGTGCCGATTCGAAGCCGCCGGTTTCGACATCGACGACGACCGGCAGGAAGCCGCGGAAGCGAGAGGCCATGGGGGGCGCGCCGGTGATGGCGGGCGTGCCCTGCGGGCCCTGTTCGTCGAAATCATTCATCGTCGAAGAATAGCAGCGCGGCCTGGCCGCCCTGGATTCAACGCAAGGCCGAGAGCTCGCGTGCGACCCAAGCCTCGGCATCCGCGGGTTGCTCGAAGGCCGAGAATCGGCAAGTCGCAGGAAAGGCCGCGGCATAGCGTGGCAGCAGCAGGTTCCGGCCCTCGACGTCCCTAGCGATCACGTAGGCGTTGACCGCTGGCAGGATGCCCGCGTTGCACCAACCGTCGAGCAGGGCGGCGAACGCGTCGAAAGCCTCCGGCGTCGCCAGCATGCTTTCGTGGAAGGTGCTGATATGACCGAAGGGGCCGTCCGCCGCCATCGTCGCCATGATCGGCGTGTAGGCCTTCTGCATCACCGCGACCGCTTCCGCGTTGAACGGGCCGGTGGCTTCAAAGTAAACCACGCGGCCGTGGGGGTGCACTTCGGTCCGCCCGTGGGGCGGGAACGCGCTTTCCTCGGGCCGGAGGGCGGTCAACGCGTCACTCGCTGGTCTTGTCGGCTTTCTCGCGGCTGCCGGCCATCGATTCGCCATGCACGAGGAACCAGGTGTTCTCGGCGATGTTGGTGGCGTGGTCGCCGATGCGTTCGATGTTCTTCGCCATGAACAACAGGTGCGTGCACGGCGTGATCTGCTTCGGGTCCTCGGCCATATAGGTGAGGAGCTCGCGGAACAGGCTGGTGTAGGCGGCGTCGAGCTCGGCGTCGCGGTCGCGCATGGCCTGTGCACGATCGGCGTCGCGCATGCGGTAGGCCTCGAGGGCTTCCGCCAGCAGCTCGCTCGCGAGTTCTGCCAAGGCCGGCAGGCCGCGGGCCGGGGCCACCGGGGCACTCTGGTTCAGCACCATCGAGCGCTTGGCGACGTTCGACGCGTAGTCGCCGATGCGCTCGATGTCGGCGGCAATGCGCAGCGCGGCATAGACCTCGCGGAGGTCGCGGGCCATCGGCTGGCGCAGGGCGAGCACGCGCAGGACGTCGTTCGAAATGGCCTGCTCGAGCTCGTCGATGGCGTCGTCGTTGATGGTGACGCGCTCCGCGGCCTTGCTGTCGCGGCGTTGCAGCACGTCGATGGCGGCCTGGATCTGGCCCAGCGCCATCTCGCCCATGCGGGTGATCTCGCCGTTGATGCGCTGGAGCTCGGTATCGAAGCTCTTGACGATGTGTTCGGTGCCCATTCGTTGGTCCTGCCTGATCGCGTCAGTGGGGTCGCGGGTGTTGTTGTTGGATGTCCGACTGGGCTCGCACGTGGTGTGCTCGCCAAGTCGGTCCCGCCTCGGGCTCCTGCCCTCGGCCTTCGTCGACGCGCGCGCCAGTGGCGCGCAAGCGCGTCGCCTCAGCCGAACCGGCCGGTGATGTAGTCCTCGGTCTGCTGCTTCGAGGGCTTGGTGAAGATCTGCTGGGTGACGCCGTGTTCGACCAGCTCACCGAGGTACATGAAGGCGGTGAAGTCGGAGCAGCGGGCCGCCTGCTGCATGTTGTGGGTGACGATCAGGATCGTGAACTGCTGCTTCAGCTCGGCGATGAGCTGCTCGATCTTGCCCGTGGCGATCGGGTCGAGGGCCGAGGTCGGCTCGTCGAACAGGATCACCTCGGGCTTCAGCGCGACGGCGCGGGCGATGCACAGGCGCTGCTGCTGGCCGCCGGAGAGGCCCAGGGCGCTCTGCTTGAGCTTGTCCTTCACCTCCTCCCACAGGGCGCCCTGGCGCAGGGCCTGCTCGACACGCTCGTCCATGTCGGACTTGTTGAGCTTCTCGTAGTGGCCGATGCCGTAGGCCACGTTGTCGTAGATCGACATCGGGAACGGCACCGGCTTCTGGAACACCATGCCGATCTTGCTGCGCAGGCGGTTGATCGGGTACTTGGCGTCCAGCAGGTTCTGCCCGTCGAGCAGGATCTCGCCCTCGGCGCGCTGGCCCGGGTAGATCGAATAGATCTTGTTGAATATGCGCAGCAGGGTGGACTTGCCGCAGCCCGACGGGCCGATCAGCGCGGTGACGCGCTTCTCCGGCACAGTGAGGTTGATGTCCTTCAGCGCACGGTAGTCGCCGTAGAAGAAGTTGAGGTTCTTCGCGACCAGCTTGGCCGGCGAAGCCGTGGCGGGCTCGCCGCCGGCGACGGCGGTCTGCAGGGCGATCGGGGCGTTAGTCATTGGCGATCTTCTTGCGCAGCAGGAGGGTGCGGGCGGTGATGCTGACCAGCAGGACGAAGCAGGTGATGAGGAAGGCGCCGGCCCATGCCAGCAGCTGCCAGTTCTCGAACGGGCTCATCGCGAACTGGTAGACCGTGACCGGCAGGTTGGCCATCGGCTCGCCCAGGTCGAGGTTCCAGAAGCTGTTGTTGAAGGCCGTGAACAGCAGCGGTGCCGTTTCGCCGGAGATGCGGGCGAGGCCCAGCATGACGCCTGTGAGGATGCCGGACATCGCCGCGCGGTAAAGCACGTGCACGGTGACCTTCCACTGCGGGATGCCGAGCGACAGCGCGGCCTCGCGCATCTGCGTGGGCACCAGGCGCAGCATCTCGTCCGTGGTGCGGACGACCACGGGCAGGACGATGAAGCCCAGCGCCACGGCGCCGGCGATGGCCGAGAAGCCCGACACGCCGATCAGCCAGTCCGCGAGGCCCGCCAGCCAGCCCTGCTGCCCGGCGTCGGTGGACTGGATCGCCGTCGCCACCTGGCGCGGCGTGCCGATCAGCACCATGTAGACGAACAGGCCGAGCACGATGGACGGCGCCGACAGCAGGATGTCGTTGACGAAGCGGATGACGCTGCCGATCTTGCGGAAGTTGGCGTATTCCGCGAGGTAGGTGCCTGCCGCGATGCCGACCGGTGCGGCCATCAGCACCGCGAGCGTGCACATCACGATGCTGCCGACGATGGCGTTGAGCAGGCCGCCCACGCCGATCTCGGCGCCCGGGGGCGGGGTCATCTCGGTGAACATCGCGAGGCTGAGGCCGTCGATGCCCTTCGAGAGCGTGGTGAAGAGGATCCAGACGAGGAAGAACAGGCCGACGATGGCCGCCGTGCCCGAGAGCACGAGGGCGAGCACGTTGACCATGCGGCGACGCTGGAACAGGCGTTCGGAGACGGCGGCGTCCATCACTTGCCCTCCCGGCGCTTGAGGCTCATCAGCATCAGCTTGGCGATGCTGAGGACGACGAAGGTCACGATGAAGAGCACGAAGCCCAGGGCCAGCAGCGAGCTGCGGTGCAGGTCGGCGAAGGCTTCGCCGAACTCGTTGGCGATGGTCGCGGCGATCGAGCTGGACGGCTCGAGCAGGTTGGCGAGGCGGTTGGCGTTGCCGAGCACGAAGGTCACGGCCATCGTCTCGCCCAGCGCGCGGCCGAGGCCGAGGAAAATGCCGCCGATCACCGCGGAGCGGGTGTAGGGCAGCACGATGTCCCACACCACCTCGAAAGTTGTCGAGCCCAGCGCATAGGCCGATTCCTTCAGCCGCGTCGGCACCGTGAGGAAGACCTCGCGCATCACCGAGGCGATGAACGGGATGATCATGATCGACAGGACGATGCCGGCGGTGAGCATGCCGATGCCAATCGGCGGGCCGTCGAACCAGGGCCCAATGATCGGCAGCTGGCTGCCGTATTCACTTAGGCTCGGATACACGTACTCGGCGAGGAAGGGCACCAGCACGAACAGGCCCCACATGCCGTAGATGATCGACGGGATGCCGGCCAGCAGTTCGATCGCGGTGGCCACCGGGCCGCGCAGCCACGCCGGGGCGACTTCGGTGAGGAAGAGCGCGATGCCAAAGCTGATCGGCACGGCGATCAGCAGGGCGATGCCCGCGGTGATCAGGGTGCCGACGATGGGGGCGAGGCCCCCGAACACGAGGTTGCCCGGGTCCCAGTTGTCGGAGCTCAGGAAGCTCCAGCCGAAGCTGCCGAAGGCCTCGCGGCCGCCCCAGGCCATCGTCAGGGCGGCGCCGATCAGGCTGATGAGCACGAAGAAGCCAGCCGCCGCGACGCTCCAGCGGAACAGTCGGTCGGCGCGGGCGTCGCCGCGGGCCAGGTGGTCGAGTTGGGACGTGGCGGACGCCATCAGGGTTCGTACCGGGAAGTTCAGATCAGGACGCCCGCCTCCTCAAGGATGCGGGCGTTGGATCACGCCCGAAGCGGGTCGGGCGGTGATGCCGGAATTGTAACCGGCCTTCAGAACGTGAAGTTCTGGGCCCAGTAGCCCTCGACCTGGGTGACCAGCGCGTCCGGCAGAGGCACGTAGCCCAGCTCCTCGGCGCGGGCGTCGCCGTTGGCGTAGCCCCACTTGAAGAATTCCAGCGCCGCACGGGCCTTGGCGGGGTTCGACGGAGCCTTGCTGACCAGGATGAAGTTGGTCGCGGCGATCGGCCAGGCGTCCGCGCCCGGCGCGTTGGTGATCACGAGGTGGAAGTCCTGCGCGTTGGCCCAGTCGGCGCTGGCGGCGGCGGCCTGGAAGCTGGCGATGCTGGGGGCCACCCAGTTGCCGGCGGCGTTCTGCAGGCTGACCGTGGTCAGGTTGTTCTGCAGCGCGTAGCTGAGCTCGACATAGCCGATCGCGCCGCTGAGCTGCTTGGTGTAGGCGGCCACGCCTTCGTTGCCCTTGCCACCCACGCCGGTCGGCCACTTCACGGCGGTCGCCGCCTGACCCACGCCCTCCACCCAGGCCGGGCTGACTTGGCCGAGGTAGTTGACGAAGTTGAAGGTGGTGCCCGAGCCGTCCGAGCGGTAGACGATCTTGATGTCGGCCTCGGGCAGGGTGACGCCCGGGTTGATCTCGACGATGGCCGGGTCGTTCCACTGGGTGACCTTGCCGAGGTAGATGTCGGCCAGCAGCGGGCCGGTCAGGCGCAGCTGGTTGGCGGCCACACCTTCGATATTGACGACCGGCACCACGCCCCCGACCACGGAGGGGAACTGGCCGAGGTTGGCGGCGGCCAGTTCCTCGGGCGTCAGCGGGGCGTCGGTCGAGCCGAAGTCGACCGTGCCGGCCTTGGCCTGGGCGATGCCGCCGCCCGAGCCGATCGACTGGTAGTTCACCCGGTTGCCCGACGTAGTGGCGTACTCGCTCGACCACTTCGAGAGCAGCGGGAACACGAAGGACGCGCCGGCGCCGGTGACGTCGATGCTGGCCGGCTGGGCCGGGACCGCACCGGCGTCGCCGTTCGCCGCCGGGGCGTCGGACGAACCGCCGCAGGCGGCGAGCAGGCTCGCGGCGCCGAGGGCCAGGGTGGTGCGCAGCAGGGTCGAGGTCATGGCGGGGCTCCGTCGGTCGGGTTCAGGGTGCTGATGATGCCGCAGGCGCCGGGGACGCCGGCGCCTGTGGGGTGGATCGGATGGTGGGGCGATCAGCGCTTCAGCTTGGCCGCCCAGTAGGCCTTGACGCGCTCGACGAGCGGTTCGGGCAGGGGCACGTAGCCCAGCGATTCCGCCGAGGCGTCACCGTTGGCGTAGGCCCACTCGAAATACTTGAGGGTGGCGGCGGCCTTGGCCGGATCGCGCGGCGTCGTCGAGACGAGGATGAAGTTCGTCGCGGCGATCGGCCAGCTGTTCTCGCCAGGGGCGTTGGTGATCACGAGGTTGAAGTCTTCGGCCGTGGCCCAGTTGGCGCTGGCGGCGGCGGCGCGGAAGCTCGCGATGCTCGGCTGCACCCAGGTGCCCGCGGCGTTCTGCAGGGCCGTGTAGGTGAGGTTGTTGGTGGTGGCGTAGCTCAGCTCGACGTAGCCGATCGAGCCCTGCAGCTGCTTCACATAGGCCGAGACGCCTTCGTTGCCGCGGCCGCCAAAGCCGGTGGGCCAGCGCACCGCGGTACCGAAGCCCACGCGCTGCTTCCATTCCGGGCTGATCTGCGACAGGTAGTGGACGAAGTTGTAGGTCGTGCCCGAACCGTCGGAACGGTAGACCACGCGGATGGTCTGGTCGGGCAGGGTCACGCCCGGGTTCAGCGTCGCAATCTTGGCGTCGTTCCACTTGGTGATCTTGCCGAGGTAGATCTCGGCGATGACCGGGCCGGTCAGGCGCAGCTGGCCCGCGGCGATGCCGCGCAGGTTCACCACCGGCACCACGCCGCCGATGACCGACGGGAACTGGGCGAGCTTGTTCTGGGCGAGGTCGGCGGGGCTCAGCGGGGCGTCGGTGGAGCCGAAATCGACGGTGCCGGCCTTGGCCTGGGCGATGCCGCCGCCCGAGCCGATCGACTGGTAGTTGACGCGGCCCTGGCCGGCGGTGGCGTACTCGCTCGACCACTTCGACATGACGGGGAACACGAACGAAGCACCGGCGCCGGTGATGTTCTGCGCCTGGGCGGCGAAGGCCGAGCCGGCGATCACGACGGCCGCGGCGATCCGGGAAAACGTCTTCAGGTTCACGGGAATCTCCAAAGGGCCGGGCCTCGCGGCAGCCGGCCGGAAGTATGTGTCAGCTCTGTGACAGTCCGATGACATGCCGCCGGGTGGCCCCGGCGGCCGTGCCGGCGGCGTCAGATCGTGATCTGGCCGCGGAGCTCGAGGATGTTCGGGTTGTTGTTGATCAGCACGCCGGACTGGACGCGCTCGCTCTCGACCATCACGTAGTTCAGCGAGAGGCGGAAGTTCGAGCGGATGTACCAGTTGGCACCGACTGTGAAGGCCGACTGGGCACCGCCGAGCACCGCGCCGTCGTTGCCGTCGAGGCGGTCATAGCGGGCGGCGAGCTGCCACAGGCCCTTGACCGGGTCGGTCGGCGTGGCGGTCGTGTAGATGCCGCCGCGATAGCCGAACAGATCGTCGCTCAAGGTGTAGAGGCCGGAGACGTACCAGCCGTCGGTGCGGTAGTCGGGGGCGGCGCCGAGGCGGTCGGTGCTGGCGCGGAAGTACTCGCCCATCACCTTGAACGGGCCGCGGTAGTACATGCCCTCGAGGCCGAGGATGCGGGTCTGGTCGGCGTCGGTCAGGGTGGCCGTCACCGTGTTCACGTTGGTGATGTCGGCCTGCGGGCGCGAGCTGAAGCTGTAGCGGTTGTTCTCGGCGTCGAATTGGACGGCCGAGACGCCGACGTGCAGGGCCTCACCGGCCTGGGCGTCCTGGATCGGCGCCCACGTCAGGCGGGTGCCGAAGCCGTCGCCGACGCGCTGGTTGACGTTGATCTCGCGGGTGAACCAGGTGCCCGTGGCGGTGATCGACGGGGTGGCGTACTGGATCTCGGCGCCGACGCGGCGCGAGAGGCCGTAGGCGTTGGTCACCATGGCCTTCGAGATGAACTCGTTGTTCTTGGTGCTGGTGAGCTCTTCGAGGCTGTTCGGCTGCTTGAACTGCCCGAGGCGGTACGACCAGTCGGCATTGATGCGGCCCTTCCAGCTGACGTCCAGCCATCGGCCGTTGCGGCCGGTGCCGCGGCTGCCGACGGTGTCGTAACCGACCTGCCATTCCGCCGTCGGGGTCTTGCCGCGGAAAATCATTTCGCCGCGGCGGAACTGGCCGTTGTTGGTCAGCGTGTTGGCCGTGAGCTGGCCAGCCGTCAAGGCCAGGCCGTCGGCGCGGCTGATGTCCTGGTCGTACTGGTAGACGTCAAAGTGCAGCAGGGCGTCGAAATAGATCTCGGTGTCGCCGATCACATCGATCGGCACCTCGGCCATGGCCGGTGCGGCAAGGGAGGCGGCGAGGGAGGCGGCGAGCAGGGAGCGGGCGAAGCGCATGGCGGCGGGCACCGTTGGGAAGGTGCGCGCAGCGTATGGACGTTAGATGACACCAATATTGCAGTTGACACGGAATCGATACCTTTCGGTCATTCCTTGGACATGATCCCGTCACTGACGCATGGCGCCGCCCCTCCGGCTAGACTCGGCGCGGGGCGATCGGATCGTCCCGGGAGGGCGCCAATGGCAGGGCAGGCAAGTACGACCACGATCCTCGTCGCGGAAGACGACGGCAGCATCCGCGCGGTGCTGAACGCGACGCTCCGTTCCGCCGGATATCGGGTTCTGGAGGCCGACAACGGGGTGGATGCCTTCGCGCTGGCCCATGAGCACCGGCCCGATCTTGTGCTCTCCGACGTGCTGATGCCGGGGGGCAGTGGCCAGGACCTGCTTGAGGCGCTCCGCGCCGACCCGCGCACGGCCGACCTGCCCTTCGTGTTCCTGACCGGTCTGGACGAACGCGAATCCATCCGTGCCGGCATGAATCTCGGCGCCGATGACTACCTGACCAAACCGTTCCGGCCGACCGAACTGCTGTCCCTCGTGCAGGCCCAACTGCGGCGCTCGGCGAAACGCACCGAGGTACGCCGCCAGCTCGAGGCGGAAGCGCAGAAGCTGCGCGAGTTCGACTCGATCACCGGGTTGCCCAATCGCAGCCATTTCCTCGGTCGGCTCGCCCGGACGACCGACGGCCAGCCCAGCGCCATCCTCGCGAGCATCGCGCTCGGCCAGTTGCCGGTACTCCGCCAGTCGCTGGGCCAGGGCCCGGCCGATGAGGTGATGCGCGAGGGCGCCAACCGGCTGCTCGAAAGCGTTCGAGCCCGTTTGGGCAGCCATGCCGTTTTGGCGCGCGCGGGCGAGCATCGGTTTGCCCTCGCCCTGTCGGGCGTCGAGGATGAGACCCGCATCGAAGCCCTGCTGCGCGACGTGTTGGCGCCGCTGGCGCAGCCGATGGAGATCGGTGGCCGTCGGCTGTTCTTCGACGCCTCCGTGGGCGTGGCGGTGTATCCGCGCGACGGCGACACGCCCGAGCGCTTGCTCGACAACGCCGAGACCGCCGAGCCGGCTACGGCCCCGGGGGGCACCGTCGCCTTCTACTCGGCCGAGAACAGCGCCGCCCGTGGCCGCAGCGTCCGTCTGCTGCAGGACCTGCGCCTCGCCATGGAGCGCGGCGAGCTGAGCCTCGCGTTCCAGCCGCAGATCGCTCTGGCCGGCGAACGGCTGGTCGGTTTCGAAGCGCTACTGCGCTGGTACCACGCGGAACTCGGGCAGGTAGCGCCCTCCGAGTTCATCCCCTTGGCCGAGGAATCCGGGTTGATCCTCCCCATCGGCAGCTGGGTATTGCGCGAGGCCGTTCGCCAGCTCAAGGGGTGGCGCGAGGAGGGCCTGGACGTCGAACGCGTTGCGGTGAATCTCTCCCCGCGACAGTTCGAAGACCCGTCGCTGGTCGACAGCGTCCGTTCGGTACTGGCGTCGTCCGGCCTTCCCCGCGGCTCGCTGGAGCTGGAAATCACCGAAAGTGCCGCGCTGCACGATCCGGAGCGCGCCATCGCGCTGATGTCGACCCTCAGCGACCTCGGCGTGGCGCTGGCCCTCGACGATTTCGGCACGGGTTATTCCAACCTGTCCCAGCTCAAGCGGCTGCCGGTCGACATCCTGAAGATCGACCAGATGTTCGTGCGGCAGATCGTCCGCGACGCCGGCGACGCGGCCATCGTCCGTGCGGTCATCGCCCTCGCGCACGGCTTCGGCCTCAAGGTGGTGGCCGAGGGCGTCGAGGCGCAATCGCAGGTGATCAAGCTCGCCCAGCTGGATTGCGACATCTGCCAGGGCTACCACTACGGCGCGCCGATGGCGGCCAATGCGGTGGCCGGCTGGATGATGGAGCGCGGATTCGCCTGATTCCCCGTGGCTCAGGCCGTTGCGTCGGTCTTGTCCTTGAAGCGGCAGAGGTCGCGTACCGGGCAGGCCCCGCACAGCGGCTTGCGGGCCTTGCACACGTAGCGGCCATGCAGGATCAGCCAGTGGTGGGCGTCCTGCATGAACTCGGCGGGGACGACCTTCAGCAGCTTCTGTTCGACGGCATCCACGGTTTT
>Ga0209278_1002300_pt1 | contig 10751 bp, 4 predicted proteins | sample JI81BgreenDNA_FD_187504 | JGI IMG/M metagenome (GOLD analysis project Ga0209278, IMG submission 187504) | Wastewater effluent complex algal communities from Wisconsin, to seasonally profile nutrient transformation and Carbon sequestration -... | ecosystem: Engineered > WWTP > Effluent > Algae... | reverse complement strand
CGCTGAAATACGCCGGCAGGATGCGCGCACCGTCCGCGTCTTGCAGCGTCAGCTTGACCAGCAGCGCGGGCTGGCTGCTGCCGTTCGTCACGCTGGCCTCGATCACATGCTCGCCCGCATCCGCCACCTGCCGCGCGGTGATGGAGACGGCTGCGTCCGGCATGGCGCTCATCGTGCGGTAGGCGGCTGGCTCGCGCGCCAGCCAGTAGAGGTTCTCGCTCAGAACGCCGCCGTCGCTGCCGAGCAGTTCCAGCTTGGTGATGACCACCGGCGCGCGGGCGAAGACGGCATCGGGCACGGCCTCCCCGGCCTCGATTACGCCATAGGCCGGCGCAGTAACCGCGATCTCCCGCTCGTCGAGCGGTGTGCCATCCAGCGCGAAGTTGCGGACCCGCAGCCGCGCGGCGGCGATGGGAGCGCCGAGGCTGTTGACCACGGCCAGCTTGCGATCGGGCAGATTGACCTGCACATGGACAGGCTCCGCGCCCTTGCGGGTGCCGTAGAAGGCGGCGTGGGTATCGTAATCGTGGCTGTATATCTGCCACGTCATGCTTGGCCAGGCGGGCTGGGTCATCCACAGCAGCCGCCCGGAATTGCGGGTGAACAGCCCCGCGTTCATCCCTTCGAAGATCGCACGGTGGGCCTCGTAATTCAGCAGCTGCGCCTTGTTCTCGAAATCGGCGAGATCGGTGGGAGCACCGAAGCGGTTCTCCATCGCCTTCATGAAGCTGGCGACATCCCCCGCCTTGCCCTGATGCCAGTCGTGATAGGCCCAGGCATCGCTGACCGGCCATTGATCCTCGGCCAGCATCATCGTCCGGAAGGTCTCGAGCGTGGGGAATGAGGGCGTACCCACCTCGGTCGAAAAGCCGCGTCCGATGCGGGTGAAATAGGCCTCGGGCGGCTGATAGTTCCACGGGCCGCTGTTGGCCATGTTCACATCGCGCGAATTGGGCAGATAGGCGCGGGTTCCGTCGATTTCGCGCACCAGCTTTTCGAGGCCGGTGTTGAGCACCGGCGGCGGGACGCCTTCGTTGCGCCCGATCCACAAGGCAATCGAGGCATGGTGCCGGAAGCGGCTGACGGTGTCCGCCGCATTGGCGAGGAACAGCGCGGAATCACCTGGCTCGGCATTGTGATCCTGCGTCGAAAGCCAGAAGTCGTTCAGAACCAGCAGGCCGTATTTGTCGGCGAGGTCGAAGAACACCTCCTCGGTGCTCTGACCCATCCAGTTGCGGATGGTGTTAACGTTGGCATCGCGGTGGAGGCGGAAATAGGGCTCCATCCGCTCGCGCGAGACGCGCTTCAGCCAGTCGTCCATGCCCCAGTTGCCGCCGCGCACCGCGATCGGCACGCCGTTGACGCGCAGCAGGAGATGCGGGGCGAGCGAGGTGTCCGTTGCCGCAGCCAGCGCGGGCGATCCAGCGATGCCACGCGCCAGCGAGAGAGCCCAGCCGCCCTCGACCTTGCGGATCGCCTTGTGGCGCACATCGAGCAATTGTTCGCCCGTGCTGCGCGCAGGCGCCACCGTGACCCGGCGCAGCTCCTCGGCGGGATCGACCAGCGAGAGTTCGTAGCTCACTTCGCGGATGCCAAAGCGGATCGTGCGGGCATCGCTCGCCGCGCCATCGACGCTGGCTGTCATGGCGAGATCGTGGAGCACCGGATCGCCATAGCCGTTGGGCCACCACAGCTTCGGATTGGCAATGCGCAGCGCCGCGAACCGGTCGGGCGTGAAGCGGATGTCGCGCGTGGCACCCGCGTCGACTTCGGCGCTCTGATGCAGGACCGCGTCCCCGAATCGGGCTTCAACCTCGACCATCTGCGCCGTGCCGCTGTCATTGACGACGGGGACGGTGAGGGTCAGCTCGGCCAGCGAATTGTCGGGGCGGAGCAGGACAGTACGGACATGGGGATCGCCAATCCTGACGCTGCCGTTCGCCTCAAGCACAACGTCCTGCCAGATGCCGGTGTTGCGATCGCGCACGGCGGGCGTCCAGTCCCAGCCCTCGCTGGCACCAAAGGTCGGGCCGTCGATCATCATCGAACCCCCGTTCTGTCCGGGTCCGGCGGAAAGCGATTCCTCATGCGGCAGGCCGGGATGCGGCGGCGGCGAGACGCGCACGGCGAGCGCGACACGTTCCCCGGCGCGCAGGCCGGCAGGCAGATCGAACCGCCCGCGCGTGAACGCACCCTCGGTCGCGCCCAGCCTCGCGCCATTCACCCAGATTTCAGAGGCGTAATTGATACCCTTGAACGCGAGGGCAAGATTGCCGCGATCGCCACTGGCAGGCACGACGAACTCGGTGCGCAGCCAGTAGTCCTGCCGGCTGAGGCTTTCGGGGATTTGCAGGTTGTTGAGGCCATAGGCCGGATCGGGATAGACGCCATTGGCGACATAGGTCGCAAGGATCGTCCCCGGCACGATCGCGGGGAGCCAGCTGCCCGCATCGAAGCCCGGACGCGCGATGGCCGCCGGTGTCGCTGTCACTTCGGGCGCAGCGATCAGCCGCCACGCGCCGACTGTCCAGCGACTGCCCCCGGCAGGCGCGAGCGGGGGCGTAGCGGCAGGCTGTGCGGCTTGCACGGGCGGCGCTGCGGCGACGCGGCTTACCGGCAGCGTCGCCTGGTCTTGCGGCGCTGTCTGCCCCATCATCTGCTTGACCTGAAGCGGCCAGGGCGCACTTCCGCTTTCGAACTGGATGAGGCGCGGGTCAGGCCTTTGCCACGCCATGCGCGCCGCCGCGGCCGGCTCGCCGCGCCACATGGCAAGGCTCGCGAGCGCGCCGCGGAACACCTCGCGGCCGCCCTTGCGCGGGGCTAGCACGACGGCGATGGCCCGTGCCTCAACTGCTGCCTGCAAGCGAACGGGGCGCTCGGCCCCGACCGCCAGCGTCAGGCCGCCAGCCTCTGCCTTCAGGGTCACGAGCTCCCATTCGCCCGGCTTGCCCTTTTGGGCAGACGCGGCGGTCGTGCCGCCCGCTTCGGCAAGGATGCGGCCGTCCCGCAGCGACAGGGCGACAAGCTCTTCGCCCTTGTCATCGACCAGCGCGAGGATCGTGCGCGGTCCGCCTTGGCCGCCGTCGAGCCGGACCCATCCCTTGATCGTCCAGCCGTCCTCCATGGTCGTCGGTGCCGCCAGATCCTTGCGCAGGGCGAGACCCGCGGGCGGGAACTCGGCATTGACGGGGCCTAGCAGCATGGCGGCTTCGGTTTCCGCTTGTGCTGTGACAGCAGGGGAAAGCGCGCAGGCAGCCGCCAGCAACACCACAGCAAAAGCCTTGCGCAACCAGACCATGAACCTCCCCTTCGGCGAGTCGGCTCGCCTGTAATTACGAAAACCATTTTATTTATATTTTCGCGAAGCGGTCAAGGATCAATCGCCGCACGCGAAGTTTGCGCCCCCAGTGATGCACGTCTGCGCGGGACTTGTCGAGAAAACCAGCCTCTCGCCACCTGCACCGCACCCACCCTGCACCCCCAAGCCTCGCGATTTTAAATGAAACAATTTTCTTTACTAATGCCCGTTTTGGGTTAGGCTTGGATTCGGAGGCTGGTGGGAGTGCGGCCGTTTGCGGGGCTGATCGATCAAGCGATCATGGCCAGGCGCAACGTCCGTCACAGCTCATGCGTCATCCGAAAAAATAGAAAGGCCGGGATAGAAGTCCGGGCTGGGGGAGTGAAATCATGAAGCAGCATCTCGTCGTGTCTGGCTCCAGACTGGCATTGGTCTCCGGCATTCTGGCGTTCGGATGTACGGCGGCCGCCGCACAGGACACCGTCCCCGCGCCGGCCGACGCGCAGGTCACAGGTGACCAGCCCGACAACGTGATCGTTGTCAGTGGCGTGCGCCAGTCGATCGAAAGCGCGATTGACGACAAGCGCAACGCGACCGAAATCAAGGACGTCATCAACGCCGAAGACATCGGCCAGCTTGCCAACGACAACATCGCCGAAGCGCTCCAGCGCATCACCGGGGTGCAGGTCAATCGCGGCAATGACGGCGAAGGGCGGCAGGTGCAGGTGCGCGGCCTTTCCGAGAACAATGTCACCATCAACGGCGCGATTGCCTCGGGCACGGGCGACGTCGATCTCAGTCAGGGCAATGACCGCAGCGTCAACTTTCAGGACCTGCCCGCCGAACTCTTTGCCGGGGTCGAGATCCTCAAGGCGCTGACCGCCGACCAGATCGAGGGCTCATTGGGCGGGACGATCAACCTCCAGACCCGCGCGCCGCTGACGGGCAAGCGCGATCTGATCGTCAACATCACCGGCACCGCCAAATATGCCGAGGTCGGCGATATCAGCCGTCAGGACGGCAACCTCTTCGTGCAGAAGAAATTCCTCGACACGCCGCTTGGCGATTTCGGGGTGATCATGAATGTCGGCTACAAGGAAATCGCCAGCTACGCCTATGTCTACGGCGGCAACGAGGTGATCGACGCGCCGGGCATCTGGACCCGCAAGATCGGCAATGTCGATCCGCCAGCCAGCGTGGGCGCGAACCAGTCAGCGGCCAATTACAACTTCTTCCAGCTCGCCAATATCCCGAATGCCACCGGCGGCGGTACGCGGCCCAACCCCTATCGCTACGCCTTCGACGATCCGAATGGCGACGGGCTGAGCGATGCCAGTGACGTCTACTACATCCCCGGCGCCTTCGGCGTGTCCGAGCGTGTGCGCGACGATACCCGCAAGTCGTTCAACGGGACGATCCAGTGGAAGCCTGCGGCCAATCTGGACATCCGTTTCGATGCAGTGCTGACCGATCTCAACGAGAGCCTGACCGGCGCGAACATGAACATCGTCTCGAACATTCCGCGTTCGGGCATTCTTGCCGGCGGTCCGGGGGCGACCTTCGATCAACTGGGGACTTCGGCCGGATTCGGCGATGTCTATGTGCTGACCGGCGGGCGGCTGGCGTCCTTCACCACCCGCGTCGGCGCTGCGCCGTCGATCAACGAGGTGGCGCGCGAATCCCAGCAATATTCGGCGGAGGCCACCTGGGATGTCACCTCCAACCTGTCGCTCTATGTGAAGGGCACGACGTCGCGCGGGAAGGCGACGACGCTGAACTTCGGGCAATTGAGCGCGAGCATCGAACAGCAGGGCGGCACCGCCCCGGTGTTCAACGCACAGGACTTCTACAACATCGTCGACTTCCAGCTCGGCGACAACAAGATCCCCAACGTCACCTTCTACGAAAACCCCTTCCCTTCAACCGCCTTCGGGGTGAATTCGGTGGTGTCGGAGGATCAGCTGGTGGTGCTGAACCCGGGCGATCTCAGCTACAACCGCTATCGCTACCGCCAATTCCAGCGCAACGCGGCCGATACCGAGAACACCGACGATTCACTGCGCTTCGATGCCACATGGGACGTCGACAACGGCTTCTTCCAGTCGTTCCAGGCAGGCTTCCGCTGGGCCGAGCGCGGCTTCCAGCGCGCGCGCTATGAAAACCCCAACGAAGGCGGCAGCATCGCTGCCATCGCGGGGCAGGAAGTACGCGATCCGGTGCAGGCGGTGAACGTCTGGGCCGTGCCGCTCAACCCGGCCAACACCACCAATGCTGATGCGGCGGCCACCGCCACCTTCCTGAGCAAGTGCCTGACCACGGCGGGTAACCCGGACATCCTCAAGCGGTTTGGCGGCAACCTGCCGATGACCTTCGGATCGACTGCCGGGTGCAACGTCGCCAGCGTCTCGGAATACTTCAACCTGTTCGACATCCGCGCCATCAACCCGGCCTCGGGCTCAGGCTTTTACGAGGTCGAGGACGAACGCTTCAGCGTCAGCGAATCCACCCTCGCGGGCTATCTGCGGGCCAATTTCAGCACCGATATCGGTTCTGTGGCAATCTTCGGCAATGTCGGCCTGCGCTATGTCGAGACAGAGACCACCTCGTCGGGCTACCTCATCAATCCGGGCACCCCGGTCAGCTACAGCATCGTCACCTTCGACAACACCTATGACGACTGGCTGCCGACCGCGAACCTCAATTTCGGGCTTTCAAAGCAGGTCATCACCCGCCTTGCCTATTCACGAACGATCGGTCGGCCTGCGTTGACTCAGATCTCGCCGGGGCTGGAACTGACCCGCTCGGACGTCGATCCGAACTTCGCGGGCTTCGGGGTCGCGGGCAACCCGTTCCTCGATCCGGTGCGTTCGGACAATTTCGATGCCTCGTTCGAATGGTATTACGACAAGGGCAGCTTCCTGTCGGTCGCAGCCTTCATGAAGAACATCGACACCACGATCTTCCGCGACCCCATTCCCACAGCGCGCGACATCAATGGCGAGGTGTTCTCGGTCACCACCTTCGGCAATTTCGGCGGCACAAAGCTGAAGGGTGTGGAACTGGGCGGGGCCCATGCTTTCACCTACCTGCCGGGCGTGCTGCGTCATCTCGGGGTGACGGGCAACTTCACCTACATCGACGAGAAGAGCGACCTGCGCGATCAGGAAGGCGATCCGATCGGTCGCCGGGGCCTGTCGAAATACACCTGGAACGCCAGTGCCTATTACGACGACAAGAAGTTCAACCTGCGGCTTGCCTATAACTGGCGCTCGGCCTTTACCCGGCGCGAAGTCGTGCAGCTTGGCTTTGGGCGCCCTGAAGCGCTGCCGGAGATCGAAGCCGCGCGCGGACAGCTCGACCTTGCGGCCCGCTTCATCGTCAACCGCAACCTGCGCATCACCGCCGACGCGACCAACCTCACCAACACCGGCACGTTCCGTTACCTCAAGTACGAGCCGCTGGTGAACTATGTCTCGCTGGCCGGGCGCCGGTTCAACCTCGGTGTGCAGGTGAGCTTCTGATGGGTGCCCGTCGCCAGTGCCGGACGCCATTCCGGCTGATAACCGGAGCGATGCTCGCGCTGGCGATGGCCGTCCCTGCCGCCGCACAATCGGAGACGCGCTGCGCGGCCGATCCCGAGGCGGCGGCGCGCCAATACAACTACATTCTCGGCACACAGGCGATCGGCGGCCCTTACCAGCATGGCAAGGGCAACCGTCTGATCGAACAGGCCGAGAATGTTCGCGGGATGGGCTCGAACCTGCTCAAGATCTCGCTCGCCCAGGGCGCCGCGCCCGCTTATGATTCAGCCGAGGCGGCACGCGGGGCGAAGACCACGCTCGACTATGTGAAGGCCGCGCCTGCCGTGCAGCAGGCGCTGGACATGGACTTCACCTATTATCAGGCTTGGGTCCACTCATTCACCGACGCCAAGTGGCGCGACGGGGTCGATATGACCGAGGCGCGCCAGTATTATGACGAAATGTATGCCCTGACCGAATGGCTGCTGCAGCGCTATTCGGGCACCGGCAAGGTGTTCATGATCGGCAACTGGGAAGGTGACTGGCTGCTGCTCGGCAAGGCGAACCGCGAACTCGATCCCTCGCCCGTGGCGGTCGACGGGATGATCGCGTGGCTCAAGATCCGCCAGCTGGCGATTGACACCGCCAAGGCCAAGGTCGCGCACGACAAGGTCGAGGTGTACCACTATGTCGAGCTCAATCTCGCCAAGAAGGGGATGGCCGGTCGCGCCAGTATCGCGCAAGGCGTGCTGCCCGAAGCCAATCCCGATCTGGTGTCCTATTCGGCCTACGAGGCGATCAAGCAGTCGCCCACGCCCGATCTGATGTCGATCCGCCAGCCGCTCGAAGAGATCATGGGCTATATCGAAGGGCAATTGCCGCCCAAACCGGGTCTGCCGTTCAAGCGCCGCGTGTTCATCGGCGAATATGGCTACCATGCCGACAAGGCGAAGCCGCTGACCGTGAAGCAGCAATACATGAAGAGCCGCTTCGTGATGCAGAGCGCGGTCGCGCTCGACCTGCCGTTTGCGCTGATCTGGCAGATGTACAACAACGAGTATGCCGAGGACGGCACCTCGAAGGAGATGTCGCTGATCGACGAGAGCGGGCGCAAGCGTGCGCTCTATGCGCTCCACCAGACCTATTTGCGCGAAATGCAGGCCTTTGTTGCGCAGTCCTGCCGCGACACCGGCGCGCTTCCGAGCCGCGAGGCCTTCCGGGGGCGGGCGCTGGAACTGCTGAAAGCGTCAGGCTTCGAAAAGATGGACGCGCTCGCCCAGACCATGGCGCGATGAGGTCGCTAATCGGTCGCGGCCGAAAGGTAACCCAATGCGCTGAGAAACGCGTCCATGGCAGCGAGTGTCTCGGCGTAGTAGTGCGGCGAGCGGCTTCGCGCGAAGAACGCGTGGGGCTGGCCTTCGTAAAGCTCCAGCCGGCAGTCCGCGCCCGCCGCGCGCACCTTGTCGCAATAGGCCTGACCTGTCGCAACCGGGATGAGCGCATCGCGTGTGCCGAGCATGATCAGCGTCGCAGGATGACCGGGCTGCACGTTGTTGAGCGGCGAGAACGCCTGCCAGTATTCGGAAACGCGGTCATGGCCATAGCCGTCCGGTCCGTTGTCGATCACCGGATTGAACAGCACCAGTGCCGACGGGCGGTAGGACAGGCGCGTATCGTCAGCGGGATCCTCGAAACCCGCGCTGGTCACGAGCGCAGCGGCGAGCTGACCGCCCGCCGAACCGCCCCCGGCGGCGATGCGGGCGGGATCGATGTGAAGCGCCTCGGCATGACCGCGCAGGTAGCGCATGGCCGATATCGCATCGGACAGTGCCGCACGCGGATCGGTGCCATCGGTTCCCATGATCCGGTAATCCGCAGAGATCGCCACCATGCCTCGTTCGGCCAGATGGCGCGCCTGATCGTAAAAGCGCAGAGCATCGCCCTCCACCCAACCACCGCCATGAAAAAAGATGATCGCGGGACGCGGGCCGGGGAAAGTCCCGGCGTCGGGGGTGAAAACGTGGAGGAACAACTCGCGGCGCGCCGTCTGCTTATAGCCGATCAGCTGCGGCGCCGCCTGCTGCCTTGCCCGATACACCGCATCTCTATGCGGGCTTACCGCAAGCGCGGCAATGGTGCGCGCCGAGCCGTGGCTGGCCAGATCATGTCCCGGAGACCCCAATGACTTTAATCACCCGCACGCTTGCCTTGCTGGCCGCCATCTTCGCAGCCGCGCTGGCCCTAGCCGAGGAGCCAGCCCCGCGCCGTGTGAACATCCTCCTCGTCACGGTCGATGACATGAACTGGAACTCGGCCGGGGCCTTTGGCGCCCCGATCGAAGGGATCACGCCGCATATCGACGCGCTCGCCCGCAACGGTCGTCGTTATGAGAGGGCTTATGTCGCCGCTTCCAATTGTTCGCCCTCGCGCGTGGCGCTCCAGACCGGGCTCACACCGCAACAGAGTGGCGCTACCGGGTTCTTCTACATTGACGATACCGACATGCCCACCATCGCGACCGAGTTGCGCCGGGCCGGATATGTCACCGGTGTGATCGGCAAGCCGGCGGACAGCAATCCCGCACCCGACAGCCGCAAATATTGGGACGTGCAGGAGAATTTCGGCCCTGCACGCAAATACTCCAGCGCCGCCATCAGTCAGTCGGCAGCGCGCTTCTTCGTGACCGCCAGCCGGGACAGGAAGCCCTTCTATCTGGTCGTCAACATTGCAGACCCGCACAAGCCCAATTTCAACGATGCCGGAGCCGCCGCATCAGGAGCAGACGCCTATGCCCCCAGCCGGATCATTGCCGAAGCCGAAGTGAGCGTGCCCGCATTCCTCCCCAACCTGCCCGGAATCCGTGCCGACCTCCGCAACTATCAGAACTCGGTTAAGCGCGCCGACGACACCCTTGGCGCGATCATGGCCGCCCTTGCCTCCAGCGGGTTGGAGGATGAGACGCTGGTGATCTTCCTGTCCGATCACGGGATGCCTTTCCCTTTCGCGAAATCCTCGGTCTACGACAACGGCCTGCGCACGCCGCTGGTCATCGCCTGGCCAGGGCGGATCGATCCCGGCGGTGTGGAAAGCGGACTTGTGTCGGCGGTGGATCTGATGCCGACCATTCTTGATGCGGCCGACATCCCGATGCCCGAAGGCCGGGCCTATACCGGGCGATCCCTGCTGCGCACGGACGTTCCGGAGCGCGACTACGTGTTCGGCAGCTTCGACGAGAATGCCCAAGGCTATCCCGTGCCGATGCGCGGCACCATCGGGCGCGACTGGGCCTATGTGTTCAACGCCTGGTCCGACGGACAGCACGCGCTGAAAAACGATGACATGAACCACGCATCATTCAAGGCGATGGTCCGGCATGCGCCGGGAAATCCGGCGGTGAAGGCGCGGCTCGATTACTATCTCTCGCCCCCGGTCGAAGAACTGTGCCATCTCAAGGTCGACCCGGATTGCCTCGTCAATCTGGCCGCCGCTCCTGCCTACTCCGACAAGATCGAGGAATTCCGGCGAGCGACCCGCGCGCAGATGCTCAGGACCGACGATTACCTGCTGCCTGCCTTCGACATCCGAGCAGACCAGTCCCGGCTGCGCAAGTTCATGCAGCGGCAGCGTGAGGCTGCGCAGGCCCGTGCCATGCACCTCCAGTGGAAGCGGCCCGAAAACATCGCTGGCCCAACAAAAGGCAACCGAGGACTGTTCCGGAATACTGCTGATTAGCGCACAATTCGCAAAAGGGGGGATCGGCACATTTGCTGTCGCTGTGCCGTTCTGCTCGGACGACCGTCACCTGTCCGTTCCTGGTTGCGATACGCATCCCCCGATGGGGGATTCATGCGATTTTTTCCAGAGGCAGGTGGCGGAGACGGAGGGATTCGAACCCTCGGTACCCTGATAGAGTACGGTTCCTTAGCAGGGAA
>Ga0209278_1002298_pt1 | contig 10759 bp, 11 predicted proteins | sample JI81BgreenDNA_FD_187504 | JGI IMG/M metagenome (GOLD analysis project Ga0209278, IMG submission 187504) | Wastewater effluent complex algal communities from Wisconsin, to seasonally profile nutrient transformation and Carbon sequestration -... | ecosystem: Engineered > WWTP > Effluent > Algae... | reverse complement strand
CCGACCTTGCCGGTCGAGGCCTTGTGATCGCGCAGGAACTCGAACCCGGCGAAGAAATCTTCCATCAGCTTGGCCGGATCGAGCGAGGCCTGCATCGTGCGACCCTGGTCGTCGGTGCCGGGATAGCCGCCCAGCGATGTCAGCCCATCCGGGCCCAGCGCCAGATAGCCCGCCTTGGCCAGCCTGCGCACGACATCCTCGATATAGGGATTGAGGCCGCGATTTTCGTGCACCACCAGCACCGCAGGCAGCTTGCCCTTGGCCTTGGCGGGCCACGCCATCAGCCCCTTGACCGTCCCATGGCCTTCGGGGCTCTGATACTCCACCCGTTCGGTACGGATTGCCGGATCATCCGGAGCGACCTGCTGCGCGAGTGCATAATCGGGGCTGAGCTGGTTGAGGATCATCAGCCCTGTCACCCCCGCGGCGGCATAGCGCCCCGCCTGTTGGATGAATTCGCGCTTGCTCAGCTTGCCGTGCACATAGCCGTCGAAAATCTCTAGAATGTGGGGGTGGAAGTCGCTGGCGCGCATCCGGCGCGGGGTGGTTTCGGTCATCAGGCTCATCTCCAGGTCAGGCGGGTGTCACGTCCTTCGAAAGCTGCAAGCGCGGCGCGGGCAATTTGTTCCCCCCATTCCTGCACGAAATGGCCGCCATCGGGAATGATCAGCGGTTCGGGGCATCCCTTGATGATCGCGCGCAGCCGCGCCATCGGCTCAGGGCCGAGTACAGGGTCCGCCGCGCCAACGGCCATGAAGCTCTGTCCGGACCAGCGTTCGCTCCAGAAGCGCGCAGCGGCCTTGCCATGCTCCACCCCCGGCATATCGGGGGTCACTGGCACCAGCGCCGGGAAGACCTGTGCCCCGGCCTTGTATTCGGGGCCCGGATAGGGCGCGTCATAGGCGGCGATTTCCTGTTCGGTGAGGTGCGGCGTACCGCGCGCGATGATGCGGCCCACCGGCAGATCGGGCGTCGACAGCGCGTAATGCTTCCAGGCATCGAAGCCGGGGCCCGGGCTCTCGCCCTGCCCCAGGCCGGTGTTCATCACGATCAGCCGCGACAGTCGGTCCGCAAAACCCGCGTCCACCGGCAGAGTCAGGCCGAGCAGCCCGCCCCAGTCCTGCACCACCAGGGTGATGTTCCTGAGGTCCAGCCGTTCGACCAGGCGCAGCAGATAGTTGCGATGGAAGTCGAAGGTATAGACAGCGCGGTCCACCGGCTTGTCCGAGCGCCCGAAGCCGAACAGATCGGGCGCGATCACCCGCGCACCGCTATCCAGGAACACCGGGATCATGCGGCGGTAGAGGAAGGACCAGCTCGGCTCGCCATGCAGGCAGAGGAAGACGCGGTCCGCATCTTCGGGCCCGGTATCGATCCAGGCCGCACGAAGCCCCTCATAGCCTGGCAGGTCATCGGCATAACTGACCGGATAATCGAAATCCGGCACCGCCGAAAAAGCCGCATCGGGTGTCCGCAAAGCCTCGATCGTCATCTTGTCCTCTCCTCCGTCCAGGCCCGTGACCGGTTCGCCCGTGCTGTTGCGGCCGTTACCGTCCGGGCCTCGATCCTGTTGCGCAATGCCAGCCAGACCGATCGGTCCAGCGCATCCAAACGCCGCAGAACCGGGCTATCCGCGTTCCACCATCACGCACAGCATGTCAGTCACCAGCGCCACCGGCGCGGCATCATGCCGGCTGCGCGCGAGCACCAGCGCGCCTTCCTGCGCGGCGATGATGGTGGCTGCCATGTCCCTGGCCCGGGTCACCGCGACGCCTTCGGCCATCAGCCAGCGCGCGAGCCGCATTTCGATCCGCTGATAGGCGATGCGCACCGCCTCGCTCAGCGGTCCGCCGGCCCCGCCCTGCTCCTGACCGATCACCGCGAGCAGCGATCCGTCGAGCCAGTCGGTCCGCTGCAGCCAGGCCGCCGTGACGTCCGACAGATTGCGCAAGAAGCCCACAATATCGAGCCCGCTGGCCGATAGCTGCTCGATCGCGTGCAGCGAGGAATCGGCGATCCGCGCCACGCAGGCGGTGGCGAGCTCGGGCTTCCCGCCGGGGAAGTGATGATAGAGCGAGCCCTTGGGCGTTTCTGACAGCGCCAGAATTTCGGATAGCCCGATCGCGTGATAGCCGCGCTGCTGGAACAACCGGGTCGCAACGCTGATCAGCCGCAGCCGGGTGGGGTGCATGTCGGAGGAGGCCGCGCCTTTACCCGAAAGGGTGGCGGGATCGAGCAAAAAGGCCAGCATAGACCAACCAGTCTAGCGAGAGGCTGCAAGCTGTCAAGCAGCACCCTTTTTGGCCCCCAAAAGCCGTTAACACTTGGCCTCCCGAGCCCCGAAAAGAGCACAAACAGGCGAAAGATTTTGTTAACCATTGGTACTGGTGCGTTAAGATCGGCGCAACCTGTGGTGATCACGGCTTAATTTCTGCTCAATCTGTGGTTAACCCCAGCCTATGGGGCGAACGGTCTAGCAAGCATTTGGCAAGGTTTGCACGAGGCCTATCGCAAGCAATCTCGATCGGCCCGCAGGAAGTCGACCTATATCACTGATAATAAGCTGTTAAATTTTACGTTAACCAAGGTTATTAAACGATAAATCGCGGCCATTCATTCGTTAACCAAGATTCACGAAAACTTGCCGGGCCAATGCCGCTCGGTATGAGCTCCCAGCCATGTCGGCGCTGCCAGAATTCTAGTCCGGTTGGTCCATTAACCTTCGATAACCGGACCGGACGGTCCAAATCGGGCACTTGAAGGTCTTTCAGCCCCCTTTCAGGATGCCGGAAAGGGGTCCCCGACCCTCAGAATCGCTCTCGGACGGTTCAGAATCGCCCTTTTTGGATGGACCGGGCGGTCTGATGCTGGACTGGCCGGTCCGTCCCGAGGCTCCAGAATAGACCATCTGGTCTAAACACACAGAAACGCCTGAAAAACCGCGTTTTTCTGCTGCATTGCTCGATGCAAGCGCCGCAGACGCTCGCCCCTCCCCCACTGGCGCTTCCGGGATTGCGGTGAACGGCAACCATGTTAGAAAACCATCTCGGCCTGGCCCGCCGCGTATCGGGCCTGCCGCAGGGGGGCTTGGCTTATGACACAGACCGATCGCCATCTTTCGCTCGATGCCATTCGGGGCTTTGCGGTGATGGGCATTTTGCTGCTCAACATCATCGGCTTCGCGATGCCCGATGCGGCCTATGTCAACCCTGCCGCCTGGGGAGGAACCGATCCGCTCAACGCCGGCGTCTGGGCGATCAACTTCGTGGCGTTCGATGGCAAGATGCGCGGCCTGTTCAGCGTGTTGTTCGGGGCGAGCATGTTGCTGGTGATGCAGCGCGCCGAGGCCGCCGGGCAGAACCCGCGCAGCGTTCATCTCAACCGGATGGCCTGGCTGTTCGTGATCGGGTCAGCCCATTTCATCCTGATCTGGTGGGGCGACATTCTGGTGCCTTATGCAATCTGCGGCACGTTCGCGCTGTTCTTCGTGAACAAGGATGTGAAGCAGCTGCTGCGGTGGGCGGCCATCTTCTACACGCTCTATTTCCTGCTGACGCTTCTGCTGGTCGGCGGCGGCTGGTGGCAATCGGTTCAGGGCTCGGCCGCCGGTGCGGATGCAGAGACGATCGAGGGCACCCGCAAGATGCTGGCCAGCTTCGGCAAACCGGGCACCGAGCAGATCACCGAAAGCCTGGAGCTGTATCGCGGTGGCTGGCTGCCAATCGTGCGCGAACATCTGGGCATGTTCCCGGAATCGCTCGTCAACACGCTGATGTTCTTCACGCTGGATACGCTGGGGATGATGCTGCTGGGCATGGCGATGCTGAAAAGCGGCTTTATCCTGGGCATGTGGGCTCCTTCCATCTACGCCAAAATTGCCCTGCGGGCGTTCGCCATCGGCCTGGGTCCGATGATCGCGCTGGCCGCCTGGGTCATCGCCAGCGGCTATGACACGGTGATCACCTTTGCTGCGTTCTTCAGCCTCTCCTTCCCCTTCCGCATCGTGCTGACGGTCGGCTGGGCCGCAGCCTTGCTCTGGTGGGTGGTGGGCCATCGCGACAGCGCGCTTGTCGTTCGCGTCGCCGCCGCCGGCCGCGCTGCATTCAGCAATTATCTGGGCACCAGCCTTTTGATGACCTTCATCTTCTACGGCTGGGGTCTCGGGCTGTTCGGCGAAATCAACCGCGCCACGGCGATGCTTTTCGTCTTTGCCGCATGGGGAATCATGCTCACCTGGTCCAAGCCCTGGCTGGAACGGAACCGGTTCGGACCGGCCGAATGGCTGTGGCGATCACTGGCGCGCAGAAAACTGCAGCCGATGCGTTTGCGATAGAATCGCAAAAAGACTGTTGCGATGCGTTCTCAATATCGCTATCTCAGCGATCACAGGAGAGACGCATGGTTGTTTGCATCTGCAATGCGATTCGGGAACAGGACCTCAAGGACGCTCTGCGCGATGGCGCGGCCCGCCCCGCAGAGGTTTATGCTCGGCTCGGTCGGCGTCCCAAATGCGGCCAGTGCCTGTCGTTTGCGCAAAGCATTATCACCCGGGAAACTGCGACCGCCTAGCAATAGCCGGCTAAATTCCGGTTAAAAATCAAGTATTTCCCGCGCTGCAAAGTCTTTCCAATCGCTCAAAACGGCGCTATTGTGCGCTCCTGAACTAATCACGCCCATGCGCCTTGGGAGAGGCCGTGCGGTTACAGGAGCATCATCATGAAGGGCGACCCCAAGGTCATCGAATATCTCAACGACGCGCTCAAGAACGAGCTGACGGCGATCAACCAGTATTTCCTGCATTCGAAGATGCTGGCCAACTGGGGCATCAAGAAGCTCGCCAAGTTCGAATATGAAGAATCGATCGACGAGATGAAGCACGCCGACAAGCTGGCGGACCGCATCCTGTTCCTCGACGGCCTGCCCAATTTCCAGCTGCTCGGACGGCTGAAGATCGGCGAGACGGTCGAGGAAATCCTCAAGGCCGACCTCGCGCTCGAGAACGAGGCGATTCCGCTGCTCAAGGAAGGCATCGCCTATTGCGAAACTGTGCGCGACTATGGCAGCCGCGACCTTCTGGCCTATATCCTCCACAGCGAGGAAGAGCATGTCGACACGCTGGAAGCGCAGTTCGACCTGATCGACCGCATGGGCATCCAGAATTATATCCAGCTCCAGTCGAGCGCGGTTGAAGATTGATGCCAATCGCCGCCGGGGATGGACCAGATCCATCCCCGGCAGGCAGAAACCGGCTCTGGCGCGTTACTGAACCGCCGAAATTTCCTTGATGATCTCACTGGCAATCTGCGCGCGGTGAACGGCTGCGTTGCGGTTGATGGGAATGCGGTACAGCGCCTTCAGCATCGCCTTGTCCAGGTCGGTCATCGCATCGGGACGCTCGTCCTGGCTTGCCTCGAACAGGTTCATGATGCTCGAAGCGTTCGGCGTGGCATCCATGCGCGTGCGCGAGAGAATGGCGAAGGCCAGATAATCGGTCAGCGCCCCGATCGAGACATGCGAAACACGTGGCATGTCCACCACCACCGTGCAGCCGATGATGCTTACCTGGACCGGGCTGTCGATGCGGCCCGGATTGACGTTCTTGAGCAGCGCAACCCCCTGGTCGCCGCGCGTCGTGGTGCGTCCGCCCAGCCCTTCGACCGTCTGCGTATAGAACCAGCGGATCGGCAGCCCTGGCGAGCGCAGCTTGCGCACCTCTTCCGGGCTTGTATCCGCGAGCAATTCAGCGCGCTTCTGGATCATGTTCTCGAAATCGGCGTCGCTATTGGCCGAAAAGGCCAGAAACACGTTGGGCGAACAGCCGGCCTCTGCCACCGGAACGCCCACGGCCTTTGCGGTCTCCTCGATCGTCGCCATCAGCTGATACGCGGCTTCATCGCGCAGACCGATGACGCTGAGGCAGATCGGCGGCGTTGCCCATCGGACATTCTGATCGGACACCGAGGGCGCGAGGACCGCGCGGGTATAGTTCTGCGCCAGGTCGTGCGCCTGCCCGCGCGTCATCTTCGTACCGGTGACGACGATGGAATCGGCATCGCTGGGGCTTTGGGTTTGCGCCATAGCCGTCGTTGCCAGCATTGAGCCCAATGCGAACGACGCAAGCATTTTCCGGAATTTCATGTGGTGGCACCTCGCTCAGAGCGTGTGACGCATCACGACATGTCCTCAAGTGCCGCACTCGGGCGTCTTGCGACATCGTTATTCGACCAATGCCTTCTGTAGACTGGCCAACCCAAGTATTAGCCCCAATTTGCTTGAATAACGGGGAGACATGCGCCTCAAAACATAGCAGAAATGCCATGTCGCGCTTTGCAGTGCGAAGCGACGGGGTCACAATCGGGGATCAGACAGGATGGGAATATGATATCGGCCGTGCATGCTCGCGCTCGATGGGCCGTAGCTCTGGCCCCGGTGATCGCGCTGCTATCGGTTTCGGCAACCGACAAACCCGGCGACCTGCTGAAACAGAATGGCCCCTGGAAGATGGATTACGCGACCAACGCGTGCCATCTGTCTGCCACGTTCGGCGAAGGCAAGAACGAGGTAAAGGCGCGCTTCACCCGAACCGGGCCGCAGGACAGCCTGCGCGTCACCCTGATGGGATTGCGCCTGGGCTATCAGGGCGGATTGAGCACGCGCGCGCAGCTCGAATTCCGCCCCACCTCTGAGAAATCAGCGCTCTCTTTCGTCACCCATGGCAGCGTCGGGCCGAAAAACGCTCAGATCCCTGTGGTATTTTCAGAATCGATGCGGCTGGACAATATGGACTCGCCAGGGTCGAGCGTTGCCGATCTGCCCCAGGTCACCGCAGACACCGAAAAGGCGGTCAGCGGGCTCTATGTCAAGCTTTCGGGCCGTGAGCCGTTCACGCTCGATCTTGTATCGATGGCAGCTCCGATGGCCGCGATGCGGGCCTGCACCGACGATCTGGTCCGCTCCTGGGGCTTCGATCCAGCCGAGATCGCAGCGCGCCCGAAGCGAGCGGAACCGGCGAGCAGGCCCGGCCAATGGGCGCAGACTGACGATTATCCCGACGCCATGCTCGCCAGGGGAACGTCGGCCATTGTCGACTTCCGACTGTTGATCGACGAGACCGGTGCGGTTGCCAATTGCTTCGTGCTGAGCTCCACCACACCGGCGACCATCGGACCTTATAGCTGCGATGTCATCAAGCGCCGCGCCAAATTCACGCCGTCGCTGGACAAGGACGGCAAGCCGGTGAAGGATTATTATATCAATCGCATCTTCTGGAGGGCGAACTGAGCAAGCCCGCATCGCCCTCGATCCTGCGCTTCCATGCCCTTTCATGCGCTTCAAATTGCCGATGGACCCGCCGCAAGTCAGCGGTTAACCTCGCAGTTAAATCAGAACGAGAGGATGATGCGAGGATGAGCGATACCATCGAAATCGAACGCGAGGCCGGCAGTGCCGATGGGCCCTATGTGCGGCCCGATGTAGCCATGATGCTGGCGATGATGTCGGCAACCGGCGCGCCTGCGATGAACGAGATGGCCCCCGCAGACGCGCGCGAAGCCTATCGCATGATGCGCTTTGTCGCCGATGCCGATCCGACACCGCTGGCCATTGTTCGCGATCTCACCTGCCCCGGCCCGGCAGGCGACATTCCGCTGCGCTATTATGATGCCCGCGAAACGCGCGAGCCGGGCCCTGCAATCATGTTCTTCCATGGCGGCGGTTTCGTGATCGGCGATCTGGAAACGCACCACCCCTATTGCACCGAACTGGCGGCAAAGCTGGACCTGCCGGTGATTGCGGTCGATTACCGGCTCGCCCCCGAACATCCCTTCCCCGCTGCGCCCGAGGATTGCGAAGCGGCTGCCCGCTGGCTGGCGGCGAACGGCAAGGAATTGGGTCTGGAGATTACCGGCCTGGTATTCACCGGCGACAGCGCTGGCGGCAATCTGACGATCGTGATCACCCAGGCGCTGATCGCGAACCCCGCCGCGGTTCCGGTAATCGCGCAGGCCCCGCTCTATCCGGTGGTCGATTCCAGCCAGACCGGCGGATCGTTCACGGAGTTTGCCGAAGGTTTTCTGCTCACTTCCGAAGCGATGCAATGGTTCGGCGAAAATTATGCCGCCACGCCCGGCGATGTCCGCAACGATTGCATCAATGGCGACCTGGCCAGCCTGCCGCCTACGCTGCTGGTGACAGCAGGGCTCGATCCGCTGCGTGACCAGGGCCGCGACTTTGCCGCGCGCGCGATCAAGGCCGGGGTCGATGTGACCTATATGGAGATGCGCGGTACGATCCACGGCTTTATCTGCCTGCGCAAGGGCGTGCCTTCGGCGCAAGATGATTGCGATGCGATCTTCCGCGGCATGAAGGCGATGCTGGCGCTGTAATGCGCATGGCGCAGGCATGGGCAATGGCAACAGGTGGCGCAGCGGCGGCGCTGCTCACCTTTGCCCTGCCCGGCCTGGCTGCGGCCCAAACGCCTTCGCAAGTTCGCAACGCCCCCGACTTTGCCGGCGTGATCACCGCCTATCGCAAGCAGCGCGCGAGCGATCCGGACAGCTGCTGCACCTTCTCGGCCCCGGTGTTCGAACGCGAGGTCCGCTTCCAGGTGTTCGGCACGTTCGAGCCCGCCTATGAAGCCAGAAACGAGCGCCAGCTGATCATGGAGTTCGTGCCGGAGGGTGAGACGGTGGAGAACTGGACGCGGATGATCACCTTCTCCGCATTCAAGGATGCTGGCACTGCGCCGGTTTCCACCGCAGACATGCAGCAGCGCTTCTTCAACACCGCCAAGGGTTGTGAAGTTGCGAACTTCTCTCGCGTGATTGCCAGCGGCAGGATGGTCGACGGGACGGAATACAACCTGTCGAGCAATGGCTGCGGGTCGACGGCAGCGGGCGGATATCCGGGGGCGCGCATCGGGCGCGGCGAGCAGTTTCTGGCGCTGCTGCTGCGTGACGAGCAGAATGTTGCGGTTCTGCAATATGCCGAGCGCGGCGAAGCCTTTGGCCCGGGCGGAGAACCCGTCGGCGATGCGCTGGTCCTGGCGATGATGAGCCGCTTTCGCTCCATCGCATTTTGTCGGGGCAAAACCGTATCGGACGATTGCTCCATTGCCTTTTCGGCCCCCTGAAAGCTAAGGCCAAAGGCATGAGTGAATTCGACAGCCTCCCTTATCGCCCCTGCGCGGGCATCATGCTGGTCAACCAGGACGGCAAGGTCTTCGTCGGCCAGCGGCTCGACAGCACCGTCGAGGCCTGGCAGATGCCGCAGGGTGGCATCGATCCGGGCGAGGACCCGGAGCAAGCCGCCTATCGCGAGCTGGGCGAGGAAACCGGCATCGCGCCGCATCTGGCCGAAGTCATCGCCCGGTCGCGCGACCAGCATCTCTATGACCTGCCGCCCGAATTGATGGGCAAGATCTGGGGCGGCAAATATCGCGGCCAGCGCCAGATGTGGTTCCTGATGCGCTTCATGGGCACCGATGCAGACATCAATATCGAGACTGATCACCAGGAATTCCGGACCTGGCGCTGGGCCGATCCCGACAGTCTTGAGGGACTGATCGTGCCATTCAAGCGACGGTTGTACCGCGCGGTGGTGGAAGAGTTCCGTCCACTCATCTAGGCTGCCCCCTCGTTTCATCGATGGGAGGTTAGTCCTGATGCTGTTCCGCAGCGCTCTGCCCTGCGCCATGATGCTGGCGGCCTTTGCTGCCACGCCGCTGGCCGCGCAAGCGCCGGAAGCCGTCACCAAGATGATCGATGCCGCGCTGCGCTCGGGCGATGCTGCCGGGCTGGACGCCGTGGTCCGCTATGCCAAGCAGGCCCATCCTCAGGCTGCCGAAGCGATCGATGCGCAGGTCGCGGAATTCCGCAACGCCAGCGCAACGCCTGCCCCCACTCCGGCACCAGCACCTGCGTCGGCTCCCGCCGCCCCCCCGGTCGTCACCGCGCAGGCAGACGCAAAGACCGAACAGGCCAAGGTGGAACAGGCCGCCGCCGTCAAATATTCAGGCGAAGGCGAGCTGGGTGCCTTTACCACCACCGGCAACGCGCCGGGCATCGGCCTTGCCGCGGGACTCAAGCTGACGGTCGAGGGCGAGGACTGGCGTCTCGGCCTGCTGGGCCGCGCGGATTATCAGGAAACCAGCAATGTGGTGGTGCGCGAGCAGTATCGCGTCAGCGCCGAGCCCAATTACAAGTTCAATCAGCGCGGCTATGTCTACGGCCTGGGTCAATATGAACAGGACCGGTTCCAGGGGTTTCACGCGCGCTACAGCCTGTCGGGCGGTGTCGGATACAGCCTGCTGACCGGCGAGAATGCGCAGATGAGCGTCAAGGCCGGTCCAGCCTGGCGCTTTACCCGGTTGGTGACCGGAATGGACGAATCGGTGCTGGCCGGACTCGCCTCGGTCGACATCAAGCTGAAGCTGACGCCGACGATCCAGATCACCGAAGCAGCCAGTGCCTATGTCGATGAACAGCGCAGCACGCTGTTTTCGGTCGCCGCGATCGATTCGCAGCTGATCGGCAAGCTCAAGGCGCGCCTGTCCTATACCGTGCAGTATGAATCGAACCCGGCGCTGGGCCGCGCGCCGACCGATACCACCAGCCGGCTGACGATCGTTTACGGATTCTAGGCGGGATCAGCGGCCGCCATTGGCGACGATATCGACCTCGGTCCCGCCATTGGCCATGGGCTTGAGGAACAGCACATAGGCTGCGTTGCCCTTGGTGCCGCCCAGGACATGGTCATCGCC
>Ga0209278_1002297_pt1 | contig 10760 bp, 12 predicted proteins | sample JI81BgreenDNA_FD_187504 | JGI IMG/M metagenome (GOLD analysis project Ga0209278, IMG submission 187504) | Wastewater effluent complex algal communities from Wisconsin, to seasonally profile nutrient transformation and Carbon sequestration -... | ecosystem: Engineered > WWTP > Effluent > Algae... | reverse complement strand
ATACTCTGGCTGAATTCCCAACAACGGAACGGGGATGACTCACAGCGCAAGTGTGGCTAGGGGGCACTGCAAGGACAGGTGGCCGAGTGGTTTAAGGCAGCGGTCTTGAAAACCGCCGTAGGTGCAAGCCTACCGTGGGTTCGAATCCCACCCTGTCCGCCACCATTCATGTAAAATCAATGCCTTAATGGGCATTTTGGGCGCGAGCCATAACCCGCGCCCTACCGTGGATAATCCTACCGTGCCGGAAAATCGGCGACATTCGCGCCGCGCTCGGCCTTGCTGGCCTCGAAAACCCGCTCCGCAAGGTCTGCGAGGTCCGCACCCTGCTTTTCGGCGAGCTTCATGATCGCGCGCAGGGCTTGGCCAACCGGCTCGTCAATCAACTCGGAATTGCCTGAGACAAGCCAGATCAGTCGAGCCAGCTCGTCGGCGCTGGCCTGCGCGTCTTCAAGCTCCATCCCCACAGCGTGAAGAGTGAGCGGCTTTGCGGGGGCGGTTTGGTTATGTAGGAGATCGGTAGCCATGATCGCGGTCCTTTCGCGTGAGTGGTTAGGCTCGATCGGGCGTTGGCGCGCCTGGTCGAGCCGCATGGCTTATGCGCCTATCGGCCCCGGGCCGCAAGCTCTTCGACCAGCGCGCCGAGCATATGGGGCGGAACCGTGCCGGTTTCGTCGACCAACTCCATGCCGAATGCTGCGGCAGTCTGCGCGGCATATCCCAGCGCCCGGTCGAACGGCTTGCGCGCGAGCGGGCGATAGAACTTCGCGGCGAAACCCTTGATCGGCGGCACAGTCACAACCTCGATCACCGCGCGCCCCTTCCGGCGAATGACGACTTGCCCCGGCATCAGGCAAGACTCATGTCCTGCACCCTGCGAAGGCGGTCGAGCGCCTGCGATGCGCCCGCCTTGGCGATCGAGGGAGCCGCCGCCGAGACCACACGCACCGCCGCGCCCTCGACCTCGGTCTTGAACAGGCCGGTCGTGTCCACAATCCGCACCACCACCTCGCGCGCGCCGCCGCCGCGATCACCGCGGCGGATTTCCATGGTCTCGCCCGCCGACACCCGCGCGATCGGCGAGCCGTTCAGCGAAAGAACATTGCGGTCAATCCCCGCCAGCCCGCCGAGCATCATCGCCCCGCCATCAGCAAAGCCGGGTGTCGCCAGCAAGCGCGCCTGCACACCCTTGCCGAACAGGCCCGCCCCGCCCAGCGTCGTTCCCAGCCCGATCAACCCGTCGAGGATATCGAAGAAACCGCCCCCACGGATCCCTTCGACCAGCCCGCGCAGAGCATTGGACACATTGCGCGCCATGTCAGCGAAGGTTTGCGCGATGCGAACAGTCTGCACCTCCGACTTGCTAGCCAGCTCGTCTAGCGCGATCATCGATTGGTCTTTGAGGTCGATGATCGCCTCATTGCGCTTCAACCAGGGCGAAACAAAAGCGTCGCCGAGGCCTTCGGTGCGAAGGCGGAAACGCGCCTCGGCCTTCTGGTCCTCGGTCAGATTGCTCGCCTGGTCGATCAGTGCGAATTCCTCGCGCAGCTTGCGAGCCTGCGCGACCGCCGGGAATAGGCGGTCCATCAGCGCGGCGAGTTGCGAAGCGCTGTCCTGAGCGCTCTTAGTCATGTCGCGCAGCGCTTTCGAGGTATCGGCAGACGCGCCGCCAACCTGCCGGATTGCCGTCGCGCCCCGATTGGTTGGAATGACGATCGATTCCGCCGCCTTCCCCGCGTTCTGGAAAGCCTCGTCCGCCAGCTCGATTTGCGACTCTAGCCCGACCATCGCGCGCCCGCTTTCGGTCAGCTGGCCGTTCAGGTTCTTGAGCGCATCAGCAATGCCGCGCAGGCGCGCACGCTGCAAATCGGTCAGGTTGCGCGACTCATAGTCGCTAGGGGATATGCCAGCGCCGCGCAGCAGGGCATTGCGGTTCGCCTCGATCTCGTCGCGCTCGGCGCGGACGCGGTTGAGGTCTAGCGCCGCTTTCGACCGCAGGCTGGCAAAGTCAGCCGACCGCGCCGCCGCCGCCGCCTTGAGCGAAGCGATCAGATTGTTGGTTTCCGCTCGGGCCTGCGCCTGCGCGTTGGCGAGACCAATGAAAGAGGCGGACAGCACCCCCACCGCAACGGCGACCGCGCCAAACGGATTGCGAGCCAGGGCACTGGTCAGCGTTTGCGTTGCCCGCGCCGCTAACAGCTGAGCCGTCGTCAAAACGCCAACGCGCGCAGCGACCGCGAAGATTGTGGAATTGAAAACCGCCATGGCGGCATTCGTCACCACTATCGCGCCCCGATAGGCGAGAACACCGCCGATAAGCGGCGAGAGCGAGCGCAGCACGCCGATCAGGCTTGTGGCGAATTCCACCGCGCTGCGCGCCGCGTTGGCGATCGCTGCCTGGTTGTTGAGCAACCAGTTTTGCAGCTCGATCAGGCGCGGGAGCATATCCGCCGCGATCCTAGCGCTGAGCGCCTGGAAAATGCCCTGAAGCCGCGAAAGATTGTCGTTGAATTCCTCGGCTTTCCGGCCGGTCTCCGCGTCGATCACAATCCCGAATTGCGCGGCCTCGGCGGTCAACTGGCGCAGCGCGCCGGATCCCCCGTTGATGAGGGGAATCATGTCCGCCCCGGCTTTCCCGAGCACGGCCATTGCCAGCGCGCTTTTCTCGGCACCGTCCGGCATGGCGGCGAAAGCGTCGGCCATCAGCGCAAGAATTTCGGTCGTGCTCTTGAGCGACCCGTCCGCGTTGCGGGTCTCGATCCCCATGCGCGCGAAAGCGTCGGCGACCTTGCCGCTCTCTCCCCCGATCCCCGCCATGTTCCTGTTCAGAGTGAGCAGCCCCTTTTCGAGCTGCTCGAAAGACAGGCCGGAGAGGTCCGCCGCGTATTTCAGGCGCGACAGCTCTTCGGCACCGATCCCGATTTTCGCAGCGGACTTACTGATTTCGTCAGCGACATTCACAGTGTTGCGGGTGAGTGCGAGCATCCCGCCAGCGACCCCCGCAAAGGCGGTTGCCAATGCAAGCCCTGCCCTTTGCATCCCCGCAGCGACCCGGCTGAATTCGGACCCCATGTCCCGCACGCGCTTTGACGCGCGCCCCGCCGAGGTCTCGAATTCGCTGGTATCCATCCCCAGCATGACGCGCAGCGCGCCGATCACTGAATTTGCCATCGCTTAGCACTCCAAACCGGCATCGCCGGGGAATTTCTTGAGAATGACGGGGGGAGAGGCCCACATTCCCCTCCCCCCGCCGCGCGCCGCGCCGACTGACAGCGCGGCGCGAACCTCGCCTTAGGTGACGTTGCCGAAATCGCCGTAGATCAACGCCTCGGGACGCTTCACGGCGAGGCCGATACGTTCCTCGGCGCGGATCGCCATCAGGTTGCGGGTGAAGAAATCGGAATGCTCGGTCGAGACCTCGACCCGCGCTTCCCAGCGGTCGTAGAGCGTCTGCGAGGCGAAGCCGCCGACAAGGAACTTGTCGACCAGCATTGCCTGCGTCGGCACCACCGGTAGCCCGAACAGCACCGGCGGGATATCCGAACCCGGATCGCCGAGGATGTATTTCCCCTCGTCGTCCTTGAGCAGCCGCATCCGCCACCAGTCCACCGGATTGATAACGACACCGTCCACCGGAACCTCGGTAAGCGCCGCCTGGAGGATCGCCGCGCCGATTTGGTCGATCATGTTGGTTTCGGTGTCAGCGATCGGATTGCTGAAAGCGGTCGCCTCAGTCACCATGCCGGACAGATTCTGGCCCGTCCCGTCGCCGAACAGCAGCTGCGACTCTTCCTTGAGGGCGAGGCCGTAGCGCAGCTCGTCGTCGATGAGGCTTTGCAGCTGCGGCGCATCGTCGAGCACCTGCAAGCTCGCCGGAATCCAGTGGGCGATCGTGCGGATCGCCGCAGTCGCCATCTCGATTTCCATCGAGCTTTCGGGCTTCACCGCCCCCTCGGCGACCATATCAGCCGCAGTCGGGCGCGAGGTGACGTTCGGATATTCGACCGAACCCGAGGACACATTCACGCGCGTCAGCAAATCGCGGATTGCGAGGCGGCGCTTGGGCATCCCGACCACCATATCGCGCGCCGGGACCAGCATCCCCGCGCCCGTGGTGCTCGTGAGCGCCGCCTTGAGGTGCAGGGCCATGCGACCGCGATTCTGCCGCAGATCGGCGAGACCATCGGCTTTGGCCTCGATGAATTCGCGGCCCCACGATTGCACGTTGCCGCCGGCGCCGGCACCGCCGCCCCCAGCGCGCGCGAGCTTCTGCTCGATATCGTCCAGGCGCGCATCGGTCTGGCGCTGGTGGCCCACGAACGAGGCCTTCACTTCCGCCGCAAGCTCGGCGACGCTCTTGTTGGTTTGCATGATGAGAACTCCAAGCAACTGGTGAGATTGAACAATCGTCAGGCTTGGTTTGGAATTGCCGAGGCTCAAACGATTGCGAATGGAGCGCGGGCGCAAACGCACCTCACAGCTTCCAACTCTCGACTGTCAGCGCATAACGCTGCGGCTCGAGAACAACCGCTTGTCACCCGTGCGGAACCTCCGCAGGCAAACTCCAGGCCGGTCCCCCGGCGGGAGTGCGGCTCTGTGCCGCCATAGCCCGCAGAACGTTGCATGAACGCCGCCCACTGTCAACCAACCCTCCCCCGCAACTCACACAGCATCGCCGCGCCATGCGCTGCAACCAGTGCGTCCTGCGTTTGAAGCCACCGGCGCGCCTGGTCGACACCGCCCGCCAGCAGCAGACGCTCGATTAGGGCAAGCTGGATCGCAGAGACCGCGACCCCCTCGGCGATCCCGCTGGCGAGCAGCGTATCGATCCAATCACCGGCCTTGCGGCTTAGGTCGAGGATTTCCTTCCGGTCAGTGGGGGTCATTGGTCATTCCTTCCGTGAGAGGCACGATTGCGATGATCGCGAAGCCCTTGAGCGCGGTCGCCACCTGGTCGCAGCGCGAACGGGTCATTCCACCGGCGCGCAGCGCGCGCTCGACCTCGCGGGGGGTCATGGGGCGGCTGAATTCATCGAGCAGCGCCAGCAGGCGGCCCGCCTCTTTCGGGGGCAAGTCTGAGAGACGCGCCCTGATATCGTCTCGCATGGCAAACCCCCGCGCCGGTGATGCGGGCGGGTCAGACAGAATTCCGGTCATGTGCTTTCCTCGGTTGAAGCGCCGCCAGGGCGCGGGTGAGATTGCGCGGCGCGCCGCCGCCAGACGATCGAGCTTGATCCCAGCTCGACCGGATAATTGAGCCGCAGCGTCGGCATGGTGATGCGCAGCGCCTTCGCGATCGTGGCTTGTGTCGCCCCGCCCGTGCGCAGCTCGGCGACCAGCGCGCGGGAAGCCGCCGTTGGCAGGTGCCGAGGCCGTCCAGGCTGCGACCCGCGCCGCTCGATCGGTTGCCCGAAAAGGTCCACCGGCAGCCCGGCCTCGATCGGCTGAAATTTAGTCGCCCCCGCGCCCGCCTCGGAACTAGGGGCAGCACCCTCGACCTCACTGCCCCCGCTACCCGCCGCAGGACCGCCAGTGCTGCGCGATCGAGCAACAGGCCCCGCCCGCGCACCCTCGCCAACGCGCGCAATCCTCGCGGCCCTGCGTCCGCCTGAGCGCCCGCCCTTCACCGGACGGCCCCCGGAATTCCGAAAGGCTCTAAAAAAATCTCCAAATGATTGGGACGGCGGTTGTGGGTATACCCATCACCCAGACTTTCACCCACCCCCCCCTTGATGGGTAAACCCACCACTCTCTCGCGGCCCACCCATCACAAAACCATCGCCACCCATCCGGCAGGCCGCGCCCCGCCTATGGCGCTTCGGTCAGCCGCGCGGCACCGGGTTAGCAGGCGGCGCGCCGCCGCAGCCTCCTTTGCCTGAAGCGGCGCGAATCGCGACGCGATGCGATCAGATCCGGCAGCGCTCCATTTGCGGCGCAAGTGGAGCTTCCGCTCCACTTGCGAAAGCCCAAGAAACCAAAGCGCAAGCAATTGCTTACAGCTACATTCTTCTTCTCTTATGGATAAAATGGAGAATTGGAGCGTAGCAACACACAACCCCCGCGCACCCGCGCCCGCACACATGAAGGGGACCGCTGGCGCGACTCCATTGATCCAGAGGCGCAGAAATCTGCGGTTTTTGCTCTCCACTTGGCAAAAACCGACGCTCCACTTGGGTAGAAATGGAGCAAAACCGCTCCATTTGGGGGGCGCGGGGGGGCGCTTCGGGCGCGCCATGCCGCAGCGTTTAAGCCGCCCCAACATCACAGCAGCGACCCCGCTGGCGCATCATCTAGCACGGACAGGTCGCGCCACCAATGGCCGTTCGAGATAACCTGCTTGAAGCCGCGCGCTCTCATGCCGCGATAAAACCCGACCAGAGAGGCGCGCTCGCGGTTGTTCTGCTCGCACCATCGCGCATAGCGATCATACAAGGGGCGCGCCCTACACCGCGCGCCGTTGGCCCGCACAGTCGCCAAGGCGAGGAAATCATCGAGCGAATCCGTCGCCGCCTGCCTAACCGTAAAGGCCCGCGAGACCTTGGCCAGAGCCGGGACTGGATCAGTCGCCCGCCGCCCCAGGCGGATCAGCAGCGCCATCTCGCCATCGACGGAGACCAGCTCGAAGCTTGAAGGATCAACCTGCATATATGCCTCGCAAAACTAGCGGCCCGCGCCGTTTCGGTTTGATCACCGCTGCGCCCGCTCCAAGTGGATTGAAGCCGCAAATCACCGCCGCGCGCCGCTTCACCGAAGCCACCAGGGCTTGAAGTGATAGGCGGCAAGCGCACGGGCCATCGCGGTGTTAGAGGACAGGACTGCGCGCGCAGGCTTGGGGATCCGGCGCGGCGCGGGCGCGGTTTGAGCAGGGCGCACGGCTCGCCGATCAATCGGTGGCGCATCGCTTTGCCCGCCGAGAGACAGCCAATTCCACCCTCGCGCGGGCGAGCGGTCGAGCACCGATCAGGCCTTCGCGCCGGTCGCGCCTTGCGCCTCGGCAATGCGCGCCTCGACCCATGCCGCGACCTCGGCGCGGACGAATGCAACCCGCTTTTCGCCGAGCGGGACCGCCTTGGGGAACTTGCCCTGCGAGCGCAGCTTGAATATCGATGTGCGGCTAAGGCTGGTGAGCTTGGCCGCTTCGTTCACGGAAATGAGCGCCGGAAAGTCGGACATTGAAGGCACCTTTCGTTAGTGTCGCCTTCATCCATGTCGAAACTGTCGCGCCGCCGAAACGAGCCGACTGCCAGACAATCGGCCCGCCTCGGCTCCTATTGTTTGGCAGTGCGCCGCTTCAATGCGGCCCGTACAGTCTCACGATGATTGGCAACTGAAAGGCCTGCCGCCTCGATCACTACCCCGAAGGCCTGACATAGCTCGCCCCCCTGTGTCGCATCGACTTTGCCGCCCCCGCGCTCGACCAAGTCCGCAAGGATATTTACCACATGGCTAAGGCTACTCGTTGGGCGGCCCGATCGCTTGCGTTGCTCCAACTCCCCCCGCGCCAAGTGAGCCGAACCGATCAGCATCTTCAGCTTGTCGACCGTTTCCGCGAGGCTCTCCCCTACTTCACCCAGCGCACCGCTGAGGCCTTGCTCCCCATGCCATCCGAGGCGATTGATCGCCGCCCAGGTTTCCGAGGCCCGCTGAGCGACAAGATCGAGCGCCGCCAATTCATCAGCGACCGGCATCGCAGGGTCTTCGCGAAGGAACTCCAACAGGTGGATCACCCCCCGAAGGTGCTGCAACTCGATCGAGGGGATACGCTGCATTCGGCGCACAAGGTCGGAATCGTTCATCATCGCGCCGCACCCCCGCCGAGCAGATATGCCTCCCAAGCGGCCATCAGCTCGCGCCTCTTGTCGAATGCGGTCCCGCGCCGATATGCCGCCTCGACCTTATCGCGCACCGTGTGCGCCAGCGCCGCCTCGGCAACGTCGCGGGGGAAGTCTGTCTTGTCCCCAGCCCAATCCCGAAACGTGCTGCGCAGCCCGTGCACGGTCGCCGCCTTGTCGGGACTGGCGTACCGCAGCGCCTTTGTCATGGCCGTGTCTGAAATCGGGCGATCATCGACCGCACCGCCGAACACCAGCGCGCCGGTCGCCGAGGCCTTCAACCCCTCGACAATCTCGACCGCGCGGGCGGTGAGCGGGATGATATGCTCGCGCTCGGCCTTCATCCGCTCGGCGGGAATCGTCCAGGTGCGCCCCGCCAGATCGAACTCGGCGAAGGTCGCGCCCCGCGCCTCGCCCGCGCGAACCGCCGTAAGCAGCACCAGCTCGACCGCGCGCGCCGCCGTGCCGGTCGACCGGCGCAGTGCCGCCGCCAGCGCGGGCGCATCGGCATAGGCGAGCGCTGCATGGTGCCCCCGCACCAGCTTGCGGCGCGGCGGCATGACCTTGTCGAGCAACCCCTGCCACCGCGCCGGATTGCCCGCCGTCCGCCAGCCATGCGCAATGGCATAGTCGATCACCGCCTGAATTCGGGCGCGCAGCCGGTCGGCGGTGACAGGGCGTTCTTCCCAATGCGGGAGCAGGCAGGCCTTTACATCGCCGAGGGCGATATCAGCGATCGGGAGAGGATGAAGCGGCGCGGCATATTCGGTCAGCGTCATGTGCCATTGCGCGCGGTGCTTGTCGTTTTTCCAGCCCCCGTCCTTGGACCGCAGCAGCTCGCCCATCACGTGAGCAAACGTCACCACCCGCGCCGGTTGCCGATCGGCGCGCGGATCGAGCCCGCGCGCGAGCTGGTCGCGGATCGCATCGGCCTTTTCGCGGGCGAGTGCGAGCGAGACCGGCGCGGTCCCCTGCCCATAGCCGCCGAGGCCTATCTCGGTGCGCTTCCCCTCGCGCTTGTAGATGAAACACCACTGGCGCGAACCGCCCTTGCGGACGCGCAGGAAAAGCCCGTCACCATCGCCATAAATCCCAGGCTTATCGAGCCGCCGAATGGCCGTATCGGTGAGCTTGAAGCGCGCCAATTCCGTTTCCCTTTGCCATAACTCCCAACGTGTCTTTTGCGTTTTTATGGGAAACAGCAAGGGGTTGTTTACAATAAAGTCTTGAAAAACGGCGGACAGGCGGGCACCCTGTCCGCCAGACAATCTTGGGGGGTCGTCATGTCGCCGATTATGCTTGCAGCCGCTCTGGTTGCCGCACAGCCCGCCGAAGACACGGCCGCTCCCCAGGAAAGCGCTGCCTGGACTGAAGCGACCGCGAATCGCGCGCAGGTCAAAACCAGACCCAAATTGACCGAAGGTGATTTTCCGGTTCTGCCCGCAGCCGAAAAGGTGCTTGGGCATCATGGTGATGTCACGGTCTCCGGAATCCTGACGACCGAAGGCGTTTTGAGCGAAGCGCGGGTCTCGCAATCGAGCGGTGTTCCAGAACTCGATCGCCTCGCCCTCGCAGCCGCGCAGGCCTTCCGTTTTGCGCCCGCACAGGACGCGCAAGGCAACGTTGTCGCGATCATTGCCAACATCCCGTTCAAATTCGCAGCCTACGCGGAAGGGGATGGTCTGGCAGGGGAATATCGCTGCGATCAGTTCCTGCTCGATCTGGCCTGGTGGCAATCGGCCAACCCTGACAAGCCTGTGAAGGAGCATGAACTGTACAACATGATGCTCGGGTTGCAGACGATTGGACTGATGAACGGGGGCAACACCGCCAAGGTGAAAAAGGGTGTAGCCCTGTTCGAGGAAAGGTGGGGTCAGGCCTTCGAGCGATGCCGCCAAAAGCCGCAGGCCCTGCTGCTGCGAGTGCTGTTCCGCTGAGGCGGGCGCCAACAAGGCTCCCTCGGCCCTGCCCTTCTGACTACCCTCGCAGCCTGCGGTTCTCCGCCGGAACCATCACACCGATAATGATGCAGCTGTCGTCGGATTCGGGTGCGGCGCGGCCGAGATCGACCGAGGCGGCGTCGATGGTGATCGTCTCGACCACCTGCCGTGTGCCGCAGTCCCCGATCGTCGAGAGCACATAGACCCCGGGCACAAGGTTATCGAAGATGAAGCGCCCGGTGCCCGGCTCGCGCCGCACCGGCCATTTGCGACCATCGGCCGAGGTCAGTTCGGCCTCGTAAAGCTGGTCCTTCCAGGGGAACTTGCCGGTGATCCGGTAGCGCGGTTCGGCGCTGTCGGGCGCGGTCTGGCACGCGGCGGTTGCCAGCATGAGCGAGGCGCTGGCGGCTGTGACGAGCCGCCGTCCGGTGCTGCGGCCTGCAGGCTTGAGCTTCACCACCCCGTCCGGCGCGATCCTCGCGCGAACGCACACTTCGGTGGCGCTATCGAGCAGGGCTTCAGCCTCATCGGCCGTCATGTGCTCAAGATCGTGGATCACCGTGTCGCATGCCGCACAGTGGCGGTTGCAGCCGCGCGGGGCCATCGCCTCCCAAGGCTGGTCACAGGGCTTGGGGAAGGTCACTTTCACGTCACGCATCGTGCCAATGCCCCTTGGCAAGTTTTAGAGCGCCCCGACCGGCATCGCCGCTGCGCTCACGGCCGCCTGGATCGCCTGCCGCTCTGCCGGCGAGAGGTCAGGGTGCCAGATGTCGAAGATCAGGATGACACGCAGCTGATCGGTCTCGTTCTTTGCCTCATGCTCGATGGTGTCGTCGAACACCCAGGCCTGCCCTCCGGCAAAGTCGCGGGTTTCGGCCCCAACCCGGAACCAGCAGCGGTCCGGTACGACCAGCGGCAGGTGGCACAGCAGGCGGAAATTGGCGACGCCGACATGGGGCGGGATGTGGGTCTTGGGGGCAAGCAGCGA
>Ga0209278_1002296_pt1 | contig 10763 bp, 8 predicted proteins | sample JI81BgreenDNA_FD_187504 | JGI IMG/M metagenome (GOLD analysis project Ga0209278, IMG submission 187504) | Wastewater effluent complex algal communities from Wisconsin, to seasonally profile nutrient transformation and Carbon sequestration -... | ecosystem: Engineered > WWTP > Effluent > Algae... | reverse complement strand
GCATAACGCGGCACATGTGAGGAGAGGGCTGGGCGGCAGGGCGACCTGCCGTCGCGGCCTTTGGGGCCGATGGGCGGCTTGGGTACGTAGCTTTACTTTTGGGGATTTTTGGCTCCGGCGGTAGGGCCCGTAGCCAAAATGCACAACCCGTGGCACAGCGTTGAAATCACACGGAAAACCTTCCGCGCCGGTGCAAGACGAGCACCGATGTGCAATTTTTGGTGCCAGATTTCCGGCACATTCGCAACCGGGATCTCCGCGCCTCTGGGGCCCGCAAAGTTCGTCTTGGGATACATGGATGCGTCACATCTGCCGGAGACGCCGCACAAAGCATGCATCACAGCTGTCGACATGTAGCTGCCATTTCGGCCCTTAGCGGACGATCGAGCCGAACACGCCGCAAAAAACGTGCCCTTAGAACGTGCCCTTAAAGCATTCTAACGAGAATGCTTCTATGCTCGGTGTCGTGCCAAGTTGAACCTCGTCACGAATGCGATGGATTACCACTTCGACGAAAGCCTGCCGGCCGCTCGAAGTTAACCGTCCTACATCGTGCCGTCAGGTCGACCTATGTTCTTCGGCTAGTTCGACGGCAGTCGCTTTCCGTCGACAAAGACACAAAGACGGTCGCCCGGCACGCTGACCGCGACCGTTGCGCCCATACGGGCGGGGCTGGTGCCGCTGACACGCACCTTTACGCGATGCGCGCCCTGATCGATCCCGACCACTTCATCCATGCCTTCGAACCAGATCCTGCCGACCGTTCCCTCCAGATCCCCACCCGAAGGTGCCAGCGTCGCATGTTCAGGTCGGAACCCGATCTTGAGTTCGCCGTCGGGAAGGGCGGCGGGGACCGTGACCGACAGGGCCGTACCCGGCACGACAATCCTGTCTGAATCGCGCACTGCGGGCAGGAAGTTCATCGCGGGTGATCCGATGAACCAGCCGACATGTTCTGTGGCGGGCCGTTCGAACAGTTCCGTCGGGCTGCCCATCTGGACGACCTCGCCATGATTCATCACCACAATCTCTTCGGCAAAGGTCAGCGCCTCTGTCTGGTCATGGGTCACGAGGACCATGGTGACGCGGAATTCCTCGTTGATCTCCTTGAGGATGCGGCGCAGGTCGAATTTCAGTTGCGGGTCGATCACCGTCAGCGGTTCATCCAGGAGGATTGCTGCAACATCCTCGCGCACCAATCCGCGGCCGAGGGAGACGAGCTGCTTCATGTCTGCCGTCAATGCATTGGCCGGACGCTTCAGCCACTGGGCCAGGCCCAGCCGTTCGGCCACGGTTTCCACCCGCGCCTTGATTTTCTGCGGCGACGCCCCGCGGCAGACCAGCGGAAAGCCGAGGTTTTCGCCCACCGTCATCGACTTGTAGATGACCGGCACCTGGAAGACTTGCGCGATGTTGCGCTTGCCGGTGTCGAGCGCCGTCACATCCTGCCCGTCAAACAGGACGCGCCCCTCGGACGGGCGCAGCAGTCCCGAGATGATGTTGAGCATGGTCGACTTGCCGCAGCCCGACGGGCCGAGCAGCGCATAGGTGCCGCCGTTGTGCCATGTCATGTGCAGTGGCTTGAGCGCGTAGGGAGCGCCGGGTGCGTAGGCATGGGCGAGGTTTTCGAGAATGATCTCAGCCATGGACCAGTTCCTTCTCGACCAGGCGGCCCTGCGCGTCGAAGACGAGCGCATCGCCCAGATCGAGCGACAGAGTGATGATGGTGCCGAGTGCATGGTTCGTCACAGTGCGTTCCAGCATGACCAGCGACTGACCGGCAGCCTGCAGATGTGTTACGGTTTCCGACCCCGACACCTCGGTCAGCGACACGCGGGCTGAGAGATCGCCCCCCTGCCGGATCGAATGGGCGCGCAGGCCCAGCGTGTAGCGCCCGGCAGGCAGGTCGCGCCCAAGCGCATGGGCGGGCAGATCGGCCAGACGGTCCAGCCGCAACTGGCCGCCCGACACCTCCATCCCGATCAGGTTGATGGGCGGGTCGCTGACCACCTCTGCGGCGCGGGTGGTGCCGGGACGGGCATAGACGTTCTGCGGCTCCCCGGACTGGATGGCGCGGCCTTCGGCCATCAGGATGACGTCGTCGCCCATCTGCAACGCCTCGCGCGGGTCGGTGGAGGCGTAGATGACGATGGTTTCGCGTTCGGCCTTCAGAAGATCGACCAGTTCCTCGCGCAGTCCCTCGCGCAGCTTGTAGTCAAGGTTCACGAAGGGTTCGTCCAGAAGGACGACAGGAGCCTTCTTGACCAGGGCGCGGGCGATGGCGACGCGCTGCTGCTGGCCCCCCGAAAGCTGGCTCGGGCGGCGGTCGATCATGGTGCCGAGGCCGACGCGCCCCAGCATGTCGCGGGCGGCCTCGTGCGCCTTGTCTTGCGGTACCTTGCGGCGGACCAGCGGGAAGGCCACGTTGTCGAGGACCGACAGGTGCGGGTAGTTGATGAACTGCTGCGTCACCATCGCGACGGGGCGCTGCCACGGGGCAAGGCGCGACCAGTCCTTGCCGTCCAGCGCAATCCTGCCGCGGTCGGGTTCGGCCAGACCGGCGATTGCCCGCATCAGCGTGGTCTTGCCTGCGCCCGTACGGCCCAGAAGCGTGGTCAGTCGGCCCTTGCGGAAGCTGACGGTCACATCGTCGAGATGCGCCACGCGGCCTTCGGCCAATGTGAGGTTGGAAAGTTCGAGCATCAGCGCACCGCCCCGGCAAGACCGCCGCGAGAAAGGAACCGTTCCACCACGAAGGCCAGCACGGCCAGCGGCGCGACCGAGACGATGGCTGCGGCGGACAGCGACCACCACGGCGTGACGGAGGAGTTGAGGGCCACGATCGACACGGGCAGGAGCTGCACTTCGGTGAAGGTCATGGTGAAGGCGAAGAAGAAGTCGTTCCAGCCGAAGATCAGGCAGAACATGGCCGCGACGACAAGGCCGGGCAGGGCATTGGGCAGGATCACCCGCAGGAAGGTGGTGACGGGCGTGCAGCCGTCCATCCAGGCCATCTCGTCCAGCCCGCGGGGGACGGAGTTGAAGAAGTCCACCATGACCCAGACCGCGATGGGCATCAGCATCGCTACATAGATGAGGATGAGGCCCGGCAGCGTGTCCAGAAGGCCGAGGAAGCGCAGCATCAGGAAGAAGGGGATCGCGAGGACGATGGGCGGCATGATGCGCTGGCTGATGAAGAAGAAGGTGATGTCCCCGTTCTTCAACGGGCCCGCCTTGAAGGTGAAGCGAGACAGGCCATAAGCCGCCAGCGTCCCGAGGACGAGCGCGATGGCCGAGCCCGACAGCGTGACGATGGCGGAATTGGCGTAAGGCTTCAGTATGTTGATCCCGCCCACCCCGCCGAAGAGCGACTGCCAGCCCGACAGGGACGGCTCGAACTGCAGCCAGGGCAGCCATTTCGCCCCGCCGGTCACGGCATTGGCGGTCTTGAAGCTGGTCGAGATCATCCACAGGAAGGGGAAGATCACGAAGGCCGACCACAAGAGGACGGCAAGGTATTTGAGGGCGAGGTAGAGGGTTCTCATGTCCGGTCCTTCACCATCAGGCGGATCAGCGCCTTGGCGATCAGCGTGAGTGCCACGCTCATGACGATCAGGTAGGTGAGCGAGAGCGAGGCCGAGTAGCCGATCTGGAAGTCGCGCATCCCGCGGATGTAGATGTAGTAGCTGGTCGTTTCGGTCGAAGTGCCGGGTCCGCCCGAGGTCAGGACATAGACCGTCTCCATCAGTTTCGACGCCTCGATCAGCCGGATCAGGATGGCACCGACCGAGATCGCGCCCATCATCGGGAAGGTCACGGACAGGAAGGTGCGGATCGGCCCCGCGCCGTCGATCCTTGCGGCAAGGAAGGGTTCGTTGGGCAGGGACAGAAGGCCCGCGAGCAGCAGCAGGAACATGAAGGGCGTCCATTGCCAGACTTCGACGATCATCACGGCGGCGAAGGCGTGCCCTGCCTGCGAAAGCCAGGGCTGCGCACCGATGCCGATGGCGTCGAGGATCGGGTTCAGGGGGCCGAGGCTTTCGTGGAAGATGGTTCGCCAAATCACCGACATGACCACGGGCGTCGTCATCATCGGGACGAGGAAGAGGACGCGGAAGAAGCGGCGGGCGATGATGTCGCGCCAGACCAGCAGGGCGAGCGCGAAGCCCAGCGTGTATTGCAGCAGCACGGTGCCCACCGTGAGGACGGAAAGGCGTGTCAGCGCCTCCCAGTAGCGGGCGTCTTCCCAGAGCCGCGCATAGTTCTCGCCGCCGATCCAGTTCAGGCCCGGGTTGTAAACATCCCAGGACGAAAAGCTGACGCGGATCGTGAAGAGCAGCGGAAAGAGGATGATCGCCACGAGGACCAGAAGCCCGGGCAGCAGGAAGATGTATTTCTGGCGGTACATGGGGTCACCCTCAGGGAAAGGGGGGCCGCACTGCCGCGGCCCCCCCGGTCGTGTCGGAGCTTACTTGTCTTCGAGCGCGACGACGTTGGCATAGGCCTCGCGGACGCGGTCGACGCCGATGCGGTCGACGATCGCCTTCCATTCGGCGGCCACGCCGTCCAGCGCCTCTTGCGCGGTGGCCTCGCCCGACTGGGCGCGGGCAACGCCTGCGGCGAGCGAGGACATGAACTCGCCTACACCGGGTACGCGCAGGTCGAAGACCTGATTCTGGCCGCCGTCGATGGCCTTGAGCGTGTCGGTGTAGGTCGTGGCGGTGTTCACGTCCCAGCCGAGTTCGGTTTCATAGAAGGCCGGGTCGAAATGCGCCTCGCGGTAGGGGTTCACACCGAAGCGGCCGATCTGCAGATCGGCCAGCGTGTTTGCCTCGTTGCCGAAGAAGCAGAGGTAGTCAAAGGCCATGTCCTGATTTTCCGACGCGGATGCGACGGCCGAGGACCAACCCCAGGTCACGTAGGGCGCGGTGTTCGGGGTGTCGAACTTGTCCCACTGTCCTGTGGTGCGGTTCCAGACCTCGGTCGCGCCCGGAAGCGGGGCTGCGGCCACCTTGTTGCGGATCGGGCTGTCTTCCTGCATCGCCTGGATGAAGGCGTCGTCCCACGAATAGGACATCAGTGCCTGACCGCCACCGAAGGAGAAGATCTCGTCGCCCAGACCGAAGGAAGTGCCGCCCGGAGGCATCGAGGCCTGCGCCGCCACGAACATCTCGAGCCCCTTGACCCAGCCGGGGGTGTTGACCAGCGGCTCCATCGTTGCGAGGTCGAAGAAGAAGCCGCCCTTGACGTCGGGATGCTTGGCATAGGCCGCGACGCGGCTGATGAAGGCCGAGAACATCAGGTCGTCGCGCTTCGTCACTTCGGCCGTACCGAAGTTCGGCGCGCCGTCGCCGTCCCAGTCCATGTTGTTGAAGACGGCGGCGACCTCGTTGTATTCCTCCCACGTGGCGGGGACGGTCAGGTCACGCCCGGTCTTTTCCTTGAACAGCGCCTGCATCTCGGGGTTCGAGAAGACGTCGGAACGGTACTTCAGGTAATGCCGGTCGCCGTCCATCGTGTAGTTCAGCATCTTGCCGTTCCACGTGGCAACGCCCTTGTAGGTCGGCGTCACCGACTGCATCCCCGAGACTTCCTGATAGGCCTGCGGCACTTCGGCAAGGTAGGGGTTGAAGTCGCCCAGCCAGAGCGAGGCGAAGAACAGCACGTCATAGGCCTGCTGCCCGGTCTGGAACGGGATCATGATGCGCTGGAACAGGTCGCCGAAGGGCACATGCACCACGTTGACCGTGGCCCCGGTCAGTTCCTGGAACTGCTGGGCGTGCAGCGCGGTCGGCTCGCCGATCACGGGGATGGCGTGGGTGATGATGTTCAGCGTGCGGCCGGAGTAATCCTTGGCATCGATCGAGGCGAAGGAACATGCGCCCGGCACGTCTTCCTTGATCCCGTATTTCGAATAGTCCTGGGCTGCCGCCAGTCCGGCCGAGATCATCAGCGCGGACGTGGCAAGCAGTGCCCCCCGAAGGGTGGTCTTGGTGGTCATGTCGTCTCTCCTCCCAGTGATTTCCGTCGTGGATCGTGTCCGCCCTCAGGGAACGAGGACGGCACGACCCTTGATCAGCCCGTTGTTAAGGTCCTGAAGCGCCTGGTTCGCATCAGCCAGCGCGTAGTGTCTGGTGTGCAGCTCCACGAGGCCGCGGTCGGCCAGCGCCATCAGCTCGGTCAGTTCGGCCCATGTGCCGACGAGGTTGCCGATGATGTTCTTCTCGGTGATCACCATGTCCACGGTCGGGACGACGATGTTCTCGCCATAGCCGATCACGTAGTAGCTGCCTGCCGGGCGGGTCATGTCGATGCCCTTCTTCGTGGTGCCCTTCTCGCCCACGAAATCCAGCACGGCCTCGGCACCCTTGCCGCCGGTGAGCGCCTTGACCGCCTCCACTTCGCCGCCATCGGCCTTGACCAGATGGTCCGCCCCGCCCTGCGCGGCGAGTTCCAGCGACCGGTCGGAAATGTCGACCACGATGATCCGCGCCGCGCACATGGCCCGCAGCACCTGGATGCCGATATGGCCCAGACCGCCCGCGCCGATGACCACGACCGATTGGTCGGGCAGGAGCAGCTGCGCGGCTTTCTTTGCGGCGCGATAGGCCGTTAGGCCCGCATCCGCGTAAGGGGCGACATCCTTGGGGGCCAGCGTCCTGGGCAGCGCGATCAGGTTGCGCGACGAGGTGTGCAGGAATTCGGCATAGCCACCGTTGGAGTCGAGCCCCGGAAACTTGCCCTCCCCATGCATGTCATGGCCGCGGCGGCAGGCGATGCAGGTGCCGCCCGTGACCTTGGGATGGACGATGACTGGATCGCCCTTCTTGAAGCCCTCGACCTCGGGGCCGACCTCTTCGATCCAGCCTGCGTTTTCGTGGCCCATGATGAGGGGCAAGAGGCCGGTGCCGGTCGGGTCGGTATGCGGCCGCCAGATGCCTTCGATGATGTGCAGGTCCGTGCGGCAGACGCCCGCGCCACCGATGCGGACGATCACATCGTTCGACTTCTGGATCTTTGGGTCGGGAACATCCTGCATCGTCACCCATGTCGGTGCCGTCAGGGCGGGATCGTATTGGTGAAGAACCTGTGCTTTCATCGTCATGCGCCTTGGAAAGACCGCCCCGATACCGGCGGCACGGCAAGAGCAATGGTGCATGTTGCGGCTGTCACAAACGCTGCGGCGCAGCATGGGCAGGGTGCGCACAGCTCCTTTACAGGTGGCCGTCCGGCCTGTTCATTTTGCGGACAGAGACGGGACAGCCCTTCAAGGGGCGGGAACCGCGCCCCTTCGACTGTCCAGAAAATGGACATTCCGGCGGCGAATCATGTGCCGTGGTTGACTCTGCGGCCCGAACATCCACCATTTCGCCTGTGCCGAGGAGCGGGAGGTGACTTGGCGATGGAAATCCGCACGACCGCGCTCGCGCGCGCACGCCACATGCTCGAAAGCCAGGGAAGGTTTCCGGGCGGCGCGCTTCCGGGTGACATCTCGGATAGCTGGTTGCGCAGTCTGGACCTCGGGATTGATCCCCTGGCGCGCCATGAAAAGCTGATGCTGAGCGATACCGAGTTCAAGCTGACGCAGGACCACCACGCCGATCTGGTGCGTTTCGCGCGACCCGAACTGGAACTGCTGTTCGACCAGATCGCGGGGTCTAACTTCATGATCGCGCTCGGCTCGCCTGAAGGGGTGGTGCTGGAAACGCTCGTGGACACGGAATTCGCGGAAAGCGATGCCGGCAAAGCGGTCGTTCCCGCCTCCGTCTGGACCGAGGAGCTGCGCGGAACGAATGCGCTGGGCCTGTGCATCTCGACCCGCCGACCGGCACAGGTCTACGGGGGAGAGCATTTCCTGCGGGCGCATTCGGACGTGTCCTGCATCAGCGCGCCGATCTTCGATGGGCGGGGTGGCCTTGCGGGCATTCTGGATGCCTCCTCGCGCTCGACGGTGCGGCAGCAGCACACGGCTGCTCTTGTCCAGATGTCGGCCAGCAATATCGAGAACTGCCTGATACGGTCGGCCCATGACCGGCGCATCGTCCTACAATTTCACCCGCGCCCCGAATATCTTGGCACCCTGTCGGTGGGTATGCTGGTGCTCGAGGATGACTTCTCGGTCCATGCCGTGAACCGCAAGGGCGAGATGTTTCTGGCCGGAATCCGCAACCTGATCGGCACGAGTTTCGACTCCATCTTCGAACAGCGGTTCGAGGACGTGGCCCTGCGTCTGGCGCAGGGGGAGACGCTGCGCGTGCGGGACCGCATGGGCTCTGCCGTTTCGGTGCGCTGCGTTGCCAACCGGGCGAGCTTTGCGCTTGCGGTCCGCCTGTTCTCCGCGGCCAATCCGCAGCAGGCGCGGCGAAGCGAGACACCCGCCCCCGAAATCAGGAACCTCTTCCGCGACGTGGTGATCGAGGATGAGGAGCTCATCCGCCGCCTTCGTCCCCTGCCCAAGGTCGCCACCGTCGGACAGTCCATCTTCATCCAGGGCGAAACGGGCACCGGCAAGGAAATCATCGCCCGCCTCGCACACGCTGCGTCCGGCCGCTCCGGGCCCTTCGTGTCGGTGGACGCCCGAACCCTCGGCTCCGATGCGGAAGCTGCCATTCTCGGTAGGCCCAAAGGTGCGCCGGGGCTTCTCGAACAGGCCGCGCATGGGACGCTTTGCATCGACGAGGTCTCGGCGCTGGGACATTCCGCGCAGGCGACGCTGTTGCAGGTGCTGGATCACGGATCGTTCAGGCATCCGGCGGACGGGCGGGAGATTCGATGCCCTGTCCTGTTTATCTGCACCTCTACCGCCAGCCTGTCGGACGAGGTTGCGGCAAGCCGCCTCATGCCGGCCCTTCGGTTCAGGATCGAAGGCTTCTCGATCCTCTTGCCGCCCCTGCGGGACCGAAGCGATCTGGATGCTCTGGTGCGCCGCTTCGTGCACACGCAGGGAGGAGAGGGCTTCGACATTGATCCTTCTGCCCTGACCATACTTGCGCGCCATGATTGGCCGGGAAATCTGCATGAACTGCGGTCGATCATCACGAAGGCCGTAATGCAGGCGGCAGGGCCCAAGTTGCACGTCGAAGATTTCGCGCCTTTCCTGCCGATAAATTATTCGCCACAGCAGTCCATCGAAGCCTGTCCGCAATGTTCGGGGGTGCCGTGGAAGGAAAGCCAGTGCCGGGTTATCCGCGATGCAGTGCGCCAGCATGGAGGGATCGCGCAGGCGGCGAGAACACTCGGCATTTCGCGGACAACCATCTACAAGCACTTGCTATCGGAATCCTGACAACGACAGCGGGTCATGGGTCGGCGGGACCGGTGGCCGTGATGGCTGTGTTGGACGAGCCGGACGGGTCCGTAGAGACCTGCAGTGACTGAACACGACGGGCATGGCATGCCCGGCGTACAGCCCGAAGTCTTGCCTGGACGGTCTAAAGATCGAGGCACGCCTTGAATGTCCGCTTTCCGCCCGTTTCGACTGAGCCGTCGTGTGCTATCGGTGGGGACGCCACGCCGCTACCGACCGGCAGGAACGGGGAAGGAGCGGACGTTTGCAGGCGCGGCGATACCCCCCCCGAGCAAGTGCCAATGGTCAGCTAGTTCGGCCCTGAGCGGACCTTTGTGTCCCTAGTTGCCGGCCACGACCGCGAGCCCATAGCTGTCAGTTGATCACATGACGTGTTGTAGGGTGGCGCTCGCCAGAGCGGCCATTGGTCGAAGTCGCAGCGTTATCGCGCGTTATGCGACTACTGAGCAGATGATATCCTGAGCGCAACTTGCTTTTTTGCCTCACCTGCGATAGCAGCAGCATCATGATCAACCAGCGTATCCAGCTTGCTCAAGGCATGTATTATCCCCGCTCCTAAGGCGGGGGATGACGTTGTTGATCCAAACCGCCGCGATTGGGCGGTTTGCTTCCTCGAACAACCTGATCGTGGCTCATTCAACGGAGTTTGAAATGACCACCAGACAGCTTTGCATCGACTATCTGAAAGCCCTCGACGAGGGAAACCTGGAGGGAGTCCGCGCACTCTTCACCGAGAGCGCGGAAGTTGTGTCCCCGCTTTATGGAGTGCTAACGGCTTTTGATTTTTACGCCGGACTGTTCAAAGACACGAACAGGTCTGAAACCTTCCTGCTAAATGTGTTTGATACGTCCGAAACTGGGAAATCGGTCGCCCTGCACTTCCGCTATCTGTGGACCTTGGCTGACGGAAAGCAGGTGGAGTTCGAATGTGTTGATGTTTTCGAACTGAACGAACCAAGAGATCGGTTCGAAAAGCTCACGATTATCTACGATACCGCACCGCTGCGGCAATCCTTTGAGAGCCTTCGAGCCAAGTAGGCGATCCGTTCGGCCCGAAGGTCCATCAAAGGCCTCGGGCCGCAATGACTGCAATTTGCCCTTCCAAGGCAACCGGCGGAGCCATTTCTTTAGCCTGCTCGAACGACGGGTCTTGCACATGAGTTGCGGCTGCAGTGCCGCAACACAAACAGACCACTTTCCGCCCTGACCGGCGAAACGTTCGTGGCTTGTCGGCGCATCTCTGAACCGTGACCGAGAGGCGGCAACGGGGACGAAGCGGACGTTTGCAGGTGCGGCATGAGTAGATCTGTCTTTCAAGGCCAAGGAGGTGCAACGGCCCAAAGCGGACCTTCAGGATCTGAGGTGCCCCTAGTTTCCTAGACACTTGCCTCGTTCAGTTTCTGCTGCCTGGCTTCGAAGTCAACGGGCGACAGCATGCCGTTGTTGGTATGCTTGC
>Ga0209278_1002293_pt1 | contig 10778 bp, 7 predicted proteins | sample JI81BgreenDNA_FD_187504 | JGI IMG/M metagenome (GOLD analysis project Ga0209278, IMG submission 187504) | Wastewater effluent complex algal communities from Wisconsin, to seasonally profile nutrient transformation and Carbon sequestration -... | ecosystem: Engineered > WWTP > Effluent > Algae... | reverse complement strand
ACCCGCCGATGGTTCGGCCGTGCTGGTCAGCTGCACGCGCATGAACCGGATTCGCGCCCTTGATGTGCCCGGCCGGCTGCTGGTGGCGGAAGCCGGCGTGGTGCTGGCCGATGTGCACGCGGCAGCCGCGGCGGCGGGGCTTGCGTTCCCGCTGTCGCTTGGCGCCAAGGGTTCGGCCACCGTGGGCGGGCTGGCGGCCACCAATGCCGGCGGCGTTCAGGTGGTGCGCCATGGCACGATGCGGGCGCTGGTGGCGGGCATGGAAGCGGTGCTGCCCGATGGCAGTGTGCTGCACCAGTTGCAGGGCCTGGCCAAGGACAACACCGGCCTGGACATCAAGCAGTTGCTGATCGGCGCGGAAGGCACGCTGGGCTTCATCACCGCCGTGGCGCTCAGGCTGGTGCCGCAGCCGCGCCATCGCGTGGTGGGCTGGGCCGGCGTGGACCGGCCCGGCCGCGCGCTGGACCTCCTGACCCGGCTGAGCGATCTGACCGGCGGCCAGGTGGAAAGTTTCGAATTGATCCCGGCCGACGGTGTGGCGCTGGTGGCGCAGCATCTGGGGCTGGCCTCGCCGCTGGCCGGGCCGCACACATGGCATTGCCTGGTGGAACTGGCCGGGCCGCAGCCGCTTGATGCGCTGCTGATGGAGGGGCTTGCCGCGGCCGACGATGCGGTGATCGCCCAGAACGAGGCGCAGGCCCAGGCACTGTGGCGTCGCCGCGAGGAACTGCCGCTGGCCGAACGGCAGGATGGCCCGGCCGTGCATCATGATATCGCCGTGCCGGTCTCGCAGATGCCGGCCTTTGCCGAACTGGCCGCTGCGGAGGTGGAGGCGCGCTTTGCCGGTGCGCGCGTGCTGGCCTTCGGGCATCTTGGCGATGGCAATCTGCATTTCAACGTGCGCGCGCCGGCCGGTGATGGCGCGGCGGCCTGGGTGGCCGCGCACCGCGAAGGCATCACCGCGCTGGTGCACGATCTGGTCACGGCGGCGGGCGGCTCGATTTCGGCCGAACATGGCATTGGCGTCCTGAAAAAGGCGGATCTGGCCCGCCATGGCGATCCGGCCCGGCTGGCGGCCATGCGTGCGATCAAGGCGGCGCTGGATCCGGCCGGGATCATGAACCCCGGCAAGCTTTATGGGTGATGGGCCTCGCGGCGAAGAACCGGCGTGCGGCAAGCAGCCGCGCGGCGGCCTTGCACGGCGGCGGACGGCGCTCTAGAAGCGGCCGGGTCTTTCCATCCACTCCTGATACGAAAGCGTGACCACGATCATGGCCAGCCAGCCTCCTGCCAACCAGTTGCCCCTGTTCTACAACAGCCTGGTGCCCCTGTCGTCGCAGCTGCACCCCAATCACGGCCTGAAGGCGCGCGGCGATCTGGGCTTCACGCGGGGCACCCACGCCATCCCGGTGACGGTGGATGAATTCCCGCTGGTGCAGCGTCACTTCCCGATCGTGTTCGGCATTGGTGACAACCCGGCCCCGCTGGCGCTTGTGGGCCTGCAGGAAGGCCAGAATCTCTATCTGACGTCCGATGACCAGTGGGAACCTGGCCATTATGTCCCGGCGTTCGTGCGCCGCTATCCGTTCATGCTGGCGCGGCTGAGCCCGCAGTCCCAGGAACTCTCGCTGTGCTTCGACGACACGTCGGGCATCATCGTGGACAACGAAGGCGAACGCCTGTTCGACGGCACGGAAGCGACCGAGACCACCAAGGCGATCCTGCAGTTCTGCGAGCAGTTCGAGCAGGCCGTGATGCGCACCCGCGCCTTCATGGAGGAACTGACCAAGCTGGATCTGCTGATGGACGGCGAAGTCACCATCCAGCGCGACGGTCTGGAACAGCCGGCCGTGTATCGCGGCTTCCGCATGGTGGACGAACAGAAGCTGCAGAACCTGCGCGGTGATCAGGCCCGCAAGATGGTGCAATCGGGCCTGCTGGGCCTGGTCTATGCCCACCTCTTCAGCCTGTCGCTGATCAGCCCGCTGTTCGAGCGGCAGTTCCTGGCCAGCCAGCCCAAGGCCTGAGTTCCCGGGGCTGCCTGAACCGGCTGCCACACCGACATGAAAAAAAACCCCGGCGGGCGCGGCCCACCGGGGTTTTTTCATGCAACCGACGCGATGTCAGGCGCCAGAAGGCATGTCACGCCGTTTGCAGCGCCCCGTGATCGTCGCAATGGCCATCGTGGGCATGGTGCAGGTGGCCATCGACCAGATAATCGACGTGATCACCGTGCGGCACCGCTTCGTGGCCGCAGCCGGGACCGTGCACATGGCCGCACGTCAGGTTGGTGATGCAGCCATCCGGATTGGCCGGGGATACCGGCACCACATGTTCATCGACATGATCGCCATGCGGGTGGTGCAGGTGCCCATCGTGCAGATAATCGATATGGCCATCGTGGCGCACGGCGGTGTGGCCGCAGCCCGGCCCGTGCACATGGGCATGGCCGGCGTGGGTGTTGGTGCAACTCATCGGTGTTCTCCGTCGGACATGCACAGCCTGCCACCTTGGCGGACCGCCATGCCGCTTCGCCCGTCCCGAAGCATGGCCAATCATGCGCCTCGGCGGCCCGCCCACAAAGTGACGATGGGGCAACGCGAGCAGAATTTGCAGTTCTTCACCACTTGACGTGTTACAACGTATCATTCTATCCGGCGCGCACAGCTGCATTTCAACAACAACAAGGTTGCCCGTCATGCCCCGTCATCTGTCGCATCGTTCGTCCCTGATCGCCCTGCTGCTGCTGTCGGCTGCCCCGGCGCTGGCCGCGGAGGAAGCCGCCCCGCCGGCCGATGATCAGCACGGCAGCATCGATCCCGAAATCATCGTCACCGCGCCCTATGCCCGGGATCGCAAGCTGATGGCGACGGCGGTGAGCGTGCTGCAGGGCGATGCGCTGCAGTTGCAGACGCGTTCGACCATCGGTGAAACGCTCGCCCGGCAGCCGGGCGTGTCGTCCAGCTTCTTTGGCCCCAACGCCTCGCGGCCGATCCTGCGCGGCCTCGACAACGAACGGGTGCGCGTGCTCACCGACGGCATCGGCAGCTTCGACGTGTCCAACACGTCGGTCGATCATGCCGTGGCGGTGAACCCGCTGCTGGCCGATCGGATCGAGATCATGCGCGGCCCGGCAGCGCTGCTGTTCGGTTCGGGCGCCATCGGCGGCGTGGTCAACATGCGCGATCTGCGCATCCCGCGCGAAGTGCCGGAAGGCGGCCCGCATGTCGACGCTGCCGCCGGCTATGGTTCGGCCGCGCAGGAACGCAGCGTGGCGGCAGCCGTGAACGTGCCACTGGGCGCCGGCTTTGTTGCCCATGTCGATGGCAGCTTCTTCCAGTCCGATGATTATCGCACGGGTGGCTTCGTGTTCTCCGCGCCGCTGCGCGCGGCGGCCGCCGAAGAAGGCGGCGAAGCGGCCGAGAAGGCCGGCGCGCGCGGCCGCGTGGAGAACACCGCGGCGCGGACCTGGGATGCCGCCGTTGGCCTGGCCTGGATCGGCCAGAGCGGTGCCAATTTCGGCGTTGCCGTCAGCCGGCTGGAAAATCGCTATGGCATCCCCAATGGCCTGGAACTCGGCCACGAGGAGCATGAAGAAGAGCATGAGGGCGAGCATGAGCACGAGGAAGGCCATGCCCACGAGGACATCACGCTCGATCTGCGCCAGACCCGCGTGGACGTGCGCGGCGCCGTGCCGCTGGGCGGCGCCTTCCGGGAACTGAAGCTGCGCGCCGGCTGGGCGGATTACCGCCACGACGAAATCGAGGACAATGGCGAAATCGGCACCAGCTTCTTCAACAAGAGCTGGGAAGCCCGGCTGGAGCTGGTGCAGGCCAATCGCGATGGCTGGCAGGGTGCCAGCGGCGTGCAGTATTTCAGCCGCAACTTCCGCGCCGTGGGCGAGGAAGCCTATATCCCCGCCAACGAGACGCGGCAGATCGGCCTGTTCACCCTGCAGGAATTCGATCTGGGCGGCGTCCGCCTCGAAGCCGGCGGCCGCTATGAGCACAGCAATGTGAAGTCCGACATCGTCGGTCGCAGCCGCACCTTTGATGCCGTGTCGCTGTCTGCCGGTGGCTCGGTTGATCTGGGCGGCGGTTTCCGCCTGGCGTTGAGCGCCTCGCGCACCGAACGCGCCCCTTCGGCCGAAGAACTGTTCGCCAATGGCGCCCACGCCGCCACCCGTGCCTTCGAGATCGGCAATCCCGATTTCGGCATCGAGCGCCAGACGGGCGCCGAAGCCGTGCTGCGCGGTCGCGGTGCCGGCTGGCGGCTGGAGGTCTCGGGCTTCTTCAACCGGTTCGAAAATTACATCTTCCTGAGCCCCACCGGCGACGAGGAAGATGAACTGCCGGTGTTCCAGTATGCCCAGGCCGATGCCACCTTCCACGGCTTTGAAGTGGAAGGTGCGGTGAAGGTGGCGCAGCTGGGCCAGGCCCGTGTCGAGCTGACCGGCCTTGTCGACTACACGCACGCCCGCATCCTGAACGGCGGCGGCGCCGTGCCGCGCATTCCGCCGCTGCGCATGATCGGCGGCATCGAGGCGACCGGCGGCACGGTTGGCGGGCGCGTGGAGTTCGAACATGCCCGCGCCCAGCGCAACGTGGCCGGCTTCGAACGCGTCACGCCTTCGTTCACGCTGATCAATGCCAGCCTGTCGTGGAAGCCGTTCGGCCCGGAAAAGGCGACCACGGTGATGGTGCAGGCCAACAACATCTTCGATGTCGAGGCACGGCGCCATTCCAGCTTCCTGGTCAACGAAGCACCGCTGTTCGGGCGCGACATCCGCATCTCGGTGCGCACGGCGTTCTGAGCCCGGCTTGAAAATCGTCGCCGCCGGTCTTGAAACCCGGCGGCGGCATCCCAAATCATGTGTACGGCGGCGCCGCCATCCCCCTCGCGGATGCCGCCCGTGGCGATTGCCTGCCACGCCTCCCCGGACCCGCTGCCCACAGGGTGGCGACTGGATCCGAAACTGGCCGCACCGGTGCCCCCCTTCGCCGGTGCGGCCTTTTCGTGTCGGCTATTCGGCGGCCTGCGCCCATGGTGATGTGGCCGCCAGCTGCGGCCAGTCCGCCACCAGCCGCTGCGCCAGCGCGGTCAGCGCGGCGCGCACCTTGCCGGCACCGGCGTGCAGCGTCAGCCGGTGCGAATCCAGATAGAGCGCGCGATCAATCTCGATCTGCACCGCGTGGATGCCCTGCACCGGCCGGCCGTGCGCCTGCGTGGTGTGGCCGCCGGCATAAGGCGCGTTGCGCGCCACACGCCAGCCGGCACGGCGGAAATGATCCTCGATCGCGTCCATGATGGCCGGCGCCGCGCTCTGCCCGTGGCAATCGCCCAGCACGATCTGTGGCGGTCGCGGGCCACCGGGGGAGGGCATCGAATGGCAATCGACCAAAAGGGCGCTGCCATGCCGCGCGCGCGCCAACGCCAGCAACGCCGCCAGCCGGGTGTGCCACGGCGCGTGCAGCGTCGCCAGCCGCGCCGCCGCTTCGCTGGCGGGCAGGCGGCGGGCGTTGATCTCGAGGCCATGTCCGGCCAGCCGCGGGATGACGCCCAGCCCGGCCTGCACGCGCTCCGTTTGCGTGACCGGCACCGGCAGGGGCGCATCGAACATGGCTGGATCAAGCTCGTCGGGCCGGCGGTTCAGGTCCAGCCAGCAGCGGGCATGGGTGGCCGCCAGCACCGGCACGCCGGCAATCCCGTCCAGCAGCGCATCCACAAGCGCATCTTCCGCCCGCCGCAACTGCGCCAGCGTCAGCCGGCTGCCGGCCAGCAGGGCCTGCGGATAATGGCGCCCGCTGTGCGGGGAGGCGATCACCAGCGGCCAGCGGCCATCGCCATCGCCGGACTGGCGAAACGGAGGTTGCGAGGCGGTGAGGCTGCCCATCACCGCAGCGAAAGCACGCCAGGCCGGCGCTGCCAAGGCGGCATTTGACGCGCCCCGGGTTTGGCCCCTTTTGGCTTGCCAAGCGCCCGGCTTGCCACTAATGCGCTGGCCTCCCGTGGACGCGTAGCTCAGTGGTAGAGCACTGTGTTGACATCGCAGGGGTCGCAGGTTCAATCCCTGCCGCGTCCACCATTTTCCCCTTCATGTTGTTCCCCGGCCGGCAGCGGCGCCGGCGCAGTCGTCGCGGCTGCTTGCCGCGGCCTTGTTGGCGGGCGGGGGAGGTGCTTTATGTTCCCAGCGAACATCTGTTCGCATGAGGGACAGGAAGCGGATCAGGCGTGGCGGACATCATCACCATCGAGTTCGAAGGCCAGCCGCTTGCCGCCCGGGCCGGCGAAAGCCTTGCCGCCGCCCTCACCGCGCACGGCATCAGGGGGCTGCGCCGCACGCGTGACGGCAGCGAGCGCGGCCTGTTCTGCGGCATGGGCGTTTGCCAGGAGTGTCTGGTGGAGGTGGATGGCCGCCCGAACCGCCGCGCCTGCATGACCCGGGTTGATCGGCCGCTGGTGGTGCGGCGCCAGAACCATGCCGCGCCGCTGGCGCCCGATGCCACCCCGCAGCCGCCGGCAACCATTGATGATCTGGCCATCCTGCGGCCCGAACTGCTGGTGATCGGCGCCGGCCCGGGCGGGCTGAGCGCCGCCATCGCGGCCTGCAAGGCGGGCGCCGATGTGCTGGTGGTGGACGAACGCCTGTCCCCCGGCGGGCAATATTTCAAGCCGGTTGCCGTCGAGGGCGCCGATGTGTCGCCACCCGATGCCCAGCACCAGGAGGGCCTTGCCCTGGTGGCAGAAGCGCGTGCCGCCGGTGTCGCCATCCGCACCGGCATCACCGTGTGGGGCGCCTTCGGGCCGGGCGATCTTGCTGCCCACGCTGCCGATGGTGGCACGCTGCGCCTGATGCCGAGGGCCACGATCATCGCCACCGGTGCCTATGAACGCGGCTGGCCGGTGCCGGGCTGGCAGTTGCCGGGCGTGATGACGACCGGTGCCGCCCAGACCTTGTGGCGCACCGCCCGTCGCCTGCCGGGCCGGCGCGTGCTGATTGCCGGCAATGGCCCGCTCAATCTCCAGCTCGCGGCCGAACTGGTGGCCGGCGGCGCCGATGTGGTGGCGCTGGTGGAGGCGGCGCCGCACCCGGTTCGCGGCCTGGCATCACTGGCCGCCATGGCAATGGCTGCGCCGGGGCTGGTGGCCGATGGCATCGCCTATCATGCCCGGCGGCTGCGCGGCGGCGTGCCGATGCTGCATGAAATGGTGGTTGGCGCGGTGGCGGCGGCAGAAGATGGCCTTGCCATCACGCTGGCGCCGGCTGGCGATCCGGGCGGCGAAACCCGGCGCATCGTGGCGGACGTGCTGTGCCTTGGCCATGGGTTCGAGCCGTCCAACGAGCTGTTGCGCGCGCTGGGCTGCCGGCATGATGTTGATGAACAGCAGCGCCGGCTGGTGACGTGGCGCGACGTTGCCGGGCGTACCAGTGTGGCCGGCGTCTATGCGTTGGGTGATTGCACCGCGATGGGCGGTGCGCGGGTGGCGATGGCCGATGGTGTCGTCACCGGCCTCGCGGCGGCGGCTGATCTGGGCCATGCCATCCCGCCAGCGCTGGCACGGTCTGGCCGCGATGCCGCCGCGCGGGCCGCCCGCCACCGGCGCTTTCAGCAGGCCTTGTGGCGCGTGTATCAGGCGCCACCCCAGCAAATGGCAGCCGTGGCCGACACGACCTTGCTGTGCCGGTGCGAACAGATCAGCTTCGGTACGGCGCGGGCGGTGCTGGCCGAAGGCGTCGGCGCCGGCGGGCCAGGTGCGGCGGGCGCCATCAAGCGCGCCACCCGCATCGGCATGGGCCCGTGCCAGGGCCGCTATTGCAGGCCTCTGCTGGAGGCGCTGATCCGCGAAACCACCGGCCGGCCAGAGGCGGAGCGTTCCGGCTTTGCGCCGCGCCCGCCGGTGCGCCCGATCGCCATCCGTGATCTGGCCGCATGGACGGACAAGTGACGTCGCCGGCCGTTCCCGCAGCAACGGCGCTGCCGGCCGAGATCGGCACGCTCGTCGTGGGCGGCGGCATCGTCGGCTCGTGCGTCGCCGGCTTCCTGGCCGACGAAGGTTGCGACGTGCTGCTGCTGGATGAAGGGCGTGGCGGCGGCACCACATCGAACGCCGGCAGCCTGCACGTGCAGATGCAGAGCCGCTTCATGCAGCTTTATCCCGAACATGTGCCCAACATGGAACGCCAGCTGCCGCTTTATCCCAAGGCCGTGGCCTTCTGGCAGGAACTGGGCCGCAGCCTGAATGAAGATTTCGACCTGAAGATGACCGGCGGGCTGATGGTGGCCGAAAGCCGGGAGCAGCTGGATTTCCTGGCGTTGAAGGCCGAACGTGAACGGCGGCTGGGCCTTGATGTCACCATCCTCGATCGTCGTGCGCTGGATGCCATCGCGCCCTATTTCGGCCCGGCGATCGTCGGTGCCGAATTGTGCGCCAACGAAGGCAAGCTCAACCCGCTGCTCTGCAATGCCGCGATCCGGCGCTGGCTGCAGGCGCGCGGCGTCGTGCTGGGCGAAGCCGTGACGGTCGATGGCCTGGCGCGCGCCGGCACGGGCTTTGATGTCACCACATCGCACGGGCTGGTGAGAGCCGGTCGGGTGGTGCTGGCGGCGGCGGCCGGCACACGGCGGCTGACCGAAGCGATGGCGGGCAGCGTGGCGGTGCCGGCCGTCGCCGAGCCTCTGCACATGAACATCACCGAGGCCACGGCGCCGCTGATCGGTCACCTTGTCCAGCACGCAGACCGGATGATCACGCTCAAGCAGCTGGGCACCGGCCAGATCGTCATCGGCGGCGGCTGGCCTGCCCGGCCGGCGACAGCAGACGGGCCACCAGAGGTCGAACTGTCCAGCCTGATCGCCAACGCCACGCTGGCCCAGCATATCGTGCCGCGCCTGGGGGATCTGCGCATCATCCGCACCTGGGCGGGCAACAACACGTCGGTGGACGGGATGGGGGTGCTGGGCGAAATGCCGTCGGTGCCTGGCCTTTTTGTCGCCATTCCGGGCGACGCCGGCTATACGCTTGGGCCATTGTCGGCCCGGCTGGTGGCCGACGTGATGCTGGGCCGGGCCCCGGGCGAGGATATCAGCCTCTTTTCGCCGGCGCGGTTCGGCTGAAGGGGCCGGCTGCGGCTGGCCTTGCGTGTGACGGTTGTTCGTATGGCGAACAAGTGTTTCGAAATCGCGAGTCTTTTTTCCGCGTGGTTGCTTCCGAAGTGTTGCGTGCCCGGTTCGTTGCTGCGTTGCAGTTCGGCGGGAAATTCCGCCTTGCCTGCCACCAGCCTTCTGACCATAGTGAACAGAAGGGCGCCATGCGCACAACATCAAGGGGGTTGGATTGGCAGACAGGGCTGAGCCAGGGCGGTTGGCGCTGAATGCCCCCGCCACGCGCCGCACGGCGTTGCGCCTGCTGGCCGGTGCCGGTGCGGCAGCCGGCCTCGGGCTGACGGCGGGGTGCGCCAGCGATGATGGGCGGCGCACGCTGCGCTGGTGGTCGCCCCAGGCCGCGCCCGATCAGGTGAAGATGTACCGGGCGCAGATCGCCGCCTTCGAAGCGGGCAATCCCGGTGTCCGGGTGGTGTTCGAACCGACCTCCGATGAAGGCTATCCGGCACAGCTGGCGGCGGCCTTCGCGGCCAAGCAGGTGCCCAATCTGGTGACGCACCTCCCTTCGTTCACGGCGCAGAATTATTATGCGCGCGGCCTGCTTGAACCGGTGGACGACGTGGCCCGGGCCATTGGCGAGCAGCGCTTCTTCCCCGGCGCCAACGACATCTATCGCACCGGCGATGGAACGCTGTGCGCTGTCGGCATCGGCAACACCGCGGTCGACATGTTCTGGTATCGCAAGGATCTGCTGCAGAAGGCCGGGCTGTCGGCGCCGCCGGCGACGTGGGACGAACTGCGCGAGGCCTGCCGGCGCATGCAGGGCGGCGGCGTCTATGGCGCGGCGCTGCCGTACGGCATGAACGGCATGACCTCGCTGATCTTCATCGGCTTCATCCACCGCGCCGGTGGCCAGCTGTTCAGCCCGGATCTGGAGGTCGCCATCGACAGTCCGGCAACCTATGATGCGCTGGAATTCTTCAAGTCGATGCGGGAATATTGCCCGGCCGGCGCCTCGAACTTCAGCTGGGGCGAAAGCCTGACTGCCTTCGTGTCGGGCGCGACCGCCACCGGCATCTATGGCGGCCGCGTGCTGGCCAATGTCGCGGCGCAGAATCCGGGCATTGCCGGCGCCATCAGCTGCACAACCTATCCCACCATGTCGCGCGAGATCCCGGCATGGACCTTCAACGATTTTCCCTGCCTGTTCATCCCGAAGGGCGCGCCGCACCTGGCCGAAACCAAGGCCTTTGCCGCCTCGCTGTTCGCGCCGCCGCTGTACATCGATCAGTTGCACGCCGCGCCCGGCCACGTGCTGCCCACCTTGCAGACCATCGCCGCCGATCCGGCCTATCTCGCCAACCCGCTGATCGCGCGCTATCCGGCCGAGATCGATCTGATGACGCGAACGGCCGCTGCCGGGCACAATCTGGGCCAGGAAACGGCGAAGCACCGGCCCAATCTGAAGGCCAGCGAGATCATCTCCAGCAACACCATTGCCGAACTGGTCCAGCGCGTGGTGCTCGATGGGGAGGCGCCGCGTCCGGCCGTGGCGGCGACCGCAGCCCGCCTGCGGGAGCTGATGCGTGGCTGAAGCGGCGCTGCCGGGCGCGCGGCTTGAACGGCGCGATGCCCTGCTGGGGCTGGCGCTGATCGCGCCCACCGTATTGGTGC
>Ga0209278_1002290_pt1 | contig 10788 bp, 7 predicted proteins | sample JI81BgreenDNA_FD_187504 | JGI IMG/M metagenome (GOLD analysis project Ga0209278, IMG submission 187504) | Wastewater effluent complex algal communities from Wisconsin, to seasonally profile nutrient transformation and Carbon sequestration -... | ecosystem: Engineered > WWTP > Effluent > Algae... | reverse complement strand
ATTCAAAAGCAATAAAACCGGAATTTTAGAATGGATGATTTTATTAAAAAAAGCTTCGTCTTTGAGTTCTTTTTCGCCTATTTCAACCATATAAATCAACACATCAGCATCTTCAAAGGCAGATTTTACAAAATCCATCATTGATTTTTGCATTTCATACGCAGGTTTGATTATTCCTGGTGTATCGGACAGAACAACTTGAAAATCTTCGCCATTTACAATCCCAAGAATTCTATGACGAGTTGTTTGTGCTTTGGAAGTAATAATCGATAATCGTTCACCAACGAATGCGTTCATTAGTGTTGATTTTCCAACATTTGGGTTTCCAATTATATTTACAAATCCTGCTTTGTGTGACATATAATCTAATTTAATTTTGCAAAGGTAACTATTTATTCTTCGGTAGCTTCGGCAGCTTTTCTATAGATAAAGTTTCCGTAGATGTGTCTTTTGGCAAAACGATTTGGCGATTCGGCATTAATCATTTTGATGTAAACATTTTTGGGTACACCAATATATTCATAAGAAACACCATTCACATAAGTAACATAAAGCGTTTGTTTTTCTAAATAGAAGTCAAGAATATTATAATTGTTGATGGTTTCTTGATATTCCGGAAGATTTTTTTCTACTGTTTCAGCCGAAATACTTACTAGAAAATGATAAGCAGCAATGATGTTTTTACTGGTTTCTTCAGCGTTTTTTCTTCCTTCTTCGTCATTTACAAATTTATCAGGATGATTGTCTTTCATCGTATTTCTGTAAATGGTTTTTAATTCTTTCAACGTTACGTTTTTATCAACTTCTAGTAACTTTCTGTACTCAACAACTCTTTTCATGATTTATTTTTGACTTAAAAAAATAAAGCCACTCATTTCTGAATGGCTTCTTTTGTAGCGGGAACAGGACTCGAACCTGTGACCTTCGGGTTATGAGCCCGACGAGCTGCCTACTGCTCTATCCCGCGATTTGTGAGTGCAAATATACAACGATTATTGATAATAGCAAGTTATTTTTGAAAAATTATTTTTCTATGTTATATTTTCTCAAAAACTCTCTGACTTTTAGTCCTGATTCTTTCAAATCTTTGTCTTTCCAGTTTCCTGAAGAACTTGCTGATTTTTTCAAAATGGAACACGTTTCATCTTTATCGGAAACTGACCAAGTAATCCAGCTAATTTTTCTTTCTTCCATCCAATCGATGTATTCTTTCCAAGCTTTTAAATTTAATGGTCCGTCACCAGTGGCTTCCATTCCAGCGGATTCTGATACAAAAATTGCTAAACCGCTTTTTATGGCAGCATCCGTTCTATCTCTCAACCATTTTTCGTGAGTTGCGGCATAAAAATGAACTGTGTACATTAAATTATCAAATCCTTTTATCGGATTAGCCGCTGGAAGATGAATGTCTTGATCCCATCGTGGACAACCAACAAGAATGATATTTTTTGCATCATTTTTTCTAATTACTTTAATGATTTCTTCGGAATATTCTTTAACCTGTTCCCAAGTTTCATCATCGGGTTCATTGAAAATTTCATAAATAATATTTGGCTTTCCAGCATATTCCTTTGAAATTTCGTCAAAGAAAATCTTGGCTTCTTTTAGATTTATGTTGTGACTGTGCCAATCAACAATTACATAAATATCATTTTTGATTGCGCCATCAATAATTGCTTTGACTTTTTTCTTCGAAAATTCAGGCTGTTTGATGTAACTGCTATCACCGAGTTCAATTCCCATTGCAGCACGTACGACATTGCATTTGAAATCATCTTTTAACCATTTAACAGATTCCTTATTATAGAATCTTGGCCATAAACTATGCCAACCATAACTCATTCCACGAAGCATTATTGGTTTACTATTTTTGTCCACGAGTTGCGTTCCTTCTACTTTTAGTTGTCCATGATTTTTCACGAATTGTGCATTTGACACAATTGAAAATAAAAGAATTAATAAAGATATTTTAGTTTTCATAAAAATATTATTTAGTCAGTTTCAAAGTAATTACATCATGCGAAGCTAAATCAGCTGTGAATGCTTTTTTAGTAGTTCCAACTTCTTTGTTTTTCCATAAATCTTTCAGCTTGTAAACTGTTTTTGATGGATTTAATTCGTGACCAAAATCGATGTCTTTAATTGTATTTTTGCTCCAATCAAAGTTAATTTTTTTAGCAACATCGCTTCGGTTTAGGAATGTAATTGCCCAATTTCCATCAGATAGTGGTTTTACCCAAGTTTCCAATCCGTTTTCATCGGCATATTTAAAGCCTTGAATTCCAAGTTTATCCTGGTTAACCGCAATCAATTCTTTGTTGGTTAAAATTGACAACGTTTCTTTCGACATTTTTCTAAAATCGTTTCCAGCAATTAACGGTGACACCATCATTGCCCACATGGCAAAATGTGATTTATCCTCGGCAAAAGTCATTCCGTTTCCAATTTCCATCATGTCAAAATCATTCCAATGATCTGGTCCGGAAAATTTTCGGATGTCTTTTCGCATGTCAATAATTTTCATAAAACCCCATGAAGACCAAGTTCCGTGATTGTCTTCGCAATCAAAACACGGACTAATATCGCCTGAAATTCTCCATAAATTACCTATTGGTTTTCCCCAGTTCCAAGGTTGATTATCACCCCATTCGCATAAGCTAAAAACAATTGGTTTTCCAGCAGTTTTTAAGGCATTACTCATCGTTGTATAAGCTTCTTTGGCAGTTATTCCTTCAGTATTGCACCAATCATATTTTAAGAAATCTATGTTTAAACTAGCGTAAAATCGAGCATCTTGATATTCATAACCACGTGTTCCAGGATAACCTGCGCAGGTTTTTGTTCCAGCACAATTGTACAATCCGAATTTTAGACCTTTTGAATGAACATAATCAACCAATGCCTTCATTCCAGATGGAAATTTTATTGGATCGGGAACTAAATCTCCGTTTTTATCGCGTTCTCTCGTCATCCAACCATCGTCAAGAACAATATAAGTATAACCAGCATCTTTCATGCCCGAAGTAACCATAATATCGGCAGTTTCTTTGACTAATTTTTCGTCGATGTGGGTTTCAAAAGTGTTCCAAGAATTCCAACCCATTGGTGGTGTATTGGCTAATCCTTCAAATTTTCCAGTTTCTTGTTTGTGTGTGTTTCCTTGACAAAATGAAAGTATCGAAAAGGTAAACGTTAGTAATGTTGTTGCGGTTTTTTTCATAAAAAAAAGATAAAAAGAAACCCTGATTTTATATTCAGGGTTTCTTCAAAAAATTATAACCAAAACTCAATTTTTTAATTTAATCTACTGTATATGTATAGTTATCTATATAGATAGTATTAGCTATACCATCACCAGCACTATTTTTAGAAAAATTTTGGAAAGTACATAAATTTTGTAATGCTGCTGGATTCCCAAGCTGTGCCCAAGTAAGTTTAACTTCCTGCCATTCAGTTGTTGTATTAATCAAGTGAGTTTCGTCCCAAACTCCATTAAAACAAAATTTCATAGTTCCAGGCACTTCAGTTCTTATTGCAAATTTTATTCCAGTATATCCTGATAATTGATCTACCCATGTCCAATTTCCTTGAATATTATCCCATGCTCCCATTGCTTTTTTAATAAAAGTTGTTCCTTGGAAAGCTTTTGAGAAATCCGTTACATATTCATGATTGTTCCAAGACTCAATATCCCAAGGTGAATAAAATGAGTCGTCAAAAATTGCTGTTCCAATAGCAGTTTTCCATTCTCTTAAACCAGAAATTGTTTCTACAGTTACATATTTTCCTTGTGAACCTGCTGGAAGCGTTACCACGATTTCCGTCAAAGAATTTGACACGACTTCTGCTTGAACATCTCCAACTTTTACAATTGGGTTCAAAAAGAAATTTCCATAAATTGTAATTTGATCTCCATCAGCCGCGTTTACTGGATGAAAACTATGAAATATTGGAGCTGGTGGAGCAACAACAAAGTCATATTCTGCAGTACCAAAATCTGTAACTACTTTTAACTTGTTACTTGCATCTGCATAAGGCGTATTGATGTCAATTGTAACAAAAATAGCAGTATCCGTAACTAAATTTGGATTAAAAGCAGCTTCAAAATCATTAAAATAAATCTTTTTTACAGTCTTTAAACCAGAACCTTGTATAATATACATATTATTAGCATATCCAACATTAACCGACTCTAATTGAGACGGTGCTCCATCTTCATCTAAAGTTGGACTTACTTTTTCAATAACTGGTGGAGTATTTGCACCACTGCCACTATCATCATTGCTACATGAAAATGTAAACAAAGACAATACAATCAATAAAGACCAAACAATTTTGTTTAATTTAATTCTTTTCATAATCAATATTATTTTTTAGTTAAAAACATAAGGAACAGGTGGATCTAAAAGTTTTGGATTTTTTGCCACATCATTCGATGGATAAGGCAAAATAAAATCTGCCTCTTCAGGAGTAAAATAAGCAGGATTATTTTGATCTCCTCTATTCTGAGCTGACATAATAGCTATAGCTTGAGAACGAGGAATTCTACCTAAATCATACCAATAATCACCTTCAAATGCTAACTCTTTTCTTCTTTCTGTAAAAATATCATTAAAAGTAATAGATGACAAACTTGATAATCCTGCTCGATTTCTAACAGCATTGAATGAATTAAGTGCAGCTGCATCAGAAGTACTTGCTCCACCAGCTAAAACTGCTTCAGCATGAATTAACAACAATTCTGAATAACGCATAATGTAAGTACAATTTTCCATCATTGCCCAAGTATCAGCTTTTCCTGTAATATCTCCATTAACAATACCTATACAATATTTTTTAATTGCTGCTCCTGCATTTTGTCCACCAATTTGATCTGCTGGCGGAACTACTAACGGTCCAAAATTAGATCCATTTTTAGCCAAAATTTCTGGATAAGTCGTTCCAGGAAACATTATCGTTTCTCTTCTTCTTAAATCATTTGAGTCGTATAATGACAATATATCTTGCGAAGGAGAAAAAACTCCTCCATAAGAAGCGTTGGATGTAGAAATTGTTCCATTACTAATTCCAAATTGCGTATTACAATTACTTGCATTACCATATACTCCATTTACTTTCCATTGTAATGAAAATATAGACTCTTCATTATTGTTGTTTGCATAAGTAAACAAATCTGCAAATGATTTTGAAGGTAATTCTGCACCACCTAAAAGTTTAAATTCTCCAGAATTTATTACCTCTTGTGCTAATGCTCTTGCGTCTTGGTAATTTCCATTATACAAATGAACTTTAGCTAACATAGCTTTTGCTGAACCTTTAGTTACTTTTGCGTTTTGAGGATAATTACCCGTTCTAGTTTTATCATACAATCTGTTGATTGCTTGTTGATAATCTCTTCTAATCAATTCATAAACATCTTCTACTCTATTGGTATTGATTAATGGATTGGTTGCATATTCAAGACTATTTTCAATTATTGGAACTGGTCCCCAAAGTCTAACTAAATAGAAATAAGCTGTAGCACGCATAAAGTAAGCTTCTCCGATAGTATTTTGTAAAACCTCATCATCTACTTGTGGTCCAACTCTATCTTCTAAAAAATTAATAACCGAATTTGCCTGAGCAACATTTGCCCAAAGTGATCTCCAACCTGCCAAGAGTTCTTGGTCACTTCCTGTAATAGAGAAGTTGCGCATAGCACTTACATCGGAAGAAAAAGACATCATATTTCCAGAACCAATTTCTCCAATTGCAAAGAAAAATTTATTATGAAACTGAAACCAAGTTCTATTGTACATAGCATTGGTTGCTGTAGCTACTTGAGCATTTGTTTCATAGTAATCATCAAGCAATATAGAGTCTTCTGATGGGCGATTCGTAAAATCTTCAGAACAAGACAGTAATGTCATGCTTATAAAAAGCATTAACACCATGTAATTTTTTGTTGTTTTAATTATTTTTTTCATTTTGCATTTTTTTTAAAATTCAACATTCAAACCAAATGAGAAAGTTCTTGGTGAAGGATATCTTCCATTATCAATTCCAGATAATAATACATTTTGGTTTAATGAACCTATTTCTGGATCATAACCTGAATATTTTGTAAAGGTGAAAAGGTTTTGGGCAGAAGCATAAACTTTTACACGGCTCAATTTAGCTTTAGATATAAGAGAATTTGGCAAACTGTATCCTAAGGTTACATTTTGAATTCTTACATAAGAACCATCTTCTACGTATCGATCAGAAATTTCTAAGTTAGTATTACTTAAAGCACCAATTGGTCTTGGAATATTTGCGTTAGGGTTATCAACTGTCCAATAATTTAAAGCATCTGTTAATGCATTTTGATATAATTGAGAGTTACTCGTTCCATTTCTGTAAGTTAAATTCATAACATCATTTCCAACAGAACCTTGTAAAAATACCGATAAATCAAAGTTTTTATATCTAAATGTATTAGTGAATCCAAATGTAAAATCAGGATGAGGATTTCCAATCACAGTTTTGTCTCGTTCATCAACGATTCCATCATTATTTACATCAACATATTTAACATCTCCCAAATAGGTTTGTCCTGGAGCTGAACCAAAAGTTTGACCGAATTGTGCTGGAGCATTATCAAATTGATCAACAGAAGTGAATAGTCCATCCGTTTTGTATCCCCAAAACATTCCAATTGGTTGACCAACCAAGGTATTGGTTACAGTAACAGGTAAAAATCCGTTTGTATTTACTTCTTGAGTTAATGGTAAACCATCAACAATTTCATTTACTTGGTTTTTGTATTTAGATATAATTAAATTAGATGTCCAATTAAAATTACCAGAAGATTTAGTATCAAAATTTAATGCTAAATCAAATCCTGTATTTTGAACTTCACCAATATTTGAAAATGGCGCACTTATACCTCCTAAAAACGAATCGCCTCCAGTTAAATAATCAGGTAATGGAACTAGAAATAAGAAGTCTTTAGAAACTTTTTTATACAAATCTAGCGTTACACCAAGTTTGTTATTAAATGTTGTAAAATCTAATCCAAAATTGGTTTGATTCATACTTTCCCACACTAAATTAGGATTAGCATAATTTGAAGGCAAGAAACTATCGGATTGCGCTCCTAAGTTTGCAGAATATAAGTTGTTTGGAATTTGTTGATTTCCCGTTTCTCCATAGCCCAATCTAATTTTAATATTGTCTATGTATTGTTTTGTTGATTCCATAAACTTTTCATTAGAAAGTTTCCATGAAACAGTAAAAGCTGGAAAATATCCTTTTTGATTATCGGTTGTTGGATCAAATTTTGAAGAAACATCTTGACGAATAGACGCTGATAATCCATATCTATTATCAAAATCATAAATCACACGACCAAAAAGCGAGTATAATGCTTGACTTCCTTTATAACTTTGAGCATTCGTTAAATCAGGATTACCCATATTTAATGTGTAAATATCATTGGTTTTGAAATCTTGAGCATTAGCAATAATACCTTCCCAACGCGCTTGATTAGCTTCTTGACCAGCTAAGACAGTAAACTTGTGTTTATTTACAGAGAAGTCATAGGTTAAAACATTACTAATATTGGTTGAATACCAATTTTGTCTTCTTTCTGTTAAATCTGCTGTTAGATTTACTTGTGAACCTCTATCGTAAGAAGGAGTAAACTCAGTATTTTCAGAGAATTCGGTATTGGCAGATGCGTCAACTCTATATCTCAAACCTTTAAGTATTGTAATTTCTGCAAAAGCATTACCCATAAAGTTTTTACGAATTAATTTATTGGTTTTAATTAATGCTTCAGCTACAGGGTTAAAATAAGCAACATTTTGTCCCATTGGCGGCGCAGCATAATCACCGTCTAAAGTTCTAACAGGCACATCTGGAGCTTGAAGTAAAGTATTTGTAATTAATCCTACGTAACTTTGATTTACTGTAATATCTTCATTAGAAACACCTGCATTAATACTAGTTCCAACTTTAATCCAATCTTTCACTTTACCATCAACATTTACTTTTGCAGTATATCGTTTATAACCAGAACCTATAATATTTCCTTGTTGGTCTAAAAATCCACCAGAGATATAATAATTTGTTCCGTTCGAATTCCCAGAAAATGAAACATTATGATTCTTTGCAATTGCTGTTTGATAAATTTCGTCTTGCCAATCTGTTCCATTACCTAACAACTCAGGATGAGAAAAATCAGGTCTTATAGGTTGACCAAAAAGAACTGCTAAATCGTTTTGGTATTGAGCATATTCTCTTAAATTTAACACATCAAGACGTTTAGAAATAGTAGTAACTGAAGTAAATCCATCATAAACAATTTTACCATTTCCTTTTTTTCCTGATTTGGTTGTTACGATGATAACTCCATTTGCTCCACGAGAACCATAAATTGCGGTTGCCGAAGCATCTTTTAATACATCTATCGATTCTATATCGTTTGGATTTATTAATGATAATGGACTCGCAGCAACATTACCTGTTCCTCCTGATGATGAAAAATCATTACCAGCAATTGGTCTTCCACTGGTAGCTCTTCCTGTAGCATCACCCGATACTGGAACTCCATCTATAATGTACAACGGTTCATTAGTACCACTAATTGAAGTTGTTCCTCTAACTCTAACATTTGCAGCTGCGCCAGGCTGACCACTTCCGTTATTCACTGTTACTCCTGCTACTTTCCCTTGCAACATTTGATCAAAAGAAACTTGCTTTAAATCCTTGATATCTTCGGATTTTATAGAAGAAATAGCTGAATTAACATCGCTCTTTTTTTGTGAACCATATCCAATAACTACTACTTCCTTTAAACCTTCAACATTTTCACTCAATTTAACATCAATTGTATTTTTGCCATTAACTTGAATTTCCTTCGTTGCAAAGCCAATGAAACTGAAAACCAAAGTCGCATCACTATTAGCTATAATTTGATATTTACCATCCATATCAGTTACAACAGAGCTATTACTGCCTTTTACCACTACTGTAACTGCTGGCAGAGTCAAACCCTTGTCATCAGTAACTGTCCCAGAAATTTTAGATTGCGCCATAGAATTGGCGATAGAGCACAAAAGGATGATAGTGGTTAGCCCTTTCAAACTTTTGGTTTTTCGACAAAAACGAAAAAATAAATCCCTCATAATTTTAGTTTGTTAGTTAAGATTATTAATACTATAAAAAAGAAACGATATATTTTTATTATTCATAATTTTATCATTTATTTTTTGATAATAACAAATTTATAGTAGATGTTAACTATTTGTTAATATTATTTTATCAAATGTTACTATTATTTCCTCTAACGATTTCGTAACTATTTTAATAAAAAATGATAAAATTATATTAGCATGAGATTTACTATAGCATTATTATGAAGAACTACTTTACAAAATTCTTTTTATTCCATAAAACTCATCTCTATATTGACTTGGAGTAGTCTTTTTTAAACTTTTAAATATTCTATTGAAATTAGCTATATTATTAAAACCAGTTTTAAATGCAATCTCCGAAATACTTGAATCTTTTTCTACCAACCATCTTGCAGCATAACCAACTCGAATATCATTTAAATAATTCACAAATGTTTTCCCTGTTCTCTTTTTTATAAACCTATTAAATGAAACCGGACTCATTAACGCTACTTTTGAAACATCATCTAAGGTTATTTTTTCAGAAAAGTTTTTTTGAACATACTCATATACAACCTTCATTTTATCATCATCTTCAAATTTATCATAATCAACAGTGTAAGTAGATAATATCCTCTGATTGCGTGAGTTAGCCATATCTTGAAGTATAGAAATTATCTCCAAAAAATAATCCATACCATCTAATCGTGAAAGTTTAATAATTCTATCTGCTAATTCATTTGCGGTTTTTTTAGAAAACAATATACCGTGAATTGACCTATTAAACATATCTTTTATAGAAGCCATAATTCTTCTTGACAACAAAGAATCAGTAAACAAATCGTTATGAAACTGAATTGTTATTTCGTGAATTTTTTTGTTTTTACATTTATTCATTTCCCAACCATGATACAAATTTGGACCAACCAAAACCAATTCAATATCATCAATTTCTTCAATATGATCACCTACAACTCTTTTAACTCCTTTTCCGTTTTGAATGAAATTTATTTCATATTCTGGATGATAATGAATTGGAAAATCAAAGTTATCTTTTACTCTATCAAAGACCAAAAAACTGTCTTCCATAGATAATGGCGTAATTTCTCTGTGAATTTTAGATATATTTTTCATATATTTTATAAATTTTATTGCAATTATAAGATATAAAAATGATAAAATAATATCATACTAAATAAATTATCAAAAGTATATTTGAAGAATATTAAATTTTTAGATTGTATTTTTATGAAATTGTAAATAATTTCTAGATAAAATTAACGTCTTGTCAAAAAACACACATATTACCAAAATTGAATTTACTGAATATCAACACAATAAATTAATGAAAAAATACATTTTATACAGTTTTAGTTTGTTTACTTTTTATTCCTGCCAATCGCAAAAAGCGGTAACTGAAAACAAACTGCCTTGTGATAAAAACGCAACTGCCGAAACCGTGAAACTTTATCAAAATCTTTTTAAATTACTTGATAAAGGAATCCTGTTTGGACAACAAGATGCATTGGCTTATGGCGTCAACTGGAAATACGAAGAAGGAAGAAGTGATATTAAAGACGTTACTGGTGATCATCCAGCAATTTATGGTTGGGATTTGGGCGGAACAGAACACAATGCTACAAACGATATT
>Ga0209278_1002289_pt1 | contig 10790 bp, 11 predicted proteins | sample JI81BgreenDNA_FD_187504 | JGI IMG/M metagenome (GOLD analysis project Ga0209278, IMG submission 187504) | Wastewater effluent complex algal communities from Wisconsin, to seasonally profile nutrient transformation and Carbon sequestration -... | ecosystem: Engineered > WWTP > Effluent > Algae... | reverse complement strand
GTACACTTGGCCGCTCAGGTTAAACTGCAAGGGAGTGAGTACCCACTGCCAAATGTCGTCGCTACCACGACCACCGGGACGGTTGGTGCTCAAAAAGCCTTTGTCTTTGCGGGCATTGGCAATGAATGCGAAATCATCGGCTCCCGAATTGATCGGAAACTTCATGTTCACCGGCTGACCCCATTCGGTACCCGATCCTTCACTGTAAAAGATATCGAGACCACCCATGCCTGGATGTCCGTCAGAAGCGAAATACAAGGTATTGTCGTCCTCGTGAGCGTAAGGGAACATCTCATCAAACTCGGTATTTACCTGTGAACCAAGGTTGATGGGCTCTTCCCAGCTGTCGCCGCGACCCTTATTGATAAACCAAATGTCTTTGCCACCCAATCCTCCGGGAGCATTGTCGGCAACGAAATAGAGTTTCTTCTGGTCTTTCGACAAAGAGGGCTGACCCACGTTTACGGTATCGCCAAACAGCTTGATGAGTTCGGCATCGCTCCACTTCTGACCGGTTTTGCGGCTGAAGTAGATTTTACACTCGCCTGTTTTGCTGCTACAGCGGGTAAAATACATGATGGTACCCGTGCGGTTGATTGATGCAGTACCCTCGTTAAATCCGGTATTCACGCCTCCTTGCAGCACTTGCAACTTGCTCCACTTTCCGCGGCGGTCGACATTGCTTTCAAAAAGGTCAGAAAAATCTTCCCCAATGCGGCCATACAACTTCTTGCCCGTTGCGTCCTCACGGGTAGAGCTGATGATTACGCCATTGTTCTTGTAAAGTGCCAGACCGTAATCTGATTGGCGAGAATTAAACACCTTCATGTTATTCACTTCGTAACGCGAAGGGGTATTCATCCAGGTTTTGGCCAATTTGCACGATTCCAGCAACCATTTGGCACGCGAGTCATTTGGGTTGAGTCCCAAATAGGCGTTATATTGCTCAATGGCATCGTCGTATTTTTCCATGCCGCGCAGTACGCCGGCATAATTCAAATACAAATCAGCTTCTTGGTAACCCGCTTTGATGGCACGTGCATACCAGCTTTCAGCCAGTTTGTTGTCGTTCATCAAACGATAGCATTCAGCAATTTTGAAAGTGGCAACCGCCTTTCTTTCCTTGCTTTTGATGGCTTTTTTATAACTGTCAATGGCCAGATAATAGTTCTGAACGGCAAAAGCCTTGTCTCCACTCGAAAGCTGGGCCTTGGTACGGGCAGGTACGAGGCTCAAACCCGAAACCAGAACACAGAAGAGGACGATACTTCTGAAAGTTGACAACATGCGGAATAGCGAATTAAAGATATCTACCAAAGAAAGTGATTTATATGCAAAATGGCAACATACAACCCGACCTAAAATAGGAAACCCGCAAGCTGTTGCCAACTTGCGGGTTCATGTGGGGCTAGAATTTACTTCTTAGTGCCTGCCGGAGGGGTTACACCGGTGAGGTTTAATTTCTTTTTAACCGACTCCATGATGTCGTCAGAATCCTGCTGATACAACAAGGCACCTGCGCTGGCATCGAAAATATAGGTGTACTTTCCTTCTTTGGCTACTTCCTTGATGGCCTTTTCTGCCTTATCAAAGATGGGGCTGTAAAGGTCTTCCTTGCGCTTGGCAATGTCTTGCTGAGCACGCTGCTGGAAATTGTCGATGTTGGTTTGCAAATCCTGGATTTCTTTGGCGCGGTATTCACGAATGGCTTCCGACCAGCTGGCTTGTTTCGATTGGAAATCGCCGTATTTGGTCTGCAACTCACCCAACATGGCCTGCAATTGACCATTTAGGTCTTCGGTAAAACGCTTGAGGCTATCGTCGGCTGACTTGGTTTCGGGCATCATGCCTACCAACTCAGAAGAGTTGATGTGACCCAGTTTTATTTGCGCAAAAGTAAAATTGCTCGCGAGCATGGCTACCAACAAGAGGGCGGCCTTTTTGAAAATTGACATGGCTTCTATTTATTTTTTTCTGGTCTGTCTGTTCTGTTACTATCCGTTCTCGGCTTCGAAACTTTGCGGGCTACCCCCATGGTTTCCAATACTTCATCGCTTTTATCGAGTCGACTATTGGCGTACAACATGGTGAACTCACCCGAGCGGTCAAAAATAATGTCATATCCTTTATCTCGGGCATATTTTTGAACGCCATCGTAAATCTTGTCTTGAATGGGCTTAATCAGTTCTTTTTGTTTCTGAAACAACTCCCCTTCAAAACCAAAGCGTTTCCGCTGCATTTCATCTATTTCCTGTTCCTTCTTCTTGATTTCGGCCTCCCGTTCTTTTTTCATGCTTTCGGTTAAAAGCACCTGCTCGGCCTTTAATGCGCGGTAAAGTCGTTCAACTTCCTTGCGCTTGTCAGCCAGCTCCTTCGACCATTGCTCGGCGAGTACGTCCAATTCATTTTGAGCGGCCTTGTATTCGGGCATTTCACCCAGAATATACTCGCTGTCGATATAGGCGAAACGCTGTGCCTTGGCAGGTGCTGCCAGCAGCAAAATAAAAAGCATGCCATAAATCCAACTCTTCCGCATATTCCTCAAAATTGCTGTCCAATTGAAATGTGAATATTGCCCTTGTGCGCACCATCGCGACCGGGAACGGGGTCAAAACCATAGCCCCAGTCAACACCCAACAAACCGAACATGGGAAGGAATACGCGCACACCGGCACCGGCAGCACGGAAATTATCGAAAGGCTTGAAGTCCTTTACTTTGAAGAAGCTATTGCCTGCCTCCAGGAAGCTGGTCACAAAGATGGTTGCACTCGGATTCAACGTGATAGGGTAACGCAATTCCATGGTATACTTCTGGAATGCCGTGGCGCCTACATTGGCCACACCGGTAACCGGATCATTGGGGGTGAGCGAGAAGTTTTGGTAACCACGCAAGCCAATGAGTTCACGGTCATCGAGGTTGAAGCCCATGATACCATCGCCACCCACGAAGAAACGTCCAAAGGGCACATTGCCGTAATTGCGGTCGTAATTGCCCAGGAAACCGTATTGAACACGGGTCATGAGTACCAAATCGCCCACCAGCTTGAGGTAATACTGGGTATCGAAACGCCATTTGTGGTACTCAATCCAACGGTATTTCTGGTCGGCCGGAAGATCATTGAAGCTGCTGCGACCCAACAAGCTGTAAGGTGGTGTAAACTGTAGGGTTAGGGTTACACTCGAACCACTGCGCGGATAAATGGGCTGGTCGATGCTGTTGCGCGAAAGGGTTTCACGGAAAAAGAAGCTGTTCGACACCCCGTTTTGCAGGTATACCGTTGCCCGGCTGTTGTTGAGCACAAACTGCTGGTAGTTCACCGAGTGTACCAGGGTGAAAAAGTCATCCGGAACCGTGAGGCGTCGACCTAAACTCACACTCACCCCGGTGATGGTAGTCGACTGACGACGCGAGTCATCGCGTGGCACACCATTCGACTGCACCGATGAATAGGCACTCACCGTTAAGGCATTGGGCCTTTTGCCACCCAACCAAGGCTCGGTGAATGACAAGTTGGTTGACCGGAAAAAGCGTCCGTTCGACTGAACGCGGATACTTGCCCGCTGACCATCGCCCGAAGGCACCGGCTTCCAGGCTTCTTTGTCGAAAAATTTGCGGGCACTGAAATTATTCAGCACCAAACCCAACGAACCTACCACCTGGCCTGCACCCCAACCACCTGAAAGTTCAACCTGATCGTTTGAGCGCTCTACTACTTTGTACTCAATGTCTACGGTTCCATTCGCAGGATTGGGCGTAGGCACCACACCCAGCTGCTCCGGATCGAAATACCCCAGCTGGCTGAGTTCGCGGGTGGTGCGCATGATGTCACCCCGACTGAACTTTTGGCCTGGCCTGGTGCGCAATTCACGTATGATGACGTGATCACTGGTTTTGTCGTTACCTATAACCGTCACCTTGTTGATGATGGCCTGCGAACCTTCGTAAATGCGGATTTCGAGGTCAATTGAATCGCCTTCTACCTTCACTTCTACCGGTTGCACATTAAAAAACAGGTAACCGTTGTCCATGTACAGGCTCGAAATGTCGCGCCCATTTGGGTCAATCTGCAAGCGATTGGTAAGCGTTTCGCGGTTATAAACTTCTCCCCTTTCAATACCCAGCACTTTGCTCAACAAAGAATCGCCGTAAAGTGTATTACCGGTGAAATTGATGTCGCGGAAGAAGTATTTATTGCCTTCTTCAATTTTCATGTAGATGGCAAAACGGTTGTCGGCATTTCTAAATACAGAGTCGCGCACTATGCGTGCGTCTCTGTAACCCTCGGCCTGGTATTTTGACAGGATTTTTTCCTTGTCCTCTTCGTACTTCTCTTCCTGGAATTTAGCAGCCCTGAAAACGTTCCAGGCCTGGTATTCCTTGGTGCCTTTCATCAGCTTTTTCAGCTTGCGGTCGGTGAGTGCCTGATTGCCTTGAAAGCGGACTTCCCCTACTTTTACCTTTTTGCCGGGCTTTACGGTAACGCGCATGACCACGGCATTCAGCATGTTGGTATCGGGCACTTCTGCCATCTCCACGGCAACATCCCAAAAGCCTTTTTCGGTGTAAAAATCACGGATGATGGCTGTTGAGGTTACCTTGAGGTTTTCGGTGACAATCTTGCCTTTGTAGATTTTCAACTTTTCGTTGAGGTCTTCTACCTGGCCTTTTTTGAGGTTGCGGCTGAAGGTGAAGCGTGAAAGTCGTGGTTTTTCTTCGAGCAGGTATTTCAAAAAAATGGTTCCGCCTTCAACGCGGTCAACTTCAATGCTTACATCACCAAAAAGTCCTTGCTTCCACAAATTTTGTATGGCTTTGGAAAACTTTTCTCCGGGCACCACCACTTTGTCGCCAACGCGCAGGCCCGACAACATGATGAGCACTTCCTTGTCTAAAAACTGCGTGCCTTCCACTTGAATGCCGCCGATGACGTATTCCTTGGGGTTTTTGTAATCTACTTCGTACTTGCCGAGCGTAACCTGTGCACGGATCGACGTGGCCGTGAACAGCCACAGACCTGCGAGTATAAATAAGTGTTTCAACGACATTAACTGATTCTGATTTGATCGCTCGTCTTGCCAAAACGTCGTTCCCTGGCCTGATAGTCTAAGATGGCCTTATATAAATCGTCTTTTTCGAAATCGGGCCAGAATGTTTCGGTGAAATACAGCTCGGTATAGGCCAGCTGCCACAACAAGAAATTGGAAATGCGTCGCTCTCCGCTCGTGCGGATGAGTAATTCCGGATCAGGTATTTCTGCAGTGATGAGTTTGCGGCTGATGAGGTCCTCGGTAATATCCCCCACTTCCAACTTTCCGGCCTTTACGGCTTCGGCGATGTGCTGCACGGTTTGCACGAGCTCCCAACGTGAGGAATAACTGAGCGCCAGGTTCAATTGCAAGCGATCGTTGTGACGGGTAGTCTCTACGGTTTCTTCCAACTGGCGACGACAAGAGGCGGGCAATTTATCGAGCTCACCAAAAGCCACCAGACGGATCTTATTCTTCATCAGGGTTTCGGTCTCTGCCTTGATGGTGGCCACCAACAACTCCATGAGCGCATTAACTTCTTCAACGGGACGGGCCCAATTTTCGGTAGAAAAAGTGTAAAGCGTGAGGTATTCCACACCCAACTCTGCACATGCTTCGGTGGTATTCCGTACCGCCTTCACGCCGTTTTGGTGACCAAAAATGCGGTGCTGTCCCTGGCTGTTCGCCCACCTGCCATTGCCATCCATAATCACGGCAATGTGTTTCGGAAGTCGCTCCCGATCAATCAATTCAGCTAAAGACATTGTTTTAGATGCGAAAAGGCAAAATTACCTAAAACGGGGACATCTACCCGAATTAATTGTAAAAATGTAACTCAAACTTGCATACCAGTAGGCATCGTTGAAGGTATTGATACCGCGCTGGCTGAAAGGCTCACGCAAGGGGATGTTCAATTCGCCGGACCGATCCGACAAACTGGCTGCCAGCGGTCCACGTTCCGACAACATCAGGTCAAAGCCAGCATAATTGAGGCTCACATCGTCGATATAATCGGTGAAAGCGTAACGTGCCCCCAGTTCAAACTGCAGGCTGTGGAATTTGTAGAAGTTCCAACGATAGCCCAAACCCAAAGGAATGGCAAAACTGGTCAGACTGTAAAAATCTCTTCCCGGAAAAACATCCAGGCCTTGCCCCTCGGTACCTAAAGGCTGCAATTCAACCAATTGTCCGTTGATGGTGGTGGTTGGATTGAAACGAAAACGCGAAATACCTGCAAAAACAAAGGGGGTATGGTTGTATTTGTGGTGACCGGTGATGTAGCGCAGAAAATTAAACTCAACGGTGGCATACAACTCGGCAATGTAGGTGTTGAAACTCAGGTTGCGGTTCACCTGCCAAAGGGTATTGCCATCGCGGTCGGCAGCCCCAATGTCGGTGGTCATGTAACCCACGCGACCTCCCCAGTGCGGGTTGAGGTTGTATTTAAAAAAAACGCTCCAGCCAGGTTTTACATTGGTTGGACTGATAAAAGGCTGCAAATCGCCCACGTAACCACCTACGCCACCAGAAATGCCGTAATCATAAATCTGGGCTTTCAACGAAAAAAGGCTGCCTAAACTCAGCAGCGCAACCAGTAGCAGTTTACGACTCATTTCCACCGCGGACAAGTTTTACGATAAACCACATAACTCAACGAAAAACCCACGTACATGAAGGCATCTAACTCGCGAGGTGCTCCACGGAAGGTGCCTGGAGCTGCAGGTGTTGCGTTGGGCCCCAATTCACCACGTCTGTCGGCCAGGGCAGCTGCCAATGGGCCACGGTTTGCACGAAGGATATCGGCATTGATGTACAATCCACTTACATCATCCAGGTAATCGGTATTGGTGAAACGGTAACCCGCTTCAAAACTCAGGCGCCAGTAACGGTTCAAGGCAAAGCGCAAGCCTGCACCCACCGGAATGCCCAATTGGGTGAGTGCATAGGGTACGCTTTCGGGGTACTCCAACAATCCCTGGCCTTCGGTGCTCAACGGCTTGAGGTCGTACCATTCATTCAAATATTCGGCTTTGGGATTAAAGCGGAACAAATTTACCCCACCAAAAAGATAAGGTGTCATCTTAAAGTCGTTCCGACGGTGTCCGATTTCACGGAAGCGGTATTCGAGTACACCGGTAAATTCTACCACATCGCTTCTGAAACTCAGGTTGCGGGGGTTGGTGGTGATGCCCGGTAAATTATCAGTACCTGCTATGCGGGCCCAGTTCACATCGCCACGCAGGCTCCACCAGGGATTGAGGTGACGACGAACGTGCACACCTCCACCATACCGGATGTTGTTCGCGAAAGTGGTGGGATTGTTCAGCTCTCCGAAATAGGTGGTTCCAAAACCATTTACCCCATATTCAACCCGCTGAGCAGCAGCTTCGAAAAGACTGAAACACACGAGTATGAGACCCGCAAGATACTTTGCCATGCAGCAGATTTTGTGCTTAGAGACTGTTTTAAATGTCTATGAAAAAACGAATATAAGCGGAACAAATTGGATTTTCTGCCAAAAAATATGTTTTAGGCAGTATTTTTAAATACTTTTCTCAGAAAGCAACTTAATTGCGCTTGTCGATGCCCCACAACAACTTGCTGCGCAGGGTGCGCAAGTGCGTACTGTCGCTGAGGCGCACAAGCAGGAAATCGAACGGATTGCGGGTAATTTCGAGCCGGATGCTGCTGCTGATGTTGGCAGTGCGTGCATCGAGCGAAGCCAAGAATTGATCGCCCATCCCTTCCACCTCAAAAGCCAAGGTAGCCTGGTCGGCAATTACCACCGGACGCACATTGAGGTTATGAGGTGCTACAGGCGTAATAACCAAAACAGGACTTTCGGGCAGGATAATTGGTCCGCCACAACTGATCGAATAGCCGGTTGAACCGGTAGGCGTTGCCACCACCAAACCATCGGCATAATAGCTGTTCATGAGTTCGCCATTCACATACGCCTTGATTTTGATCATGCTGGCTATGTCTTTTTTGTGGATGGCAAATTCATTCAAAGCATAATTGGTCTTTCCAAACAATCCCGAATCGGTATGCAGGCGAACCATGCTGCGCTTTTCGATGGTGTATTGTCCACGCATCAGCTGGTCGACTGCCTCTTTCACGCGCGACGGGGCCACTGAAGTAAGGAAACCCAATCGGCCAAAATTGATACCCAACACCGGAATGCCCCGGTCGCGTACCCAGCTCACTGCATCGAGCAGGGTGCCATCGCCACCAATGGTCACGAAAAAATCGAGCCCCGGATCTAAATCGGCTTGTGAAGAAAATACGGGAACCTCTATGCCCTTGCCGGCCGACCGCAGGGCCTCGGCAATGGGGAGATAGAGTTTGAGCTCAGCCTTGGCCTTCAGAAAGGCTTCAAGGAGCTTGATGAGGTGATCGTGCTGGTCTTCGTGCAGCGACCGACCGTAAATGGCAATGCGCATGTAATCAAATGTCGAGGTACCGCATCAGGGCGTCGTAGCGCTCGCTGTACAGGTCATCGAGGTGCGACTGGTGATGAAATGCCACTATGTGGTAACCAAATCGCTCAAAGGTAGCCATTACATAGGTAAGGTCCACCAGGTTAAACTTTAAATGCACCAACATTTGATCGGGCTCGCTGGCTGCAGAAATACGCAGGTTCACGATAGACCCATTGTTGCTTTCGGCGATGCGGGCAATTTCCGAAAGTGAATAATTGTTGTTGTTGATCAGCAAGGTAATGAGTCCGCCGGGCTGTGACAACATGCTTTGGGCTGCCATCCAGCCTACCACATCGTGTATTTGAACGGCGTATTGGTAAAGTCCTTGTTCATCTACCACCGGCATGGCGGTTAGCTGGTCGTTCTGCAAGCTGTTGAGCAACCGCAGCACCGCATCTTCGGCACGCACACTCACCGATTGCCAGTCAGCACGACTTTCGGTGATAAGCGCCTCTTCATCCAGCTCTTCGAGGGCTTCATAGCCCACCAGTCCGATGTACATGCCCTGCTCATCTACCACCGGCAAGTCGAATAAACGCGATTCGAGCATGCGGTCGATGGCAAAAAGTGCCGTATCTGATGGTTTCAGAATCGGTACAAGGGTGCTGGTGATTTCACTGACGTTCATAAGGCTGTAACAAGCAGCATCTTGCTTGTGTTCAATGCTGCGGGTAAAATTAGCCTATTTGCTGTAAAAATGTAGTAACCAATTGTTGGCCTGTGCCACTGCCAACTGATTCGGGGTGGAACTGCAGTCCGAACAAAGGCAGACCATTGTGCCTGAATGCCATCAAACAGCCATCTTCACTCCAGGCAAGGGGTTTTATACTATCAGGCAGGTCTTTGAGTACCAAGGAGTGGTAGCGCATGACTTCGGGGGCGGGCCCTGCCGAATCCATCCAGGCATCGGGTGCGGTTTGCAGTATGGAAGTTTTGCCGTGCATGGGTAGCGGAGCACGAGCCAGGCGGGCGCCAAAGTACATGCCAAGGGCCTGATGACCCAAACAAACCCCCAGCATGGGCAGCTTTTGGTGGTACTGATGGATGAAGGGCATGAGCCCGCCGGCCTCGGGTGGGGTGCAGGGTCCGGGCGACAGCACCACAGCATCGGCTTGCCAATTGCCAGCCAATAAGCGCGGGTCGTTGTTGCGCATGACCACACATCTAGCCCCGGCTATTTCTATCTGGTGGAGCAGGTTGTACGTAAAGGAGTCGAAATTATCTACCAGGAGTACCTGCTTCATGATTTGGCGGCTTCGGTTAATGCATCGAATTGCTTGTCGATTTCGCCCATCCAATCGCCTACGGCCGGCCACAGGCGTTCGAGCATCTCCCAGCTGTAGCGGGCCATGCCATAAACAGGTTCGTAGAGTTTACTGCCGTGTTTCACTTCCGGCTCGAGCAATTGTACCTGATCAATGAGCCACAATAAAGTGCCCGCCACCAAGATCCATTGCAAAATACCGAAAGCTGCCCCGGCAAGCCGATTGGCCCAACCCAAAGCCGCAGCTTTGAACAAGCGATCGAAGGTGCGTCCGAGCAGCAAAACCCCGGCAAAAACCAGCACAAAAACACTCAAAAAGCCAATAAAAGGCAGCCAGGGCGTTTTCCAATCGAATTGTGCCCCCAACCAGGCAGTAGCCAGGTGCATGCCTTTAAAGCCCAGGATAACCGCCAGGTAAAGGGCCAAAAGCGAACTTACCGTAACAGCAAATCCCTTCATCCCTCCCCTGAAGGCTCCCCAGCCCAAGGCCAGCAGTAACAGGTAGTCGAGCCAGTTCACTTGCCTCCCAGCACTTTTTTCACGGCGTCGGCAATGGCTTTGTTGTCGGCTTTCCCTGCAAGCTCTTTCATGGCCAGGGGCATGAGCTTCGATAAGTCGGCCATGCTCGCGGCACCGACAGCTTGTGCAAGTGCAGTGACTTTAGCCGTCACTTCTTCCTCGCTCATGGCGGCAGGCAAAAAGGTTTCGATGACCAACAATTCTTCCTGCTCGCGCTGAAACAAATCGGTTCGGTTCTGCTCCTGGAAAATGGCCATGCTATCGCGCCGTTGTTTGGCCAGCTTCTGCAGCACTTGAATTTCACGGGCTGCATCTACCACGGCACCGGCCTTTTCGGTCTGGGCCAGCAACAAAGCCGATTTGATGGCACGCAAAGCACGCAATTGTACCTGGTCCTTTTCTTTCATGGCCGTTTTTAAGGCCTCATTGATGGTTTGCATTAACTCCATGGCAAAAAATACTAACTTCACGCAAAGCTACACAGCCCATGCGAATCT
>Ga0209278_1002288_pt1 | contig 10791 bp, 9 predicted proteins | sample JI81BgreenDNA_FD_187504 | JGI IMG/M metagenome (GOLD analysis project Ga0209278, IMG submission 187504) | Wastewater effluent complex algal communities from Wisconsin, to seasonally profile nutrient transformation and Carbon sequestration -... | ecosystem: Engineered > WWTP > Effluent > Algae... | reverse complement strand
AGGCCTTCATCGAGAAGCGCTTCGGCAAGTCGTGGGCGGTGCGCCTGACGGGCATCAACCTGCTTGACCAGAGCAAGGACGAGGTGTTCGACAAGTTCACCACGATTGCTGATCAGATTTCGCGGGATTACGACGAGTACGAGCTCGAGACCGAGACCGGCGGCCGCGCGGTGCAGCTGATCGTGCGCTACCAGTTCTGATCCACGAAGGCCGGGGCGGCTTGCCGTCCCGGCCGGTTCAGGCGGAAACAGGAAAGGGCCGCATCACTGCGGCCCTTTCGCTTTCTCGGGAACCGCCGCGCGGCGCGCGGCGGAGCGATCGAGTCGTTACCTCGCGTCGAGGTCCCGGTCGAACAGGCCGAGGTAGAGCGCCTTGTAGACCTGCGTCGCGTCGATGGTGCCCTCGATCTTCGCCGCACCCGGACCGATGCCGCGGGCCACCGTGCCGCCGGCGCTGTCCGAATCGCTGGCCCAGGTGATGTAGAACGGGATGCGGTTGCCGTTCGCGTCCGTCGGCGTCAGGAAGGGCTCGCCGTTGTCGCTGTCGAGCAGCGAGCCGCTGGCCGTTCGCTCAGGCAGCGGGCGCGGCAGGTCTTCCGGATCGTTCAGGTCGTCGCTGGTGGCGTTCATGCCGCCGTTGTCGGAATCCGACGCGACGACGACGGTGAGGTTCGGATTGGCCTGCGCCTCCGCCAGCGCCAGCGCGATGGCGCGGTCGGCGCCAATGGCGGCTTCCAGCGTGGCGGGGGCGTTGTTCTCGCCAGACAGGTTGTCGGTGGCTTCCTCGTTGCCGACGATCAGGTAGCCACTCGGGGCGTTTTTCACGCGCGACAGAATGAAAGCCAGCATCGCGTCGAAGCGCGGCGCCTGCGGCTGGAAGGGCGGCAGGCCGGCGGCGGCGAGGCCGGCCTCGTCGGCCTCGTTGAAGGTCTCCTCGGCGGCGAACAGGCCCAGCACCTTCGTCGTCTCCGGCGGCAGCGCGGCGAGCTCGTCAGCGGTGAACACGACCGTGTAGCCCGCGGCCTTCGCCTCCTCGACCAGATTCCGGCCATCCTCGCGCACGCCTTCACCGTGCACGCCCTGCGTGCCCTTCGGCAGGAAGAACATCTCGCCGCCGCCGAGCGCGATGTCGGGGCCGGCGGCGAGGATCTGGCTGGCGATTTCGGCTTCGTCGTCGCGGTTGGCGACGCTGGCGAGGAAGGCGCCGGTGCCGGGCTCGGTGAGCGAGGACGAATTGAGGATCGCCGTCATCTTGCCCGCGGCCTTCGCTTCCGCCATCAGGCTCTGCGCCTTACCCGAGGCGGCGGTCGGCGCTGCGCCGTCGATGGCCCCGTAGCTGTCGAGCGTGGCGCGCACGCCGTAGGCATGCGTGGTGGCGCCGGCGTTCGAGCTCTGGTTCACCGCATCACGGGTCGGTCCGACATAGATCGCGACCTGCGGCAGCTGGTCCCAGGCCAGGCGGCCGTCCGGGCCGACGTGCATCAGGCGCGTGGCCATCCAGGTGTTCGCGCCCATGCCGTCCGGGTGCAGGAAGATCGCGCTGCGCGGGCCGGCGGCGGCCGGGGCGTCGAGCGCCGGGTTCGGCACGGCGGCAGGGGCGGGTTCGGCGGCCGGCTGGCAGCCGGCGAGGCCGACCAGAGCGGTGGCGAGGCCCAGGCTCAGGGCAAGCCGGCGGGGCAGGGCGACGGGACGGGACACGGGGGCAGCCATCGGGAGGGACTCCGGTGAGGAAACCTCCGACGATATGTCGATTGCGTGACCGTTCCGGGTCAGGACGCTCGGCGCACCGGCCCACCGGCGCACCGCACGCCCTCAGCACTCGATGACGTTCACCGCCAGCCCGCCGCGGCTGGTCTCCTTGTACTTGTCCTGCATGTCGCGGCCGGTGTCGCGCATGGTCTTGATGACCTTGTCGAGCGACACCTTGTGGCTGCCGTCGCCGCGCGCGGCCATGCGCTGCGCGTTGATCGCCTTCACCGCGCCCATCGCGTTGCGCTCGATGCAGGGGATCTGCACGAGGCCGCCGATCGGGTCGCAGGTGAGGCCGAGGTTGTGCTCCATGCCGATCTCGGCGGCGTTCTCGACCTGTTCCGGCGTGCCACCCAGCGCGGCCGTGAGGCCCGCGGCGGCCATCGAGCACGCCACGCCCACTTCGCCCTGGCAGCCCACTTCGGCACCGGAGATCGACGCGTTCTCCTTGTAGAGGATGCCGATCGCAGCGGCGGTGAGCAGGTAGTCGTGGATGCCGGCGCGGCTCGCCTGCGGGCAGAAGCGCTCGTAGTAATGGCCCACGGCCGGGATGATGCCGGCCGCGCCATTGGTCGGTGCCGTCACGACGCGGCCGCCGGCGGCGTTCTCTTCGTTCACCGCCAGCGCGTAGAGGTTCACCCAGTCGAGGATGGTCAGCGGGTCGCGCAGCGCGGCTTCGGGACGGCTCGACAGGTCGCGCGCCATCGACGGCGCACGTCGCCCCACCTTCAGCCCACCGGGCAGCACGCCTTCCTCGCGGGTACCGCGTGCCACGCAGGACTGCATGGCAGCCCAGATGCGGTCGAGGCCCTCGCGGATCTCGGCCTCGGGGCGCCACACTTTTTCGTTCTCGAACATCAGCTGTGCAATCGACAGCCCGTGCGCGCGGCACTGCGCCAGCAGCGCGTCGCCGGAGTGGAACGGGTAGGGCTGCTCGGTGGTGTCGGCGACGATGCGGTCTTCCGCCGCCTCATCGGTGTTGACGACGAAGCCGCCGCCCACCGAGTAGTAGTCGCGCGTGGCGATCACCTCACCCTCGGCATCGAAGGCGGTGAAGCGCATGCCGTTGGTGTGGTACGGCAGCTTCTCGCGCTTGTTGAACACGAGGTCGCGCTTCTCGTCGAAGGCGATCTCGTGCGCGCCCATCAGGCGGATGCGCTTGCTCGTGCGGATGCGCTCGAGCGCGGCGGGGATCAGGTCGGGGTCGATGCGGTCCGGCCAGTGGCCCTCGAAGCCCATCAGCACGGCCTTGTCGGTGCCGTGGCCGCGGCCGGTCAAAGCCAGCGAGCCGTAGAGTTCCGCCCGCACCCGCGCCACGTCGGCGAGGCGGCCCGGCTCTTGCAGCCAGCGTTCGAGAAAGCGCGCTGCGGCGCGCATCGGCCCCACGGTGTGCGAGGAGGACGGCCCGATGCCGATCTTGAAGAGGTCGAAGAGGCTGACGGCCATGGGTGCGCGGACGGCGTCGGTTCAGGAAGGGTGCCTAGTCTAACGGCCATGAAACTCGCCCTGTACCAGCGCGACGACTGCCATTTGTGCGATGCCGCACTGGATGTGCTCGCCCAGGCCGGTGCGCCCGATTTCGAGAGTGTGTGGATCGACGGCGATGCCGCCCTCGAAGCCCGCTACGGTGCGCGCGTGCCGGTGCTGCGCGACGAGGCCAGCGGCGCCGAGCTGGCCTGGCCCTTCGACCTCGTCGCCGTCAGCGATTTCCTGCGCGCCGGCTGAGCCTCAGGGCTTCGGCTGCAGCACGAGGCGCGTTGTCACGCTCACCGCGTCGGGCATCACCTCGGTGTCGTCCCAGTCGCCGGTCCCGATCCCGAACGCCAGCCGCTTCACCGTGGCCGTGCCTTCGAGGGTCGGCGTTGCACCCGGCGTCCAGCGGAAGGTCAGCGGCACCGGCTGGGTGATGCCGCGCAGCGTCAGCGTGCCGTCGGCCACGAAGCGCCCGTCGGCCAGCTTGCGGAAGGCCGCGGCCTGGTAGCGCGCCTGCGGCATCGCGCTGGCGTTGAAGAAGTCGGCGCCGAGCAGGGTCTCGTCACGCTCGTCGTTCTCCGTGCCCGCCGACGCGAGTTGGATCACGACGTCGAAGCGGCCGGCGGCGCTGGCCGGATCGAAGGCGATGTCGGCGCTGAACTGCGCGAAGCGGCCTTCGAAGGTCTCGCCGTCGTAGCTGGAGGCGAAGCCGAGGGTGGAACCGTCCGTGGGGCTGTAGCGCACCGGGCCCATCGGCGAGGTGGCGAGGGCGAGCGGGGCCGCGAGGGCCAGCGTGAGGGCGAGCAGGAAGCGCATGGCGGGGGTCGTCGTGGGATCGGCAGGGAGGAAGCGTGGAAAGGGGGGCGCGAGGCCGGCGTGATCAGGCGGCCGGCTTGAGCCACGGCGCCATGCGCCGCAGCACCGCGTCCTTCAGCTGGTAGTGGTGGTAGAAGGCCGCGCCGGCATGCGCCACCAGCAGGGCAAGCAGGGCGTACACGCCCCATTCGTGCACCGCGCCGGCGATCGCCTTGAGCTCGCGGTCCACCGCGCCGGCGCGGGCCATCAGCGTCCAGCCGAAGTAGGGCGTGGCGAAGTTCGAGGCCCAGTTGTAGGCCCAGCCGCTGGCCGGGATGGCGATCATCAGGCCGTACAGGCCGAGGTGCCCGCCGTGCGCGGCCCAGCGCTGCCATGCGGGCATGCCGTCCGGCAGCGCCGGCGTCGGCTGCACGAAACGCCAGCCCAGCCGCAGCGCGGTGAGCGCCAGCACCGTCAGCCCGAAGCTCTTGTGCAGCAGGTACACGTCGCGCTTGAACGGCGTGTTGGGCAGGTCTTCCATCACGAAGCCCACGGTCACCAGCGAGAGGATCATCACCACGGTGAGCCAGTGCAGCGCGATGCTCAGGTGGCCCCAGCGCTCAGTCGTGTTGTGGATCGGCATCGTCGTTCTCCTGCGATTCGGTGGGCGCCTCGGCGGTGCTCCGGCGCGTGCGCACGGCTTCGACCTCGATGCGCACGCGCACGGTGGAGCCGATCAGGGTGGGCGAGCCGTCGAGCCCGAAGGCGCGACGGTCGAGTTCGGCGGTGGCCGAGAAGCCGACGGTGCGGCGCAGCGTCAGCGGGTGGCGGCGCAAGCCATTGCGGTGCACGTCGAGCACCACGGGCGCCGTCGTGCCGCGCACCGTAAGCTCGCCATGCACGCGCGCATGCCGCGCGTCGATCGCTTCCACACGGGTGGAGCGGAAGCGGATCGTCGGGAAGTCCTCGGCGCGGAACCAGCGGCGGCCGAGCATCGTGCGGTTCCAATCGGCGTCGCCGAAATCGAGGCGGTCCACCGCCAGTTCGATCGTGGCCTCCGCACCGTCCCAGCCCTCCGGGTCGTAGCGCAGGCGGCCGGTCGGCGCCGAGAGCGTCGCGAGGCTGTAAGAGAACCCCGCGTGGTCGACGTCGAAAACCACCCGCGAATGGGTCGGATCAAGCCGCCATTCCGGTACCGACGCGGCGGCACGGGTCATCGCGGAAACGCCCAAGGCCAGCGCCAGCGCGGCGAAACGGGCGATCCAGCGGCGGCGGGCGAGGGCAGGCATGGCGGGCATTCTAGGCACCGTCCCGGGGTCGGCGTCCCTTGCGGGCGCAATGCTGCGTTGCGAGCATGGCCGGCCACCGCCGCCACGGCGGGTCGCCAGGGACGCGGACCATGCACCACATGCTGAGGCTGTTCGGAGGGATGCTGGCCGTCGCCCTCGTGCAAGCGGCCGTGGCGCGCGTGCCGGAGACGCCGCAGTTCCGCCGCATCGGCGTCGAGCAGGGCCTGCCCTCCAGCCGCATCAACGCCCTCGCGCAGGACCGTGCGGGCTACCTGTGGATCGCCACCGACGACGGCGTGGCGCGCTTCGACGGCTTGTCCATGCGGGTGTGGCGGCACAACCCCGGCATCGTCGGCGGCATGCCCGACAACCTCGTCAACGCGATGCACATCGATCGCGAGGACCGGGTCTGGCTGAGCTTCGGCAAGAACGGCGTCGGCGTCATCGACGCGCTGCGCCGCGAGGTGCGCCCGTTGCTTTCCGACGACGTGCCCGGCTTCGCCACCGCCGATGTCTGGGCCATCGCCGAAACGCCCGACGGCTCGCTGTGGTTCGGGAGCTTCGGCGACGGCCTGTTCCAGCGTGATCCGGTCGGGCGCGTCCGTTCGCACGGCCCGGTGCGCGCCGGCGCCGGCACCGAGCCCGATGCGCTGGTGGTCAGCCTCGCGACGACCACCGACGGCCGCCTGTTCATCGGCACGGCCACCGGCCTCGCGCAATGGGTCGATGGCCGCGCCGAGCCGGTGTCGGTGCCCGGCCTGGATGGTGACGCCGTCACCAGCCTGCAGGCCGAGGCCGACGGCTCGCTGTGGATCGGCGCGCGCAGCCGGCTGTGGCGGCGCGACCCCGACGGCCGCATCGCGCCGTCGCCGTGGGACGCCGAACTCGCCGGCACGCGCGTGCACGGCGTGCAACGCGACGGCGGCGGCGGGCGTTGGATCTACACCGTGCGCGGGCTGTTCTACGACGACGGCGACGGCCTGCGCCGTTTCCTCGCGCCCGAGGCCGCGGAAGGCGACTACCAGCAGATGCTCGTCGATCGCCAGGGCGGGTTGTGGTTCGGCGATGCCGAGTTCGGCCTGGTCTGGCTCTCGGGCTACTGGCGCAGCTTCGCCACCCTGACGCGGCAGAGTGACCCCAGCCTGCGCCTGTCGATGCGCCAGGCCGGCGCGATCGCCGAGGACCGCGACGGCAGCGTGCTGATCGGTGGCGAGGACGGCCGCCTCGACCGCCTCGACGCCTCGCGCCTTCGCGTCGAGCCGAACGTCATCGCGCCTGAAGCGCTCGGCAAGGTGCGCCTGTATTCGCTGGCCCGCACCGCGGACGGTGCGCTGTGGGTGGGCGCGGCCAGCGGCCGGCTCTCGCGCCGCGACGCCAGCGGCGCGTGGCGACGCTGGGTGCCCGGCGATGCCGACGCCCCGCCGCGCGGCGCCATCGATTTCCTCGTGCCCCTGCCGGACGGTGGGCTCTGGGTGGCCGGCTACGGCGGCGGCCTGCAACGCCGAGACGCCGAGGGCCGCGTCACGCTCACCGTCGCCCCGGAGAGCGGCCACGGCCTCGACACCTTCGACATGGAGGCCGTCACCCTCGGTCCCGATGGCGCGCTGTGGGTGGCGAACGCCCAGGGCCTGCTGCGCTGGGACGGCACGCGCTTCGAGCGGCAGCTCGATGCCGAGGGCGGGCCCGTGCAGGGCGTCGCTTTCGGCGCGGCCGATGACGTGTGGGTCTACCGCCCGGGCCTGCTGCAGCGCTGGCGCCGCGAGGCTGGCGCGTGGACGAAGACCGACCAGGTCGATTCCGGCAACGACGGCCTGCCCAGTGCGGAGGCCGGCGGACTCGTGCGCGATGCGGCCGGGCGGCTGTGGCTGTTCACCGTGCGCGGCCTGCTGCGCTTCGACCCCGCCACGCGGGCCATCCGCCGCTTCGGGCCGGGCGACGGCCTCGGCGAAAGCGAGTTCGGCCTGCGTCCGCCGCAGGTGCTGGCCGACGGGGTGATCGTCGCCGGCACCGTCGGCGGCGCCGTGGTCTTTGATCCGATGCAGGTGGAGCCCGACACCCGGGTCGCGCCAATGGTGCTCGAATCGATCAGCGTGCGTCGCGCGGAAGACGTGGTCGACCTCGACGCCGTCGCCGCGGTGCAGCCCGGCGCGGTGGTGACCCTGCAGCCCGAGGACCGCGACCTGCGCGTGGTCGCGCGCTTGATGTCCTTCGCCGATCCGGCCGCGCACCGCTACCGTTTCCGCCTCAACGGCTACGACCCGGACTGGGTCGACGTCGGGCCGAGCGGCGAGCGCCTGCTGCCACGGCAGTCGCCGGGACGCTACACGCTCGACCTCGTCGCCGCTGGCGCCGACGGCCGCTGGTCCGCTCCGGTCACCCTCACCCTCGAGGTGCTGCCGCCGTGGTGGCGCACGTGGTGGGCGTGGGCGCTGTACGCGCTGACCGGCCTCGCCCTGGGCGCGGTGGCGGCGGCGCTGTACCGCCGTCGCGTGCAGGCGCAGGCCGCGGCGCGCGGCCTGCAGGACGCCCGCCGGGTCGAACAGCAGGCCTCGGAGGCCAAGACCGCCTTCCTCGCCGACCTCGGCCACGAACTGCGCACGCCGCTCACCGGCGTGCTCGGCATGACCGAGCTGATGCTGAAAGACCCATTGCCGGAGCCCCAGCGCCAGCGCGCCGAAACCGTGATGCGCGCCGGCCAGCACCTGCTGCGGCTGGTGAACGACACCCTCGACCTCGCGCGCATCGAGGCCGGCCGCTTGCGCCTGGAGGACGAGACCTTCGAGCTCGCGGCCCTCGCCACCGACGTCGGCCAACTGCTGCGTCCCAATGCCGAGGCGAAGGGCCTCGAGTTCACCGTGCAGCTCGCGCCCGGCCTGCCGCCCCGCGTGCGCGGGGACGAGGCGAGGTTGCGGCAGATCCTGCTCAACCTCGGCGGCAACGCCATCAAGTTCACCGAGCGCGGCCGCGTGACGCTGGCCCTGCACCCGCGGCCGGAGGGTGGCGTGCAGTTCGACGTCGAGGACACCGGCATCGGCCTCGACGACGGCCAGCAGCGTCGGCTGTTCCAGCGGTTCGAGCAGGCCGAGGGTGAGCATACCCAGCGGCGCTTCGGCGGCACCGGCCTCGGCCTCGCCATCAGCCGCGAGCTGGCCCGCGCCATGGGCGGCGAACTCACCCTGCGCAGCGCGAAAGGCGAGGGCAGCTGCTTCAGCGTGCGCCTGCCGTTGCCCGCCGATCGCGCGATCGGGCCCGCCGCGGACACCGCGGCCCTGCGCCCGACCGGGGAGGCGCGTGGCGCGGCGCGACGGCCGCTCGCTCTCCTGCTGGTCGAAGACGATCCCGTCGTCGCCGAAGTGATGCTGGGGCTGCTCGGCGCGCAGGGCCATCGCGTTCACCATGCGCCGCAGGCCCTGACGGCCCTCACGCTGCTGAAAACCGAACGCATCGACGTCGGCCTGCTCGACCTCGACCTGCCCGCCGTCGACGGCTTCGAACTCGCCACCCTGATCCGCCAGAACGGTTGGACCCTGCCGCTGATCGCCGTCACCGCCCGTGCCGACGCCGTCTCCGAGCGCCGCGCCCGCGCCGCCGGCATGGACGGCTACCTGCGCAAGCCGGTCACCGGCGCGATGCTGGCCGAAGCCTTGGACGGCATCGGTCGGGCCACTCGCCGCGGCGGCGCCCCCATCGAGGGCGACCGGCGTGCGCGCCCGCGCGGCGAGGGCTAACGGCCCTGCTGCGACTCGTCGTCGGCCAGCGCGCTGATGTAGCGCACGAAATCCGGGTCTTCGCCCGCCAGAAGCCGCGGCAAGGCCTCGCGGAATTCCTCGCGCCGGCACCACTCGCGCATCCAGTCTTCCCATGAGGCCCAGCGACGGCGCTGCCGCGGGGTCATGTTGTCCTCCCAGGCCAGCAGAAAGGCCCGCTCGAACAACGAGACCAGCAGGTCGAACAGCACCAGTCGGCGCTCGCGCTGCTCGTCGTCGAGCTCACGCGGCGCCGAGCGCGAAATCAGCCCGAGATCGGCGTTCTCCAGCACCAGCCGCATGAACCCGGTGTACGAGTCGGCGAGCTGCTGGTGGATCTCCTCGTCCTCGTTGTCCCGTTCCTTGCGCTGCTCGTGGAAGAACAGCGCGATCGCCAACGGCAGGCCGATGACCGTCACCACGTAGCTCAGCAGTTCCCAGGTCTCGAGGTCGAGCATCACCGGGCCCGCCGCGCTCAGCGCCGCGAGTGCGAATGCACCGCGGCCACGAGGGCCGCGACGTGCTCCGGCGACATGTCGGGCGACATGCCGTGGCCGAGGTTGAACACGTGGCCGTCGCGCGAGCCGCCGTTGGCGGCGGCGTAGTCATCCAGCGCGCGCGCCGCTTCGCGGGCGATGCCCTCCGGCGTGGCGTACAGCGTCACCGGGTCGAGGTTGCCCTGCAGCGCCACCTTGCCGCCCGTGCGACGACGCGCGTCGCCGAGCGAGACGGTCCAGTCCACGCCCAGCGCTTCCGCGCCCGAGGCCGCCAGTTCTTCGAGGTAGGGACCATTGCCCTTGCCGAACAGGATCAGCGGCGCCTGCGCGTCGCCTTCACCGCGCGGCAGCCTCTGTGCGATTTCAACGAGATACGGCAGGGAGAACTCGCGGTACAGGTGCGGCGCCATCACGCCGCCCCAGGTGTCGAACACCTGCATCGCCTGCGCGCCGGCGAGGCGCTGCGCGTCGAGGTAGGCGATGACGGCATCGGTCACCTTGCGCAGCAGCGCATGCAGCGTCGCCGGCTCGTTCAGCGCCATCGCCTTGATGCGCGCGAAATTGTCGGAGCCGCCGCCTTCCACCATGTAGCAGGCCAGCGTCCACGGGCTGCCGGAGAAGCCGATCAGCGGCACGCGGCCGCGCAGCTCGCGGCGGATCACCCGCACCGCGTCCATCACGTAGCGCAGCTCGGTTTCCATGTCCGGCGTGCCGAGGGCTTCGACATCGGCCATCGAGCGCACCGTGCGCTCGAACTTCGGGCCCTCGCCGTCGGCGAAATACAGGCCGAGGCCCATCGCGTCCGGCACGGTGAGGATGTCGGAGAACAGGATGGCCGCGTCGAGCGGGAAGCGCTCCAGCGGCTGCAGCGTGACCTCGCAGGCCAGCTCCGGGTTCTTCGCCATCGCGAGGAACGAACCGGCCTTGGCGCGGGTGGCGCGGTACTCCGGCAGGTAGCGGCCGGCCTGGCGCATCAGCCACACCGGCGTGTGCGGCACGGGTTCGCGGCGCAGGGCGCGCAGGAACGTGTCGTTCTGCAGCGGGTCGTTCTTCAGCGGGTGGGTCACGGTCGCCCTCCGGGCGGCAGGGCGGCGCGTGGGCGCCGCGGGGTCAACGGGGCGCGTCCGCGGGACGCCATCAACGGGGCGCGTCCGCGCCTTGCGCGAACATCACTTGGAAGCCGCGCTTCAGCTGCGCGTCGCGGGCCGATTCGAAAGCAGCGAGCGCGGTGTCGCGGGCGAGG
>Ga0209278_1002285_pt1 | contig 10794 bp, 7 predicted proteins | sample JI81BgreenDNA_FD_187504 | JGI IMG/M metagenome (GOLD analysis project Ga0209278, IMG submission 187504) | Wastewater effluent complex algal communities from Wisconsin, to seasonally profile nutrient transformation and Carbon sequestration -... | ecosystem: Engineered > WWTP > Effluent > Algae... | reverse complement strand
GCCGTTGCGCGGGGCGCGGACGAGCTGGAGCGACTGGCGCGCGAGGTTGATGTCGATCTGGGTGATGGCGGCGCGCGCTTCGGCGAGCTTGGCCTCCATTTCTGCAACCTTGATGCGCGCCAGTTCGTTCTCGCGCCGCGATGCCAGGCCCTCGGAAAACAGGGTGCCGGTTCGGCCGACATCGTTGCGTGCGGTGCTGAGCGCAGAAGCGGCCGCGGCGGCCTTGGCTTCGGCCAGGCTGCGCTCGACACGCAGGCGCTCGAGCAGCATCGGATCGTTGTCGGAAATCTGGACGATGGGATCGCCTTCGCGCACGACAGCGCCATCTTCGACATACCAGCGCTCGATGCGGCCGGAGACAAGCGCCGTGACGTTTTGCACCCGGTCCTGCGGGTTGAGCGCGATCACCTGGCCCGCGCCATAGGCGGTCTGGATCCAAGGCACGTAGATCATGAACACGATCGCGGCGGCGAGGGAGAGCACCACCATCAGCGCGATGGCGCGCAGGGGGCGGGGGGTCCGCTGGGCCGCGAGCGTGCGGAAGCGAACCAGGGCGCGATCACGCGTTGCCATGGGCTGCCTCCTCTGCCTTGCGATCGACGATGCTCAGGAACTCCACAGGGTCATCGATGATCCTCTGCCCATCATCACCCAACCAGAGATAGCGGCAACCTTCGGTGCCCGAGGGGCGATAAGTGAACTGGATGACGGTGGATCCTTCGGCGCGCATGGCGGCGCGGACATCGGCAAGAATGGCGGGGTCGATCATGTCGAAAAGCCCGGTGAGGATCAGCAGGCGCGGACATTTGAGCATCGCGCCGGCCAGCTTCAGGCGAAGCGCCTCAGCATAGGACAATGGCCAGCCGCTGGTCGACAGCTGCGTGTCCAGGCCGTCGGGCAAGCGCATCACGCGATCCTCGAGCCGCACGAGCGCGAGCGCCTTGAGCACATCGCCCGAGGTCGTTTCGGGGCCAGCGAGGCGCAGGTAATCGCGAATGCTGGCCTGGACGATCGTCGGACGGTCGAGCACGATGATCTCGCTGCGCAACCGGAACATGTCGACCATCGCAATGTCCTGCCCGCCCAGAGTGACCACGCCGGTTTCCGGGGTCAGATAGCGCTTCATCGCGTGCGTGAACAGCCGCTGGATGCCATGATTCTGCGCCTGCGCGATCAGCTGCGTGCCCGCAGGGATCGAGATGTCGAGCGTAATGCCGGGCGCGGTTGCGCTATGGGTCACCCGGCGCAGAACCAGATCGCTGCCGCTGATCGCATCCTGGCCTTCGCGAATCTCTTCCTCCTGCTCGATCTGATAGATCAGTCCGATTTCCTCGGCCGCAGCGATCAGATCGTAGGTGGTATCGAGATAGGCACCCATCTGGCCGAGACCGAAAAACGCGGCCGACAGGATGAGCTCGGCGGCCACAAGCTGGCCGATCGACAGTTCGCCCTGGATCACCAGCCAGCCACCCAGCGCGAGCAGGCCAGAGCTTGCCAGCGCGTAAAGCAGCAGAAAGGCCACGGTCTGCGACATGGTGTAGCGGAAGTGCTTGGCCTTGGCCGCGACATAAGTGGCGGTGACGGCTTCGGAACCATCGAGCGCGTAATCGACGTGACGGCCCGACTTGTAGAAGCCGTTCGATGCACCGACATTCTCGAGCCAGCGCGCAGCATCATATTTGGCATGGCTGAGCGCGATGCCCGATCGGATCGCGCCGCGCGTCCAGACCAGCAGAATCAGCACGGCGAGCCCGATGACGATCAGGTTAAAGGCGAGAAAGAACGGGTGATAGAAAGCAGTCACGGCAAAGCCGACCACCGATTGCAGGATGATCGTGAAGCCGCCGATCAGCAGGCTGGGAACCGCCTTCTGCACGGTGTTGACGTCGAAATAGCGGTTGAACAGGTCCTGTCGCTTGCTGTCTTCGAAAAACGGGTTGCGGGCATGGATCGAACGGATGGTGATCTCCGCAACCTGGCGCGAATAGAAACGCCGGGCAAAGAGCTCCATCGTGTAGATGCGCAGCGCAGACAGCAGCACCGCGATCAGCAACAGTCCGAGCAGCGTGCCTGCCAGGGTCACCAGCGGAGTCACCAGCGCGGTATTCGCGACCGAATTGATCAGCATCTGCACCGAAATCGGTGTTGCCAGCGACAGCACGGAGATCGCGACACCATAGACCAGCGCCAGCGCAAGGAAGCTGCGCTCGCCCTTCAAGAGGCTGAACATCCAGCGAATAGCCTCGCGCGCGCCCATGATATGGTGTTCGGAAGATGATGCCATTTTTGCCTGCCCGTTATTCCAAGGTCGCCAGCGCACGAAATAGGCGACCTCGCCGATAAGCCCATTCGAAAGCGGTTTATCGGAGCAATTGGTTTTTTCTATCGGGAAGCTTCCCCCCGAACGCAGTTTTCCATGATATAGACTAACCTGCCGCTGGTCGAACGGTTATCGGGGCCGATTGATCCATGTTATGGCCGATATTGTCATGGCGGAAGGCCGGGCCATGCACAAGCGTGACCCACCATCGCCTAGCGATCGTTTGCAACGTGCCAAGAGCCGACCGATTGCGTCCGAACCCGCGCCGCGGGCTCGGCGCGCGAACGCCTTATCGCTTGAGCAGCGGAGCCAGATACTGACCGGTATAGCTGCCTGCGACCTTGGCGACCTGTTCGGGAGTGCCTTCGGCAACAATCTGACCGCCCTTGACCCCGCCTTCGGGGCCCATGTCGATGATCCAGTCCGCGGTCTTGATGACGTCGAGATTGTGCTCGATCACCACCACGCTGTTGCCCTGTTCGACCAGGCGATGCAGCACCTCGAGCAGCTTGCGCACATCCTCGAAATGCAGCCCGGTGGTGGGCTCGTCGAGGATGTACAGCGTCTGCCCGGTCGAGCGCCGCGACAGTTCCTTGGCGAGCTTGACGCGCTGCGCCTCGCCGCCGGAAAGCGTGGTCGCCTGCTGGCCGACCTTGACATAGCCAAGGCCCACTTCCCAGAGCATCGCCATCTTGTCGCGGATCGGCGGGACAGCCTTGAAGAACTCGACCGCATCCTCGACGGTCATGTCGAGCACATCGGCAATCGAGTGTCCCTTGAACTTCACCTCGAGTGTCTCGCGATTATAGCGCTTTCCGCCGCATTCCTCGCAGGTCACATAGACATCGGGCAGGAAGTGCATCTCGATCTTGATGACGCCATCGCCCTGACATTTCTCGCAACGCCCACCCTTGACGTTGAAGCTGAACCGCCCGGGCTTGTATCCCCGCGCAAGGCTTTCGGGCAGTCCGGCAAACCAGTCGCGGATGTTGGTGAACGCCCCGGTATAGGTCGCCGGGTTCGATCGCGGGGTGCGACCAATCGGTGACTGATCGATGTCGATCACCTTGTCGCAATGTTCGAGGCCCGTGATCTTGTCATGCGGCCCGGCAATGATCCGCGCACCGTTAAGCGCGCGCGCGGCGCCGGCAAACAGCGTATCGATGGTGAAGCTGGACTTGCCCGATCCCGACACGCCGGTGATGCAGGTGAAGGTTCCGAGCGGGATAGAGGCGGTCACCCCAGTGAGGTTGTTGGCGCGCGCATTGTGCACGGTCAGCTTCTTGCCATTGCCCTTGCGCCGCTTCTTGGGCACCTCGATCCTGCGTTCGCCGGTAAGGTACTGCGCGGTCAGCGAGTCCTTCGCCTTGAGCAGTTCGGGCAGCGTACCCTTGGCGACGACCTCGCCGCCATGCACGCCGGCGCCGGGACCCAGATCGACGATATAGTCGGCAGTGCGGATCGCATCCTCGTCATGCTCGACGACGATCACGGTGTTGCCCAGATCGCGCAGGCGCTTCAATGTCACCAGCAGCCGGTCATTGTCCTTCTGGTGCAGCCCGATGCTGGGTTCGTCGAGAACATAGAGCACGCCCGAAAGACCGCTGCCGATCTGGCTGGCGAGCCGAATGCGCTGCGATTCGCCGCCCGAGAGCGTGCCCGAGGTCCGGTCGAGGTTAAGGTAATCCAGCCCGACATTGTTGAGGAAGCCGAGGCGCTCGATAATTTCCTTGAGGATTGCCTTGGCGATCTGCTGCTGCTGCGGCCCGAGCTTGTCGCTCAGCGTCTCGAAGAAATGCAGCGCATCTGCGACCGAGCGGCGGGTCGAGATCGAGATGTCTTCGCCCGCCACCTTGACCGAAAGCGCTTCGGGCTTGAGGCGCGCGCCATCGCAGACTTCGCAAGGCTGCGCGGTCTGATACTTGCTGAGTTCCTCGCGCATCCAGGCGCTGTCGGTCTGCAGCATGCGGCGGTTCAGATTGCCGATAACGCCTTCGAACGGCTTCTTGACCTCATAGCTCTTGCGCCCGTCCTGAAAGCGCAGCGTCACCGGCTTGCCCGCCGTGCCGTGCAGGATGATCAGCCGCGCCTCGCCGGGCAGGTCCTGCCATGGCGTATCGAGCGAGAAACCGAATTCGCGCGCCAGGCTGGCGAGCACCTGCATGTAATAGGGCGAGGGCGGGTTTGATTTCGCCCAGGGCACGATCGCGCCCTTCTTGAGGCTCAGTTCCTCGTTGGGCACGACCAGCTGCGGGTCGAAATACATCTTCTCGCCCAGGCCATCGCAAGCGGGGCAGGCGCCCTGCGGCGCATTGAACGAGAACAGCCGCGGTTCGATCGCCTCGATGGTAAAGCCCGATACAGGACAGGCGAAGCGTTCGGAAAAGATGATGCGGTTGTCGGGGATACCCGCGTTCTTCATGCCCTTTTTGGGCTTCTCGTCCGTTGCTGCCGGAGCATCGGCTGCGGCGACCGTCGACGCCTCGCCCAGCGCTGCAACCGTTCCGTCCGCGAGATCGACATAGGCCAGCCCATCGGCGAGCTTGAGCGCTGTCTCGAAACTGTCGGCCAGCCGCGTCTCGATGCCCTCGCGCACCGCCATGCGGTCGACGACAACCTCGATGTCATGCTTGTATTTCTTGTCGAGCGAGGGCGCGGCGTCGATCTCGTACATCTCGCCGTCGATGCGCACGCGGGTGAACCCCGCCTTCTGCCACTCGGCCAGCTCCTTGCGATATTCGCCCTTGCGACCACGCACGACGGGCGCGAGCAGATAGAAGCGCGTGCCTTCGGGCAGTGCCATTACGCGGTCGACCATCATGCTGACGGTTTGCGCGGTGATCGGCAGGCCGGTGGCGGGCGAATAGGGCACGCCGACGCGTGCCCAGAGCAAACGCATGTAATCGTAGATCTCGGTGACGGTCGCGACCGTCGAGCGCGGATTGCGGCTGGTGGTCTTCTGCTCGATACTGATCGCGGGGCTCAACCCGTCGATATGTTCGACATCGGGCTTCTGCATCATCTCGAGGAACTGGCGCGCATAGGCCGAGAGCGACTCGACATAGCGCCGCTGACCCTCGGCATAGATGGTGTCGAACGCCAGGCTCGACTTGCCGCTGCCCGAAAGCCCGGTGATGACGATCAGCTGATCGCGCGGCAGATCTATGTCCACGCCCTTGAGATTATGTTCGCGCGCGCCGCGCACAGAGATGTGAGTGAGCATGAACGGCCTTATGTTCTATTGATGTTCCGCTGGCAAGCGGCAGAAAGCACGGTGCGGCGCTGGAGCCGGGTCGCGGGCGGAACATGGTGCTGCGGTGCGCTGGCTGCAAGGGCGCGGCGTGCGACGAATGGAACCGCTTTGAGCGATGATCGTAGCCGTGTTAATCGAGATCAACTTTGTCTTGAGGGAATATGATGATGACTTTTCGCCCGTTCAGCCGCGCCTCGCTGGCCATCGCTTTGACTGCTTCGGCGCTCGCCATGCCCGCTTTCGCACAGCAGGCCAGTGCCCCCGCCGCCGCGGAGCCCGATAGCGGATCCATGGAGCCGTCGTCCGTTACCCGCAATCCCAGCACGCCCGAGGAACAGGCGGAGCGCGAAGCGGCCAATGCTGCGCAGGTGCAAGCGTCGAACGCACAGCTCGCGCAGAATGCCGCCAATCTCGCAAATTACGAGGCGCGCCGTTCCAGCTACGAAAACCAGATGAAGCTGTACGAGAATACGGTCGATTCGCGCGCGCGGGCCGAGTCCGAATATGCCGAGGTGAAGAAGCTCTACGACGCAATCTACACGCAGTGGGAAGCCGATGTTGCCGCCTGCAACGCTGGCGACCGCAAGCGTTGTGCACAGGCGCCCGTCATGCCCAAATGAACTGGGGCGCGCCTCGTGTCGCGCGCCCTAGATTTTCGGTAAAACCAGGGTAAAGCGCGCCCCCTGTCCGGGCGCGCTTTCCACTGTCAGATCGCCCTGCATCGCGAGCGCCAGCCGCCGCGATATGTACAGGCCGAGGCCACTGCCGCCGTCGCCGCTGCGGCCCAGCCGCTCCCATTTATTGAACAGCCGCTGCTGATCTTCTTGCGAAAGCCCCGGCCCCTGATCGGCGACGGTGACGCTGGCCCAATCCGGACCCTCGTCGAGCCGCAGCCAGATCATCGATCCATCGGGCGCGTAGTTGATGGCATTGCCCAGCAGATTGAGCAGGACCTGAAGCACGCGCCGGAACTCGCCGGTCGCAGCCAGGCTCTCGTCCTCGGCAGGCTTGTCGATCCGGATCGAGCGGTCGGCGGCCTTGAGCGCGAGCAGGCCGGCTGCGCGCCGGGCGAGATCGGCAAGATCGACCGGTTCGCTCGCAGCGCTGAAGCCGCTGGCTTCGATCGCTTCCAGATCAGCCAGATCGTCGATCAGCGCCAGCAGGTGTCGTCCGGCTGACGCGATATCTCCAGCATAGCCGGCATAATCCGAACGCAGCGGTCCCTCGAGCCGACCACCGATGGTCTCGGCATTGGCGATGATCCGTCCGATCGGTTGGCGCAGCGCCGGGCCGATCTGGCTGCCGAACATATGCGCGAGGCGTTCGCCATCGAACAGCGGCGGGGGGGAAGGGGCGGCTTCCGGCTCTGGTGCGGCGGGCGCTTCGGTCAGTTGCAGGTTCCATCCGGCGCCAGCATCGCTGCGAGTGCGATAGAGGGTCCAGCACCGGGGGTCGCCGATCAGGCGGACGCGCACGCCGTTGTGGCAGTCCGCCAGCACCAGCGGCGCGCCATCCTCGGTCGCGATCAGCGCGCCCACGGGCTTCAACGTGACGCGTTCGGCATCCCAGTCAGCCGGCAGCGTCACCATATCCTGCACATGCAGGATGCGGCCAAGCGGATCGACGCGGATATCCACGCTCGTCTCGGAAGAAGGCACGAAGATGGGCAGCGGGGCGGGAGGCTCAGCTTCGGGCAGCGGTCTTTCACGCCACTGGCTGATCCGGAGATCGATCCCTTGCGTACCCGGTTCGCAGTCGCACCACAGATCGACCGATTCCTTCGGGCCGATAATCGTCAGCGGTCGCGACAGGCGCATGCCCAGTCGCATCGCGTGGCGGGCCAGATCGAGCAGCGCGGGAATGGCCAGTACCTCGCCCTCTACACCACCGAGTGCCTTGTGCAGCTCAGCCACCCGGGCGTCGGCATGCAGCAGCCGCCCGTCGCGATCGATCCGCACGACGTGCGGAGGATCGGCCATGGCGCTTGCCGGGCCTGCCTCAGAAGGATTGGCGCGAGCGATCACCACAGGGCTCCCGGATGCGCCAGCGGATCGAGATTGCGCCAGCCTGCCACGAGCCGGGCCGCATCCTCCGGCACGAGCGCGCGCAGGTCTGCGGCCGGCGGCAAGGCGTCAGGTCGCAATGAGGCAAGGGCAGCCAGCCCTTGCAGTAGCGCGGCGGCCAAATCGGTCTCCAGGCCACAGGAGCGCAAGACCACGGCCAGCCGCACCAGATCGGCATCGCGCAGCATGTCGAACAGAAGATCGGCAGGCAGCCCACTCGCCCGCTCGAGCATCGCGACGGTCAGGCTCGCGCCATTTTCGGCGAGCGACCAAGCTTCCGCGCTGCGGGGCAGTTCGAACAGATGGCAAAACCGCATCAGCCGGTGCGGGCGTCCGCGACGCTCGTCAAAGCCTTGCAGAAATGCCGAAGCCGCCCGGTGCAGTTCCAGCGGGTCGCTGTCCGGGCGTTCCTGCAGAAAGGCGAGGCAGCTTCGCACCAGGCCGTGCAGCGTCTCGGGGGGCAGTTCGTCGGTGTCGATCGCGAACGCCTGCGCGCGGCTGAGAAACCGGCTCTGCGCGATGATCAGCGCCATCCCGGCTTCGGCAAGCTCGTCCTGTGCATCGCCCACTTGGGCTTCGACACGTGGAGGCAATTCGGGTGTTCCGTGGCCGACCAGCGAGGACTGGCGGCAAAGCCGCGCTTCGATGGCGCGGGCAAACAGCAGCCGCGTGGTCGGGGCATGCGCCAGCACCGCATGGCGCGCGATGTCCGGACCCAGATCGGCCGAGCCGGTGAGCGCCTCGGCAAGCTGCACGGCCAGCGATTCGACAAAACCGCCGGTAAGGCTGAGGTCGTCCTCGCGCAGCGCCTGGGCCTGTTCGGGGAGCAATTGCTGGCGCACCAGCGCAGGGACCGCCATGGCCTGCCGGGCCTGAACGTCGGCCTGGCGCAGCAGCGCGCCTACGTCCCGTAAGGTCGGGCGTGCGGGGGCCATGTCGGTACTCATCGCCTTGCCCTACCAATGGCTGGTTAAAATGCTGTTAGTTGAAAGGATCAGCGCCCTGCCATCGATATGGGTTCAGGCCTTGTCCGCTGCAAGCGGCGCGCGGTGCGTCTGCCACAGCAAAAGCCCCGTCAGCGCGAGATTCCACAGCATCAGCATCGGCATCAGCAGGCCGAGCGGCAACGCAACCATCGCCGCGAGGGCGACGAGGCTGGGCGACCCCGCAAGCCTGCGCCACAGCTGCGGCAGTGGTCCCGGCACCCGGCTCAGTACGGTGGCAAGGCCCGGCAGCAGCAACGCCGCAAACAGCCCGGACAGCCGGTCCGACGCAGCCACGCTGAGCACCGTGACGATGATGAAGGCGATCGCGAAGGCAACGTCGCGCGCGATCTGTTCGGCAGGGCTTGTCAGACTGCCCACAAAGCGCCCGAACAGCCGGTTGGCGGCATGGCCTGCCGCGCGCCCCATCACGAGCATGGCGAGCGCCGCCATGCCCCATCCCGCGCCTGCCATACCGATGCCGATCATGGGCAGGCCGATGCCTGCGAGCCTGAGCGCCGGGCGGCTCCATCCGGTCGACCAGACGCGCCTTGCCAGCGAGGCCATCGGGCCGGTCTGGACGACCTTGCCGCCCAGCCCTCCCGATGCTCCGGCCAACTCCTGCAGGGCGAGTATCTCGGCTTCTCCCGCTTCGCGCACGATCGCAATCCGCCCGGCTTCGGCCAGCGAGAACGGCAGCACCTCACGCCGATAGCCGCGCTGCACCGCCAGGCGCAGCAACGCAGACTGGATGCTCCAGTCTTCGGGAAGGTCGCGCGCCTCGACCAGATCACGCGCGCGGACGCAGGCAAGCCCTGCCCAGACATGGTTGATATCGATCCGCTCGAACCGCTCGATCAGCACACGCGCGCCGTCACCGGGGGCGAAGCTGGCGACGAAGGGCCCGGTCTCGCGGGCGAGCCTGTCCATGTCGGCAGGGGCGACATACAGACCATCCGCGATCACCAGCAGTTCGTCCTCGCTGGCAAGCCGCACGCTGATATCGGCAACCGATCGTACCAGGTGAAACGCCAGTCCTCGCTGAGCGGCATAACCCTCGATCTCGCGGATGCGATCGTCGACCGTGCTGACGAGGCACAGGATTTCGCCAGCGCCCGCCTGGACCGCCAGATCGATATGCAGCATCGCCAGCCGACCGTGCGCCAGCGGCAGTGCACCGCGCAGCGCGGTGCTGCCGGGCACGGTTTCGATCAGCGATATCAGTGCGGTACGCACGTCATGGAGCTCCAGATGAACGGGAGCGGCCCTCTTATCGGTTGGGCACGGGGATGCCAACCAGCTGCGGCGCAGCCGAAGGTGCAATGCGCAAGTTTACAGGTCGGAGGCCGGGATCTCGCCGAAGTCGCGCATCGCGGCGGCCAGTTCGCGCAGGACCACGGGATCGCCCGGCGCACCCTCGAGCGCCTGGTCGGCCAGATCGACAATGCCCTGTACACCGAAACTGGCGGCCAGGCTCTTGAGCCGCAGCGCCGCGAAATGCCAGTTGGCATCGCACCGCGCCCGGCCCAGAAGGTCGATCTGCCGTGCGGCGCTCTCGAGAAAGGCACCGCGCAGCTCAGCGACCAGATCGGGATCGCTGCCGACAGCGGCGGCCAGCGCGGCGTTCAAAGCTCCGGATTCATATGCCATGGGGCATCGGAATAGACCAACCGCCTTAACTTTCAGTTTCTGGCCGGGCAAAATCTGTTAAGCATGTCGGCATGGGTGAGGGGAAGAAGATCATCGACCTGCGGCATGGCCGCAGCGAAGAAAATCCTGCGGCGCAGGAACCGGTTCCGGACATGGCGGCACCGGCCAATATGGCGCGTGCGGGAGCCGAAGAGCCGCGCGATTCGCACGCGCCCTGGGCGAGCGACGAGGAAGTGCCTGTGGCCGCGCCGGTAATCTGCCGGTGGGGCTGGGCCGCGCTGGCGCTGGGCGTTGCCTGGACGGCGGCATTCGTCTGGGCGTCGTTGCCGATGTGGCTGGCGATGATGACCCCCGAACTGGCGATGCAGGCGATCGCACAATGGGCAATGCCGGTAGCACTGATCGCCGCGCTCTATCTGGTCATGCAGCGCAACAGCCATAGCGAAGCGCGCCGTTTCGCGCAGCTTGCCGGGTCGTTGCGGGCGGAGAGCAGCTTGCTCGAAACCCGACTGGCGCACGTCAATG
>Ga0209278_1002284_pt1 | contig 10798 bp, 9 predicted proteins | sample JI81BgreenDNA_FD_187504 | JGI IMG/M metagenome (GOLD analysis project Ga0209278, IMG submission 187504) | Wastewater effluent complex algal communities from Wisconsin, to seasonally profile nutrient transformation and Carbon sequestration -... | ecosystem: Engineered > WWTP > Effluent > Algae... | reverse complement strand
CAGGCCGTGGCCAGCGCGACGGCGGCGATCGCGGCCGACAGCGGATCGCCCGCGTGCGGCGCCAGCGCGCCCCACACCGCGCCCATCACGATCGCGTGGCTGCTGGGAAAACCGGCCCGGCCCGCGTGACCCAGATGGTTTGGGCACAGACCCAGGGCGAAGGGGCGCTGGGCCGTCCAGCGCCGCGCCAAGCGCTTGGCCACCCACTGGGCCAGGCCGGCGTGCAGCAGGGCGGCCAGGGCCAGCGCCCAACCACCGGGCCGCGTCGCCGCCACCAGCAGCACCAGCGCCAGCAACGCCCAGAGGCTGTGCCGCGCGACCGCGCGGGCCACGGCCATCAACGCGGCCGGACCCGTCCCCGCGCCCAGGCGCCGGAACAGCCACACGTCCAGCCGCAGCCAGACGCCCGCCGGCGCGGGCCGCGACAGAGACAGGGGCAGAGGGTGGTCCATGCGCGGGACGATGCGGCCCGCGCGTGACGGGGCTGTGACACCCCGGCGGTGGCCGGGGTCGGGCCGGGCTCAGGCGGCCGCCACGAGCGACCGCGCCAGGTGCGCCGCCACCGCCTCGGCCTGCTGGCCGATGGTGCGCAGCAAGCCACCGGGCTGGCGCACGTCGAAGCCCACGAAACACAGGCCGGCCAGCGGGCCGCTGCCGACGGGCGCGCGCGGCATGCCGCGTGCGTCCAGATCCAGCGGCAGGTCGGGCAAGAGCTCGGTCAGGGCCGCGTCGTAGCCGGTGGCCAGAATCACCGCGTCGAACGGGTCCTCGCGGCCGTCGGTGAAGCGCACGCCGGTGGCGGTGAGCGTGGCGATGCCCGGACGCACGGCAATCGCGCCGCGGCGGATGGCGGCCACCGTGCCAAGGTCGATCACCGGCGTCTTGCCGTCCTCGCGCAGCTGCTGCAACGGCGACATGGCCGGCTGGCGCAGGCCCCAGCGGCTCAGGTCGCCCACCGTCCAGTCGCGCAGCCAGCGCGCCAGCCGGTGGCCGAGCGCGGGCGGCAGGCGCGCCAGCGCGATGGAGCTCAGCTGCGTGGGCCGGCCAAGCACGTCGCGGCGCACGATGTTGACCGGCGAGCGGACCGACAGCGTCACCGCGGCGCCGCCCTCGGCGAGGTCGAGCGCGATCTCCGCGCCGGTGTTGCCCATGCCCACGACCAGCACGCGCCGACCGGCCCAGGGCGCGGCGTCGCGGTAGGCGCGGCTGTGCAGCAACGCGCCGCCGAACACCGCCGCGCCCGGCAGCGACGGCTCGCGCGGCACGCGGTTGGCCCCGGTGGCGATCACCACGGCGGGCCCGCGCCACACCGGCCCCGCGGCGGTGTGCACCGCCCACGCCGCGCCCTCGCGCCCCACGCGCGTGACGCGCTGGCCGGTGAAGGGCTGCAGGCCGTGGTGCGCGGCGTAGCGCTCCAGATAGTCCACCACGCCCTGGCGCGACACATAGCGCGGCGCGTCGTCCGGAAACGGCAGGCCCGGCAAGGCCGAATGGGTCTTCACGGTGTGCAGGTGCAGCCGCGCGTAGTGGCCGCGCCACGACGCGCCCACGGCACCGGCCTGCTCCAGCACCCGGCTGGCCACGCCACGCTGGCGCAGCGCCGCGGCCACTGCCAGCCCGGCCGGTCCGGCGCCCAGGATCAGCGGGGATGCGTCGTCGAGGGGCAGGGCGGTGCTCATGCGCGGCATTGTGGCGCGCGGCCGCCGCCCGGCCGTGTCGCGCGCGCGGCGGGCTGCCCCCACACCGCAGTCGGGTGTGCGGGCATCGGTCCCGGCCTAGCATCACGCCCCATGCCGCCCGCCACCTGCCCGCCCGCTGATGACACGCTCACCGTCCTGTACGACGGCAGCTGCCCGCTCTGCCGCCGCGAGATCGCCCTGTACCGCGACCTGCCGGCCGACGCGCCGCTGGCGTGGTGCGATGTGAGCGCGCCGACGCAGCCCCTGCCGGACGGCGCGGCGCGCGAGACGCTGATGGCGCGGTTCCATGTGCGGCGAGCCGACGGCGAACTGCTCAGTGGCGCCGCGGCCTTCGTGGCGCTCTGGGCGCGACTGCCCGGCTGGCGCTGGCTGGCCACGCTGGCGCGCGCGCCAGGCGCCACCGCAATGATGGAAGTCGCCTACCGCGGCTTCCTGCGCGTGCGGCCGATGGTGCAACGCGTGGCCCGCGCCTGGGACACGCCGGGCGTGCCGGCCGATCTGGTGGCGGACCTGCGCAGCGACCACGCGGGCGAGACCGGCGCGGTGTGGATCTACCGCGGCATCCGCGCGGTCACGCGCGACCCCGCGCTGCGCGCCTTCGCGCAGCGCCACGGCGCCACCGAGTCCGAGCACCTCGCGCTGGTGGAAGACTGGCTGCCGCCGGCGCGGCGCAGCTGGCTGCTGCCGGGCTGGCGCGTCGCGGGCTTTCTCACGGGCGCGCTGCCGGCGCTGGCCGGCCCGCGGGCCGTGCACGCGACCATCGCCGCGGTGGAAACCTTCGTCGACCACCACTACCAGGACCAGCTGGACCAGCTGGCCGGCCGGGCCGACGGCGAGGCGCTGGCGAGCGTGTTGCGGCGCTGTCAGGCCGACGAGGTGGCCCACCGCGACGAGGCGCGCGCGCTGCTCACGGCGCCGCCGGGCGCGCTGCTGCGGGCCTGGTGCGCGCTGGTGGGCCGCGGGTCGGCGCTGGCGGTGCGGCTGGCGCGCCGGGTCTGAGAAGCACCCGCGCGGGATGTCGCGCCGGCGGTGGCGCACCGCGCGCGTCCGGCCGACAATCGCCGCATGAACGCTGCCTTCGACACCTTCCGCACCCAGGCCCTCGCCGAGGGCTTTGACGAGGTCCTGGAGCGGCGCTGGGAACCCGACACCGTGCTCGACACACACACCCACCCGTTCGCGGTGAAGGCGGTGGTCACGGCGGGCGAACTGTGGCTCACGGTGGACGGGCAGACGCGCCACCTCCAGCCCGGCGACACCTTCATGCTCGACCGCGACGTGCCCCACGCCGAGCGCTACGGCCCCAGCGGCGCTGCCTACTGGGTGGCACGGCGCAACGGCTGAACCGCCAGGTCAGGCCGGGCGCTGCAGCAGCGCGTACCAGCCCATCACCGGCCGGCCCTGGTCGTGGCGGATCGGCGCGTCCCACAGGGACCGCACCGACAGCCCGTGGGCCGCGGCGAGCGCCACGATGCTGTCGCGGCCATGCGCGTAGCGCAGGCTGGGCCGCAGCTGCAAGTCGCGGCCGGCGTCGGCCTGCTCGACCGAAAACGCCCACACGCCGCCCGGCGCCAGGCGCGGCATCACCGCGTCAAACACCGGCGCGAGCGGGCCGGTGTAGATGAACACGTCGGCCGCCACCACCAGATCGGCCCGCCCGGGGTCGGCGCGCAGCCAGGGCACCAGGCTGCCTTCGTCCACGCGCCGGTAGGCACCGCTGGCCCGGGCCCGGGTGACCATGGCGGGCGCGATGTCCACGCCGTCCACCGCGTCAGCCACCGGGGCCAGGAGGCGGCCGCACAGGCCGGTGCCGCAGCCCAGGTCGAGCACACGCGAGAACCGGGCCCCGCTGTCCAGCAGCGGGCGCAGCAGGGTTTCGTGCGCGGTGTAGCGCAGGGTGTGCAGCAGGTGGTCCTGGAAGTCGTCGGCGTAATCGTCGAACAGGGCCTGGGCGTACACCTCGGGTGGCGCGGGCGGCTCGTCGGCGTCGGTGACCGCGGCGAGGTAGTAGCGGTGCAGGGCTTCGTGGGCGCCGCGGGCCAGCGCCTCGCGGTAGCAGCGCGCGGCCTCGTCGAGTCGGCCGGTCTCGCGGAAGAGGTGGCCGCGTTGCGACCAGGCCTCGGCCAGCGTGGGGTCGAGGTGCAGGGCCTCGTCGAGCGCGGCAAGCGCCTCGTCCAGCCGGTTCAGGCGCAGCAGGCACATCGCGCGGGTCAGCGAGAGCGTGCCGGCGCGCGCGCCGAGCGCGGCCGCGCGGGCCAGGGCGCGTTCCGCCTGTTCCCAGCGGCCCAGTGCCTCGCCCGCCAGACCGAGCGCGGCCCAGGCATCGGTGTGGGCGGGGTCGGCCGCCGTGGCCTGGGTCAGCAGATCCACCGCCGCCTCCCAGCGCGCCTGGCGGCACCGCATCAGGCCCAGGTTGGCCAGGACCGAGGCGCGGCCCGGCGCGAGCGCCAGCGCGGCCTCGTAGGCCGCGGCGGCCTGGTCCACGCGGCCCGCTTCGGCGTGGGCGTTGCCCGCGAGAAAGTGGGCCCGGGCCTGCTCGAGCGCGTCGCTCATGGGTGGCGGGCGCTCACACGCGCGAGAAGTCGGGCTTGCGGCGCTCCATGAAGGCCGCAAAGGCCTCGCGGGCCGCGGGTTCGCGCAGCATGCGGCCGAAGCTGGCGCCCTCTTCCGCCATCACCGCCTGCACCTGCGCGGCCTGGCCCTTTTTCATGAGCCGCTTGGTTTCCAGCAGGGAACTCAGTGGCTTGGCGGCGAGCTTGGCGGCCCAGGTCTGGGCGTAGGCGTTGGCCTCGGTGGGCGGCACCACGCGGTTGACCAGCCCGACCTCCAGCGCGGCCTCGGCCATGAAGGGCTCGCCCAGCAACAGCGCCTCGGCGGCCCGGTGGTAACCCATCATCTGCGGCACGAGCAGGCTGCTGGCGGCTTCGGGGCACAGGCCCAGGTTGACGAAAGGCATGGAGAAGGCCGCGTTGTCGCCGGCCACCACCAGGTCGCAGTGGAACAGGAGGGTCGTGCCCACGCCCACGGCCGGGCCGCACACCGCGGCCACCACCGGCTTGGGGAAGGCCGCGATGCCGCGCAGGAAGCGGAACACCGGCGCGCCCTCGCCGGCGGGCGGCTGGTTGAGGAAGTCGCCGATGTCGTTGCCGGCGGAGAACACGGTGGCGTCGCCCTGGAAGACGACCACGCGCACCGCCGGATCGGACTCGGCAGCGGCCAGCGCGTCGGCCATGGCGCCGTACATGGCGGCGGTGATGGAGTTCTTCTTGTCGACGCGGTTGAGGGTGATGGTGCAGACGCCGGCTTCGGTGTGGACGAGGATGTCGGTCATGGCGGGGCTCGGGGCGAGGGGTTGGGCGCGGGGCGCCGGGGGTTCGGTGAGGGGCGGCTGAGCGCGGGCGCCAAGTTACCACGAACGACCGTGCTTTTTGTGTCGCCCGCGCGGGCGTGCGGGTGCATCGGTCGGTCGGCACCAGCCACCTACACTCCCGCCACCATGAAGATCCGAGATTTGCTGAGCCCGCTGCGGCGGGCACTGGGCGCGCTGGTCGCGCTGGTCGCGCTGGTGCCGCCGGCGTGGTCGCAACCCGCCGCCCCGACGTCACCCCCCACGGCCGCGCCGGCGTTGGCCGCCGACCGGCCGAAGGTCGGTCTGGTGCTGTCCGGCGGCGGCGCGCGCGGCTTTGCGCACGTGGGTGTGCTCAAGGCGCTGGAGGCGGCGCAGGTGCCGGTGGACGTGATCGTCGGCACGTCCATGGGCGCGATCGTGGGCGGGCTGTACGCCAGCGGCCTGAGCGCGGCCGACCTGGAGCGCGAAATCCTCGCGGTGGATTGGGATGGCCTGTTCAGCACGCGCGAGCCGCGCCAGCTCCTGTCGCAGCGGCGCAAGGAGGAAGACTTCGAGCTGTCGCCGGTGCTGGCGCTGGGCATCCGCGACGGCGAGTTCCGGCTGCCCACGGGCGCGGTGTCCAGCCGCTCGCTGGAGGTCCTGCTGCGCCGCTACACGCTGTCCACGCGCCACCTGGCGGACTTCGACCAGCTGCCCACGCCGTTCCGCGCCGTGGCCACCGACATGGAGACCGGCCAGCCGGTGGTGATGGACCGTGGCGACCTGTCGGTGGCGCTGCGGGCCAGCATGTCGGTGCCGGGCGTGTTTTCGCCGGTGGCGGTGGGCGAGCGGATTCTGGGCGATGGCGGCCTCGTGAACAACCTGCCGGTGGACGTGGCGCGCGCGCTGGGTGCGGACGTGATCATCGCCGTCAACATCGGCACGCCGCTGGCCGGCCGCGAGACGCTGGGCACCGTGCTGGGCATCACCGCGCAGATGGTCAACATCCTGACCGAGCAGAACGTGCAGGCCAGCATCGCGCTGCTGGGCCGGCAAGACCTGCTGCTCACGCCGCCGCTGGGCAAGCTCACCTCGGCGGACTTCGGGCGCGCGGCGGAGCTGGTGAAGATCGGCAACGACTATGCGCGCACGATGACCGCGGCGCTGGAACGCTTCAGCGATCCGGCCCGGCACGGCGCCTGGGCCGCCGCCCGGCAGTCCGCCGTGGCCGCCAACACCGAGCGCGTCGGCCGCGTGGCCAGCATCCGCTTCGAAGGCGTCGACGAGACGCGTGCGCCGCGGCTGGCTACGGCGCTGGACACCGCGGTGGGCGAGCGGGTGGACGTGCCCACGCTGGAACAGGACCTGCGCAAGCTGGCCGCCACCGGCGACTACGAACGCATCGACTACAGCCTGGCCCGCCGTCCCGGCACCGACCAGGAGGACCTGAGCATCCTGCTGCGGGAGAACAACTGGGGACCGAATTACCTGCGCGTGGGCATCGACCTGCGCACCGACTTCCAGGGCGAAGGCGCGTTCAACCTGCGGGTCAGCCACAATCGGCACTGGCTCAACGACAGTGGCGCCGAATGGCGCAACCGCGTCCAGCTCGGCGAGACGCTCGGCCTGTTTTCCGAGCTGTACCAGCCGCTCGATCTGGGGGGCGAGCGCTTCGTGTCGGCCTACGTGGACGCCCGGCTGCGCAAGGTGGAGTTGTTCGCCCCGACCGGCGAGGCGGTGGCGCTGGTGCAGCGCCAGGGCATCCAGGTCGGCGCCGACGTGGGCTGGGCCATGGGCCAGCGCGGCACGGTGGGCGACATGCGCCTGGGGCTGGTGGCGGCGCAGCGCCGCGCCACGCCCGAGCTGATCTCCGCGGCCGTGCCGGTGGCCGGGGTGCGCACGCTGCAGTGGCGCGAGGCCGGCGTGCGCGCGGCGGTGATCGCCGACCAGCTGGACTACGCCAATTTCCCCTCGGCCGGCTACCGCGCGCTGGGCGAGCTGGTGATCGGGCGGCGCGCCTACAACGGGGGCAGCAGCAGCGGCTTCTCGCGCCTGGAAGGGTCGCTGACGACCGCCACGAGCTGGGGACCGCACACGCTCAACCTGGGCGCGCGCTTCGCCCGCGCCAGCGACATCCCGATCGGCGCGATCGACGAATACTCGCTGGGCGGCTTCCAGAACCTCTCGGGCTACCGCGTCGGTCAGGTGGCGGGCAACTACCTGCTGTTCGGCCGCGCCACCTACTACCGCCGCCTGCCGTTCAACGTCGGCGTGGCGCGCGCGCTGTTCGTGGGCGGCTCGCTGGAAGCCGGCAATGCATGGGCGCAGCGCAGCGACATCACGCTGCGCCAGCTGCGCGGCGCGGGCAGCCTGTTTGTGGGCGCGGACACCGGCATCGGGCCGCTGTACCTGAGCGTGGTGACCGCCCCGCGCGGCACGACGGGGCTGTACCTGTTCCTGGGCCGGCCCTGAGGCCGGTGGGCGTCGGGTCAGCCCTTGAGGATCAGCCCTTGAAGTAGACCACCTGGTGCGTGGTCGCCAGCAAGGTGCCGGCCTCGCTCCAGAGCTGGGCGGACTGGTCGAAAAAGCCGTGGGCAAACACCTGGCTGCGGGCTTGCCCGAGCAGCCAGGGCTGGCTGCCCAGGGCCGCGAGGGCGGCGGCGCCGGCGTGGAAATACACCGTCATCGACACGGTGCCCACCGGCACCCGCGTGGCGCGGCGGCGCCAGACGCGGGGGTAGAAGATGTCGGCCATGGCGGCCAGGCCGCAGGCCTCCAGCGGCCGCGGCGCGGCCTCGCGCATCCACAGGCGGGTCGTGCTGTCGTGCAGGCTGTCGTCCCAGGCGGTGGGGATCGGGCCTTCGATGAAGCGCATGTCGTAGCGACGCACCCACTCGACCCCGGGCGCCATCGTCGGCGGGGCCACGGCGTCGGGCCGGGGCACGGCGGGCGCCGGCGCGTCGAGCTGCGACCACGTGTCGCGCATCACCGCGGTCACTGCCGTGGCCGTGAGGGCGACCGCGCCGCCCTGGGACAGGCTGATCGTCCAGTGCTGCGTGGAGCGGTTGGTGCACACCGGCTCGGCCCGCACCTCGAAGGGCCCGTCGGCCAGCGCGGCGCAGAAATTCACCGTCAGCGACAGCGGCTCACCCAGCAGCGCCGGGTGGCGGCACACGGCGTTGAGCGCGGTCGCCGCGCTCACGCCGCCAAACGGGCCGACCATGTTCGCGTAGGCCGGCGAGGTGGCGCCGGTGAAGCGCCCGTCGCCGAGGGCGGTGAGGGCGATCGCCCGGTCGAAGGGATGGTCGGTCATGGCCGAGACGGGTGGCGCGGGCGCGGCGTCAGACGCGCTCGAAGATGCCGGCCGCGCCCTGTCCCATGCCCACGCACATGGTCACCATGCCGTAGCGCTTCTGGTGGCGGCGCAGCGCGTGCACCACGGTGGCCGAGCGGATCGCGCCGGTGGCGCCCAGCGGGTGGCCGAGTGCGATCGCGCCGCCCATGGGATTGACCTTGGCCGGGTCGAGGCCCAGGGTGTTCATCACCGCCAGCGACTGCGCGGCGAAGGCCTCGTTCAACTCGAACCAGTCGATGTCGTCCTGCTTCAGACCCGCGTACTTCAGCGCGGCCGGGATCGCTTCCACCGGGCCGATGCCCATGATGTGGGGCGGCACACCGCGGCTGGCGTAGCTCACGAAGCGCGCCAGCGGCTGCAGGCCGAAGCGCTTCACCGCGGCCTCGCTGGCGAGGATCAGCGCACCGGCGCCGTCGCTGGTCTGCGAGCTGTTGCCCGCGGTGACCGAGCCGCGCGCGGCAAACACGGCGCGCAGCTTGCCCAGGCCTTCCAGGCTGGTGTCCGGGCGGGCCCCTTCGTCCAGACTGACGGTGCGGCTGCGGGTGCTGACCTCGGCGCTCTCCAGGTTCACGCTGCGCTCGGTGACCTCCACCGGCGTGATCTCCTGGGCGAACTCGCCGTTCTTCATGGCGATCACCGCGCGCTGGTGGGACTGCAGGGCGAAGGCATCCTGCGCGTCGCGCGAGACCTTCCACTGCTGCGCCACTTTTTCGGCGGTGAGCCCCATGCCGTAGGCAATGCCGTACTGCTCCACGTCCTGCGTGTTGGCAAAGATGGTGGGCGACAGGCTCGGCCCGTTGCCCATCATCGGCACCATGCTCATGCTCTCCGTGCCGGCCGCGATCATCACGTCGGCCTCACCCACGCGGATGCGGTCGGCCGCCATCGCCACCGCCGACAGGCCGGAGGCGCAGAAGCGGTTGACCGTGATGCCGCCCACGCTGTTGGGCAGGCCGGCGAGGATGGCGCCGATGCGCGCCACGTTCAGGCCCTGCTGCGCCTCGGGGATGGCGCAGCCGCAGATGACGTCTTCGATCGACTTCGGATCGAGCGACGGCACCTGGGCGAGCGCCGCGCGCAGCGCGTGGGCCAGCAGGTCGTCGGGCCGCAGGTGGCGGAACGATCCCTTGTGCGACCGGCCGATGGGCGTGCGCGTGGCGGCCACGATGTAGGCATCCTGCACTTGTTTGCTCATGTCAGACTCCTTTGCGGGGCGCGGCGGGGATCCACGCCCAGATGAATTCACACTCGACCGGGTTGACGCCGGCCTCGTCGGTCACGGTGACCGCCACACTCACTTCGCCCTTGTCGCTGGCCTGCATGGCCGCGCGCTGGACATCGGTCAGCTGCGCCACCGCGCGCAGGCCGCCGGTGGCGCGCTTGCGAAACACCATGCGCAGCTCCTTGGCCAGGGGCAGGCAGTCGTCGCGCACGTTCATGCCCACGACCATGCCGGTGGCCGTCTCGGCCAGCAGGTTCATGGCCGAGGCATGAACACCGCCGATGTGGTTCTGCACCGGCCGGCGGTTGGCCAGCGCCACCGTCACCTGCCCGGGCGTCAGGGCCTCAAACCGGATGCCGGCGGTGCCGGTGAACGGCACCGCACGACCCAGCACGCGGTTGCGCAGCCACGGCCGCAGAGCGGCGGGCAAGCCATCGAGGCGTGCCAGCTGCCGCTGCAATCGATTGCGGGGCGTCAGCATCAGTTGCGCACCGGCTTGCCGGTGTTGAGCATGCCCAGGATGCGTTCCTGCGTCTTGGGGTTCGTGATCAGCGCGCAGAAGGCCTGGCGCTCCAGCGTCATCAGGTATTCCTCGCTGACCAGCGTGCCCGGGTCCACGTCGCCGCCGGTCACCACGTGGGCGATCAGGCTGGCGATGTGGAAGTCGTGCTGGCTGATGAAGCCGCCGTCGCGCATGTTGACCAGCTGCCCCAGGATCGTCGCCTTGCCGTCGCGGCCGGCCACCGGGAACAGGCGCTTGTGCGGCGCGCGGTAGCCGGCGCGGAACATGGCCTTGGCCTCGTGGATGGCCACGAACAGCAGCTCGTCCTTGTGGGGCACCACCAGATCGGACTCCAGGAGGTAGCCGAGTGCGCGCGACTCCAGCGCGCTGGTGCCGACCTTCGCCATGGCCGCCGCGGTGAAGCCTTCGGTGAGGAAGGGCAGCAGGTCCTTGCCGGTGGACGCGCGGGCGCTTTCGGCCGCGCGCCGGGCAATGTAGGTCAGGCCGCCGGCGCCCGGGATCAGACCCACGCCCACCTCAACCAGACCGATGTAGCTCTCCATGTGGGCCACGCGCTTGCCGCTGTAGACCGCCAGCTCGCAGCCGCCGCCCAAGGCCATGCCGCGGATCGCGGACACCACCGGCACACCGGCGTAACGCAGGCGCAGCATGGTCTGCTGCATGAAGCCCT
>Ga0209278_1002282_pt1 | contig 10806 bp, 8 predicted proteins | sample JI81BgreenDNA_FD_187504 | JGI IMG/M metagenome (GOLD analysis project Ga0209278, IMG submission 187504) | Wastewater effluent complex algal communities from Wisconsin, to seasonally profile nutrient transformation and Carbon sequestration -... | ecosystem: Engineered > WWTP > Effluent > Algae... | reverse complement strand
AATTTCATAAGCACGCCGCTCAGAGACAGAATCCATGGCGCCTGCCGGCGCGGGCAAAGCGTGATCTCGCCATCAAACCAGAGGTCGAGAGGATGTTTGCCGAGAACTTCGCGGTTTACTGCGTGGACAAATTCCGGTCAGCGCTACTGCGCTCAGTCAGGGTCATTACGCTTAGCCGCTTTGACTGCCCAGCGCACGAGAAGACCGACCCCGCTGATGGCGACAATCGCGGTGGTCAGTAGGACTTGGGTTATAAAGCCCTTTTTGCGCGCGGTCTCCGGTGCGCTTTCGCTCAATGCATCGGCGAGTAGAATTAACATGAAGACGGGCACGCCCAAGATGGCGGAGGCTATGCATACCCAACGGGCTTCGATCGTCGCCGCACCTTCATATCCGCCGTTGCTCATTGGCATTGGATAGTTCAATGCCCCGTCCACGCAAAGAAGCCCGTCCATTTGGGTGCTGATCTGAGCCCCGCATTTTCCTCCAGATTTGAGTAGAGTCCGGCCCTCTGGAAGGAGTTGGATAGGATGAAGCGGAGCAGGTTCAGCGAAGAGCAGATCATCGCGATATTGAAGGAGCAGGAGGCTGGTGTGCCGACAGCGGATGTCTGCCGGCGGCACGGAGTGAGCAGCGCGACCTTCTACAAGTGGAAGGCCAAGTTCGGTGGTTTGGACGTGTCTGAGGCCAAGCGTCTGCGGCAGCTTGAAGACGAGAACACGAAGCTGAAGAAGCTACTGGCGGAGGCGATACTGGACAACGCGATGCTGAAGGAGATCACCTCAAAAAAATGGTAGCGCCCGCTGCCAGGCGAGAAGCGGTGGCTCACCTTGAACCGGTATTCGAGGTGAGCCAGCGGCGGGCGTGCGATGTGCTAGGCGTGGACCGGACGATGGTGCGGTATCGCAGCCGGCGAGGCGATGATGGGGCGATCCGAGAACGGATGCGTTGCCTTGCGGCGGAGCGTCGCCGGTTTGGCTATCGCCGCCTGCATTGGCTGCTGGGACGCAAGGGCGTAGTGATCAACCACAAGAAGTTTCGCCGATTGTATCGGGAGGAACGGCTGCAGGTGCGTAGGCGTGGCGGTCGCAAACGGGCGCTTGGCACGCGGGCACCGATGACGATCCCACAAGGTGCCAACCAGCGCTGGTCGCTCGACTTCGTGTCGGATGCCTTCGCCTGTGGGCGCCGGTTCCGCATTTTTGCGGTGGTCGATGACTTCACCCGCGAGTGTGTCCGGCTTATCGCCGCCACCTCGATCTCGGGCCTGCGGGTTGCGCGGGAGTTGGACTGGGCGATTGACGAGCGCGCGCGTCCGGCGATGGTTGTCAGCGACAACGGCATCGAGCTGACCAGCAAGGCGATCCTGCGCTGGTCACAGGAAAGCAACGTCGAGTGGCACTATATCGCGCCGGGCAAGCCGCAACAGAACGGGTTCATCGAGAGCTTCAATGCCCGCCTGCGCGACGAATGTCTCAACGAGACCATTTTCACCAGCCTGCCACAAGCCAGGTCAGTGCTCGCGGCATGGAGGCAAGATTACAACTACCACTGGCCCCACTCTAGCCTGGGAAACATGGCCTCAGCCGAGATGGCAGCCAAATCAGTCGGCAACCGGTTTGGGGGTTAACCCCCAAACCGGTTGCCATAACGCCCACGGATGGGCATCAATCGGGCCACCGGCTCTACTTATAGGTGGAGGAAGGTCGGGGCTCAGACCACCGAAATATCTCACAGCCAAGTTCGCCAGCTTAACATCAGCAGGCCAATCCCGCCTGCGGCTCGCGCCGGTGAAAGCCTCGAAGCGCCGCACCCCGCTAGTGCTAGTATGATCACATGATATCGTCATGATAGCAGCGCCCGCCGCCAGGCAAAGGTGGGAACAACCGGTCTTGTCACTGATCCAGGCAAGGTGGAGTCAAGGCCTCGCTTTCCCCGCTAAGATCAGCTCGCCAACAGCTTCCTCGGTATAATCCATATCGCAACCGGCAGATACTGACACAAATTTGTCCACGCTGCCTAGGTTTTTTGCAAAAAACAAAGGATGTGGGACCTGGGCTGGCGTCGAGCTAACTCACCGACACCACTCAACTTAATTTCGGACCAGCCCACTAAGCCAATCGAGCTATGGCAATCCCGGGACGGTCAACTCCGCCAGACAGAAACCTTGAAATACGCTCAACATCGCTATCAAATTTAAGCATTGCAACGTATTTCAAATCCCATTGCCACCAAATTGTCAATAATCTTCTCAAGCGCTCGTTTTACTGTTTTAAAAGCCGAAGCCCTTTGACTGTAAGCGTTGCTCGACTGTCCACAGATTCGTTTAGACTTAAAAGTTCCCATCGCTGTACGGGACAGGTCGGTTGGACGCTGATATTGATATCATAAATCTGCTCGCGCGTCCCGGCTGGGATGATCTGCGACCAGATTTTCTTGAATTTTCCGCCTTCAAGACACTGCAGCTCCCATCGGATTGTAAGGTCAGAAGTCGATGCATCAATTGCCTGGCGAAGGGTGTAATTCCCCGCACGAAAACCGGTTATTCTCGTCATCAATGAACCGCCAAAGCCGCGCTCGAAATCAAAAAGAACACCATCGCCTATGGGCTGAGCCGCGAGATTTGTATCGGCAGAGAAAGTCCATGAAAGAGGGGCCGCTTCTGGAACCATGGTTTCAGCGGCAACTGCAAAATTCATAAAGGATGAATCTTGCAAGCCCACGAAGCGCCTAACGATAATTTTGGCAGCGTTGTAATTATTTCCCATAACCAACCGCGTAACCAAGCTAGTAATCAGCTGGGGAGACAGGTCTTGAGACGACAGCTTGGTTTGCAGCAGAAGATCCGAAGCATTTGCTGGATCAGGTGCGTGAAGGACCGCCTGCTCAACTAACATTTTATACCATGAACGACTACCATAAGGCTTTAACAACTTTACCAGGTTTGGTTGATCCAGCCCTTTGGCCAAGGCCTGCAATATTGTTGGGGCTGCAGCATCAGAAACTAATAGAGCATTGTCGAGATGTGTAAGACTGGCTGGCAGGTCTCCAGCCATAGCTTCGATTTTCATAAGCTGCAATTGCACAGCCGTTTCCCGAAGTGATAGTCTTTGTGCCAAATCCAGTGCTCGCTTGTGCATTCGCGGGTTCTGTGAGAACGACCAAAGCCATAAGGCTGTTGCGTCCAGAGGCTCATCTGCCAAACGCATAGCTGCTATTCGCGCTAATCGGCTGAGTTGTGCAGACTTGACATCGCCGCGAACTAACTCCTCTCGCATACCACGGGACAACTGCATCGTTGTCCGCGTCGTCAACAGAGGTAACTGCACAGGAGACGCCCTACCATTAGGCAACTGAGATATCGCCTCAAAAAAGGACACTATAACTAATAAACCGCCCACAACACCGAAAAGCATCGCCCTGACCACAGAAAAACGACCTGAAATTCCATGATGTACAGATGCTGCCGTAGCCAACATATTACTTCCCGACCACTTTAACTTCTGCATCGGACGAGCCATAGCCATAGCCATAGCCGTAGCCGTAGCCGTAGCCGTAGCCGTAGCCAAAACTATGCTTCCCGTAGTCAATCTGACTGACGATAAGGCCAAACACATGAACTCCGCCCGTTCGGAGTCGCTGGAGCGAAGCGCGGATTGCACGACGGGGAGTTCTTTCTGATTGGACTACATATATAACTCCTTCTACGCATCGACCCATTAACACTGCATCGGCCAAGCCAAGGACGGGCGGCAAATCGATAACAATGTGGTCAAATTTGGCACCGAGTTCAGAGAGTAATTCTGAGAAGCGATCGCTACTCAGCAATTCGGCGGGGCTGGGCGGAATTGGCCCACTGGTAAGCAAAGACAAGTTTGGTGACACTTCAGCGTGAATATGATCGCTCACGATTTCACCAGCCAATAGGTTGCTGAGCCCCTTAGCGTTGCTGATCGATGCCATCTGATGGATTGAAGGCGAGCGAAGATCCCCATCCACAAGCAGTACACTTTTTCCTGTCTTAGCGATCACCCAAGCCAACGAATACGACGACGTAGACTTGCCTTCGCCGGGCCTGGTACTAGTAACTGCAAGTGATTTAGGAAATCCATGATTGGTCGAAAAAGCTAAAGTCGATCTTGTGCTAAAGTAAGCCTCTGAAATATCGGATTTTGAGTCTTCCAAAAGTTTAAGGGGATCATCTTTAGTCAGCGGTATGTTACCAAGGAGCGTAGACTTGAGGAGCAACTTAACGTCGTCCGGACTACGTATACCTTCATCAATTTGCTCAAGCCCGAAGACCAACATCGCCGATAACGATATGCCTGCCAACAATCCGATAATGACGTTGAGAAGCATACTTGGCGAGGAAGGCACCTTGGGAACTTTAGCCGCGTCAACCACAGAGATGTTGCTCGCACCAATCGATCCCGCAACACCGATTTCTTTGTAGCGTTGTAGCAGAGCATCATACAGCTGTCGGTTGGTATCAACGTCACGCTGAATTATCGTCTGCTGAATGGCAGCTTCGCGCTGACTGCTGAGCTCGCCAATTAGCGAGTCAACCTGAGCCTGCAGGGAACGTTCACGCTGGAGTGCCTCGGTGTACGCGGCTTGACGCCCGTTCACAATTCGCCTCAATTCTGATGCAATCGCTTGATCAACCGCATCTCGTTGCTGCCTTATTGCAACTGCCGGGGGATACTGCGGCTCGAACTGGACGAGCATTTTGGCGTACTGCGCGTCCAACTCAGCACGCTTGGTCCGCAAACTCGTTATAAAATCACTGTTAAGCGCATCGGGAGTTGTGTCGCCGCCAGAGCGGATCAGGCGACTGCTTGCCGTGATCCGTTCGGCCTTAGCCTTCACAAGCGCTTCGTTCAGAGCTTCAAGATCGGCCGACGCCAGAGTTCTGGTGCTGAATGTCTTGCCTTCCTGATCGCGCACGGTATCGAGTGTGACTATGCCTTTCGCATTGGTGTAGCGCACAATCGAGCGTTCAGCATCGTCAATGCGGATACGCAACTGTGCAAGTCTTCCCTCCAGAAACTTTCTTGCGTCAGCGCTTGAAGCAAATTGACGATCCATAGTCGCGTTAATAAACTCTGCCACCCAAGCATTAGCGATATTTGCCGCTTGTTGGGGGGAGCGGCTGCGATATCTCAGTTCGATCAGACGCGATCGTGGTATCGGGTTCACTTCCATATTTTTTAACAGTAACTGCGTTGCGCCATCAATGCGCTTTTGAGCGAAAGTTCCGCCGCCAGTTGCTGCGCTATCATCGATCGCTTCCAAATCAACCCCGTGGGATTCAAAGAAGCTATTGTCGCTCGCCAGTTTCAGCCGCTTTACCACGCGCTCAGCGAGAGATTCCGCTTTCACCAACGAGTATTGGGTTTGATAAAATTCTGCATCGTTCGGCGCCAACTTCCCGTCCACACCTTCAACGTTCGCAATATTTTTCTGCTCCCTACTCACCTCGATAACCGTTTTTGCATCATAGAGCGGTGCCATTAGGAGTGTTGCCACAACACTAACCAGCAAACTTGAAATGAGCACGATACCGATCAGCAGCCGCCATCTCAAAGCCGCTTGCCAATACTGAATTAAAATCGGAGAACCGAAAATTCCTTGCTCAACGTGATCCGCAGCCGCCAGGTCATTCGCCATCGCCATCTGCCGTGGCAAATCGCCAACTTGCTGGCGGGGATAATTTGAAGCTTCCATTAGTTCTCTTTCGTGCAGATTCATCAAATAAATTTGCTGTCAGTTTTGGGTGAGTAGGATGACGATCGGCGTAAGGATTCCCGGAACTGCAGTGAGGAGATCTTTGAATAGCCGCTTTGACGCGGCGTCGCCGACCATCACAATGTCATTTGCGTAGATGGCTGGATCTGGATACCGCCCACGCCGGATAGCACCTAGATTGTAAAGTGCAGCGTAGCGCTTGCCATCGACTGTCCGAAAAACAACCACGTCATCAAGCCGGGCATCGTTTCCAATTCCTTCGGCAAGTGCAATCGAACGCATTAGCGTCATACCGCCGGCAACCGGATATACTCCAGGGCGCCTGACCGACCCATCAACGGTTATAGCATGACTCACCATTTCGGTAAGATTCACAGAAACCTTTGGATTGCGGATATAATTTTCTCGGAGACGTTCTTCTATAGCCCGCTCCAGCTGAGACGAGGTCATGCCTGAAACGGTCATGGGACCAGCCAACGGAACGGAAATCGCTCCATTCGCATCAACTCGAATTTCCCTAATGCTAAGTTCTGACATACCCCAGACATCAATAGTAAGCTTATCATAGGGTCCTACGGTGTAGAGATTGTTGCTCTTGGCAATGTCAACTGGTCCTGGTGCTGGGAGAGCGTCCGTCGAGGCGACCTGAAGCGCTGGATCCCCTCCGATCTTGGGATTAGAGGCGCACGCGGATAAGCTTGCAAGGGCGATGATTGATAGACTGAGCGTTGTTTTCAGAACCAATTTCATTCTTAAATTCCGATTATACATGATGGACCCAATTCAGAGCTACGCTCGATTTACAGACCGATTATTTCTACCGAGATGCGGTTAATCTAGCTTGGGAGATCAAGGCAACGGCCATCACGAATACGCAATTCATGATGGGCACACGGAGCGGGTATTCAACGAAGGAGGAAATCGCGGTCAATGCCAGCACGGATCCTCCGATAAAACTGTACAGCTCTGAAGTCGTGCGGCTTAATCCGTTTGCTAACACTCCAGCATAGTGCCTAGCCAACCAGAAAAGGGCAACCGCCACCACCAGCAGCGCTGGAGCGCCTCCGGTCATAGCGATCTCAGCCCAATCGTTATGGGCATGGTTCCAATACGTTGGCGTTAATAATTCGGGCTTCTCAAAACCTCGAAAAACCGGATCGAAGCTACCAATGCCAGAACCAACTGGCATAAAATGCAGAATCGCGCTCACTAACGGATCGAATATAGTCCATCGGGCCTCGTCACCTGCACCTCTATTAGTCAGGCGTTTTAAAGTGTCTGCGCGCCCAGATAGGAGGACTGCAGCTACAATTACAACCAGAAGGATCATTAATGCGTTGCGTTGGGATGATAACTTCCAAACTACCGACGATGACCGCGCCATGCCAATAGAGTCTTTAGAGTCCGATCGGCTTGAAGCAGAATAGATAAAAGTTAGAATCATCGCTGCTCCGTAGAGTAGCAGTCCGGCGCGCGAGCCGGTCACCATCACCAAACTAAAAACGAAAACAGCCCCCAAAGCCATGGCCCATTTTGCCATGGTCATGATGTTGGCGGAATTTCTTGGTCCATCCCTCCTCATCGTTAGGCAGGTAAGCCCAAATCCAATGGGAATGAGACACACAAGCAGGACCGCTTGATGGTTCCGGTTGGCAAAAAACCCAACACCCGAGCCAACGTTAGCAATGCGATAAAAATACAACGCGCTTTCGGGCCCCTGAGAAATCTGCAGCACTGAGATCAACCCGCTGATGAGGCCTAGGAGCAGTACGAGCAAGAAAGCACATATCACTTCCCAGCGCCGGAGCTGGATCATTAACAAAAAGCATGCCAGTGGGCCCAACATGCTCCACAGGGCGTTGCGGGTCAATTCCGGAGAGAGCGATACGGGACGCCAAGCATCCTGCGCTGAAAGGAGCATATCTGCCTCGATTGCAAGCTCGCGTCCAGGAAGGCGATGCCATATCATCGGAGGCAACGGGAGCAGATGCGCGGCAGTCAATGCGACGATCGCCACAAACCACCCTAGCCAAAACTTATGCGCGTCGATTACCTGATAAGTCAGGAGGTAAAGGCTAAAAACCAAAGCGATAGCTGATGCAGGCCGCAGCACTGTTAATCCCAGCTCATCACCCCGAGCGCTGCCTCCAAATGCGAATGTCGCCACAAGCAGAAGCCCTAGCGTTATCAGCGCAGCGGACGGCCGCCATGCGCGCCGAGCATCTTGTCTGTTCCGGCTGATCATTGCGATCTGAAGTGCCCATCGTGCCATATGGCTCATAAACATAGAGCTCAGAGCTCTTCTCTCGACCTCTGAGCCAAGCCCGCATAGCCGAGTGATATCTCAATGAAAACCCCCATCAGGGCATTTGGTCGCCGAGCTTGGGTGACCCCCCACTTTATCCGACAGGGCATGGCAATTGATTTTCAAGACGTGGTGATGATGGAGCTGATGGGGTGTATACTCGCGAATCCGTTTGGTCGAATGGAACCACCCTTCACGGGGCAGTTCCGCAGACTTGGAAGCATCGCTTTGCAAGATCAATCGCGAGAATGTGGATTTCGCCCTCATTCTATGGCGCACCGTCTCGGTGGTCCGGAATCTGTCGATGCCGTCGACGGGGAGATCAACATGAGGTAATCGCGGGAAGCGAGTCGTCCACATTCAGCAGGACATGGATCGGGGGTAGCTCTTCCCCGATAAGATGAAAGTACGTGCTCGTGGCGTGGCGCCGGGCCGAAGGGCTGCCCGTTATCTGCGTTGCTGCGCGTCATGCCAAGGCGGCGCTCGAGATGGCTGCCAACATGAACGGCGCCAATGATACCGACGGGCTGACTCAGCTTGCCGAAGTTGAGCTTTTACCGTTAGGCCTAAGTCAATGGCTTCGACAGCATGCTGTTAGCAGCGCGAACCAAACTGGTGACGATCCAGATTGAGCTCTCCAATCAGATACGCGGGTTGATGAAGACGTTCGGTCTCGTCATGCCTGTAGGCAAGGGCAGCTCCTGGATGCGAAGGCGCGCGCCTGTCTTGATGAAAAGCACGAGTTTGCCGCGATGATCAGGCCTTTGCTAGAGGTGTGCTGCAGTGTCCGTCTGAGGCTGCCGAACTTACCAAGCGGCTTATAGACTGACGCGCACCAAAGCCAGACCTGCCAGCTGCTCATATCGATCCTAGGCGTATCCATCGTCACTGCCTCGGCCTTCGCCTCCGCAGTTGAAGATCACACCAAATTCCGATCGTCACGTTCGGTCGATGCCTAGCTCGGCCTTACCACACGACGATCCCAATCTGGTCAAATCGGCTACAATGGCCATACATCAAGGCGGGGCGTGGGCTGAGCCATCAGCTTGATGGGATGCATTGGACTTCTGCCAAGTGCGCAGGCCACTTAAGAAGGCTCCGTCCTGCGAAGATCTACCGTGCGGCGACACGTGCCGATCGCGAAGACAACCCCGGACCCGGCATACCGTCAGCTCAGAAACTGCTTGCCAAACAGACTGCGATTAGACGACCCGTCAATTTAGTATGCCCACTCCGCATTCCTTCGAACAACCCCCGGCTTGCTGCATGTGGCCCGCCGCGTGCTGGCCTTCAAATGAAGCATAAGGAAATAATCCCAAAGAACAATCACCGCAACTGTGAATAAACCTCTGTCATGGCCAAGCGCAGCGAATCAATTATTACAGAAATATTTGAGGATATTTCAGGAGCCAGCAAACTGAAATGGACCCAGTCAACCTTTGGGGGGATGCTTGGAGTGACATTAAATACCCGCGCCCACTATCAGCTTTGAAAGGCCTCTCGTAAATGTGTGGTATCGTTGGAATTCTCGCCCGGCGCGATGTCGTGGGCGATCTGGTCGATGGCCTGAAGCGGATGGAATATCGCGGCTATGACTCCGCAGGGGTTTGCACCGTGCACGATGGCCAGCTGGTGCGCCGCCGCGCCGAGGGCAAGCTGCGCAACCTGGTCGATGTGCTTGCCAAGGATCCCGCGCCCGGCCATGTCGGCATCGCCCACACGCGCTGGGCCACGCACGGTGCGCCGACCACGGCCAATGCGCACCCGCATGCCACGGGCGAGGTGGCGCTGGTGCACAACGGAATCATCGAGAATTTCAAGCCGCTGCGTGACGCGCTGATCGCTCGCGGCAGGCGTTTTGAAAGCGAGACCGATACCGAGGTCGTCGCGCATCTGGTGAGCGAGCGGATCGAAGCCGGCGACAGCCCGCAGGATGCGGTGAAGGCGGTGCTGCCGCAGCTGCGCGGGGCCTTTGCACTGGCGATCGCGTTCCGCCAGCATCCCGATCTGCTGATCGGCGCGCGCCTGGGCTCGCCGCTGGTGCTCGGCTATGGAGATGAAGAGACCTATCTGGGCTCGGACGCGCTGGCGCTCGCGCCACTGACGCAGCGGATCGCCTATCTGGAAGAGGGCGACTGGGTGGTGCTGACCCGCGAAGGCGCGCAGGTCTATGATGCCGACAACCAGCCGGTCGAGCGCGAGGTCACGCTGTCGGGCGTCACCGGCGCGCTGATCGACAAGGGCAATCACCGCCACTTCATGCAGAAGGAAATCTTCGAGCAGCCGGTCGTGGTCGCGCAGACGCTGCAAAGCTATATCCGTTCGGTCGAGCAGAAGGTGTCGCTGCCGCAGATGGACTTCGAGCTGTCGGATATCGAGCGGGTGACGATCATCGCCTGCGGCACTGCCTCTTATGTCGGGCTGATCGGCAAATACTGGATCGAACAGCTCGCCCGCGTTCCGGTCGAGGTCGATGTCGCATCCGAATTTCGATATCGCGACCCCGTGCTGAGCCCGAACATGCTCGGCGTGGTGGTTTCGCAATCGGGCGAGACGGCGGACACGCTTGCCGCGCTGCGGCACATGAAGGCGGGCGGGGTCACCACGGCGGGCATCATCAACGTGCCGACCAGTTCGATGGCGCGCGATGTCGATCTGCTGCTGCCCACCCATGCCGGGCCCGAGATCGGTGTCGCCTCGACCAAGGCGTTCACCTGCCAGCTGGCGGTGATGGCGGCACTGGCGGTGAACCT
>Ga0209278_1002281_pt1 | contig 10806 bp, 6 predicted proteins | sample JI81BgreenDNA_FD_187504 | JGI IMG/M metagenome (GOLD analysis project Ga0209278, IMG submission 187504) | Wastewater effluent complex algal communities from Wisconsin, to seasonally profile nutrient transformation and Carbon sequestration -... | ecosystem: Engineered > WWTP > Effluent > Algae... | reverse complement strand
CAACAGCACGCCCCCGATCGCCCCACCCAGGGCCACCGGCTCCCGAAACCCCACCGCTCCCCACAGGAACGACACCGCAATTCCCACCGCCGCCCACAGGGCTAGCCCCCGGGCCAGGCCGAGCGATCGCACCACAAAAATCGATCCGTAGTTCCCCACCGCCCAAATCGCCCCCGCCAAAAGGCCCCAACCATTGGGCAGCCAGGAACCGGAGGCGATCGCCAGCGGCAACCCCAGCAGCGAAATCCCGATCGCCATGCCCAACTGAGCTGCCACCGGATTCAGGCCCGGCAAGCGCTTGACCGGCACCAGGTAGGATCCCCAAAACACGGCAGCCACCAGCGCCCCCAGCCAACCCAGCCCCTGACCACTCACCTGTGCTAGCACCAATGCGACACCTCTTGATCTATGCAACTCTCGATCTAGACAACTCTCGATCGACGCAGCACTGCGGATCATCGCACCTTCCTCACCGGATAAGGCGCGGGGGCTAGGCGAGATCGCCCGTCGATGGGTTCACCGCCACGGCGCGATCAGCCGGGGCCGGCCCCTGTGCGCTAAAAAAATCCGCCACCGCCGCCGCCACCGCCGGCCCCTCCACATCCAACGGCAGCACATGGCCCGATTGGTCAAACCACCGCAAAGTCACCGGCCCCCGCACCCGATCGCGCACCCACTCTGCCGCCCGATAGTGAATCGTTCGATCGGCATGGGACTGGCCCACAAACACCGGACAAGTCACCCGCTCCAAGCAAGCCTTCGCCCGCCGCGACACCTGCCACAGGGCCCGCCCCGCCCGTGCATTTTCAAACTCATAGCACGGCGCATAGAACTTGCGTGGATAGCGCTTGGGCACTGAAAAATTTAACCAGCCCAAATAGCGCGCCAACACCGCCCCCCGAAAGGGCAGCCGCAACGCCGGAGCCGTCACCGCACAGGCATCCAACAACCCCTCCGCCGCCAAAATCAGCGCGATCGCCCCGCCCATCGAATCGCCATACATCGCCACAAAATCGTAGGACTCGCGGGCCCGGCGCACCTCTTCGCGGGCCACCGCCAGCAAGCCTTCGCAGGTCAGTTGCGCGATTTCCCGCTCCTGATCCGCCCGATCGCGCCACCCATGGCCCGGCTGCAACGTCGCCACCGCATCGAGGCCGATCGCCCCGATCGCCCGGGCCACCGGCCCCACGCCATAGGGCATCGCCGTAAACCCATGCAAACAAATCACCACCCCACGCCGCGCCGATGAACCACTCGCCCGCACCATAAACGGCGCTGCATCCGGATGCAGCCGCGCCCGATCGGCCTCAGCCAACGGCTCAAAGCCCGAAAAATAGCACGGCAGTGGGGAAGCCGGTGAAGCAGGTTGCGGGGAAAAAAGGGCTGCCATGACGGTCAAAAGCGGTCGATCGCCTCGGGGAATGGGTTGAGAATCCGTGACTGAACCGCGAGAAACCTCTCCGCAAATTCACTGATCTCGGCTTCAACCTATCGCGTCTCCCACCCCATCCCCAAGCGCCCATCAACCGGTTTACCAAGCGCCCCGATCGGCCCAGGGCGATCGCCGCCTGGCCCCTTGCTGGCGTGGACTGCACGCCCACCCGATCGGCCCGCCTAGGGGTCAATTTGGAAATTGGCATATATGAATAGACCTCTTGCGCGAATCGGCTAGAAGCCCTCATCCCCCACCCCCCTTCTCCCAAGATGGGCAAAGGGGAGCCAGAAAGGTTGGGTTGCAGCAATCTTGTTTCCGGTGCTCAAGTCCCCACGATGATGATGAGCCTGGTGGCGCTAGCCGTCGTCGGTGTGACCTGGGTGCTGTGGGCTATAGGGGCTGTCATCAAAGACCCGAAACCCTAATTCTTGCGTTGCCAGATTCTGGATTTATGGCAACACACGGCTGACGAATGCGCCCCACAGGGCCGCCGCCTGACCACTGTTGCCATCGGTGGCCTGGCGGGTGTCATTGCCCAGCCACACACCCGCCGTCAAATTCCGACCCGGCACAAACCCAATGAACCATAGATCGGCGCTGTCGTCGGTGGTTCCGGTTTTGCCCACGGCCCCCGGAACATTGGCGGCGGGCTTGCCTGTGCCTTGCACCACCACCCCGCGCAGTAAATCGGTCATGGTCGCGGCGGTCTGGGCCGACAAAATGGGCTGGTTGTGCTCGGGGTTGTCGGCACGGGCATCGTACATGACGCGGCAGGTTTGCAGGTTTTGCGGATCGGTGCAGTCACTGGTGTCGAGGACGCGACTGATCGCTTGGGCCCGGTTGAACTTGCCCTGGTTGGCCACGGTGGCGAAGGCTCCGGTCATTTGCAGCAGGGTGGCTTCGCTTTCGCCCAACACGAGGCCGGGGGTTTTTCGCAGTTTGCTGGTGATCCCCATTTGTTGCGCCAGGGCGATGATGCTATCCAAACCCACGGCTTCGGCGACGCGTAGGGCGATCGGGTTTTCGGAAAGAGCCATGCCCGCGACGAGGTTGAGACGACCACCGCCCGATCGACAGCCGCGAAACCGTTGCCCCATCCAGTTCACAGGTGCACAACTGTATTGGGTGCTGGGGCTAATGCCTTGATTCAAGGCGGCGGCGTAGGCAAACAGTTTGAAGGTGGAGCCGGGTTGGCGCAGGCCGTTGGCGGCGCGGTTGAACTGGCTGTCTTCAAAGTCGCGGCCACCACTCATGGCGAGGATCAAGCCGTCCGTGGGGTCGAGGGCAACGATCGCCCCTTGGCTCACGCCCGATCGGCCCCCTTGGTTGTCAATGAATTGGCGCAGGGCCCGATCGGCCTCCGTTTGCACCGCCAAATTCAAGCGGGTTTCGATCAAAAAATTTCCCTCACGGGCGACGCTGGAGCCAAACAGTTGCTCCAACTCCTCAAACACGTAGTTAAAAAAATAGGGCGCACGGGTCGATCGCAACACCTCCCGGGCCCGGGGGCTGACCTCCACGCGCGATCGGCGGGCCCGCCTGAAGTCTTCCAGGCCGATCACCCCTTGATCCAACATCCGCTGCAAGACCAAATCTCGCCGCTGCACCGCCATTTTGTAGTTGCGGGCCGGGTTCCAGCGGTTGGGCGCGGGCAAAATCCCCACCAACATCGCCGCCTCGCCCAAGTCCAAATCCTTCGAGGACTTTTCAAAATAGAAGCGCGCCGCGTCCTCAAAACCCCCCAGGTTGCCGCCCAAAAACACCTGGTTCATGTAGGCCAACAGCAGCCGATCCTTGCCATAGAAGGTTTCCAGCTTCAGGGCCACGATCGCCTCCTTCAGCTTGCGGCCCGCCGAATTGTCCGACCCCACATAATCGCGGTAGAGCGTGCGCGCCAACTGCTGCGAAAGGGTACTCGCCCCCTGTTGCAATTCGCCCTCGCGCGCGTTGATCAGCAATGCCCGCAAAATCCCGATCGGGTCTACGCCAAAGTGCCAGTAATAGCGCGCGTCTTCCGAAGCCAGCAGCGCCTTTTTCAGGTGGGGCGAAAAGTCCGACAGGTTTTTCACTTCCTGGTGGGCGCGGCGCTCGATCGGCTGGAGCGGTTGGCCGTCGCCCGCCACGACGATCACCGGGCCGCGCTGGGCCTGGGGCAGCGGCAAAATTTGGATCCCTTGCCACTGCCACAACACCGCCAAGCTCACCAGCCCGATCGCCCCCGCCAGACCCGACACCCCGTAGCGCAACACCTGCAACGGCCAAGTGGGCGGATCGACATACTGCAACCGCACCGAGTCCGCCAGCTCCGGCGGCCCCAAAATCACCATTTCCCGGTGGCGCAGAATTTGTCCATTAATCCGCTTGCTGCCGCTAAAGGTGCCGTTGGTCGAATCGCGATCCTCGATCGCAAAGGTGCTGCCCAAAAACGTCGGCACTCGCCGCAATCCCGCGTGGGTGGTGCTGACCACGGGGCTGTTTAGGGCGATGTCGTTGGCTTTGCTCGATCGGCCCAGCAGGTAATATTCGCCCAACAAGGGATAGTCGCGCGGCTCGCTACCGGGTTCGTACACCACGATCCGAGGCGGGTTGGCATTGACGGCCAGCTTCAGCCGGGCGATTTGCACCCGCGAAAGCTGCGTCACCGTTTGGCGCAAACGGCCCAAAATCGTTTTGGCGGGGGTGGGAGGCGGCGGAGTAGGGTTGGGGCCCATAGGGCGATCGGGGGCAAATGAAAGAGCGGATGAACCCTCGGCCAGGCGATTCGGTGCGACCCGACCGCGTCAGTGTTTTGGTTGTATCACAAGCTGGTTTCCCAAAAACGCCCTGCGCACCCCAGAGCCTTCAGTCAATCAGCGCAACTGAGCACCACATACAGCCTTTACCTCGCTTACTGAGCACAGTAGCCCGTAGGGTGGGCAGTTCCCACCTAATAATTGCTTCATGGCATCTGCAATATGGCGTACCAATCGTTTTAGGTAAAGGCTGTATAGGTTTAGAAGCGGCCTGACTGTATCTGGGCTAATCGAAAACTGTTTCGCCACTTTCCGAATTGAAGTGTCTCCCTTCTCGTAAGCCTCTACGATTTTTCGGCGCAAGTCCAGCGAATAACGACCCATAAATCTTCCTGATAACGACTCCACCACACTTATAACTGTGCCGTACCAATCGTTTTAGGTAAAGGCTTTATGGTTGAATCACAGATTGCAGATCAAGAGGATTTGTAAAGATTGTTGATAAGTTTTCAATTTACTTGAATCAGAAATTATTCTCACACAGACATGGTTTATCCTAAAAGTGCTATGTCCTCGCTTGCTCTAAAGCCAGTTACATCTCTAAGTTGAGGACATTATATAGATGTTTGCTGATCAACCAAGTGTATAGAGAATCTTCAAAATGGCAGCTAGGGAATCCTCAGAATATAGCGATCTCCTGAATTATGGATTTCTTCTACTAGCTCACATCATTTGTGCCGACCAACAAATCCATCATCAAGAAGCAAGAGCACTGAGAGATCTTGCGGATCAAGCAAATATTAATGCATTGACCATCCAAGAAGTCGAGAAAATTCTAGGACAAGAAGAAGTTCATATCACCTTTGAGCAAGCAGCACAAAATGTTCCTGTGAATCAGCGCAGTGAAGCTCTGAAGCAAATATTAGCTATTGCCTACATTGATGGTTATTTTTCACCACTAGAACGAGAAGCAGTCAATCGAGTTACCCAGATTTGGGGTGTCTGCCAGGAAGAAGTTGAGCAGATACTGCAAGATGCCCAAGGCTTTAGCCAAAAAACAATGGATAACCTTGCTGTTGTTGATGAAGATAAGGGCGGACTTTCAATCGGAGCACAGCTATTAAAGGGTGCAGAATCTTTATTATCAAAGTCGCTCATTAACAAGTTAACTGAACTAGCCCCAACGTATGTTGGAGAACAAATTGAGCGACTTCAGCGCGAAATCTTACTATCTGGATTAGAGTATGATTCCGTGATTCAGCAATGCACCCAAATTGCTGAAGAAGATTTTCAATATGCTGGTCGAGCATTGAAAAATGCATTCTCAGCACTTCAAGATTTAGGAAGAGGACTGCAACCAGTACTTCATAGCATTCGGCAGAAGGCTACTGGACAGGGAGAACATCAGAACGCAAAAGATATAGCCAAGCAACTTGAGCAGACCAGACAAGATCTCTCAGCTAAGATTTTGCATGATTTAGAATCTGTATGCGAGACATTGCGTGCTAAACAAAGGTCACTCAACCATTTCAGTATCGCCTTCATGGGAAAAACTAAAGCAGGAAAAAGCACGCTTCATGCAGTAATTGCAGGGGAAGGTTGGGAAGCTATTGGTATTGGTCAACAAAGGACAACTCGCTACAACCGGGTATACGAGTGGAAAAACATCCGAATTATTGATACCCCAGGAATTGGCGCACCAGGTGGAAAAACTGATGAAGAAATCGCTAAAAGTATCATTGATGAAGCTGATGTCATTTGCTATGTTGTAACTAATGACAGCATTCAGGAGTCAGAATTTGATTTTGTAAAAATACTTAAGGATAAAACCAAGCCCTTAATTATTTTACTCAATATTCAGGAAAATCTTCGAGATTCCCGTAGGCTTAAGCGTTTTTTGGAAGAGCCAAATCGTCTGTTTACAAAGGAAGGGAAAAGTAGTATTGATGGACACCTTAACCGTATCAAGCGCTATGCCCAGCAACACTATGCCAATGACTACTTGCCAATCATTCCAGTCATGTTGCTATCAGCTCAATTAGCACAAGAGCCAAAACATGCAAAACATGCTAAACAACTGTTCAGGGCTAGTCGAATTCAAGATTTTCTTGATTCAATTCAAATATCACTAATCGACTATGGCGTGATTCGACGATCACAAACACTCTTGGGATCGACAGTTGGTGCCATTGATGCCCCATATCAGTGGATCAGTGAACAGTTCACTCTTTATAATGACCTGACAACTCAAATCAAGGAAAAATGCCAAGAACTCAAGCAGAAAATTCGGAAAGCTGAATTAGATGGTTGGAAGAATTTGGAACAATCAATCAAGGCAGTATTCCAAGATGCTCGGGACAATATATCTCCGTTCGCAGAAGATTACTGGGATGCAAAGGAAGACAAGCTAAAAGATGGCTGGAATAAAAAACTAAGAGAAATTAAGTTTGAAGATCATCTGCGAAATGCAAATGAAAAAGCATCTCAAGATTTCCAAAATGAAGTTCGTGATGCAATTGAAGAAATTGGAGCCGAGTTGAGAATCATCGCCAGTCTGAAAGGAACTAAGTTCGATTTCCTTGAGCAGGATACAGATGACTCAATTAGACAAGGCATCAGGCTTGGAGGTAGTCTTCTTGCTGCTGTCTGTACTGGTCTGGCACTGATTCCGGGTTTTGGATTGCCATTTGTCATTGCCGGGACTATTTTTGGCATCTTGAGCACAATGAGCAACTTCTTTAAATCTCGTGATCAGAAACGACATGAGGCCGTTCAGAATATTTCAGCCACCTTGCGACAGCAGATCGAAGAATATGAAAAGCAAACTCTCTCGCAAGCGCAGATAAATTTCAAGGAATATTGCCGATCTGTGGCTACAGTTGTTCAAAACTATTTTGAAGAATTAATTCAAGGTATTGAAGCAATTGCTGGTCAACTCAAATTGGCTCAATGTGATTTAGTGAAATCCACTAATTACCTCAATTATGCCTATGCAAAGCGAATTGTTGATTGGGCAACGGATCAGACTGAAAGTCTAACTGATGTTGCTATCAACAAGGTAATTCGAGAAGTGAAGCGAGACTTTGGACGTAATATCCAGATTCAAACTGCTACTACTGTTCCTCTTGCTAAATCTCAAGATGAAATTTGCACCATTTTACAAGAACACGTAACTATTCAATCTATCGATTCCTAACCTGGAGTTTTTAAGATGTCTCAAACTAACCCGAGCTTCCAAGTCGCTGACCTCAGTAACCGATTTAAGGCGGCCTGTATCCAATTTGATACGTTGTTATCTTCAGAGATTTCTGAAGCATTAGCTGCTATTCGACATAAATTTCGTGATGGTTTGCGAGAATACAAGCAGCAAGGAGCACTCACTGTTGCATTTATTGGACAGTACAGTGCTGGTAAATCCACAATTATTTCGGCACTCACTGGACGGCGAGATATCCATATCGATGCCGATATTGCTACTGACACGACAACGCCTTATGACTGGAATGACATTAGAATCATTGATACTCCTGGACTATTCACTGATCGCGCTGATCATGATGACATCACTTATGAAGCAATTTCTAAAGCTGATCTACTGGTTTTCTGCTTGACGCATATGCTTTTTGATACGCTCACGGTCGAGAATTTCAAAAAGCTGGCTTACGGTAAAAGCTATCGCTGGAAGATCATGCTAGTGGTTAACAAGATGTCGGCCGCAGCAGGTGAAGAAAGCCAAAAGATCGCCAGTTATCGCCATAGCCTTGGTGAAGCTCTCCAACCCTACAAACTCGAAGAATTTCCTACTTGCTTCATCGATGCAAAGGATTATTGTGATGGTATTGATGAGGAAGATGATTTCCTAATCGAAGTTAGCCGTTTTGACACCTTCATCACTGAACTGAATCGTTTTGTTCAGTATCGAGCATCTCTTACTCGTCTAGACACTCCTGTGCGTATCGTCCTGAGTTGTTTAGATGACGCACAAATCGCATTTGCTCGAAATACTGATGAAGATACAGCGTTTCTAGAAGTTCTTGCACGACTATCGCGTCGCGTTAATCAAGAGCGAGAACGTCTTCGGACAAAGATTAAGAGTATTGTTCTAGAAATGTCAGCGGCAATTGCCCAAGAGGGGATATGTCTTGCCTCTGTTGTTGGTGAATCACGGATGGAAGATCTGACAAAGCAGTCTGAATTTAATATTTGTAAACACTATGAGAAAGCTGGTGAGAATCTTGAAAACACGTGCGCGATTGCTTTTGAATCTATTTGTTCTACAGTAGCTGAAGAGCTACAAAGCAAGTTGACTCAATCATTTATTGCTCAACTTACTTTTAACGGCAAGGTTACTAGTCAGAGTCCTGGAGACAATATCAATACCCAGCAGTTACAAGCCCAAGTTCAATGGCTTCAGGAGATGGGTGGACAAGTAGGAGCCAAAATCACGCAAGCTGCAACAAAGGAGTCGGTAACTGGTCTTTTTCGATCAACAAATGTTGCAGGTAGCACCCTTCATCAGGGTGTGTACAGTGTCGGAAAACTGATTGGATTTAAATTTAAGCCTTGGCAAGCAGTAGGAATTGCTAAGAATATTGGCAATGTAGCTCAGTTTTTGGGGCCAGCGCTTGCAGTTGTATCCCTAGGTATAGATCTCCATACTGCACATCAGGAACGGGAGTATGAGCGAAAAATGGCTGATGCTCGCCGCGATGTTACTAGTCAATTCAAGAAAATTGCTGTTGATCTAGAACAACAAATTGAGCAACACCTTCAAGAATTTGAATCTCAAACCTATTCTAAGCTAGAGAGGAATATTGCTGAAGTTCGGCAGAAAAATATTGAAGCAATGACTGCATCTAGTAAGGAAATTGGACAGATTTCAGCAATTAGGAAAGAACTAGAATCAATTATCTTAGAGGTACAAAATTCAGCTCCATCTAATTCGCTTTAATGAACACCAGCTCGGGGCAACGCTAGTGAGGGATTAAGACTGATTTGGGATCAAAACAAGGTCAGTTCGGGGTAATTCAACCCATCCGTAGCGCGGTTATCTTGTGAATGCCCGAATTCATTCCTATACCTGGCATGACTAGAAACCTGAGCTACGGTTTTTGGAGGTTGATCTGGGGGAATCCATCGCGCTGGTCGCCCTCAAAATCAGAACTCTCCCATTAAGGGCTTTAGTGGATCCCGAACTGACACTTGGGCTATCTTGTGATCTATTCGCCCGTGGCGTAGCGCACGAGGTTGAGCAGGTTCTGGCGGAAGGTTTCCAACCCCAATCGATCGTGGGCGGAAATGAACACCGCGTGGGGGCACTGGGCCTTGGCTAGTTCGATCGCCTCGGAGCTGGCCGCGTCGATTTTGTTAAAGACCAACAGCTCCGGGCCCGGGACGATCGGCATGTCGCCTAAAATCTCGTGCACCGCCGCAATGTGCCGCGGCCAGGACGGGTGCGACAAGTCCACCAAATGCACCAGGGCTTCGGCTTCCGTCACCTCCTCCAGGGTGGCGCGGAACGCATCCATCAACGGCGGGGGCAACTCTTGGATAAAGCCCACCGTGTCCGTGAGCAGGATTGATCGCCCGTCGTAGCCGTCGCCGTTGGTCAGATCGGGATCGGCGGTGTCGATCGGCCGATCGGGATCATCCAGCAGCGGCGGGGTCAGGTCGGGAGCCGTCAGGGTCAGGCGGCGCGTGGTCGGGTCGAGGGTGGCAAACAGTTGGTTCGCCGCGTATACGTCCGCATCGGTCAACACGTTCAGCAGGGTGGATTTGCCCGCGTTCGTGTAGCCGACGATCGCCACCGTGGGCACGTCGTGGTGTTGGCGGCGTTGGCGCAGACGGTTGCGGTGGGCTTGCAGCTCGTTCACTTCCTGTTGCAGTCGGGCGATCCGTCGTTGAATCACTCGGCGCTCGGTTTCCAGCTTCGTTTCACCGGGGCCGCGCGTGCCGATGCCGCCGCCCAGCCGGGACATGGACTGGCCGCGGCCGGTCAGGCGGGGCATCAGATATTCCAGTTGGGCTAGTTCTACTTGCAGCTTGCCCGCGCCCGATCGGGCCCGCTGGGCAAAAATGTCGAGGATCACTTCGGTGCGATCGACCACCCGCGTGCCGATGAATTTTTCGAGGTTGCGGATTTGCGCCGGGGACAAATCCCGATCGAACGCCACCAGGTTTGCGCCGAGGCTCTGGGCTTGCAGGGCGATTTCTTCGACTTTTCCTTCGCCAACTACGGTTTGGGGATGGGGGCGCGATCGCTTTTGGCGCACCACGCCAACAACGGAGCCGCCGGCCGTGTCCACCAGGCGATCGAGTTCCGCTAAACCATCTTCAAAGGCGCGCGGATGTCGATCGCTCGTCTGCACCCCCACCAGCAACACCCGATCGCCCGCCGAGTCCGTTTCCTGGCTGGACACCTCGCGGGCAAATTCCGCCTCCAGTCCGGTCACAAAATCGAGAAAATCCTGATCCGCCAACTCCTCGATCGGCACCGACGGCAACACGGTGGTGCTGGCGGTAATGCTGTCCGTCACGGCATTTTCACGGTTGGTCGTCGCCAAACCGGGCAGATTCGACTGGGGCAGCAGGTGCGCCACTCGGGCGGATTTCACATAGCCCCCCACGCCGCCACCGCGT
>Ga0209278_1002280_pt1 | contig 10808 bp, 8 predicted proteins | sample JI81BgreenDNA_FD_187504 | JGI IMG/M metagenome (GOLD analysis project Ga0209278, IMG submission 187504) | Wastewater effluent complex algal communities from Wisconsin, to seasonally profile nutrient transformation and Carbon sequestration -... | ecosystem: Engineered > WWTP > Effluent > Algae... | reverse complement strand
CCCGGCCGATGGTGTCGTCTCCCTCATCGAACGCGTCGCCCCGCCCGAGGAACTGGGCATGGGACCCGAGCCCCTGATGCGCGTCTCGGTCTTCATGTCGGTCTTCAACTGCCATGTGAACCGCGCGCCCATCGCGGGCCGCGTGTCCGAAATCGCCTACCGCCCCGGCAAATTCCTGAACGCCTCGCTCGACAAGGCCTCGGTCGACAACGAACGCAACTCCATCCGCATCGACATGGCCGATGGCCGTTCCATCGCCGTGGTGCAGATCGCGGGTCTCGTCGCCCGCCGCATCCTCTGCTTCGCGGTCAAGGGGCAGGATCTGCGCACCGGCGAACGCTTCGGCCTGATCCGCTTCGGCTCCCGCCTCGACATCTACCTCCCCGACGGGGTGGAGCCGCAGGTGGCGCTGGGCCAGGCCTGCATCGCCGGCGAAACCGTAATCGCCACCATCGGCCAGCAAAGCCCCCAGCGCCTCGCCCGGATGGAGTGAGCCCATCATGGACGAGACGCCGCGCCCCCGCCGTAAGCTGCACATCCTGCAACTGCTGCCCAACCTCGTCTCGATCCTCGGCCTCTGCGCGGGCCTGACCGCGATCCGCTTCGCCATCGACGGCCGCATCGCCACCGCCGTCGCCCTGATCGGCCTCGCCGCCGCGCTGGACGCCCTCGACGGTCGCCTCGCGCGCATGCTCAAATCCGAAAGCGCGATCGGCGCGGAACTCGACAGCCTTGGCGATTTCGTCAATTTCGGCGTGACCCCAGCTATCATCCTCTACCTCTGGGGCCTGAAGGGCGAGGCATCGCTCGGCTGGATCGCCGTCCTCGTCTATGCCATCTGCTGCATGCTGCGCCTTGCCCGCTTCAACGTCGGCAACAAGCGGATGGACGGAGAGGAACCTGCCGAACGCACCTCCTTCATCGGCGTGCCCTCCCCGGCAGGGGCCATGCTTGTGCTGGCCCCCATCTACCTCGCCTTCTGTTTCCCCGGCGATGTGCGCCTGCCCGCCGCAGCCATCGCGCTCTGGATGGTGGCGATGGGCGCGCTGATGATCAGCCGCATCCGCACGCCCTCGCTCAAGCGCGTTACCTTCTATGCCGAAGATGCGCGCTACATTCTCGTGGGTGCAGCCGCAGTCATCGCCGCCCTTCTCACCTATCCTTGGATCACGCTGCTCGCCCTCTCCGTGGCCTATCTGGGCGGCATCCTCTTCGTCGCCCGTGGCCAGTTGCTTGCCCTCCTCCGCAGGGTCGACTGACCTTGCACCTCCCCGCGCCGCGCCCTAGCCTGCGCGCGTCACCGAAAGGGAGGAAGACCTGATGAAACCCGTCCGCTGGGGCGTTCTAGGCAACGCCAAATTCGCCCGCGACCACATGGCTCCCGCCATCCATATGGCCGAAAACGCCGAACTCGCCGTGCTTGGCACCTCCAAGCCCGGCGCGGCCACCGGCTGGGATTTCTGCCCCGGCCTCGCGCAAAAGACCTATGACGACCTCCTCGCCGATCCCACGATCGACGCGGTCTACATACCGCTGCCCAACCACCTGCATGTGGAATGGACGCTGAAGGCCCTGCGCGCGGGCAAGCATGTGCTGACCGAAAAGCCCATCGCCATGAAAGCCGAAGAGATCGACGCAATCATCGCCGAACGCGACCGCACGGGGCTACTGGCGGCCGAAGCCTATATGATCGTCCACCACCCGCAATGGATCCGCGCCCGCGAACTGGTTCAGGGCGGGGCCATTGGCAAACTGCGCCATGTCGACGCCTTCTTCAGCTATGACAACCACGAGGAAACCCAGAACATCCGCAACCGCCCTGAAACCGGCGGCGGCGGCATCCGCGACATCGGCGTCTATACCTATGGCTCCGCGCGTTTCGTTACCGGGGCCGAGGCGACCGACATTTCCTGCCGCATGATCCGCGAGAATGGCGTGGATGTCTGGGCCGAACTGGACGCCATCCTCGAGGGTCCGCTGGGCCGCGCGACCTATACCGCGATGACCTCCATGCGTCTGCAGAACCGTCAAGAAGTCACCTTCCACGGCGACAAGGGCCTGCTCAAGGTCGCCAACGGCCCCTTCAACGCCAACCTCTTCGCCGAGGCGCGGATCGAGTTGCACAACGACCAGACCATCACCTCTGAACGCTGGCCCGCCGCGAACCACTACAAGATCCAGGTGGAAAACTTCGGCAAATCCATCCGCACCGGGGCCGCCTATCCCTGCCCGCTGGAATTCACCCGCGGCACGCAGGTGATGATCGATGCGGCCTTCGCCACTGCGCGCGAAATCCACTGGTAATGAAAAAGGCCGGGGGCACCCCTGTGCCCCCGGACCCGCCTCGGCACCAGGAAGATCAGCCTTCCATCGCCTCCAGCTCGTCGATGAAGCCCGCGATCATCGACAGCCCCTTGTCCCAGAATTTCGGATCGCTGGCATCAAGGCCGAAGGGCGCCAGAAGCTCCTTGTGATGCTTCGATCCGCCCGCCCTGAGCATCTCGAAATACTTCTCCTGAAACTCCGGCAGCCCATCGGCATAGGCCGCGTAAAGCGCATTCACCAGCCCGTCGCCAAAGGCATAGGCATAGACGTAGAAGGGCGAATGCACGAAATGCGGGATATAGGCCCAGAAGGTCTCGTACCCGTCCATGAACTCGAAGGCATCGCCAAGCGATTGCGCCTGCACGCTCATCCACAGGGCGTTGATGTCGTCCGGCGTCAACTCGCCCTCGCGCCGCGCGGCGTGCAGCTTGCATTCGAAGTCGTAGAAGGCGATCTGGCGCACGACCGTGTTGATCATGTCCTCCACCTTGCCCGCCAGCAGCGTCTTGCGCTCTCCCGGCGTCTTCGCCCCGTCCAGAAGCTTGCGGAAGGTCAGCATCTCGCCGAACACGCTCGCCGTCTCGGCCAGCGTCAGCGGTGTCGATGACAGCAACTCGCCTTGACCCGCGGCCAGAACCTGATGCACGCCATGGCCCAACTCATGCGCCAGCGTCATCACGTCCCGCGGTTTGCCAAGATAGTTCAGCATCACATAAGGATGCACTGTCGTCACCGTCGGATGCGCAAAGGCTCCGGGTGCCTTGCCCGGCTTCACTCCCGCATCGATCCAGCCCCGCTCGAAGAAGGGCCGCGCCAGATCGGCCATCCGCGGGTCGAAGGCGCCATAGGCCTCCATCACCGTCCGCGTCGCGCTGTCCCAATCCACCGTCTTCGGCGTCTCGATGGGCAGGGGCGCGTTGCGGTCCCAGACCTGCAACTTCTCCAGCCCCATCCATTTCGCCTTCAGCCGATAATAGCGATGCGACAGCTTCGGATAGGCCGCAACCACGGCATTGCGCAGCGCCTCCACCACCTCCGGCTCCACATGGTTGGAAAGGTGGCGGCCGGTCTGCGGCGTGGGCATCTTGCGCCAGCGGTCCTCGACCTCCTTCTCCTTGGCCAGCGTGTTGTGGACCCGGGCGAACAGCTTGATATTCTTGTCGAACACCACGGCAAGCGCTCGCGCCGCCGCCTCGCGCTTGGCCCGGTCCGTATCGGTCAGAAGGTTCAGGGTGGCTTCGAGGTTCAGTTCCTCCTCCTCGCCCTCCACCTTGAACATCAGGCCCGCCATCGTCTCGTCAAACAGCTTGTTCCACGCGCTGGCCCCCACGACCGAATTGTCGTGCAGGAACTTCTCCAACTCGTCGGAAAGCTGATAGGGCCGCATCGCGCGCATCCGGTCGAACACCGGCTTGTAACGGGCAAGCTCGGCATTCTGCGCCAGAAGGCCCGACAGATGCCCCTCGTCGAGCCGGTTGAACTCAAGACTGAAGAACACAAGCGGCGTGGTGAAGGTGGTGATGCGGTCCTGCGCATCAGTCATGAACTTCGCCCGCTCGCTGTCCATCGTGTTCTGGTAATAGCGCAGACCCGCATAGGACATGATCCGCCCCGCCACGACATCGATCTTCTCATAGGCCAGAACGCAGGCCAGCAGCCCCTCCGCGTCCAGCGTGGCAAGCTTGCCCTCATAGCTGGCGGCGAAATCGGCGCAGGCCTTTTCCAGCCACGCCATGTCGCGCCCGAATTCCGGGGCATCCGGTGCGGGGTAAAGGTCCGTCAGGTCCCAGTCGGGCAGATTGCCCAGACCGCCACCGCTGGCATTGGCATCGAAAACCGGGCGGGGCAGGGGAAGCGTCATCGGAAAACCTCATCGCATTTGCTCGGATGTCATCTAGGGCGGCAGAGGCGGCGGGCGCAAGGGAAGGCGGCTGAATTCCACGCTATGCGTCGCTATCTGCCCTCCTCCCCGCCACCGCCATGCCGGAAACCCGCCCTAGCCCCGCGCAACGCGCAGCAGGTCGCGCAACCCGTCCAGCGTGTCGACCTCATCCACCGGCTTGTCGCGCCGCCAGCGGATCATGCGGGGAAAGCGCAGCGCGATCCCCGACTTGTGGCGCGGGCTTTCCTGTATGCCCTCGAAGCCGATCTCGAAGACCAGTTCCGGCGGCACCCGCCGCACCGGGCCGAACCGTTCCAGCGTATTCTTCTGCACCCAGCGGGTGATCTCGCCGAATTCGGCATCGGTCAGGCCCGAATAGGCCTTGGTGAAGGGCACCAGCCCATTCCCGTCCCGCACGGCAAAGGTGAAATCGGTGAACAGGTTCGCCCGCCGCCCATGCCCCGCCTGCGCATAGATCATCACCGCATCGACGGTGAAGGGGTCAAGCTTCCACTTCCACCAATCCCCCCGCCTGCGCCCGTTGAAATAGGACGAAGACCTCCGTTTCAGCATCAGCCCCTCCGCCCGCCGTTCCCGCGCCGTCTGGCGCAGCGCGGCAAGCACTGCCCAATCCGCGAAGCCGACCGGCGGCGACAGCGACAGTGGCAGATCGTCCGGCAGCCCTGCACACAGCGCCGCCAGCCGCGCCTGCCTCTCGGCAAAGGGCGTTTCCCGCAGGTCCTGCCCCCCATCCTCCAGCAGGTCATAGGCCAGAAGATGGGCCGGCGCCTCCTGCAGCAACCGCTTCGGCACCGTCTTGCGCCCGATCCTCTTCTGCAATTCGGCAAAGGGCAGGGGGCGGCCACCCGCCCGGTCCCATGCCAGCACCTCGCCATCGATCACCGTGCCCGGCGGCAGGAAATCCACCAGCGGTGCGAAATCCGGGAAACGGTCGGTGATCAACTCCTCCCCCCGCGACCACAGGGCCAGCAGGCCGGGCCGGTGGATCAACTGCCCCCTGATGCCATCCCATTTCCATTCCGCATGCCAGTCTGCCGGATCACCCAGCCCCTCCGGCCCCTCCTCCAATGGCGAGGCAAGGGCAAAGGGATAGGGCCGCGACGCCGCCCCCTCACCCTCGTCCCGGATCAACGCCTGATAGCTGGTGGTCAGCGGCTGCCAATCCCCCATCAGGCGATGCGCCAGCGCCGCCTCCTCCACCCCCGTCGCGGTGGAGAGCGCGCGCGTCATCAAACCCTGGCTCACGCCCATGCGGAAGCCGCCGGTGATCAGCTTGTTGAACAGCAACCGCTCCGTCGTCCCCAGTCGCCCCCACCAGCCAAGGATGGCCGCCTTCCGCACCTCGGCAGCCTGCCCCGTCAGCGCGATCAGCGCCCGGATCGTCTCGGAAAGCGGGGGGGCCTCCTCTGCCCCGGCGGGCGGCAGGATCAGGGCGATGGTCTCGGCCAGATCCCCCACCATCGCATAGCTTTCCTCGAACAACCAAAGCGGCACCCCCGCCGCCTCCGCCGCCCATTCCCGCAACTCGGTGGCCGTCACCCCCCGCTTCGGGCGGCGCCCCGACAAAAGAGCGATGGTCCAAAGCCTGTCCTCCTCCGGCGCGGTCTGGAAATACCGGGTCAGCGCGGCAAGCTTCGCCGTCGTCTTGGTCGTCCCGTCGAGGGCGGCGAACAGGGCGGAGAAATCCCTCATGGCTCCACCGCCTCCGGCACGTCCTCCGCCTCCTCGCCATATTCCGTGGCAACGATCCCGGCGTCATATCCCTGTTCTGCAAGGAAACGGCGGAAGGGCGCGGTATAGCCGTGGGTCACGAAGACCCTCTCGCATCCCGTGGCACGGATGGCCGACAGAAGGCCCGGAAAATCGGCATGGTCCGATACCACGAACCCCGTCCCCAGCGCCCGGCGGCGGCGGATGCCGCGCACCGCCATCCAGCCGCTGGCGAATGCCTCTTCCGCAGGCCCGAACCGCCGCGCCCATGCCGATCCCAGCGCAGAGGGCGGCGCGATCACCAAGGCCCCGGGATGCGATTTCCCATCCACCCCGGCCCCTGCACGGATCGTGTCCGGCAGGGCATAGCCCTGTTGCCGCAGGATGCCGTTCACCTCCTCCACCGCGCCATGCGTCAGGATCGGACCCAGCGCTCCCACTCCCGCCAGCAGCCGCTGCGCCTTGCCAAGGCTGTAGGCACCAAGGATCGACACCTTCCCCGCCGCCGCATTCGCCGCCCACCAGCGCGTGATCTCGCCCATCACCTCCGCCTGCGGTCGCCAGCGGAAGACGGGCAGGCCGAAGGTGCATTCGCTGATGAAGGCATGGCAGCGCACGGGCGCGAAGGCTTCCGCCAGACCGTCCGGCTCCACCTTGTAATCACCCGAGACGATCCAGACCTCGCCCCCTCGTTCCACCGCGATCTGCGCCGATCCGGGGATATGCCCCGCCGGATGGAAACTGACCGTCACCCCGCCGATCCGCAGCCTTTCGCCATAGCCGATCCCCTGCGCCGTGATCTGGCCAAGCCGGTGCCGCATCACCGGCAGCGCCGCATGGGTAGCCAGATACTGACCGTGGCCCCAGCGCGCATGGTCTGAATGGCCATGCGTGATCAGCGCGCGCTCCACCGGACGCCACGGGTCGATGAAGAACCCGCCATCCGGGCAGAATATCCCGCGATCGGTGAAGACAAGGACGGGGTTCAAGGCCATGCCCGGAACCTAGTTCACAGGGCATCCACCGCCAGAGGTGCAGGCTTGCCCAAATTTTGTGCAGTTGCACATGTCGCACCCATGCCATTCCTCCGAAACGCTTCCAAGCCGCTTGGTGCCCTGATTAACTTCGTCCAACTCCGACATGGATCGGGAAAGCAGGGGGCGTAACGGTGACGCAATACTTCAACGAGATGTACCAGACCGGCAAGGTCCGCCAGCCCTACGCCCGGCTGGAAGACTGGATGAAGGCGATGCCCGCCGCCCTGCGCACGCTCAAGCAGGCCGAGGCCGAGGATCTCTTCCGCCGCATCGGCATCACCTTCGCCGTCTATGGCGAAGGCGGCGATCCAGATCGCCTGATCCCCTTCGACATGTTCCCGCGCGTCTTCACCGGTGCCGAATGGGCACGTCTGGAAAAAGGCATCAAACAGCGCGCCCGCGCCCTGAACGCCTTCCTTGTGGACGTCTATCAACGCGGCGAAATCATCCGCGCAGGCCGCGTTCCCTCGCGTCTCGTCTATCAGAACGAAGCCTATGAAAAGGCCGTGGCGGGGATCAAACCGCCCAAGGGCGTCTATTCCCACATCGTCGGCATCGACATCGTCCGCACCGGCCCCGACGAATTCTTCGTGCTGGAAGACAACTGCCGCACCCCCTCCGGCGTCAGCTACATGTTGGAGAACCGCGAGATCATGATGCGGATGTTCCCCGACCTTTTCCGCGAGAACCGCATCGAACCCGTCGACACCTATCCCGAAATCCTGCGCCGCACGCTGGCCTCCGTCGCGCCGGAAAAATGCAACGGCGAACCGACGATCGTCCTTCTCACCCCCGGCCACTTCAACAGCGCCTATTACGAACACAGCTTCCTCGCCGACCTCATGGGGATCGAACTGGTAGAGGGGCAGGACCTCTTCGTCGAAGGCGAATTCGTCTGGATGCGCACCACCGAAGGCCCGAAGAAGGTGGATGTCATCTACCGCCGCATCGACGACGCCTTCATCGACCCGCTCTGTTTCCGCCCCGACAGCATGCTGGGCGTTCCGGGCCTGATGGATGTCTACCGTTCCGGCGGTGTCAGCATCTGCTCCGCCCCCGGCGCCGGGGTGGCCGATGACAAGGCGGTCTATACCTTCGTCCCCGAAATGGTGCGCTTCTATCTGGGCGAGGAACCGATCCTGCAGAACGTCCCCACCTGGCAATGCGGCAAGCCGGATGACCTGCGCTACGTTCTGGACAACCTCGCCGAACTGGTGGTCAAGGAAGTCCACGGTTCGGGCGGCTACGGCATGCTGGTCGGCCCAAAAGCCACAAAGGAACAGGTCGAGGCGTTCCGCGCCAAGATCGTGGCCGATCCCGGCAACTACATCGCCCAGCCGACGCTGGCCCTGTCCACCACCCCCACCTTCGTCGCCGAAGGCGTGGCCCCCCGCCATGTCGACCTGCGCCCCTATTGCCTCGTGGGAGAACGCATCGAACTCGTCCCCGGCGGCCTCACACGGGTGGCGCTGACGGAAGGGTCGCTTGTCGTGAACTCCTCCCAAGGGGGCGGGGTGAAGGACACATGGGTTCTGGCGGAGTGATCACATGCTAAGCCGAACCGCCGACAACCTCTTCTGGATCGCCCGCTACATGGAACGGGCCGAAACCGCCGCGCGTCTGCTGGAGGTGGGATCGCGCATCGCCTTGCTGCCTTCGGCGGCGGGCTATCGCAACGAATGGGATTCGCTCTTGCAGGCCTCGGGCAATTCCGATGCCTTTGCCCGCAAGTATGGCGATCCGGTGCAGCGCAATATCGAAAGCTTCCTCTTCTTCGACCGCGACAACCCTTCCTCCGTCGCCTCCTGCATCACCACGGCGCGGGAAAACGGCCGCATCGTCCGCACCGCGCTGACGGCGCAGGTCTGGGACGCCCTCAACACCGCGTTTCAGGAATTGCGCCAGCTCGAACGCACCCCGCGCAGCGAGCTGGAACTCTCGCGCCTCACCGAATGGACGATGCGCCACGCCGCCATGGTGCGCGGGGCCATCGAGGCCACGCTCCTGCGCAATGACGGCTGGGATTTCCTGAACCTCGGCTACAATCTAGAACGTGCCGACAACACCGCCCGCCTGATGGACGTGAAATACTATGTCCTTCTGCCCAAGGTGGAATTCGTGGGGTCCGGTCTGGACAATTACCAATGGACCACGCTTTTGCGCGCCATGTCGGCCCATCGCGCCTTCCACTGGGCCTATGGCGGCGAGGTTACGGCGGCCAAGATCGCGCATTTCCTGATCCTCAACCCGCAATGCCCCCGGTCGCTGATCACCTGCGTCGAAGAGATCTCCACCCATCTCAACCGTCTTGCCAAGGCCTATGGAACCAAGTCCGAAGCACAGTCCAGCGCGCAAGAGATGCTGGCCGCACTCGAGGACACCAAGGTGGAGGACATCTTCGACGAGGGCCTGCACGATTTCCTGTCCCGTTTCATCCGTGAGGTGGCGGGGCTGGGGTCTCTGGTCCATGACACCTACCTGAGCGGGGATATGCGCTGATGCTGCTGTCGGTCGATCATGTGACGCGCTACCGCTATGACCGCCCGGTCCGGGCCGTGATGCAAAGCCACCGGCTGACCCCGTCGAAATTCGATGGCCAGAAGGTGCGCGACTGGACGGTGACCGTTTCCGACGGAATTCCCGGCGGGTCTTTCCGCGACGGGGCGGGGGACCGGGTGCAGGGCTGGATGGTCAAGGGCCCGGTGTCCGAGGTGGAGGTGCGCGTGATAGGCACCGTGGAAACCTTCGACCTTGCAGGCATCCTGCGCGGCCACCGCGAGGTGGTCCCGCCCGAGGTCTATCTGGTCGAAACCACGGCAACCCGCGCCGACGCGGCGCTGGCCGACCTTGCCATGCAGGCCGCCGGAGCCGAGGGACCTTTGGCCATGGCCCACCGTCTGGCGGAACTTGTGGCAGTGGCTGTGGCCTACAAACCCGGCGCAACGAGGTCCCAGACCACTGCCGCAGAGGCCCTGGCGCTGGGCGAAGGCGTCTGTCAGGACCACGCCCACATCCTCATCGCCTGCGCACGACGGATGGGACTGCCCGCCAGATATGTCTCGGGCTATCTCTTTGCCGACGTCGAGGGCGTCCCGCACGAGGCGGCACATGCCTGGGCCGAGGTCCATGTCGCAGGCCTTGGCTGGGTGGGCTTCGATCCCGCAAACTGCTGTTGCCCGGATGCGCGCTACATCCGCCTTGGATCGGGAATGGATGCGCAGGATGCCGCCCCCATCCGCGGCGTGGCGCGCGGTGTCGGGGCCGAGTCGCTTGATGTGAAGGTTGCGGTCCAATCCTTGCAGCAATAGGGTCGGGTATCCTTGGGGAAGAATCCATGACCTATTGCGTCGGCCTGCTGTTGAACGAGGGAATCGTCCTTCTGTCCGATACCCGTACGAATGCGGGTTTGGATAACATCTCCACATACAGGAAGATGTTCCTCTTCGAAGACCCCGGCGAGCGGATCATCGCCATCATGACCGCCGGCAGCCTTTCGGTGACGCAAACCACCGTGGCCCGCCTACGCGAGGCGATCGAGGACCCGGACTCGGACGAGACGCAGTCCATCATGAAGGCCCCCACGATGCTGAAGGTGGCGGATATCGTGGGCAACATGCTGGCCGAGGTCCGGGCCGAGATCGACGAAAAGCTCTCGGCCATGCAGGGGGCAAGCGCATCCATGATCGTGGCTGGGCAGCGCAAGGGCGGGGCGATGCGTCTGTTCCTGATCTACCCCGAGGGAAATTTCATCGAGGCGACCGAGGACACTCCCTTCCTCCAGATCGGAGAACACAAATACGGCAAACCCATCCTCGACCGCGTCGTGAAACCCT
>Ga0209278_1002279_pt1 | contig 10809 bp, 5 predicted proteins | sample JI81BgreenDNA_FD_187504 | JGI IMG/M metagenome (GOLD analysis project Ga0209278, IMG submission 187504) | Wastewater effluent complex algal communities from Wisconsin, to seasonally profile nutrient transformation and Carbon sequestration -... | ecosystem: Engineered > WWTP > Effluent > Algae... | reverse complement strand
TCCACGCCGGCCTGCAGCCCCTGCACCTGGACCCGCTGGCCCTGCCGGCCGTGCGCGCCAGCGCCTCGGTGGTGCAGGCGGCTGCTGCGGGCAGCGCGCCGGTCTACGGCGTCAACACCGGCTTCGGCAAGCTGGCCAGCACGCGCATTGGCGCCGACGACCTGGCCACGCTGCAGTGGAACCTCATCCGCAGCCACAGCGTGGGCGTGGGCCAGCCGCTGCCGCCCGCCGTGCTGCGGCTGATGCTGGCGCTGAAGGCCGCCAGCCTGGGGCGGGGCGCCAGCGGCGTGCGGCCCGAGGTCATCGACGCGCTGCTGGCGGTGCACAACGCCGGCCTCGTGCCGTTTGTGCCCAGCCAGGGCAGCGTGGGCGCGAGTGGGGATCTCGCCCCGCTGTCCCACATGACGCTGGCGCTCATGGGCGAAGGTTTTTTCCTGCGCGACGACGGCACACGCGAGCCTGCCGCCGAGGCCCTGGCCCGCTGCGGCATCGCGCCGCTGCGCCTGGCGGCCAAGGAAGGCCTGGCGCTCATCAACGGCACGCAGACCAGCACCGCGCTGGCGCTGCACGCGCTGTTCGCCTTCGAGCCCGTGCTCGAGAGCGCGCTGGTGGTGGGCGCGCTCACGGTGGACGCTGCGCGCGGCAGCGACGGCCCCTTCGACCCGCGCATCCACGCGCTGCGCGGCCAGCCGGGGCAGATCGACGTGGCGCGCTACTACCGCGCGCTGCTGGCCGGCAGCGCCATCCGCGCGTCTCATGCCGAGGGCGACGACCGTGTGCAGGACCCCTACTGCCTGCGCTGCCAGCCCCAGGTGGTGGGCGCCTGCCTCGACCAGCTGCGCCACGCCGCCAAGGTGCTGCTGATCGAGGCCAACGCGGTGACCGACAACCCGCTGGTCTTTGGCGAGGATGGCTCGATGGTCTCCGGCGGCAACTTCCACGCCGAGCCCGTGGCGCTGGCGGCCGACGCCATGGCCAACGCCATCGCCGAGGTGGGCGCCATCGCCGAGCGGCGCATCGCCATGCTCATCGACAGCGGCGTCTCGCGCCTGCCGCCCTTCCTGACGCCCAACGCCGGGCTCAACAGCGGCTTCATGATCGCGCACGTGACGGCGGCCTCGCTGGCCAGCGAGAACAAGAGCCTGGCCCACCCGGCCAGCGTCGACAGCCTGCCCACCAGCGCCAACCAGGAAGACCACGTGAGCATGGCCACCTTCGCGGCGCGCCGGCTGCAGCCCATGATCGACAACGTGGCGCACATCCTGGGCATCGAGCTGCTGGCGGCGGCGCAGGGCGTGGAGTTCCTGCGGCCGCTGCAGAGCTCGCCCGCGCTCGAGCAGGTGCATGCGCTGTTGCGGGCACACTGCCCGGCCATGATGCAAGACCGCTACCTCGCGCCCGACATCGAGGCCGCCACGGCCCTGGTGCGCGGCGGCGCGCTCGGCGCCGTGTTCCGCGGGCTCCCGGGCCTGCCCGCGCTGTGGGTGCCGGCCTGACGCGGCGGCGCACCGTGCTGTCGGCCGCCGCGCTGCTGGGGGGCTGCGCGCTGCCGCCGGCCCACGACGCTGCGCTCGACGCGGTCGTGCAGGCGCAGGTGCAGGCTCTGGTGGATGCGCGCCTGTTCAGCGGCGCCGTGGTGCTGCTGCGCGACGGCCGCACGCTCGTGGCGCGCGGCTGGGGCCTGGCCCACCATGCGGCCGGCGCGGCGTTCACGCCGGCCACGCCCTGCGACGTGGCCTCGCTGGCCAAGAACTTCACCGCCGCCGGCATCTGGATGCTGGTGCACGAGGGCCGGCTGTCGCTGCAACAGGAGGTGCACGCCCTGGTGCCCGCCTACCCGCACCGCGGCGTTACCGTCTTCCACCTGCTGGCGCATGCGGGCGGCCTGGCGCCCGACTACGGCCACTTCGACCGCCACTTCCAGCCCGGCCAGATCCGCACGACGCAGGCGCTGCTCGCGCTGGCCGGCCGCGACTGGCCAGAGCCACGCTTCGTGCCGGGCAGCGCCTTCTTGTATTCCGACCTCGGCTACGACGCACTGGGCCTGGTCATCGAACATGCCGGCGGCCAGCCCTACGCGGACTTCGTGCGCGAGCGCTTCTTCCGCCCGCACGGGCTGGTGCACGCCTTCGCGCGGCCGCCACGCCTGGCCGACTGGCCGCCGCCGCGCACGCGCGGCTACCGCTTCGCCGACGGCCGCTGGCAGGACGACGACGCCTACGACGGCGAGGCCTTCCTTGGCGGCGGCAACCTCGTGCTTTCGGCGCTGGATGTGGCGCGCTGGGGCGACGCCTGGGCCCGGGGCCGCGTGCTGCCCCCCGAGGCCGAGCACACCGGGGCCGAGCGCCCCATGCTCGGCGGCCAGCGCTCGGCCATGGACCTGCTGGGCTGGTTTGCGCCGCCCGAGGGCCGGCCCGCCGAGCCGGCCGCGCGCAGGGGCCACAACACCGGCAACTACAACGGCTTCCGCGCCAGCCTGCACTGGCACCGCGCCCGCGGCGAGGTGGTGGCCATCGTCTCCAACGGTGGCCTGCCCCAGGCCGAGGGCGACGCGCTGCTGTGGGGCCTGGTGGACCTGCTCGCCGGTCGCCCCGTGCCGCCGCGCCGCTGAAGGCGGCTCAGCCGAAGGCCGGTGCCGAGGCCAGGAAGCCCGCCACCGCCGCCGCCGACATGGGCCGCGCCACCAGGTAGCCTTGGATGGCGCTGCAGCCGTGGCGGCGCAGCGCCTCGGCCTGGGCGGGTTCTTCCACGCCTTCGGCCACGGTGCGCAGCTTGAGTGAGCGTCCCAGGCCCACGACCATGCCCACGATGGCGTCGGCGTCGCTGCGCGCGAGCATGTCGCGCACGAAGCTGCGGTCGATCTTCAGCGTGTCGAACGGGTAGCGGCGCAGGTAGGCCAGGGCCGAGTAGCCGGTGCCGAAGTCGTCGAGCGCCAGGCGCACGCCCAGCGCGTGCAGCGTGTGGATGGCCTCGGCGGTGCCCACGCCCTCCTGCAGGAAGGCCGATTCGGTGATCTCCAGCTCCAGCCGCTCGGGCGCCAGCCCGGCGGCCGTGGTGGCCTCCTGCACGGCCTGCACGAGGTCGCTGGCCATCACCTGCACGGGGCTCACGTTCACGCTCAGCGTCAGCGGCACGTCCCGGGCGGGCCAGCGCGCGGCTTCGGCGCAGGCCTGGCGCAGCACCCAGCGGCCGATCTCGGGCATGAGGCCGCAGTCCTCGGCCACGGGCACGAACTCGGCGGGCGAGACGGCGCCCAGCACCGGGTGCTGCCAGCGCAGCAGGGCCTCGAAGCCGATGACCGTGCCGCCGTCCAGCGCCACGAGTGGCTGGTAGGCCAGGCTCAGCTGGCCCAGGGCCAGCGCCTGGCGCAGCGCCTGCTCCAGCTGCTGGCGGCGCTGCGTGGACTCGGCCATCTCGGCCGAGAAGAAACGCAGCGTGCCGCGGCCCTCGGCCTTGGCGGCGTACAGGGCCTGGTCAGCGTGGCGCAGCAGCGCCTCGGTGTCGGCCGGCGCGTCTTCAGCCATGGCGATGCCGATGCTGCAGCCCACCACCAGGGTGGACGGGCCCACGGTGTAGGGCTGCGACAGCGTCTCGACGATGCGCTGCGCCAGGGCCTGCACCTCGCGGCGGTCGGCCACCTGGCGCAGCAGCACGGCGAACTCGTCGCCGCCCATTCGTGCCACGGTGTCGCCGCGGCGCACGGTGGCGGCGAGGCGGCGCGCCACCTCGCGCAGCAGCTGGTCGCCCACGGCGTGGCCCAGGGTGTCGTTGACGTTCTTGAAGTGGTCGAGGTCCAGGCCCAGCAGCGCGCTGCGCGGCGGCCAGGCCGGGCGGCCCTGCAGCAGCTCGGCCAGCTCGTGGCGGAACTGATGGCGGTTGCGCAGGCCGGTGAGTGTGTCGTTGTGGGCCAGCCAGCGCAGCTGGCGGTGCGCGTTGTGGGCGGCGCTCACGTCGGTGATCACGCCGCGCCAGCCGGCGTTGCGCCGGCCCTCGTCGACCAAGGGCTTGGCGCTGAGCTGCCACCAGCCGGGACGGCCGCCGGTGAACACGGCCAGCAGCTGGTCGCGGAAGGGCGCGCCGTCCAGCAGGCGCGCGCGCAGGTCGGCCAGCAGGTCCAGGGCCTCGTCGCCCGGCGGCGCGGCGCGCGCCAGCAGGTCCTGGAAGTCGGCCCCGGGCAGCGCGTCCACGGGCTGGCCCAGCATCGCGGCCAGTCGGTCCGAAGGGTTGCGCAGGCGGCCCTGGGCGTCGGTTTCCCACAGCACGTCGGCGGCGTTCTCGGCAAAGTCGCGCAGCAGCAGGCCGACGATCTCGCCCTGGCGGCCGGCGTCGGCCTCGGCCACCAGGCGCGCGCCGAACAGCCGCGCCGTGGACCAGACCGTGCCCATCATCACCGCCATGTAGCTCAGCAGCAGCAGCGCGATCAGCGGCGCCAGCTGCAGGCCCGACAGCGCCAGCGACAGCACGCCACCCAGGCCCAGCACGGTCACGAAGGCCATGCCCGCCAGCGGCACGGTGGCCAGCACGAAGGCGCCGCCGCACATCATGCCGGCGGTCACCACCGAGGCCAGCAGCTGGTGCTCGGCCTCGCCGCCGGGCAGCACCAGCAGCGGCAGCGTGGCCCAGGCCGCCGCCAGCAGGGCGCTGTGCACGGCCAGCCGCTGCATCGCCCGGCGCGAGGCCGTGGCGCGGCGCGGGCGGCGGGCCTTGCGCCAGCAGTCCAGCAGGCCCTGCGCCGCCATCAGCACCACCACGGCGGCCCAGGCCAGCAGGTCGTTGCGGGCCAGGCGCGGGTTCAGCGCCAGCAGCACGGCCAGGGCGTTGACGATGTTGGCCCACATGGCCAGGCGCGTCAGGCGCTGCACGGCCTGCATCTGGCGGGCGCGGAAGCGCGCGGCCAGGGCCTCGTCCACGTGGTAGGGCTCGAGCCAGGCCAGGGGGCCCGCCCGCTCATGGGCCGCCGCGGTCGGGGCGTCGGGCAGGGCTTCAGGCTCCGGGCGGTGCATGGGTGGTGTGTGGTGCGGGCGCCTCGGGACGCCGGCCACATCTTGTGCGGTGCGGCAAATTCGGCCGTTTGCTGCCAGACTTGAGCCCCATGATGCCCGCCCGACACCGCGCGCCGCCCGTTTTGGGCAGCACCCCACGAAGAGGGCCCGGCCGGTGAGCGGCGGCGCCACCGCCCTGCACCGCATCGTCATCGTCGGCGGGGGCGCCGGCGGCCTGGAGCTGGCCACGCAGCTGGGCCGCAGCCTGGGCAAGAGCGGCCGCGCCCACGTGACGCTCATCGAGAAGGCGCGCACGCACTTCTGGAAGCCGCACCTGCACGAGATCGCCGCCGGCAGCATCGACGTGCACGGCCACGCCACCGACTACCTGGCGCAGAGCCACTGGAACGGCTTCCGCTACCGCGTGGGCAAGATGACGGGCCTCGATCGTGCGCAGCGCCTGGTGCACGTGGGCCCGGTGCTCGATGAAGACGGCCGCCCCGTCACCCAGGGCTACAGCCGCCCCTACGACACCCTGGTGATGGCCGTGGGCAGCCGCACCAACGACTTCGGCACGCCCGGCGTGGCCGAGCACGCCATCGCGCTGGAAACGCCCGACGACGCCGCGCGGTTCCACCGCCGGCTCGTCAACGCCTGCCTGCGTGCGCACATGCAGAGCGGGCCGCTGGCGCCGGGGCAGCTCAACGTGGCCATCATCGGCGCCGGCGCCACCGGCGTGGAGCTCGCGGCCGAGCTGCACAAGGCCACGCGCACGCTCGTGTCCTACAACCTCGAGCGCATCGACCCCGAGCGCGACATCCGCATCCACCTGCTCGAGGCCGGCCCGCGCATCCTGCCGGCGCTGCCCGAGCGCATCGCCGGTTCGGCGGCGGCGCTGCTGGTGAAGCTGGGCGTGAAGCTGCGCGCCGGTGCGCGTGTGACGGCGGTCGACGAATCCGGCGTGCAGCTCGAGGGCGGCGAGCGCATCGACGCCGAGCTCGTGGTGTGGGCCGCGGGTGTGAAGGCGCCGGCCTTCCTGAAGGACCTGGACGGCCTCGAGAGCAACCGCCTCAACCAGCTGGTGGTGGGCCCCACGCTGCAGTGCACGCGCGACGAGCGCATCTTCGCCATCGGCGACTGCGCCGCCGCGCCCTGGCTGGGCCGCGAGACAGGCATGTGCGTGCCGCCGCGCGCGCAGGCGGCGCACCAGCAGGCCAGCCACCTGGCGGCCGGGCTGCCCAGGCTGCTGAAGGGCGGCGCGCTCAAGCCCTGGCACTACCGCGACTTCGGCTCATTGGTCTCCCTGGGCGAGTACAGCACCGTGGGCAACCTGATGGGCGCGCTGGTGGGCGGCAACCTGTGGGTCGAGGGCCTGTTCGCGCGCACCATGTACCTCAGCCTCTACAAGATGCACGAGGTGGCGCTGCACGGCTGGTGGAAGACGGCGCTGGGCTCGGCCAGCCGCTGGCTCACGCGCGGCACGGAGCCGCGCGTCAAGCTGCACTGAACAGCCGGCGCAGCAGCGCGGGCAGTTCCTCGAGCGTGTGCTCCTTGCGCAGCAGCGCGCGCACGCCCGCGGCGCGTGCCTCGGCCTGCGTGGCGTCGTCGATGAAGCCCGAGCTCAGCACCACCGGCAGCCCAGGGAAGTGCTGCGCCACATGGCGCGCCAGCGCCAGGCCCGATTCACCCGGCATGTGGTTGTCGGTGAGCAGCAGGTCCACGGGCTGCGCCTCAAGCAGCGTGCGCGCGGCGGCGGCGCTGTCGGCGGTGAGCACCTGCCAGCCCTCGCGCTGCAGCAGGTTGCCCATCAGCTCGCGCATGGCCTCGTCGTCGTCCACGCACAGCAGGCGGCGGCCCCGGCCGGGCACGGCCGGGTCGGTGGCCTGGGCGCCTGCCGGTGCCGGGCGGAGCGTGGTGGTGGGCAGCCACACGTGGAAGCAGCTGCCCGCGCCGTGGCGGCTGTCGACCTCGATGCGGCCGCCGTGCGCGGCCACGATGCCCTGGGCGACCGCCAGGCCCAAGCCCGTGCCCTGGCCGACGTCCTTGGTGGTGAAGAAGGGCTCGAAGATGCGCCCGAGCGTGGCCGCGTCCATGCCGATGCCGTCGTCGCGCACCCAGAGGTGGGCGAACGCGCGGCCGTCGTGCACGGCCGGCGCCAGGCCGACCTCGATGTGCCCGGGCCCGCCCTGGAGCGCATGCCAGGCGTTGGTGCACAGGTTCATGAGCACCTGGTGCAGCCGCGTGGCGTCGGCCAGCACCCACAGGTCTTCGGCGCCGGCCGTGTGCAGCTCCAGCGCCACGCCGGCGGGCAGCAGGGCGCGCAGCAGGGCCACGGCCTCGGCCACCAGCGGCGCCAGCGCCAGGGGCTGGCGCTGCTGGCCCTCGCGCCGGCTGAAGGCCAGGATCTGCTGCACCAGGCTGCGCGCGCGCGTGGCCGAGCGCACGATCTGCTCCAGGTGCGGCAGCGCGCGGGCGTCGCCCGGCGGCAGCAGGCCGCGCGCGAGCTCGGCATTGCCCAGGATGGCCGGGATGATGTTGTTGAAGTCGTGCGCGATGCCGCTGGCCAGCGTGCCGATGGCCTCCATCTTCTGCGACTCGCGCAGCATCTCCTCGCTGCGGCGCAGCGCGGCCTGCGCCTCGAGCTGGGCCGTGATGTCGCGTGCCACCGCCACCACCAGCGGGCCGCTGGGGCTGTGGTGCACGCGGCGGTTGATCTCGACCATGAAGCTGCTGCCGTCGCGCCGGCGGTGGCGGGCCTGCTGGTTGGCGCCGCTGTCGTCGCCGGCGAGCAGCCGGTCGTAGAGCGCGCGCACCTCCTCGGGGCTGCGGTCGGTGAGCACCTCGGTGACGCTGCGGCCCACCAGCTCGTCGTGGCGCCAGCCCAGGGCCCGGCAGGCGCCGTCGTTCACGTCGAGCAGCTTCAGCGTGTGCGCGTCGATGAGGAAGATGCCGTCGGCGGACAGGTCGAGCGCGGCGCGGAAGCGCAGCGCCGCGCGCTCGGAGCGGGCGTGTTCGCTGATATCGGTGTAGCTCACGACAAAGCCGCCGCCGGGCAGCGGCGAGCTGCGCACGTCGAGCACGCGGCCGTCGGGGCGTTCGCCCACGAAGCGGTCCACGCGGTCGGCCTGCAGCCGGGCGCAGCGCGCGGCGGCCAGCTCGGCGATGTCGCCCGGGCCGTACTCGCCACGCTCGGCGTTGAAGCGCGCCTGCTCGGCAAACGGCGTGCCGGGTGCGCAGAGCCGCGGCGGGTAGTCGAGCAGCTCGGCCACGCGCTGGTTGGCGCGCAGCACACGCGCCTGGGCGTCGAGGATGAGCACGCCCTGGTCGATGTGCTGCAACGTGCCTTCGAGCAGGGCCAGGTCGCGCGCACGTGCCGCCTGGGTGCGCGCCTGCACGATGGCGATGGTGGCCAGCTGCGTGGCCAGTTCGATGAGCGCGTGGTCGCGCGGTTCGGGGCGCGAGGGCTCGTCGCGGTAGATGGCGAAGGTGCCCAGCAGCACGCCCGCGGCGTCGAAGATGGGGGTGGACCAGCAGGCCCGCAGGCCGTGGGGAAGGGCGAGTGGGTGGTAGTGGACCCACAGCGGATCGGTGGCGATGTCTTCCACCACCACGGGTTCGCGCCGCCAGGCCGCGGTGCCGCAGGAGCCCGCCGCGGGCCCGATGGCGGCGCCGTCGATGGCCTGGGTGTAGGCCGCCGGCAGGCTGGGCGCGGCACCGTGCCGCAGGTGCTGGCCGTCGGCATCGAGCAGCAGCACCGAGGCGCGCCGCCCCGGCGCCAGTTCTTCGATGAGCTGCATCAGCGCCGCGAGTGCATCGGCCAGCGGCGCGCCGGCGGCGATGAGCCGCGTGACCCGCGCCTGGGCCTGGGCCATCGCGATCCAGCGGTCGGGGGCGTTGTCCATGGGCGCGCGGCGGGGTTGGACGGGCTCGCGGCAGCATAGGGCAAACGCCAAGCCCGTGGGCGCGGGATAACGCGGCCGTTGCGGGGTGGCGGCCGCGCGCCGGGGCCCGCCGGCCCGCGCCGCCGCCGCGGGCCCCGAATTGGCGACAATCCCGGGTTCACCCGGAGCCCCATGTCGTGACCACCATCCTGCAAACGCTTCCCGCCGGCCAGCGCGTCGGCATCGCCTTCTCGGGCGGCCTGGACACGTCCGCCGCCGTGCACTGGATGCGCGCCAAGGGCGCCGTGCCGTGTGCGTACACCGCCAACCTTGGCCAGCCGGACGAGAGCGACTACGAGGAGATCCCGCGCAAGGCGCTGGCCTACGGCGCGGAGCTCGCCCGCCTGATCGACTGCCGCAGCCAGCTGGTGGCCGAGGGCATCGCTGCCATCCAGTGCAGCGCCTTCCACATCAGCACCGGCGGCGCCACCTACTTCAACACCACGCCGCTGGGCCGCGCCGTCACCGGCACGGCGCTGGTGGTGGCCATGCGGGAAGACGACGTCCACATCTGGGGCGACGGCAGCACCTACAAGGGCAACGACATCGAGCGCTTCTACCGCTACGGCCTGCTCGCCAACCCGCAGCTGCGGATCTACAAGCCCTGGCTGGACCAGCGCTTCATCGACGAGCTCGGTGGCCGCAAGGAGATGAGCGAGTACCTGCACGCCTGCGGCTTCGACTACAAGATGAGCGTCGAGAAGGCCTACAGCACCGACAGCAACATGCTCGGCGCCACGCACGAGGCCAAGGACCTGGAGTTCCTCAACTCCGGCATCCGCATCGTCAAGCCCATCATGGGCGTGGCCTTCTGGAAGCCCGAGGTGGAGGTGAAGGCCGAGGAGGTGAGCGTGCGCTTCGAGGAGGGCGTGCCCGTGGCCCTGAACGGCCGCACCTTCGCCAGCGCCGTGGAGCTGATGGAAGAGGCCAACCGCATCGGCGGCCGCCACGGCCTGGGCATGTGCGACCAGATCGAGAACCGCATCATCGAGGCCAAGAGCCGCGGCATCTACGAGGCCCCCGGCATGGCGCTGCTGCACATCGCCTACGAGCGCCTGGTCACCGGCATCCACAACGAAGACACCATCGAGCAGTACCGCCTGAACGGCCGCAAGCTCGGCCGGCTGCTCTACCAGGGCCGCTGGTTCGACCCGCAGTGCCTGATGCTGCGCGAGACCGCCCAGCGCTGGGTGGCGCGCGCCGTCACGGGCGAGGTGTGGTTGGAGCTGCGGCGTGGCAACGACTACAGCCTGCTCGACACGCAGAGCCCCAACCTGACCTACGCGCCCGAGCGCCTCAGCATGGAAAAGGTGGAGAACGCCGCCTTCACGCCGGCCGACCGCATCGGCCAGCTGACCATGCGCAACCTCGACATCGCCGACACACGCGGCAAGCTGGGCATCTACACCGCCACCGGGCTGCTGGGCCACGGCGGCGACGACACGGTGGCGCTGATCACCGGGCCCGACAAGGGCTGAGCACGCCCCTAGAACGCAGGCCCGGCGCGGGGCCTGCGTCCGCCGCCAGCGGGATGGCGGGTGACAACGGGCGGGAGCCCAATCCGCGGGCACCTCAACAGCCCCGGAGAACCCGCCACCATGAACCTGCTGCTCGCCTGGAACAACGTCCTGCTCGACGCCATCCGCCAGCTCGGCAAGCTGCCCGCCCACAGCCCCGACCGCGTGCGTGGCGGCCCTCCGCAGGTGGCGCGTTCCATCGGCGTGGTCTACACCGCCATCTACGACGCCTGGGCCGCCTTCGACGACGTCGCCAAGCCGGCGCACAGCGGCGCCCCGCGCCGCCCGGCGGCCCAGCGCACCGAGGCCAACCGGCGCAAGGCCTGCGCCCAGGCCGCCTGGCGCGCCATCACCGACCAGTTCCCGCCC
>Ga0209278_1002277_pt1 | contig 10817 bp, 7 predicted proteins | sample JI81BgreenDNA_FD_187504 | JGI IMG/M metagenome (GOLD analysis project Ga0209278, IMG submission 187504) | Wastewater effluent complex algal communities from Wisconsin, to seasonally profile nutrient transformation and Carbon sequestration -... | ecosystem: Engineered > WWTP > Effluent > Algae... | reverse complement strand
AGCGCTCCTGGCTGCGATCCGGACGATGCGGCGTCGAGTCCGCACGATCAAATTTCCCACCGCCAGCACCCGAGGGATTGTCCTCGGCGATGCTCTGGCCCTTCGTGCTCGTGGCTTCGCGCAACAGTGTGAACAACGCACCCGCGATATCAGTGGCGGTATGACCCTGATCCAGAAGGCGCTCGATGTAGGCCTCATGTCCCACAAAACTCCCCGCTTCGAGACGATCGCGCACGGAATCATAGAGCACATCCGCGCGTCTATCCTCCACTTCCTCCTGCGATGGCACGCGGTGGCGCGTGATTTTCTGACGGATCGTGCGCTCGATGTTTTGCAAGCGATACAAATCACGGCCGAACACAAAAGTCACGGCACGCCCGGCGCGTCCAGCGCGTCCCGTGCGGCCGATGCGGTGCACGTAGTCTTCCGGATCCTGCGGCACGTCGTAGTTGAACACGATGTCGATCTCCTCGATGTCGATGCCGCGTGCGGCCACATCCGTCGCCACCAGCACCTCCACCTTGCCCTCGCGGAATCGTTGCAACACGCGCTCGCGCATTTGCTGCGTCACATCACCGTGCAAACGATCCGCCGGATAACCGCGCGCCAACAAGGCCTCGGTGCATTCATCCACGGCTTTTTTCGTATTGCAAAAGACAATCGCTAAGCGCGGGTCTTCCAAGTCTAACAAACGGCACAACACCTCCACCTTCGAGCGCTCGCGCACCTCGTAGTGGCGTTGTTCGATGGAATCCACCGTCAGCGCCTTGCGCTCGATCTGCAGCATTTGCGGCTCCTTGCCGAAGCGCTTGATCAGGCCCTCCACCCCACGGTTCATGGTCGCGGAGAAAAACATCGTCTGACGGCTGGCGGGCAACTGCGCGAGCAGCTCCTCCATTTCCTCGCGGAATCCCATGTCGAGCATGCGGTCCGCCTCGTCGAGAATCGTCATTTTCACTTCCGATGGATCAAACGACCCACGTCGCAAGTGATCCAGCAAACGCCCCGGCGTACCCACGATCAACTGCGCGCCATCTTCCAGCGCGCGGAACTGTCGGCCGATCGGCGCGCCGCCATACACCGGCACTGCGTGAAGCTTGGGCATGCGCGAGCCCAGACGATGCACCTCCTCGCAGACCTGGATCGCCAGCTCGCGTGTGGGGCAGAGAATCAGCACCTGCGGCTTGCGGCGGCTCACATCCATTTTTGCTAGAGCCGGCAGCACAAATGCCGCGGTTTTGCCCGACCCCGTTTGGGACAGGCCGACGATGTCATGTCCTTCAAGAGCGACGGGAATGGCCATCGCTTGGATGGCGGAAGGGCGTTCGTAGCCCAGTTGTTCAATGGCTTCCAGCAACGGCGTGGGTAGCCCTAGTTCGGTAAACGGCGTAGTATTCATAATCAATCAAAGCGATGCTCCTACTCCATTCATCCGTGAAATTGTAGGCACTATCCTACTGGATAACACATCGGACGAAGAAACTACCACGGAAATCCCCCTGATGGCAAGAAAGAACTCTTTGACACAAAAGGTGAGTGATCTTCCTAACCACACTCAGGCACATTCTCCCCCCTCCCCCGCTCCGAAAAAATTTCCTCATTCCGCGCTGGACGCCTTGCGTCGAAACGCTACAAAAGCAACCCGCAACGCACGTTTGCACACAACCTCACGCATTACTTACCGATTATGGACATTCAAATTGCCTCCCTCTGTGACTTCGCCGCCGACTACCAAGGTAAACTGGTGGTCACCGGCGTGTTCGATACCCTCGCTGCCCGCGCCATGCCCGTGGTTCACCCCCACTGCGCTCTCGCCCTGCGCTTCTGCTTCACGCCCGATGATGCTGGCCGCCACAAACTCTCCATCACGATCATCGATGAAGACGGCAACGCCCTCGACCCGAACAACATGCCCATCGAGCCCGAGTTCGACGTCGCCCTGCCGAACAACGTCCCCTTCCTCACCCGCAACCTCATCCTCAACCTGCAAGGCTTGCGCTTCCCGCACGCCGGCATCTACTCCGTGGACATCGGCTGCGATGGCGAAGTGATGGCCCGCATCCCCCTGCGCATTCTCCAAGTGAACGCCGAGGGCAAGCCCGTCTAAGGAAAAAAATTTCACCACTCAATTCATGGGAGGATCGTCACGGCGGTCCTCCCTTTTTTGTGCCGGCACACCGGGCTTTTTCTTGAGAAAATGCCATCCGCTGCCATACTCACGCCATGAAAGACATTGAATGCGCCCTGATCACCGGAGCCTCCGCAGGACTGGGAGAGGAATTCGCCCGCCAACTCGCCCCGCGCTGTCACAGCATCATCCTCGTCGCCCGTCGCGGCGATCGCCTGGCAGCCCTCGCCGGAGAACTCGCCGCCCAGCACCAGATCAAACTCCGCTGCTACGAAGCCGACCTCTCCGATCCCGCGCAACGCGTCCAGCTCTTCGAGGCCCTCACGGAAAAATCCATCTTTCCCGATCTGCTCATCAACAACGCCGGCATGGGCGACTACGGCACCTTTGTCGAGGCCGACTGGAGTAAACTCGAGACCATGATGCGCCTCAACATGGAAGGCCTCACCCACCTCACCCACCTGTTCCTGCCCGCCATGCAAGAAGGCCAACGCGGTGCCATCATCAACATCAGCTCGCTCGCCAGCATTGTGCCCATCCCCGACTTCGCCGTCTATGCCGCTACCAAGGCCTATGTCTCCAGCTTTTCCGAGGCCCTGCGCATCGAGCTGCGCGACGATGGCATTTCCGTGCTCGCCGTCTGCCCCGGCCCGGTCCACACCGAGTTCGGCAAAGTCGCCGCACGAGGAGAGGGCGAAGCCTTCGATGGCATGCGCGAGTGGTTCTACGTCAGCAAAGAACGAGTCGTGGCCGATGCCCTCCGCGCCATGGATGCCGACAAAGCCCGCGTCTATCCCGGCTGGCAGATCGCCCTGGCGGCAGCGGGAATTTCCCTGCTGCCCTTGGCCCTGCTGCGTTTGATCATGGCCACCAGACCACGCCGTGTCGGAGCATGAAAATCAAGACCACGGGATTTTTTCGTGGTGAAAAACATTTTCCCTTGCCAAACCGCAACACATTCCCCATAACCCTCGCACCCCGAAAGCGCGGTTAGCTCAGTGGTAGAGCACATCCTTCACACGGATGGGGTCGCAGGTTCGAACCCTGCACCGCGCACCATTTGCCAACAAACGGCAGTCATTTCTCTCGAACGCTTTCATTGCCGCCAATCACCCCTCCCTCACCTGCGGCAGTGTGGTTTCGAGTTGTTGGAAGATTCCTTCGATGATGTTGTCCTTGCCGGCGAAAAGGCCGTCGGGGCCATTGGCGTGAAGGCTGTCGAATGGGGCTTCGTAGAGCGCGCCCGGTTCCATGAAGCCGCGGGCGGTGAGTTGATCGATGATCAGCTCGACGAAACGGATCTGCTGTGCGCTGAGGCTGCGGTCATCGAGGAACTTGGCAAAGGCAGCCTTGGCGGCGTTGCGGTCCATGCCCACGATGCGACGCACCAGATGCGCCAGCGAAGGCATCTGTTTGATCTGCAGCATGCTGTTGAGCAGTTGCGGGCCTTCCGCTTCACCGATGCTGAGAAGCGTTTGCTCCAGTGATTGAAGATCCGTCGGCGTGAGCGCTTGGTTGTTGCGTAGGCGCTGGATGGCGATCTGGTCTTGATGGCAGCGCAGATACTCTTCCACTTTTTTGGCGTATTGCACACCTGTCATCTTGGGCATGTAAATCGCCTCATCCTCACGAACCCCCATGATTTTATCCTCGAAGTCGGTGTAAACGATCTTGCGCTTGGTTTTGTCGATGAACTGCACCAGGTCACGCAGACGCAGGCGCAGGTCTTCCAAGGCTGCGAGGTCGATGCATTCCCAAAACTCGGTTGTCTGCAGGGCACGAAGGTATTCGAGCTGTTGCTTGACGGCGGGGATGGTGTCTTTTTCCTCAAGGCTTGCCGCGATTTCGATCACTTTCGCGCGCACGGACTCCAGCGTTTTCGCATCGCTCTCGATATGGGCGATTTGCATGCGCAGCGCGCTGAGGTCGAAGAAACGGGCTTCCAGCCCATCGGTTTCGAGCTGGCTGGGCAGGCCGGCGATGTGGCTTTGGATCTCGTGAATGTCATCCTCTGTCAGGCTTTCCCACTTCTCGGCATGCTGAAATTTCTCCACGTGCTGGAGGCGGGCACGCACCATGAAGTTGTCCGGGTTCATGCGACTCACTTCCTGGTGCAGCAGACCTGCGAGCGAGCTGCGCAGCGTGCCGGTTGGCTCCAGCTCGGAGTTCTGCTGGATCGCCGCCAGGAGTTGCACACGACTCTTGAACAAGCGCGAACCCAATGCCTCTCCGCCGCTTCCCTCGATGCCGTTCGGGTTCTCGCGGAAGTAATCAAAGTTGAAGCAGAAGTCGAAGATGCGGAAGTTCTCTTTGTCCTGCCCGGGACCGAAAAGGTCTTTGCACAGACGGGTGCCGCGCCCGATCATTTGCCAGAACTTGATTTGGGAATAGACCGGCTTGAAAAACACCAGATTCACCACCTCCGGCACGTCGATGCCCGTATCGAGCATGTCCACGGAAATGGCGATGTGCGGCGCTTTGTCCTTCTGCGAAAAGTCATCGATCAGGCTCTGCGGGTATTTGGCATAGTTGTCGATCACCCGTGCAAAGTGTCCGTGGTACTGCGGGTAGTGGAAATTGAATCGCTCCTCGATGAACATCGCGTGGTCGTGATTGCGGGCGAAAATGATCGTCTTGCCGAGACGGTCGCCGCCTTCCACCTTCAGGCCTTCTTCCATCAGATGCTGGAGCACCTTGTCCACGGTGTCTTTGTTGAAGAGCCAGTTGTTGATGGCGGAGGCCTGCACGGCATCGGGTGCACCGGCGTCGCCTTGATCGTCGCCCCAGTCGAGCGATTCCCATTCGGCTTTCTCGGCATCGCTGAGGTCATCGTAGCGGATGCCGTCACGGGGGAATTTCAGATCCACTTGGCGCACTTGCGGCGGCACCAGGTAGCCGTCACTCACCGCCCGATCCAGTTCGTAGGCATCGGTGGGGACTCCTTCTTCGAGGTCGAAGAGTTCGTAGGTGTTTTTGTCCACTTGCTCGCGCGGCGTCGCGGTGAGGCCGACAAGCAGGCAATCGTAGTAGCGGAAAATTTCGCGATAGCGCTGATAGACCGAGCGGTGCGCTTCATCGATGATGATCAGGTCGAAGTGCCCCACGCCAAACCGCGCAGTGCCGCCATCGGTTTCATCGATCAGGCCCATCATCGTCGGATAGGTGCAGACATACACCCGGCCCTCGGTGTTTTTTTCCGTGACCAAATTCACCGGGCTGGATTCCGGCAGGTGCTTTTTGAAGGCATTCGCCGCCTGATTCACGAGCGAGACCCGATCCGCGAGGAACAGCACACGTTTCGCCCAGTTCGCCCGTTGCAAGACATCCACCAAGGCGATGGCGAGGCGGGTTTTCCCGGTGCCTGTCGCCATGACCAGCAGGGCCTTGCGCATCTTGAGGGAAAAGTGCTCGCAGATGCTGGTGATGGCACGCTTGGCGTAGTAGCGCTCCACGATCTCGCCATTGATGGGCACCATGCTGAAGGGCTTGATGCTGCTACGACGTAGAATCAGGCGCTGGAGTTCTTCCTTCTTGTAAAATCCCGCCACCCGCCGCGGCGGATAGTTCGTATCATCCCACAGCCAGGTCTCATAGCCGTTGGTGTAGAAAATGATCGGGCGCTGGCCAAACATCGTTTCCAGACAATCGGCATAGAGCTTGGCCTGCTGCTGGCCCACGCGGGCATCGACGCTGGTTTTCTTCGATTCCACCAGTCCGAGCGGCTTGCCGTCATCGCCCCACAGCACATCGTCCACGTAGCCCTTGCCCGCTTGGTTCGGCATGCCGATGACTTCAAATTCCTTGTCGCGTTTTTGATCGAGTCTCCAGCCCGCACGGCGCAACTCCAGATCGATGAGGTAATGCCGCGTTTCCGCCTCCGAGTAGTCGTGGGTGTCCGGTTGTGTCTCCGCTGCCGCTTTGGCCGCGGCGAGTTGCGCGCGCAGGGCCTGCAATTCGGCGTCCAGTTGATCGCGCTCCTGTTGTTGCTTCAGCGCCTGGCGCGATTGCTCTTCGAGTTGCTTGGCCAATGCTTCCAGGTCCTTGCGTGGCACCACGGCATCCTGGCTCAAGGCCGTCGGCACCTTCGCATCCGTCCACGCCGCGCCCTCGCGGGAGGTGGTGGGCGAATAGGTGCGGGTCAGCCAATGACAGAAGTGATGCAGTTCCTTCACCGTTTGCAGCGCATCGTATTGGCGGATCGGCTTCGCCTCATGCACGGCCTGATTGCCATTTTGCTGGATCAAGCGAATTTTGGGAAATACTCCCTCCGGCACCAGTTGCCGGAAGCACGGCTCATGGATCATCGCTCCCAGGCTGGTGTCATAGGGCATTCGCAGCGTGGCATCATGACGATACAGCCACCGCACCGCGATCTCCAAGGCAAAGCGCGCATGAAAGCACGCCGCACGCGGATCCCCCATGATCTGACTCTCCGCCTTGCGAGCGGCTTCCGCGAGGTCTTGGAAGGATGGTGGTAGGAAAAAGAAGTTGGATGTCATCAGGCGATGAATACGCCTAGCAAAACAACCGCCTGAAAACTAGCGCAAAATCAACTACTTTGCGGCGAAGCGTTCCTCGTGCTTGATCATGCCAAGATCTACGGCGGCTTGAATTAGCACCTCAATCGTTGGTAGACAGCCACGAAAAACCAATTTGCTCAGAATACTTGCGCCGTGCTGCTCAAAAATGCCGCAAATCAATGCATTGATGAACGAGCTGTTCGAGCTGCGAACTCCGGTGAAATTAAGTTCAATCTGGTCACAAATCGAAAGATAGGGATCGATTTGGGAAACGCGGAACTGGTACGCTTTAGCTCCATCACTCGGACTGGAGCCGAATACCTTAGAGAGCATTATTTCGTGTTTCACGGGCGAAATATAGCCGTATTCTTCGATGAGAGCAATAAATTATGCAATTTCTTGGCATTTTGAAGCTTTTGATAAAAGTTGGTCGCCTCTGAACGCCGGAATGTAAGCGCTACAAGCGTTCCGGGAAACTGAGCATCTCCACCCAAGGGCTGTTTGACTCGCGGACGCTTTTTTTGATCGATGACCAGGCCAGCGCCGCTCATAATCAATATATCCCCTCCCATCAGGTGGATGATTTCAGTACAGAGAGTCAGGCCAACACCCTCGTTGGCTGGCTGTCCTTTGCTGGTCACCCTGGCGACCAGTGCTTGCTCGATGATATCCTCATCAGGAATGCCTGCAGTCCATGATAAACCAGCATCTTTCAAGCTCGTGGCTATACCGCATCCGCAATCAGCTATCGCAATTTTTATGAGTCCATCAAATTTGGTTGCTTGCGCTGCCACAAAACCGTGACCACGGGAGTGCTGATGTGCATTATTAGCGAGTTCAGACAAAAGATAAAAAGCTGCATCATAGAGATCTGAATTTTCATTTTCGAATGCGTCGCCGCCAGGAGCAATGCAGGCAGCAATCTTATTGGATAGGTTCTCTACGTCATGCGTGATTGGCTCCAACGGAACAAATTTACCCGTGGAATCTCTGCGTTCGAATGGTTCCTCGCCGCCCTCCCAGCCACAAAGAAGCAGTAGATTCATGCGGCGCAAATAATCCCTGATGGGACACTTATCCAGACCTCTTGTGCGGGTTTCCAGTTTTCGTTTGTTCCTGCCAGCAAGGAAAGCCGTTATCGCAGTTAAGCCAGCAGGCGAAATTTGCTGAAGATGCTTAAAATCAAGAGTCAGCGTTTCGTCGTCGGCATGCCTAGCCAGTTGAACGAGAAACGGCAACAGTGCATCAGCATTGATGTGACTAGGAATAATTAGCATAGATTGGATTGTGCTTATCAGAGCGAACTGTCGTAGCAGCCATTTATACGCCTGGCCGTATGACTTCCCGGCCATTTTGGCTCATAATATAGGTTCTGGCAATCCCATCGTATTTGGAAGGCGTGTGGGCTCCCAGTAGAAACTGCGTCCCTTGTAGTCAAAGCCAATTGAATGACTCACGGGAAGTGAATCCTCGGGAGGCATGAATCCCGATCGAGCCCATTCACCCATGATGTGGCTGATTTCTTCCTGATAGGCTTTGCCGAACGATTCTTGGAAATTTCCAACCGGTTCTGCCGGGTGTATCGCGAAGTTGATGTTGTAGTTGAAGCCGTTTGTCAGGAACCAGGTGCTAATTGAAGTTAGCTCGCGAAAAATATCCGGGTATCGCCCGGCCTCTATTGCAGCAAGCTCATGGAAGAGTTTGTGGTAAATGACGTGAGTTCCCGAATTGATCAGGATCAGCCCGCCGGGCATCTCTGGCCGCCCCAGTGCTTCTCTCGTGGCACGAATCTGTCCGACCGCACTCTTAACCTGACGCCGTATGGGTTCCGCAATAATCTCGAAAAAACGATTTGCCGCGTCCGGTGATAACAGAGAGGGATCAAGGGGCATTGTCAGATCGTCCGGCAGACAATTCTCGAACAATGCACCAAGTCGGACTTTGCGATCCGTTTTATCGAGGGCGTTTTCGCGGATCTCCTTCAGCTCTACAATGTGGTCGCAAAAAATGTAATCCGCATTCCGGGGACGCCTTTCTTCAGGGCCATCAGGTAGGTATCGAATTCCACCAGCTCGTGATATGATTCGGTCAATGTGCTCTTCAGTGAGTCTGAGCCCCTGCATGAGTCCGAACGGCTTTTTCTTGCCTGCCCCAAAGTGGTCGGGGATCACATGGATCCAATCGCCGTGAATGAGAGCATGCTTGTAGCCCGCCAGCAGCAAAAGTGAGCCTTCTTTGCTCAGCTCATCTTCGTTCTCGCGGGTGTGGGAATCGAGTTTTAGCAATTGCCAGCGCTCCCGGGCAAGCACCTTTCGGAAAGTTTCAATGCCGGCTTCTCTCGTCTCTTCGCGTATAAAAACGATCAACACCGCAGTTTCGTGAGAATGGAATTTGCGGTTATGCGGATATGGAATAGCCCTTGAGACGAAGCTTTGTATCAGAGGTTGGGGCATGATGCGCTATTTGTTCAGATTTCTTTCCTGGGACGAATCGCCAAACGACGATGGAGCTACCTGATAATCATCCAAAAACCTTCTTTTCGATCTCTCTCAACTCCTCATCACTAAGCTGTTGGAAATTTCCATTGTAGAAAAGCTCCACCCAATGAAGAGCGGGAACCACCATGGAAACCTTGGCCATCCGCGATTTCGCATCATTTTCCTTGGCGAGGAACACCACCTTCTTTCCGCATATCATGGCGAGGCCGTCCATCGCGCCACTCATCATGCCTACACTGGCAAGGACACCACACTTCTCGTAAAGCAAGTTCAAGCACCACAGCTGCTTTGCTATACCTGCATCTTCTTGAAAGAATTCATCCTTGTAGAAATCCCATAGGCCTATCGCTCCTTCTGGCATACCCGCTAATTTTTCCCCTATAAAGACTGGGAGTGACCCGCGCTGCTCGCAAAGCTCAGTGAGTTGCCTTATCGCTTTGAGGCTAATATTTCGGTGATGTCTATAGGTCTTCGACCGAAGCCAAATCAGCACTTTCGGATCGTTTGTCAGCAAGGTGCGAAAAGGCTTGGGTACTCGTGTTTCCCATTTTTTCTCATTGGCGAGTTCCAAAACCTTCTTCCATAGCGATTGTCCAATTTCATCGCGATAGCCGTTAACGATCCATTCCACGGTATCAGTAAGGTGGGAATTATCAGGTTCCGGGCACTTCTCAACCTTGGCAAACAGCTCAAAGAATTCCCGTCCCGCTTCAAAATCGACAAACTCAGGGTAGAATGAAGGATTGAGGTAATGACCGACAACAGCATGATAAATCTCCCCGAACTCGGATGTTCCATCACGTGTCTCGCCTATCTTCGCTGTCTTCTTGTTTGTCATAGGTTACTGGAGTTCCCCGCGGAAGGCGCGGTGCTGGAGGGAGGCGAAGAGGGCGTCCAGCTCGGCGAGATGCGCTCGCTGCGCGGCCTTCTGACGCTCGACGGATTCGACGATGCGGGCGAATTTTTGTTGCAGAGGGAGTGGGGGGAGAGCAACGGGAGTAGCTCTGACTTCAGAAACGCTAATTGTGTTGAGACCGCTTGTTGTTTTCCCTGCCCTGAGAAGATGACGCCTCCCTCCAGGTGAATTGATGTATTCACAACCATAAACTGGCAATATCTTATCTTTATCAAAACGGACTCTTATGATATGATTTTGATGAACACACTTTTTAATAGAGCCGTCCCACAACGCGCCACGCCCAATCTCCTCGGCATTGCCATGACCCTCGACAATAAGAAGGTCATGCATATTTAGCAAAGTTCGTTGAATCTCAGCCTCTGTCGCGCGGATTGTTTTGATTTCGTTTAGGCTAAGAAATCCCCGATAGACATTTGCAACACGCAGATATGGAACCTCAACAGGGCAACTTTTCCTTGCTGCGGTTACTTGCAGCCCACCTTGAACGGCGGCGAATTTACCTACTGTGGAGATCTCCCACCCCATCGGATTGGTCACTGGGTCGCCGAAGAGGGTGAGGAAGGTGGATTGGAGGAGGGCGTCGAGTTGGGCGAGGGCTTCGCGGCGCTTGGCCCGTAAGGCGTCCGCCGCGTCGAGGATGCGCGCGATCCGTTTTTGCTCGGCGAGGGGCGGGAGGTTGATTGTGGTGGCCTTGAGGTGTGTTGGACCGAAATTTTGCTGTGCCGATCCAGTAACCAATTTTGTAATCTGAG
>Ga0209278_1002276_pt1 | contig 10817 bp, 10 predicted proteins | sample JI81BgreenDNA_FD_187504 | JGI IMG/M metagenome (GOLD analysis project Ga0209278, IMG submission 187504) | Wastewater effluent complex algal communities from Wisconsin, to seasonally profile nutrient transformation and Carbon sequestration -... | ecosystem: Engineered > WWTP > Effluent > Algae... | reverse complement strand
CCTATGTCTAAATTTCTTCCCCCACGAACTACTACTGCCACTCGTACCACCCATATCCCCCTTAAAGGCGAACTACTTTTCGATATTGACCTAGACAGACTATTTGTTGGTGATGGAGTTACTGTGGGTGGTATTGAAGTGAGCTTGGGGGGTGCTACAGGAGATATGCTTAAAGGTACCTACGATACCGATAATGACGGGGTTGTCGATCAAGCTGATTTAGCTCATGTAGCGAGTTCGATCGTAGGTACACCCGCTCCCCTCAACTATTACGGCACGAATAATTTAGGCAGTAAAGGTTTTTTTTCTTTCCCTACAGGCACAGGGGGGAGTGTGAATAATGCTGATAACTTGGATAATAAATCAGGTAGCTTTTATCTTAATAGGAGTAATCATTTAGGAACTCAACCAATTAATACAATTAGTGGATTGGGTACTTCTGCGACCAAGAATTTTGGAACTTTAACAGGAGAATTATTGTTGCTAACAGAAGACAACAAGCTACCTATTTTAGATGGTAGTAATTTAATTAATTTACCTAGAGAAAATACTTTCGTTCCTCCTAATGCCATCAATATCAATACTTCTGTTACTTTGAATAATACTCATAATAATTCTTGGTTGTTAGTATCAGGAAATAGTACCATTACAGTCCCGTCAGTTTCATTTGGAGTTTTTTATTGTACTGTTCAAAACATTTCGGCTACGACTTTAGTGACAATAGCAGGAATAGTAAATTTACAGGTTGACGTTATTAGAAGGCAATGGGATCATTGTGTAATTTATTCAGATGGAATAAGCTGGTATTGTATCAATGAATCTAGGGGGACACAAACTTTGGCGAAATATATTACTGCCAACTATACTTTGTTAAATTTTGATTATAAGTATTGGATAAAAGCTAGTAATACAATAACAGTAACCGTTCAACCCAATCCTAGCGCTTTCTTTGAAGTTATTATACAAAATGTAGGTATAGGAGTTGTTACCATCGATGGTATTCCTGATAGTAAAGGCAATAAATTAAGTGAACGGTTGGATGCTTGTCATTTATATTATGATGGTGTTAGTTGGACAGCAGTAGGAGCTCTTAGTTTATGATGTTCGCTTTGCCATGTATATTAAATCAATCACGTATCAAGTATTATACGTTTAATATACCTTCTACTTTATGGTTAGATGCTTCAGTAGTTAGTAATTTTAATTTAGATTCTAATAGTTTAATTACAGATTGGTTAGATAGCTCAGGGAATAACTTCACCGCCACTAGAGTATCTTCAAGGGTTACGTATATACCGAATAGTTTAAATGGCAATGGTATTGTAAAATTCAATGGTATTGATAATAGTCTTAGGCTCTTTGGCAATACTCGTCTTCAGAATAAAACTAGGTATAAACAATACACATATTTTTTGGTGTTTAAGCCAGAAGACTTGTCAAATGTAGATGTTATATTAGGTTCAGCTGCTCCTGCCACATCAACTGGTCAAAGTGTTCTGTATATAGAGAATAATAATTTAATCCTTTCAACAAAAGTAGTTAACACTCAAAACTTAGCTTTCTTTATAGCTACAGATGTGGCTAACTTGGTAAACACATGGATTATATTGGTTTGGTCTGGTTCTAATTTAAACACCAATGAGGGTATATTTATGAGAATAAATGGAGGCGATAATATCTACGATCCTCTTCTTAAAAATAGATTCCCATTTGAATACAGTACGAGTAATTTAACAGATAGTATATGGTTGGGAGGACCCAATAATAATTACTATAAAGGGGATATAGCTGAATTTGGAATAATACCTAAAGCCTTGACACTGAGTAGTATTCAAGTGCTGGAAGGATACTTGGCGACTAAATATGTTTTGCAATCTAATCTACCCTTATCCCATCCTTATAGAAACACAAGACCCACTGATCCTTCTAATATAGATGGCTTCTATCGTGATAGTAATACGATTTATTTAAGTTAAAAGTATGAATTTATATAAGGATAATGAAGATAATTACTTTTTGGGAGATTGTGAAATATCCTCTAGCTTTCTAATTAGTAATGTAAATCTTAGTAATGTTTATAATCCTTTACTTAATCTAATTATTAAATCAGGATTGTGTTTAGACTATATTCCATTTGAGGTAGATTTTAAGAGTGTATTTACTGGAAATTTTTTCACAAGATTATTCTTGCTAGTATCATCCAGTAAGACAGATCAAAGGAGAATTATTGGAATGAATCTAAATGGAGGAATACATACTTATAGCTCTATTGGATTTCCTATAGTAAACAATGCTCAAGATGTTTTTACTTCATCTAATAGGCTCTCTCAATTAGGTAACTTATCCAGTAGCTCTGGTATCACGGGTAGTCTCAGTGGAGTAACCCCCAGTAGTGATGAAAATAGCAGTAACTTTGTAGCAGTAGCTAACAATGATAGCTTGGGTTTATTAATAAGTCAGCCTGATACCACAGGAAATAGAGACCGATTGTCCCAAAATAGATTTGCTTTTTACTATTTTGCTTACACTAACCATACTAATTCAACAACCAACGACAGCTTTAATTATACCAGATTATCATGCTACTTCAATGGGGGTAATCCTACCTCTTTTGGTATATATAGACACCCTAACGAATTGGGAAATATATCTCATATTGTCTGCGGCAAAAAAGAAACTGATGTCGAAATATCAACTGATACTGCTTTTTATCCTGAAGAACCTTCTGTTGAGCTACAATATGCTACTAACCTATATCAACTGGTAGGTGCAAACAACGAATTAAAAGCGTTGCCTAATTTAAAATTAGTTAGAGGCATACTTGAACCTCTTAAACCTACTAAATTATCAAACTATACAGAAGTAGGTAATAATTCATGGATACCTGTAGGTACTTTAGCGGGTAGAACTTTGGTTCTGAGATGCCACTCCTCTGTGCTAGGTAATTCTGGTATAACTACTGTACCTTTATTAAGTAATAAACAAATAACTTATCCACATTATAGACCTAGTAATCCTCCACTATAAATAATGGCAATAATTACAGACAACATAGGAAATTATTATTTAGGTGACTGTATATGGGACGACAGCACGGGTATTTTAACTGCTTATCCTGGAAACGATTTAATGAATGGTTTACAGTCATTATGCGTAGCGGCAGGATTAAAGTTTAGAAATATCTTAGCTCAAGCTGCCTTTAATACTTCTATGTATAATTCTACTTGGTTAGCTTGGGGGGCTAATTCAGATACGATCGACGATCGATGGATATTTGGGGCAGGAAATACTGGTAACACAACTACTGAACATATCTCTTTCTATAATAACTCTGGTTATACACCTACTAATAATACTTTTAGTGCTACTAATAGGTTGTATAGAGTTGCAAATGCAGGGGTTTTAACTTGGAGCGCTTCTAACAATAGCTTCCCTTATGCGTTTGATTTTACTGGTTCAGCTAGTTTTTCCCCTGTTCAATGGTACGCAGTAAGTGACGGTGAGTCTTTAGCTATAGTAGCTTTTCAAAAAAGGTTAGATGTACAACCAGGTACACCTTTACTTAATCATAGAGCAATAGCAATGTGGTATGCAGGTACATTAAATTCTCCCTACACAAGTAATAATCTGAATAGACAAGTGAGTTTAATAAAAAATAATACTCAGTTTTCTCATTATGGTTACAGATCAACTAATGAGGGTACTTATGGCCTACATTACACAACTGTGGCTAATGAAGTTGGAAAAACAGGAAAAGCATCATACCAAATATCAGGTGTTGATCCAAATCTAAAATCAGGTCAAAATGTTACTGATTTTTGGGTTTACGATCGAAACAATGGTACTAGATTAGGTAAAGTCAGAAATGTACTAATAGGTGAGGGGTATTACGAATTAGGGAGACCTTTAAGAATTACAGGTACACAACAGCCTGGGGGATTTAATACTTATATGCCCATAGGCTATTTTACTTCTAGTAGATGTTTATTATTATCTTGTAGAGCATCAAATATTTGATTTCAAGTCATCCAAAACAGGTTGTTGACTGAGTCCGATCGAAAGATAGCGAGGGTGAGGAGCGAACTCGATCGATAAACGCCATAGGGTTAAATCGCTGAAAAGCTCATCTACAACGAATAATTTAAGGAGAAGAGTGAGTGTTTCTCGATCTCTTGTAATTAGTTCAGCCGCAATATTTTGTATAGTGATATCTAAGATTTTCATGTCAACTAACTCTCCCATTAATTGAAGCATCTCTTGTTTGATAGTTAACATATTAGTCCACTCAGGTACCAAACAAGTGTTGTTGTGGATTTTTAAAGCGAGGAGCGAATACCACTTAGTGAAATTTTGTTCTTTAAAGAAATTACTTAATTCCTCAAACGTTAAAGTAGCAAAAGCATTCTTAATATTGGCTGATGGAGTATCAAGTAACCATGCCAAGATTTGCTCTTGATCGAGATTAAAAACAATTAATTGAGGATGATCCTGGATAAAATATTGTAACTTTATTTTTTCTGAGACTGACAACATAATTAAATCTCCAAAATAAGATTAACAATCGCCGCCCTGAAGCTAGTACTGTTGGTGTCAGAACGAACGATAATAGCGTAAATATCTCCATTGTTGATAAAGTCAGATTCAAGATAAGTATTGACATTAAAGGCTACATTCGTCTGTCGAGTGGCATTGGTTGTCAATGTCGATAACAAAGTTTCTTCTATCTCAAAGGTTACGTTGGTATTTATAGGACTCCAAAATTCAACCCCATTTTCCACGACGGATACGGGGAGATTCGTTACATTGCTCACTTTACACAAAGCACTTACGATAGTTGCACTGGTTCCAACAGCGGTTTCAAAGCTATTAATTAGAACTCTTTGATTGATATTAGTGTTGCGAAATAACAAGACGGCTCGTGAACTATTGGCGGGTAGGGTTAGCAAATTGGTAGAAAATTGAGAGAAAGGAATACCTGTTTTTTCCTGTCCAGCTTCTACTAATACTGCGCCACAGATGGTAGTAAATCCTTGAGGGGAACTCTCTGATCTGTTTACCTCCATTTCGTAGCAAATTGGTGCATTAGGGGATGGTAAATAAACATTATCCAGAGAATTTTTATGAGAAAAAATATGACATAGTTTAATTTCTCTATCTTGAACAAAGCCACAAGCTACATCTCCCACTCCTAGGTACTCGATCGCAATCCAACCAATTTGTGATTTTGACCAATCGATTTCATTTAACCGTGGATTAGTCCAATTATTTTGCAGAACCTTTCTATTTCCCGTTACCCTAGAATGCAGATTCCAGCTAACGCCTGTACTGTCTTGAGCTAGATAAATACCATTAGTATTGTTACTTCCGTCAAGCCCCTCAAAATATCCCGCTCTTTTGAACACTCCTGATGGCACAGTCGTAGCAGTAAAATTAAAACTAAAGAAAATTAAAAGACTTTTCCCATTTTGATATAAGCCACAAATTTTGCTTTTGAGGCGATATTTTCCTGTTGTACCATTACTAATTAATGTTGTATAACCATTAGTGGCAACAGTAGCTATCCCTGTCACCAAGGAGCCAGCAACCATAGTCTGACTGCGTACAACGTTGTCACTTTGTTTGATTTGTACCTGTGTCAATGGACTCGATACCCTTAGCCTCCCAAACATATCACGGAAGGGTTCAGGAATACTAATATCGATATTGTCGAGGGCTATTACCTGCCCATTAGAAAGAGTTAAAACACGACTCATGGTAATCAAGCGATAAGGATAGGTGTATTGAATTCAAAAAAAAACCCACTGCCAGTGGCAAACCCTAGTGTTTGTTGAAAATTGCCAGACACATCATCAGGGGGAGAGTTCGTAGCTAATCCAGATGTCGTAGCTGATAGATAATAGATGCTATTGCTTTGTAATGTTATCGCTGTATTGATTCCTTTGTTAAAGACGATCGCAGAACTGTTGATCGAACTATTTACTAGAACAAAACCATGTGCTATCTTGTTGAAATCATTAGCGATTGCCTTTCTCGCTTTAGTTAGGCTATTATCTTGGTATAAATTAATGAAATCACCTGCTGACAAGTTTTCTGATCCTATCGCTTCAGTAATCAACGCATCTTGAGAATTACTAGAGCTATTGATTTTATGGGCAATTAAACCTAATGCGTCTGTGCAATAAAGATCGAAGCCATTTCCCACTCGAACAAAATAAACAGTGTTAGGCTCAAGGGTAGAAGGTAAGGATACAATTATTTTAGACGCATTAAATAACATTTATTACCACCCCACTGAATTCCAAGCGATAACGGGTAAAGCTCCGCTGTAGGTAAGGTTGCCCCCCCCATCTTCGCCGATTTTGTCCAGTTCAGTCTTATTCGCATGGGTATGTCTTTTAGCTACCGCATCATCAATGTTGGCTACAGTACTCGTGGGTCGTCCTTGAATGTCTGTCCAGTTAATAACTAAGTCCATTGACTCGTACTCACTGATCTTGATCCAAGTAGTGGTACTTAGTCTATATACATAGGTCGCGGCTCCAGAATTAACGGTTGCATCATCCGAAGCATCCAATACCAAGACAATTTGATTTGCACTAGGATTTAAAGCATTTCTAGTGGTAATATCATTGACTACATTGATAGAGGACAAAGAAGCGATCGAATCGTCAATTAAGGTCTGAACATCAGATTCTTTTAATACTCGTTTTACGATACTACCTGTTGAACCCGTTACATAGACTTCGACCAAGTCTGGAGAGGTGCTTGGGGCGATAAAATAGATCGCATAAGGCTCTAGGGTTCCAGGTAAACTGGTATGTCGAAATACCTTAAATGTTTCGCTCATCTGTTTTTGTTAAATAATGTCGTTATTCTTTATCTTAACCTCAAAAGAGGATATAGTTCTATCTCTCAACAAAAAGTCCCAGCGAAAATAAGTATATCAATACTCGGCATGATAAATACTCCACTTATTTCCGTGAAAAACTATTCCTAAAGAGCTATTTTCTGTGTCAAGGTCAATATTGTTGTACCCCTGTATTGTATGCCCTGTGTTAGCAATGATTTGTAGGCGATGTTTCCCAAACCCTGTGGGGAGGGTAGGGTTGTTTCCATTTTTATCCGCTATCGTTACTTGGTCGCCGTCTAGGGGGTTGATTGGTAATGTTAGATCAATTATTGAGTTAGAAATAGCTACCAGAACCAGTTGATATTTATGACGATTTAAAGTGGTGTTAGAGGTTATATCAACTAGGGACAAGGGTGGTAACTGAATCCCCGTGAGCAAACTCCCATCCACCGCAGGTAGTCTAGCATTATTGTCTAGTTGTACAACGTCGCCTGCACTTGTTCCTACATCAAATCTTGCAACTGTTCCTAGGTTGGGCTTATTGGTTAAATCATTATAGTTACCAGAGACAGCGATCGAGCTAAGACCAGTTATCGTAGAAGCAGGTTGTTTTCCTGTATGATGGGTTCGATCGAGGTAATACGCTCCATTTTCCCCTTGTAAGAAATTGCTGTTATCAGCATTGTCAGCGTTGGGGATATTGCTAATCCACTTTAAGCCCGTGGGAGATAATAAATCTACAGAGAGAATTTGCTTGTCGATCCCGAGAGGGAGAATAACTGAATCATTTCCATTGTGAGAAATTAAATCTCCTTTGGCGGTGATAGGTAGGTTAGTACCAAGGTTTGGTAGGGGTGCCCATTTTATTTTCCCTGACGCAAGGGAATCAGCTGTTAAAACAAATCCATTAGAGCCAATGGGTAGAGCTATTGGCTCTAATTGACCTCGAACGATTAAATCTCCTTCATTAGCAGTAACGTCATCAGGAAAAGGGATTATCGTGGAAGGTAATAACCCATTAGTATTTAGCTGGGGGATATTATTAGCACTTGTTCCTACATCAAATCTTGCAACTGTTCCTAGGTTGGGCTTATTGGTTAAATCATTATAGTTACCAGAGACAGCGATCGAGCTAAGACCAGTTATCGTAGAAGCAGGTTGTTTTCCTGTATGATGGGTTCGATCAAGGTAATACGCTCCATTTTCCCCTTGTAAGAAATTGCTGTTATCAGCATTGTCAGCGTTGGGAATATTGCTAATCCACTTTAAGCCCGTGGGAGATAATAAATCTACAGAGAGAATTTGTCGATTTAGTCCAAGGGGAAAAACAACTGATTCGTTACCATTGTGAGAAATCAAATCTCCTTTAAAAGTGGTAGGAAGAATGGGTTCTGGGATATTTAAGGTCGTCCATTTTAACTTTCCATTTACTGTCGTATCAACTGTTAAAAATTGTCCTTGAGCCCCAATGGGTAAATTTATATCGGCTACTGCACCCCTAGCAATGATATCCCCCTCATTCACAGTAGTAGATATAAGTTGAGACTTTAGAATATCTGGGAGTTGTCCTGTTGCGGTGAGTTGAATTATGTTTAACGCTCCAGTCCCTACATTGAATTGAGAAGATGTACCTAATATTGGTTTATTGATAAGATCAATATAATTTCCTGTTCTTGCTACGGCAGACAAATTTAGTGTATATCCCCTATTTAGATTTACGACTCCCGCTATTATCTCGAAGTCATCACTATATTGTTGTTCTGCAATAAAAGGTAAATTTAGGTAATTACGAATGCCGTCTCCTATTTTGATCTTGTTTACAGAAATATCGAATCCTATTTCCCCTTCTTTTAGTATGGGATTTGCTGTCGTCCATTCTTCGGTGGTGCCTCGCCTCACTTGAATCCGAGAAATTAAGACTGGTTTTGGTTCTAAATCTTGATCAGGCATTGCTTTCTAGTTGTCGAGTAAGGGTCTTGTAATCCAAGATGAAATTAGTCGAGAATCGATCGGGTTTAGCAAACTCTAAGTAAATGTCTAGGGCGAAGTTTCCAGCCTCGTTGCTCACAGCTTCGGAAGGGATGACGGTAAACTTTTCTACTCCAAGTTTGTACATAACATTGATTTGCTGTAATTGTTCTTTAATGATTTCAGCAAACGCTATGGGGTTTACGTCAGAAAATACCTTAAACAGATAATCAGGTAGTCCTAAGTTGTAAAATAAAGGGTGTTCTCCTTTTCGCATTAAAAGATAGTGGATAAAAATATCCTTAATGGCTTCTTTTCCTACCTTAATTGTGAGTTTCCCATTCCCATCGGTAGGGGGGAAAAACGACCAATGATTTTTAATACTGCTCATGGTTTTTAATACTGCTCATGGTTTTTAATATTAGTGATATTGATTCTATCCCTCACCAAAAGGTCGAGATTAGAGATTCTCGTCTGCGCTTTCCTATTGGTATCAACGTAGCAGGGCGACTGTATAAGCATTTTTCTTTACGTCCTTTGACGGGGCGACATGAACTTATTTTCGGCAAAATTGAAATCGATCATTTTCGGGATGATGATCCAAAAACTCTCTACTCATATAGTAATAAAATATTGAAGCGGATTTTTCTTGATTTAGTTGAGGAAGTAGGAGATTATGATCTTGACACCTTTTTATGTCTTCATTTTCTCAATATTAATCAGTTAATAGAGAAACTTTATTTAGCCGATGTGTTGTTCTTATTTGTATCTGTTCGTATCGCTAGTTATGGGCAGAATATTAAGATCGGGGGGCTTTGCCCTTGCCCTCGCAAGGAAAAAATAAATCCCACAGATGATCAAGCACACGACTTAGAAACGGTGGAAATGACTTTATGGGATCACTCTGACCCCCCCATATTCCGTTACCACTTCTTTAATCCTCCTAGTAACGATCAAACCTATGTCGATCTTTCTCCACCTTTGTTTTTTCAGTTGCCCGCCTTACTGGATTCTCCTGATAATGACGGAGAGTCTTTTTTTCTCCGACTACTGCAAACTCTTACCCCTGAGCCAAATATTATTGATCTATACTTGTCCCTCTCTCGGATCGATCGAAATCGACTACGAAAATTTCTTCCTCTTGTTAATGTGTTTGGACCTGACAAGTCGATCGCCATGGATTGTCCTATCTGTGGTTTCCAGTGGGACTCTCCTTTGTTGAACGGTTACAACTACGAAATCTTTTATCTTACGATGCTCAATATTCCCCGTGTTCGTAAATTATATGCAGGGGAGAACCCTGCCGAGATACTATTGAATAAGGTGGCATTTTTCCTGACTACGGGGGAACAAGCTCCCATGGCTTCCCCTGAATCCGTGTATGATATGACCGTCTCTAGTCGTAATTACTGGGTGGAAGAATTAAGTAAGACTTACGAAAAACAGGCGGAAGAAATGAAGAAATCTCAAGCTAAATCTAAATCACGGAAACGGTAATTATGCCCAAATATCTCTTACTCGATCAAGCTAAAGAATATCTATCCTATGAAGATCGCCCTGATTTGATGATTCCCGAAGACCCTCGCCTAATTTTTTTAATTGATCAACTAGAAATCCAACTAGATCATTGGCTTCGTTGTTCTCTTGCTCCTACTCTGTTCCAAGAAATTCTCCAGACAAACTATCATGGTAATTTAGCTGTCCGCCATTATCCTGTTCTCTGTATTATTGAAGTTAAACACGTTCTTCGATCGCAGATTAAAACCGATGACCTGAGTATCCAAGCTAAGATGCTCAACCCCAAGGAAGCGGGATACGAAGAGTATCGATTCTATAAAACCCCTGCCTTCAGAAGAAACGAGCATTTGTTGGATGTGGGTGCACAACGAGAATGGATGGAGGTAATCTATTGGGCTGGTTATGATCCTATTCCCCCCGTCGTCTCTCAATGTATCTACCTTGCCCTATTAAATACCTTATATATGGGGGGCAGTATTAC
>Ga0209278_1002275_pt1 | contig 10818 bp, 8 predicted proteins | sample JI81BgreenDNA_FD_187504 | JGI IMG/M metagenome (GOLD analysis project Ga0209278, IMG submission 187504) | Wastewater effluent complex algal communities from Wisconsin, to seasonally profile nutrient transformation and Carbon sequestration -... | ecosystem: Engineered > WWTP > Effluent > Algae... | reverse complement strand
CAGCATCAGGGGCGAGATGAACAGAAGCGCATTCGACACAGACAGCGCCACGCCCCCCACCTTGTTCCCCAACCCCGCCTCGATGCAGAAGATCGGCAGGTAAACGACATAGACCCACCACCCCGACGACCGCATCACCGCGAACATCCAGCCCGCGATCAACCTCGGCTGCCGGAAGAACCGCCCCAGATAGGCCAGCGGGTTCAGCGCAGGCCCCTTCGCCCGCTGGATCTGCTTCCCGTTCCCCAGCCGCAGCACCCAGAACACCACCAGCAGCAAGACCGCGAACGCCCCCGCCAGCAAAAACGGCGCAGGCGCCCACCAGTCATGCAGCGTCACGCCCAGCATCGGCCCCACCGCCCAGGGCCCCGCCGCATAGACCATCTGCGTCGACTGGCTGCGGCCCAAGTCCGTCCGATCAATGTAATCAAGCACATAGGCGTTGAAGCAAACGAAGGTCGTCGCCGTCGCCGCCGACAGGCACATCAGGGCGAAAGGCACCAGAACCGCGACCCCGGAAATCGCCAGCCCCATCCCGACAAGGTAAAGCAGACACCCCGAGGTATACATCCACCGCCGCGGCAGATGCCGCGTGAACCACGGCACCATCAGCCCCCAGCACAACGCCACCACCCCCGCCCAGAAATAGGCCGAAGACGTCGCCTCCGCGCTGCCCAAGGCGTCATAGACCACCAGCGGCATGGCCGAGATCAGCGTCCCCCGCACGCTCGCCTCGATCCCCGCCAGCAGGGCGAAGTTCTGGACCTTGGGCGTGGGGGAATGCCTCAGGAAAAGCGGAAGGTAACGGGTTGCCATGTCATGCCGGAATTATCACCGCGATTGCACAACCGTTGGGCGCATCCGTCTGTGACAGCCGCGACAGAAGGCGTCGCGAACGGCCTAACCCCGCAACTCCCCCGTCACATCAACAGGCCCAACCGACCCGCGCAGGATGGCGCGATAGATCACAAGGCTCTCCGTCACCCGCATCACATAGGTCCGCGTCTCGGTGAAGGGGATCATCTCCACCCAATCCACCACATCGACCGACGGATCGCGCGGGTCGCCGAACATCCCCATCCACCGCTTCGGCCGCCCCGGCCCCGCATTGTAGCCCGACGCGATCAGCGCGACAGAAGTCCCGAATTGTTCAACCAATTGAGCCAGATAGCCCGTCCCGATCCGCACGTTGTATCCCGGATCGTTCAGCTTCCCCACATCATAGGAAAGCCCCACCCGCGGCGCGACCAACTTCGCCGTCGATGGCAGCACCTGCATCAACCCCCGCGCATCCGCCGCCGACCGCGCCGCAGGGTCGAACTCGGACTCCCGCCGCGAAATCGCCAGCGCAAGCGCCCGGCTCACCGCCAGACCCTCGCCTGGAACGAAGGACGGCACCGGGTAATAGGCGCGCGGCAGGATCACACCCTTCTCCGCCGCCTGCTTGGCCACGACCAGCGCGATATGCGGCTCGTCCATCTGCAGGGCAAGGTCCGCCAACTGATGCAGCTCCGCCCCATTCAGGCTCTCGGAGAGATGCAGGAAGAACCGCTTCGCCAGCGTCCGATTCCCCGCACGGGACAGCATCATCGCCGCCTCCAGCACGGAGGAGGACGCAAACCCCGCCCCCCGCCAATCCGCAGGCCGCGCATCGGAAAGCAACGCAGGATCAAGCGATTGCCCAAGCGCCTCCGCAGCCAGAAGCCCGTAATAGGCCGAATGGTGCTTCGCCGCCTCCTGCAATTCCGCCGTGCCGCCAGCCCGATCCCCCGCCGCCAGCAGCGCGCGCCCCGCCCAGTAATGCGCGCGGGAAACGGAAATCGGCGTCGCCACCCCTTCCCTTAGGTTCCGGAAATGCCTGAGCGCCGTCTCGGCATCGCCCAGTTTCCGCAGCGCGATGAAACCCGCCAGAAACTCCAGATCGGCGTAATCGCTCCCCCCGGTCAGGAAATGGTTCGCCGCCACGCGATAGGCCGCCTGCGGCTTGCCATCCCGCATCAGCACCCGCGCCAGACCGGCCCGTCGGTCCGCCCACATCGCCGGATCGCCCAAGGCCGCCGCCGATTGCGACGTGGCAATCACGATCTCCGCCGCGTCATCGTCGCGGTCGCGGCGGAAGCGCCAGTCGAACCGCTCATAGGCCAGCCCTGGATCGCCTTGCAATTCCGCCGGAATCCGGTCGATCAGCACATTCACCCCATCCGCATCCGCCCGCAGCGCCATCCGCGCCTGCGCCAAGGCCTGCCAGCCCGGCCCCACGCGCGACAGCATCCGCTTCGCCTCCGCCACCCGGTTCTGCCACAGCAGACGGTCCAGCCGCACCTCATGCGCGACCTTCAGAGCATCGCCATAAAGCCCAAGGATTTCAGCCTCTTCATCCGGACCGAAGGGCAATTCCGTCCATGCCCGGAATGCCTCCGCTTCCGCCTGCTGCCCGCGACCCAAGGCACGCAAAGCATTGATCAGCGCCAGCGACCCCTCCGCCGTCTCCGGCAGGCCACCCCCGAAATAGGCCAGCACCCGGTTCGGATCGGTGGACCGCGCCACCGCCTCCTCGCCCTTCTCCTTCAGCAGCGGCATCCCCGGCCAATCCGGCCGCCGCGCAAGGAAATCCTCATATTCTCCCAGCCGCCCCTCGCCAGCGCGCAGCCTCTGCCATTCGATGATGTCGGCTGCGACCTGCCCACCGCCCCGCGCCGCCGCAGCAGCCCCGGACCAATCTCTCGCCGCCGCGCGATCCAGCGCCGCCCGCAGCGCCCCCGCATCCGCCAGCGCCACGCTCGGCGCAGCCATCAGAAATGCCGAAAAAAGCCACCCGAGGCGGCGCGTCCTTGCCATCATCTGCCCGATCATCTTGTTCTTGTGATCCTTGCCCATAATCCTGCCGCACCCCGCCCCGCCCCGCAACCCACAAGCGCGTCAACGCCCGCCCCGCTTGGCAAGGCTTTGCCACACCGCTAGGAAGGGCGCGTTTGCAACCGGGGCGACTCATCGCCCCACGACAGGAGACGCGTTCCATGATCAAAGGGTCCATTCCCGCGCTGGTGACGCCGTTCAAGAACGGCGAACTTGATCTGGACACGCTGAAGAAACTTGTCGACTGGCAGATCGAAAGCGGCTCCACCGGCCTCGTCCCGGTCGGCACCACGGGCGAAAGCCCGACGCTCAGCCACGAAGAACACGAAGCCGTGGTCGAAGCGGTGGTGAAATTCGCCGCAGGCCGCGTTCCGGTCATCGCGGGCGCGGGGTCGAACAACACGGTGGAAGGCATCCGCCTGATCCAGCACGCCGAACGCGTCGGCGCGGATGCCGCGCTGGTCGTGACGCCCTATTACAACAAGCCCACGCAGGCAGGGCTTATCGCCCATTACACGGCGCTGCACGACTGCTGCAAACTGCCCATCGTGATCTACAACATCCCCGGCCGTTCCGTCGTGGACATGACGCCCGAAACCATGGGCAAACTGGCGCAACTCCCGCGCATCATCGGCGTCAAGGACGCGACCGGGAAGATCGAGCGCGTCTCCATGCAGCGCGCCTCCTGCGGCAGCGACTTCATCCAATTGTCCGGCGAAGACGCCACCGCCCTCGGCTTCAACGCCCATGGCGGCGTCGGCTGCATCTCGGTCACCGCCAACGTCGCCCCGAAACTCTGCGCCGAATTCCAGCAGGCCACGCTGGCAGGCGACTACCGCAAGGCGCTCGAATACCAAGACCGCCTGATGCCCCTGCACGAGGCGATCTTCCTCGAACCCGGCCTCGCCGGCGCGAAATACGGCCTCTCCCTCCTCGGCCGCTGCTCCGAAGAGGTGCGCTTGCCGCTGGTCGGCCTGACCGACGGCACCAAGGCCCGCATCAAGGCCGCGATGGAACACGCAGGCATCCTGTGACGCCCAAGGCCACGCGCAGCGACAACCTGCGCGGGTCGCTCTGGATGGTCACCGCCATGGCGGGCTTCGCGGTCGAGGACATGTTCCTCAAGGCCGCAACCGCCCATATACCCTTGGGCCAAGCCCTCCTGATCTTCGGCCTCACGGGTGCCGCCTTCTTCGCCATCCTCACGAAACGGGCAGGCGAAGCCCTCCTCCACCCCGCCCTCCTCTCCCGCCCCCTCCTCATCCGCTCGTCGTTCGAGGTCGCAGGCCGCCTGTTCTACTCCCTCGCCATCGCCCTCACCCCCCTCTCCACCGCCTCCGCCATCCTGCAGGCCACCCCCCTCGTCGTCGTCGCAGGCGCAGCGATCCTCTTCGGGGAAACCGTCGGCTGGCGGCGCTGGACGGCCATCACCCTGGGCTTCGCAGGCGTCCTCCTGATCCTGCGACCGGGGGTCGAAGGCTTCACCCTCCTCTCCCTCGTCACCGTCGCGGGCATGGCAGGCTTCGCCGGACGCGACCTCGCCACCCGCGCGGCACCTCCGGCGCTGTCCAACCGCCAGCTCGGCATGATCGGCATGACCATGCTCGCCGTCGCGGGCGCCGTGATCCTCTCCGTCACCGGCGGCGCGCGTATCCCCGACGCAACCGCCACGGCCCAGATCGCCGCCATGACCGCCTGCGGCATCTTCGCCTACAACGCCCTCACCATCGCCATGCGGACCGGAGAGGTTTCCGTCGTCACCCCCTTCCGCTACACCCGCCTCGTCTTCGCGATGATCCTCGGCATCCTCATCTTCCACGAACGCCCCGACGCGTTCACCCTCGCAGGCTCCGCCCTCATCGTCGCCTCCGGCCTCTACACCCTGACCCGATCCCGCAGCTGAACTGGACTCCGCGCCCCCCATCGCCTATCTCGGCACGATCATGGCCACGAAATCCGACCCCAACTCCAAACTCATCGCGGAAAACCGCCGCGCCCGCTTCGACTACCACATCGAAAGCGATCTGGAGGCAGGCATCATCCTGCTGGGCTCCGAAGTCAAAAGCCTGCGCCAAGGCGGATCGAACATTGCCGAAAGCTACGCCTCGGTCGAAGGCGGGGAGCTCTGGCTCATCAACGGCTACATCGCCCCCTATCGCGAGGCAAAGACCTGGGGCCACGAAGAACGCCGCCGCCGCAAGTTGCTGGTGTCAAAAAAGGAACTCTCGCGCCTCTGGAACGCCACGGCGCGCGAAGGCATGACGATCGTCCCGATCAAGATGTATTTTAACGACCGCGGCATCGTGAAGATCAAGCTGGGCATCGCCAAGGGCAAGAAACTCGCCGACAAGCGCGAGACCTCGGCGAAACGCGACTGGGACCGCGAAAAGGCTCGGCTCCTCAAGATGTCCAAGCGCGACTGAAGCATTTTCTGACGCAGAAAATGCGCCGATTTCTGACGCAGAAATCGGTCCCCCCGCCGCAACGCCGGCCCCCCGTTTTCTGCGTGCAGAAAACGTTGCGATTTCTGCGTCAGAAATCGCCCCCACCAGCGCCCCGCCCTTGCCACAAAGGCCCGATCCGGCTAACTGCCCCTGACCGCAAGGCCGGAGGCGCACCGTGACGGACGACCCGAAGACCCTCGTTTCCACCGACTGGCTCGCCGCGCATCTGCGCGACCCGGACCTGCGCATCCTCGACGCCTCGTGGTATCTCCCCGATGCAGGCCGCGACGCCCGCGCGGAATACGATGCCGCCCACATCCCCGGCGCGCGCTTCTTCGACATCGACGAAATCTCCGACCAGCGCTCGGCCCTGCCCCACATGGCCCCGCCCACGGAAAAATTCATGTCCCGCATGCGCGCCATGGGCGTGGGCGACGGCCATCAGGTCGTGATCTATGACGGCGCGGGCCTCTTCTCCGCCGCCCGCGTCTGGTGGACCTTCCGCCTGATGGGCAAGACCGACGTCGCCGTCCTCGACGGCGGCTTCCCCAAATGGCGGGCCGAGGGGCGCGAGATCGAAGACCTCCCCCCCGTCGTCAAGGACCGACATATGACCGTGTCGCGCCAGAACCATCTGGTAAAGGACGTGACGCAGGTGGCCCACAGCTCCAAACTGCGCGAGGCGGAAATCATTGACGCCCGCTCCGCTGCCCGCTTCGCGGGCGAGGCGCCGGAACCCCGCCCCGGCCTGCGCTCCGGCCATATCCCGGGATCGAAGAACGTGCCCTTCGCCACGCTCCTCAACGCGGATGGCACGATGAAATCCGTCCCCGACCTGCGCGCCACCTTCACCACCGCAGGCGTGGACCTGACGAAACCCGCCATCACCACCTGCGGCTCGGGCGTGACGGCGGCGGTGCTGTCCTTGGCACTGGAACGGATCGGCCACAGGAACCACAGCCTTTACGACGGCTCCTGGGCGGAATGGGGCATGTTCGACGACCTGCCTGTTGAAAAGGGATAAACCATGTTCGACCAGCTGAAGGCGCAGCCGCAGGACAAGATCCTGCAACTCATCGCCATGTTCCGCGACGACCCGCGCACCACGAAGATCGACCTCGGCGTCGGCGTCTACAAGGACGCGACGGGCCTCACCCCCGTCATGCGCGCGGTCAAGGCCGCCGAAAAGAAGCTCTGGGAAACCGAGACGACCAAAACCTACACGGGCCTCGCCGGTGAACCCGCCTACAATGCGGCGCTGTCCTCCATGATCCTCGGCACCGCCGTCGATACCGCCCGCATCGCCTCCGTCGCCACGCCGGGCGGCACGGGCGCGATCCGTCAGGCGCTGGAACTGATCCGCCTCGCCACGCCCGACGCCACCGTGTGGCTCTCGAACCCGACATGGCCGAACCACCCGTCCATCATCAAATACCTCGGCATGAAATCCGCCGAATACCGCTATTTCGACGCCGCCACCCGTGGCGTCGATTTCGCCGGGCTGATGGAAGACCTCGCCACGATCAAGGCAGGCGACGTGGTCCTCCTCCACGGCTGCTGCCACAACCCGACGGGCGCGAACCTCGACGCCGCCCAGTGGGATCAGGTCATCGCCCTCCTCTCGGCCAAGGGCGCCATCCCCCTCGTCGACCTCGCCTATCAAGGCTTCGGCGACGGTCTGGAACAGGACGCCGCCGCCACGCGCAAGATCGCGGCCGCCTTCCCCGAAACCCTCATCGCCGCCTCCTGCTCCAAGAACTTCGGCATCTACCGCGAACGCACCGGCATCCTGATCGGCATCGGCTCGGGCGAAGGCAAGGGCGTGCTGCAAGGCAACCTCAACTTCCTTAACCGCCAAAACTACAGCTTCCCCCCCGATCACGGCGCGCGGCTGGTGACCATGATCCTCGAAGACGCCACCCTCCGCGCCGACTGGATGGCGGAACTGGAGGAGGTGCGCCTCAACATGCTCACCCTCCGCCAATCCCTCGCCGACGAACTCCGCAAGGCGACGAACTCCGACCGCTTCGACTTCGTCGCCACCCATCGCGGCATGTTCAGCCGTCTGGGCCTGACCGAGGCGCAGGTGAACACCCTGCGCGAAGATCACGGCATCTACATGGTGGGCGACAGCCGCATCAACATCGCGGGCCTCAACGCCCGCACCGTCCCGATCCTCGCCGCCGCCATCGCGCAGGTTGCAGGCTGATTACCTCCGCATAGAAGAATTCTTCTGCGAAGAATTCGGGGGGCGATCCTTCACGGAAGGATCGCCCCCCAGATTTTTCGCAGAAAAATCTACCCCCGACCCTGTAACGCAAACAGAAAAACGGCCCGCGGGGGGAGGACCCGCGAGCCGCCTAGTTTCGCGCCGAGGACGGGAGGAGGATGCCCCGACGCGTCGAAGGCAGGGCCACCGATGGCGGCCCTGCGGGAGACTCAGTTGTGATAGGCCTGCTCACCATGCGAGGCGAGGTCCAGACCCTGACGCTCCGTGTCGTTGTCCACACGCAGACCGATGGTCATGTCGATCGCCTTGAAGAGGACGAAGGACACGATGCCCGACCAGACTATGGTGATCAGCACGCCTTCGATCTGCACCCAAAGCTGCATCATCATCGCGTAATCGTCGCCCTTCACCCCGCCGAAGGCCGCCGCCGAGAAGACGCCCGTCAGCACCGCGCCGACGATTCCGGCAACGCCGTGGATGCCGAACACGTCGAGGCTGTCGTCATACTTCAGCTTGTGCTTGACCACGGTGACGAAGAAGTAGCTCGCAAAAGTCGCCAGCACGCCAAGCAGGATCGCGCCCATCGGGCCGATCGTGCCACAGGCCGGGGTCACGGCCACAAGGCCCGTCACCATACCCGAGGCAGCACCCAGCATCGAGGCCTTGCCCCGCAGCATGCTTTCCAGCAGAGCCCAGGTCACCGTCGCCGCAGCTGTCGCGATGAAGGTGTTGATCATCGCCAGCGTCGCCCCGCCATTGGCCTCGAGGTTGGAGCCCACGTTGAACCCGAACCAGCCGACCCACAGCATCGACGCGCCGACCATGGTCAGCACCATCGAATGCGGCGCCATGTTGTCCTTGCCATAGCCGACCCGCTTGCCGATCATGATGCAACCGACCAGCGCTGCGATACCGGCATTGATATGCACCACCGTGCCGCCCGCAAAGTCGATCGCGCCCTTGCCGTACAGGTAACCGTTCGCATCCCAGACCATATGGGCAATCGGGAAGTAGGAGAACGTCCCCCACAGCACCGAAAAAACAAGCACCGCGCTGAACTTAACCCGTTCCGCAAAGGCTCCGATGATCAGCGCGGGCGTGATGGCCGCAAAGGTCATCTGGAAGGCGATGAAAAGATATTCCGGGATCACGTAGCCGGCCGAGAAGGTGGCCGCCATGCTGTCCGCCGTCACACCGGACAAGAACATCTTGGCCGTCCCGCCCCACCACGGGCTGGTCGACCCGCCAAAGGCAAAGGAATAGCCATAGATCACCCAGACCAGCATCATGACGCAGGCGATCATCGTCGTCTGCATCAGGATCGACAGCATGTTCTTCGACCGCACAAGGCCGCCATAGAACAGCGCCAGACCCGGAATGGTCATGAACAGGACGAGGACGGTGGACACCATCATCCAGCTCACGTCGCCCTTGTCCATCACCGGAACGACCTCGGCTGCGACTTCAGCCGCGGCTTCGGTCGTCGCTTCGGTCGCTTCCTGTGCCCAGACGGGCAGCGCGCTCAGGGCAGCGGCGCCAAGCGCCCCAAGACCCGTCAGTTTCGCGAAATGCTTCATGGTTACGATTTCCCCTTCCCAGCGTCTGTCACAGCGCTTCGTCATTGGTCTCGCCCGTGCGCACACGGACGGCGTGCTGAACATCCAGCACGAAGATCTTTCCATCCCCGATCTTGTCGGTCTTGGCCGTCTTCTGGATCGTCTCGACCACCTGCTCGGCAAGGCTGTCGCTGACGACGATCTCCAGCCGGACCTTCGGCACGAAGTTCACGGCGTATTCGGCACCACGGTAGATTTCGGTGTGCCCGGACTGCGAGCCGAAGCCCTTGATCTCGGTCACCATCATGCCCCGAACGCCGATGGTGGTCAGCGCCTCGCGCACCTCCTCCAGCTTGAACGGCTTGATTGCTGCAATGATGAGTTTCACGTCGTTCCCCTTCCATTGGCGGGGGCCCGTTCCGGACCCTTGCCCGCCATGAAGGAGACGCATTCTGCACCTGCACAAGGAAAGGCAGGGGATAACGGGGCCGTGAATCCCGCAATTTTGCACAATTTTTGCACTTCCGCAGGCAGACGCCTAAATTTTGGGCCATAGACGTAAGCGAATCGTTGCCGATCCGTGAACGCAAAGGCGTCTCCACATTCCCCCGCGCTCGGGATAGATTGCATCAAAGGCAGCACGCGACAGACGGGCAGATCAGGGCATGGCAGTATCAGGCAGCGGGCGCGGTCCCCTTGTGGCGGACCGTCGCCACCCTCAGGCACGGGGCGAACCGGCACGCAGGTCATCCGGCGGTTCCGGGGGCGGATCAGGCCGCGGCACCCCCCCGCGCAAACCCACGGGCAAACCCGGGCGCCCCCCGCGCAAGCGCGGCCCCATCGGGCGGCTGGTCTTCGGCATCCTCGGCTTCTTCTGGCGCATCATCTGGGGCCTGACAAAGACGGTGGGCGTCATCACCGCCACCATCCTTGCCGTGGTCGTCTTCTACTTCTACGCGCAACTCCCCCCGGTCACCGACCTCGTCGATGCCCGCTCGCGCGGCTCCGTCACCTTCCTCGACCACCAGAATCAGGTCTTCGCATGGCGTGGCGAAACCTTCGGCGGCATGATCACCGCCGAAACCGTCTCGCCCTTCCTGCACGATGCCGTGGTCGCCACCGAAGACCGCCGCTTCTACCGCCACTTGGGCATCTCGCCGCGCGGCATCGCCAGCGCAATCCGCATCAACCTCGCCGAAGGGCGCGGCCCCTTCTCCGGCAATGGCGGCTCCACCATCACGCAGCAGGTGGCCAAACTCCTCTGCCTTGGCGTCCCCTATGACCCGTCGCAATGGGAATCCGAAGCGGATTACGAAGCCGACTGCCGCCGCGGCAGCATCGCCCGCAAGATCAAGGAAGTCCCCTATGCCATCGCGATGGAGTTGAAATACTCCAAGGAAGAAATCCTCACGATCTACTTCAACCGCGCCTATCTCGGCGCCGGTGCCCGCGGGTTCGAGGCGGCGGCACAGCGCTATTTCGGTAAATCCGCCGCCAACGTGACCGCAGCCGAGGCCGCCATGCTGGCGGGTCTCCTCAAGGCGCCGTCCTACTTCGCGCCCACCAACAACATGGATCGGGCCCGCGCCCGCGCCAATGTCATCATCGGCCTGATGGAGGAACAGGGCTACCTGACCGCCGAACAGGCCGCAGATGCCCGCGCCAACCCCGCCCGCCTGTCCCAGGCCGCCGCCTCCCGCTCCGGCGGCTTCTTCGCCGATTGGGTGATGGA
>Ga0209278_1002274_pt1 | contig 10821 bp, 4 predicted proteins | sample JI81BgreenDNA_FD_187504 | JGI IMG/M metagenome (GOLD analysis project Ga0209278, IMG submission 187504) | Wastewater effluent complex algal communities from Wisconsin, to seasonally profile nutrient transformation and Carbon sequestration -... | ecosystem: Engineered > WWTP > Effluent > Algae... | reverse complement strand
GTTCTGATGAAATAGATGTTGTAACTCGTCGTACTATTGATAGAGGTTTACGTTTAATTGAATTATTAAAACAAGAACCGTATTCTCCAATTTATATTGTTTCTCAAGTTGTAATGCTTTATGCTGCGTCAAATGGATTCTTAGATAGTGTATCAACTAAAGATATTGCTCGTTTTAAAGAATTAGTACGTAATTTAGTTGAAAATGGAGAGTCTTCTACTTCTAATGTTTTATCAATAATTGACATTTTACTTGATGAAGGTGATATATATAGCCGTGAAATGTTAGATATTGAATTAGACTTTATGTTAACTAGTATTTTACATAGTTTAAAATCTTAAAAATTTAGATAAAATGGGTAATTTAAAAAAAAATCGAAATTATTCAAAAAAATATCATAAAAATTCAAAATACAATTTATTTCGCCAAAATAGATATAATTATTTAAAATATTTAAAAAGACGTTATCGTAGATATTTAAGTTATGGTTGTGCTAAATTTAGTCATGGATTAACACGCCGTTTTGTTACGTTTTTTGCTAAATATTATACTCTTAATATTAAACGTATGTTTATTCCTACTTCTTTTTTATTAAAAAGAAAGTTTAAACATCTTCCTTTAAAAAATCTTTTTTTACGAGTATTAGCACGCAGGTCTAATAAAATTTTAGTACGTAATCTTAGAGAAAGAAATCCTATTTATTCGTTAGCAGTTAGAATTTTATTGCTTCAGTTACGCGGTGCTCGTCAAATATCTAAATTTTCTTTTTATCGTAAAAATTTAGCATTTAATTTTAAATATTTACGTAAAAGTATTCGAAGAGATAATCGAACATATTTTCGTTTTTCTGACGAGTGTTCACGTTTACCAATTAAATATATAAAAATGCAACAATTTAAAAAAAATATAAGTATTATAAATAATGTTTCTTTTTTTAAACATCGAAACCGTACTCGAATTACAGGTTTTTTACGATCAAATATACATAATTCTTTTTTTTACGACCCGGAGCTTTATTTCTTAAATAGATCAAATAAAAAATTTAATTATGATACTCTTTCATTTTCTTCTTCTGGAGAGCGTTTTCAAAAATCAAAAACTAATTTTTTATCAAATGCATACTCTTTAACTGGTTCAAATTTTCGTATTTATCATAATTTTATACATCATAAAGAATTATTTAAAATTCGAGATAATGAACTTCCTTCTTTAAAATATATGTTACGTAAAAATTATTTTAAAAATTTATTGACTACTAGGTATGCAGATAAACAAAAATTTTATTGCAATGTTATTAGAACAAATCCAATTTATATTAATAATAAAGAAATTAAAAATTCAAGCTTTATGTATAAAAAATTTTTTTTTAAAAAATTTTCATATTTATTACGTACTTTTGCTTTAAAAGCCGCGTTTTTTAATAGAAAAACTTTTCGAAAAAAAAATTGGAAATTTACAAAATTAAATATTAAACGTCACTCGCCGAGATCATTTTTAAAACGTTCTTTATCTTTTGGTTTTTTTAAAAAACAAGATTCTTTTAGATTACTACATATTTTTAGAACTATTTTTTTAAAATATTCTTTTGCTTATTCTTCATTTGATTTATTAAAATTTATTAAAAAATTAAAAAACAGTTTAATCACTCATAATAGTTCAAATACTTTTGTTGATAGATTTTTATGGCATATTGAAAGATCCGCAAATATTTTAATTTATCGTTCTAAATATGCACCGACTCTTAAAACATCAAATCATTTAATTAGATATGGTTTTTTTATGTTAAATAATTGTCTAATTACAAATCCTTATACTCAGATTTCTTTGTTAGATGTAATACGTGTTGCTAAAACTAAATATTTTTTAAAATTATTTATGAAAGATTATTTATTAACTTTTGGGTTTAGAAAAAAAAATATTAAACCTTTTTATATTGAATTAAATTCTAGAATTTTAGCATTAAGTGTTTTTCGAAAACCTAAACTAAATGATTTTATTTTAAGTCGTAAAGTTATATCTCCACGACCAGAAACTAATTGGTATTTAACTTTACCAACTATTGCTGCTTTGTTTTAGTATATTTTATATAAAATGTTTTATTAAATTAGTACTTATATAAGTATAAATAACGGATACCTAGTTATTTAATTCTTAACGATTATCAAATCGAAATGAATTCTTAAAATTATTTTTTAAGATTTTTTTGTTAATATGTGAAAACTTTATAGTATAAATATTATTATTTATAAAAATAATTTGCGAAGTGAAACATCATAGTAGCATTATGAAAAAAAAATCAACAGAGATTTTGTTAGTAGTGGTGAGCGAACGCAAAACATTTTATAATTTTATTTATTAAAGTTTGTTTGTCCTTATTTTGTTAATTCAAAATAACGGGATCAGTATTTTGGAAACTGAATCAATGTTGGTGAAAATCCAGTAATACTTTAATAAATTTAAAAATTATATTAGCATTAGTAAAACGATTGTCTTAGGTTGTTTGAATAAAGGAGTACTATCTTCTATGCTTTTAATATAATTAAATACACAATAGTGAAAAGTACCGTGAGGGAAAGGTGAAAAGACAGCTTTAGAAAGTTTATTTGAAATAGAAGTTGAAATTATTTATATTTAGCAATTGATATTAAAATACAATGTACCTTTTGTATAATGGGTCAGCAAGTTCTTTATGAAAGCGAGAGTAATTAAAAATATTAACTCGTAAGTAATTTATTTATATTGAAAAAAATATTTATTTATAGTTTTTATGAAGACACCCGAAGCGCAATGATCTAACGATGACCAGATTGAAGGATAAATATCTGGAGGATCTAACTCGTTTCTGTTGCAAAAGATTGGGATGAGTTGTCGTTAGGGGTGAAAGACTAATCAAATTGCGTGATAGCTGGTTTTTTGCGAAATATATGTTAGTATAGTGCTCTGTATAAATTTAGAGGTAGAGTTAAATGTTAAAAATTGTTGAATTTTTAATGAAACTTCAAATACTAAATTTAAATTTATTTAATTAAGAGTAAACAGACTATAGGCGATAAGGTCTTTAGTCTAGAGGGCAACAGCCCAGATTAAAAATTAAGGTTTTAAAAAGAAATTAAGTGAACAAGGGGCGGATGAATTAAGACAATATTAAGAGTGAGCATAGAAGCTGCTATCTCTAAGAGAAATCGTAAAAGATCAGTAAGGTTAATTTATCTATACCGAAGATTTAGTGAAGCTAAATTTTTTGCCGAAATTTTAAACATTTGATAATAATGTGGTAGCAAAACGTTTTGTATATTATTAAAGAAAAATCGATAGATTTTTTGAAAATATCAAAAATGAATATGCGGACATGAGTAACGTAAAAAAATAAGTAAAAAATTTTGACCGGAAACCCAAGGAATAATTTGTAAAGTAGTTCTGCAAATAGGTAATACGGATTCTAAGAGGTAAACGAAAGTTAAACTCGATGAATTACAATAAAGATTTAAAATAATTTTAATATTATTTATTTAAAATTAAGTTATTAATTTGAAGTTAATATCTACTAATAAATTTATTTATTTTTAAGGATATTATCAAAAAATTTTTAATTTTTAAAACATTCTTTATTTTTATTAAATTATGTAATAATATAAAAATATTTTATACTTTAACGAGTATAAAGAATGATCTTTAAAAATCTCTTAATTTTTTGTATTTAAAAAATTAATTTTTGATACAATAAATAATTGCAAAAATTTAATTATTTAATTGAATATCTTTATTATTGTACCGTACTGTAAACCGACACTGGTGGGTAAGTAGAGAATACAAAGGTCAGTGAGATAACGTTGTTGAAGGAACTCTGCAAATGGAATCTGTACCTTCGGAACAAGGATTACCTATATTTTTCTTTATTGTATTAAATCAAATATTATTTTAGCGTTAATGTTTGGCCATCTTTTTAAGATAGATATAACTTATTAATTTTATTTTTAGCTAAAGTAGATTATGCTAATAAAAATAGATTACATATATTGTTTTTAAGGGGTATTTGTCTTTATTGATGAATATCACAATCTGGTTTTATCGCTTAGTTATTAAATTAGTAAAAGTATATTAAAAAAAATATTGAAGCGTTTTGTGATTAAAATATTTTTTTGGCGTTTATATTAGTAAAGTATTTTATAGGTGGCACAGAATCGCGTAGCAGCGACTGTTTAATAAAAACACAAAACTCCGTGAAATTGTAAAATGATTTATGGGGTTTGATACCTGCCCAGCGCTAGTATGTAAAAAGGAGATGCGTTTTGCATTGAATATAACCACTAGCTAGCGGCGGCTGTAACTCTGACGGTCCTAAGGTAGCAAAATCTCTTGTCGGGCAAGTTCCGACGTGTTGAAAGGTATAACGACTGCTATACTGTCTCCAACAATGACTCAGTGAAATTGAATTCGTTGTGAAGATGCAATGTAATTACGGCTAGACGGAAAGACCCCGTGCACCTTTACTCTAAGCTTTTATTGCATTTAAAAATATACTTGTTCAGTATAAATGGAAAATTATGAAAAAACAACGTTAGTTGTTTTTGAGTTATAAGTGAGATACCATTCTATGTATATTTTTAAGCTAAATTTATGTTAATTAACTTAACAAAAAACAGTTGATGCTTGGGAGTTTGACTGGGGCGGTTGTCTTCTAAAATGTAACGAAGACGCGCAAAGATTTTCTCAAAAAAGTTTAAACTTTTTGTAGAGCGTAATGGTATATGAAAATCTGATAAAAAAACTGACAAGTTTTTTTAGATTTAAATTAAGTTTAAATAGTCATAGTGACCCGGTGATTCTGAATGGAAAGGTCATCGATCAGCGGATAAAAGGTACGCCGGGGATAACAGGCTGATGTCTCCTGAGAGTTCTTATTGAAGGAGTCGGTTGGCACCTCGATGTCGGCTCATCACATCCTGATGCTGAAGAAGGTATCAAGGGTCCGGCTGTTCGCCGGTTAAAGTGGTACGTGAGCTGGGTTTAGAACGTTGTGAAACAGTTCGGTCCCTATCTACCGTAATAATATAATTTAAAAGATTCTGACTTCAGTACGAGAGGACCACATAATATTAAACACTTATTTATAGTTATTTATTTATAATAAGTAGGCTATATAGTTACTTTAGAAGAAATAAGCGCTGAAAGCATGTTAAGTGCGAATTTCTGCTTTTAAATTATGTAAAATTTTTGAAGAAAATATTAAACGTAAAAATTGTAAACAGTGTAAGCTGGTTAGATAATTTATAGTTTTAATTTTATTTGAAAGTACTTAAATTTTTTTATAAAAATTATATGTATATATTCAATAAATATAGATATTTAGTAAACTTCTTTATTTACATTTTAAAATTGTGTATTTGTTGATTTACAAAAAGACAATTTTTAGTATTTTATTAATTTTATTTTCGGACTTATAGTTTAAGGTAAAATTCTCCGCTCATAACGGACGTGATGTAGGTTCGAGTCCTGCTAAGTCCATTTATTTTAGATTTATGTGGGGCGTAGTTAAACGGTAGAACGTCAGATTTTGAATCTGAAAATATAGGTTCAATTCCTATCGCTCCAAAATACATGAATTTTGCCGTGATAGTTTAATGGTAAAACAATCGGCTGTTAACCGATCGTTGGAGGTTCGACTCCTTCTCGCGGCGTTTTATTCTAGATTTATATGAGAGAGTATTTTAATAGTAAAATTTTGATCTCCAAAATCAAAGATGTGAGTGCAAATCTCATCTCTCTCATTTTGCCTAGTGTCCTACGGGTGTAGGGATGAATCTGCAAAATTTATTTTCTGGTTCGAATCCAGGTCTAGGCTTTTTTCTGGGCGAGTAGTATAATGGTATTATATCGCACTTGCAATGCGGAGACGAGAGTTCAATTCTCTCCTCGTCCATTTTATTTTTTTAATTTCGGAGCGTAGTGTAACGGCAACATATCTGTTTTGGGTGCAGACGATGTCAGTTCAAGTCTGGCCGCTCCGATTTATTATATAAAATGTTAAAAATATCATCTTTTAATAATATTTTATCATATGATACTACAATTTATATTTATTTAGGCCCCATATTATTTTTTATTTCTTTATTTGGTTTAGTTTGTGTAAAAAATTATATTTTATTATTACTTTTAATAGATTTAGGAATGTTAAGTGCTTGTTATAATTTTACAATATCTTCTATCATTTTTAATGAGCCTGCTGGGCAAGTATATACATTATTAATGTTAGTTTTAATAACTGTAGATACTGCTGTTGGTTTGAGCTTAGTTTTAGTATTAGATAGATTATTTAAAAATACTTCATTAAATTTAATTACAAGAATATAAAATGTTAAAAATTATGAGAACTAAAGGTACTTTAAATTTAGTTATGAATCATTTAATTTATTATCCTACACCTATAAATATTCATTTAGCTTGGAATTTTGGTTTTTTATCTGGTATATTTTTAGGCGTTCAAATATTATCAGGTATCCTATTAGCTATGCATTATACACCACATGTAGATTATGCTTTTTCTAGTGTTGAGCATATTATGCGTGATGTTAACGATGGTTGGATTTTACGTTACATGCATTCTAATGGTGCTTCTTTCTTTTTTATTGTTGTTTGGATTCACATTTTCCGTGGTTTTTTTTATGAAAGTGGTGCTACTCGTCCATTTGTTTGGTTAACTGGTTTTATAATCTTTTTTTTAATGATTGCTACAGCTTTTATGGGTTATGTTTTACCTTGGGGTCAAATGAGTTTTTGGGGTGCTACTGTTATTACAAATTTACTAACAGCTATCCCAGTTGTTGGTCAAGATATTACTTTATGGTTATGGGGTGGTTTTTCAGTAGATAATCCTACTTTAAATCGTTTTTTTAGTTTACATTTTTTAATGCCTTTTGTAATAGCTGCATTAGCTTTAGCTCATTTACATTTCTTACATTTAGCTGGATCATCGAATGCAGTAATGGCTGAAAAAACTGTCGATAAAATTGTTTTTACTCCTTATTTTTTATTAAAAGATTTAAAGGGTATATTATTAGTTGGTGGGGCTTTTGCATTTATTATTTTTTTTTATCCGAACGTATTAGGTCATCCAGATAATTATATTCCTGCAAATAGTTTAGTTACTCCAGAAAAATTAGTTCCTGAATGGTATTTTTTACCATATTATGCAATTTTACGTTCTGTACCTAATAAATTAGGTGGTTTAGCTGCTATGTTTGCTGCAATTATTTTATTTGCTGCACCTATATATTCAAAAAGTTATTTAACTAGATATGGTGGATTTTTTGTCGATGTTTTAATTTGGTTAAATTTAACTCACTGGGGACATATGCCTGCTATGTCTCCTTATGTTGATATTGTTCAAAATCAAATTTTATTAACAACTTTATTATTAACTACTTTTACAACATTGGCTATTATTACACATATTAGTATTGATAATAAAAAATAAAATGTTTTTATTTAGCCCTGATAGTTCAACGGTTAGAACACTGGACTTAAAATCCAGGAATGAAAGTTCGAATCTTTCTCAGGGCATTTTAATTATAAATATATTATAATTTTTATAAGTTTACATTTTTTATTAAGTAATGTAATTATTAATATAGGAGTTCGATCCTAGCTCAGAATGAACGTTTGAGAGATGCCTTACACATGACGAGTTGAACGGAAAATAATTTTTCAGTAGCGGACGGGTGCGTAATATTTTGGAATTTGTCTTAAAGTTTAGGATACTTGTTACCTGAAGAACAAAGAATACTAAATAATATTAAAGGTTAATCTGCTTTAAGTTAAGCCGAAATGAGATCAGGTAGTTGGTTGGGTAATAGCCAACCAAGCCTACGACCTCTAGCTGGTGTGGGAGCACGGACAGCCACATTGGGTCTGAAACACGACCCAAACTTCCACGGAGGGCAGCAGTGTGGAATCTTGGGCAATGAGCGAAAGCTTGACCCAGCAATCTCGCAACGGTGATGAACTTCGACTTTTGTTGAATGTAAAGCCGTTTCCGTGTGTACGATAATGACGTAAAACACAAAAGAAGTTCCGGTGAATTGTGTGCCAGCAGCCGCGGGAATACACAAGGAGCAAACGTTATTCATCATTACTGGGCGAAAAGGACACGTAGTTTGATTTATTTTAATAATATTAAATACTAAAAAGAAATATTTTAGTGCCGTATTATTTTAAAAAAAATCTTCGAGTTGTAAAGACGATTTTAGAACAATCAAAGAAGGGATAGAATCCAGTAATATTGATTGGAATACCAGAAGCGAAGGCGTAAATCGAATTACAAACTGACAATGAGGTGTGAAGGCGTAGGGATCAAATAGGGGTAGTCATCCTAGTAGTCTACGCAGAAAACGATGAGTATTAAGTGTTAGATTTTTAAAATTTAGTGCTATAGCTATCGCGTTAAATACTCCGCCTGGAGAGTATGTTCGCAAGAATTAAATTCTAAGGAATTGACGGAAGTTTCACCGCGCGGTGAAGTATGTTGTTTAATATGATGACCCGCATAAAACCTTACCAGTTCTCTAATATTTGAAAAAATATTTTTGTGGTGCTGCATGGCTGTCGTCAGCTGGTGTCGTGAGATCATTTGATTAATTTCAACTAACCGGCGTACCCCTGTGTTGTATTGTATAATATAACTAAAGGTAAATCTGAATAAGGAAGACGTAAAGTCAGTACGGCCTCTTTGAACTGGGCTACAGACGTGCCACAATAAAAATTACAAAAAGACGCAAAAGTTTATTTTTTTTATAAAAACTTTAGCAATACTTTTAAAAATTTTTCTAGTTCGGATAAATTTCTGAAATTTGAAATTTTGAAGTAGGAATCGCTAGTAATCGTAAATCAGCACGTTACGGTGAAGAGGAATCGAAGCTTTGTACACACTGCCCGTCACGGCCCGAGAATCGGTTAGGTCGTAAATTTTTCACTAAATATCTTAAATTATTTGTTTAATATATTTATAGGAATGCTGATAGAATTGATAATTGGGGCGAAGTCGTAACAAGGTTGTTGTAGCGGAAGCTGCAGCTGGAGAAAACAGAATTTTATACAAAATTTTTTAAAAACTAAAAAAAAATGGAAGTGTGCAGCTAGCGGTCAATCTGGGCCGACTGTAAATCGGTTGACATTCAGTCTTCATGGGTTCGAATCCCATCACTTCCAGATCTTTTAAAATAAAATGTTCGAAGCTGCTAAAGTTTTAGGTGCTGGTTTAGCTACTATCTCTATTGCAGGTACTGGTGTTGGTATCGGTATCATTTTTTCTTCTTTAATTGCATCTTATTCTCGTACCCCAGATTTAGTAAATCAATTATTTACTTATACTATTTTAGGATTTGCTTTATGTGAAGCTATTGCTTTATTTGGTTTAATGATGGCTTTCTTAATTTTATATGGTTCTTAATACATATATAGAGTAAACCACCTTGTATCTTTAAAATATAAAGTGTTAAAAAATAACACAAAATTTTCGACGAGAATCTCACCTTTTTTTGATTTTTTTAATTATGGGATAGCTACCCTCAAAAGCTACTTTTCGCACAAGCACAATTTCATATTTATTTTTATGACAACCCCTTTAATTTTATTATTTTCTATTTGTTATTTATTACAATTAGGTTTAAATGTCCCCGCATTTATTCCTGCTTTATTACCTCAAACGTTCAAAAGTTTTTTATATGATGATATTCGTTTGTGGACAATTCCGTTTATTTTCATTTTATTATTTTTCTTTATATTATTTATTCAATATTTTTTATGTATTTTATATAATTTTTATTTTCAATCTTTAAATACTCGTCAATCATTACGTCAAGTAGCTTCAAGATTTAATATTACTTTTTCAAATATTTTTATATTTTATTTTATATTAAGTATTGTTGGATTTATAATATTATTGTTACATGAGCGTAATGGTTCAGTTAATTATACTATTTCAGCTGAAATTTTTAATGTACTTCGTGATCATCAATCATTATTTACATATAATACAACTGGTTCATCTGTCTTAATAATTTTATGTTTATTACTACTATTTTCTTTTATTTATTTTATTCAAAAATCATTAAATAGTAATAATATTTTTTCGATATCTTTAACTTTTGTAGGTTTATTTTTTACATCTATTTCGTTATATTATTGTAATAATTTATTATTATTGATTTTTTTATTAGAAATACTACTTTTATTTTTATTAAATTTATTAAGAATTCAAAATTTTTTTACAAATGTTGGTAGTTTTTTAAAAACCGTATTAATTTTTGTAATCGCTCAAGCTTTAGCTACAGTTATTTATTGTTATGGTTTATCTTTAATTTATGTTCAAAATCCAAGTTTAAGTTTTTCAACAATTACTTTAGATATACAAATGTTTAAAACTTTTTATTTTGAAACTCATCAATTTGTAATTACAGGGTCTACTTATTTATTAATTGCATTATTAATTAAAATGGGTCTTGGTCCTTTAGGTTTATGGATTTTTTTTTCTGTATCTTCTTTTACTTATCCTTTTGTTGCATTATATTTTTCATTTATAAAACCCTTATATTTTACAATTATTGTTAAAATGTTAGGAAATGTTTTTGGTCCATTATATGCGATTCAAGGTTTAATCAAACATCCATCAAATCTTTCAGTCACAGACTCAAAATTATTAGAGTATTTTAAATTTGAATTAATAAATCAAACCTATAAATCTAATTCTAATAGTGAGTTATTGAAAGAATTGTCGAATAATATAGAATTAAATACTATTTTAATTAATACACAGATATTACGTGA
>Ga0209278_1002273_pt1 | contig 10826 bp, 9 predicted proteins | sample JI81BgreenDNA_FD_187504 | JGI IMG/M metagenome (GOLD analysis project Ga0209278, IMG submission 187504) | Wastewater effluent complex algal communities from Wisconsin, to seasonally profile nutrient transformation and Carbon sequestration -... | ecosystem: Engineered > WWTP > Effluent > Algae... | reverse complement strand
CGCCGCCGTCGCCTGCGCCAGCGTCACACCCGCCCCCATCGCGGCGGCCTCCACCTCTCCCAATGCCCGCAGCACAGCCGCCAAGACCGGGGCATTCACGCGCAGCGGCGCCTCCTCGCCCCCCTCCCGCGCCACCCGCAGCGACAGCGATACATTCCCCCGCCCAAGCGCACGCCCCAACTCGGCCCGCAAGGCCGCTTCCAGCCCGTCGATCCAGTCCGGCACCCGCAACCGCAGATCCAGCCCCTTCCCGTTCACCGACCGTAGGTCCCAAGCCCAGCCAAAGCCCGCCCCTTGCCCCTTGCGGGCTGCAAACCCGGTCATCGAAACCGTCATCCGCCTCTCCCCGGCCCCGCGAAGGACCATTAACTCTTTGTTCATTCTTCCCGGACAGCGCCGCAATTCAGCCCTAATCTGCCCTCGCGGCTAAGCATACGGAAGTTTCAGCCGTATCTGGGCGTAACAGAGGGGCAAGGCCCCGACAACCAGCCCCGTCATCCGGCCCCCCGGCCCCGGCCAAGCCCGCGCTTGTCCGGCAGCGATGGCACGGGCTGCGAAGGCAGGCAAAGCGGGCGGATGGTGACGGCATGGGACGCGACGGTCGGACGAACGGAACCTTGATCGGCATGTCGGATGGCCGCAGCGGCCTGCCGGGCAACCGCGCGCAGCGCGCGGCCATCGCAACCCTGCGCCGCCACTGGCACGGGCTGCGCATGGCCGACACCCTGCCCCGGCGCGACCAGATCGCGCCAAAGGCGCTTGCCCCCATCCTGCACCACCTGCTGATCGCCGAACGCCGTCAGGACGGCGCGGTCCTGCTGCGCTATGCCGGCATGACCGTCCGATCTGTCCATGGCGAAGACCTCGCCGGACGCCCCCTCTCGGTTCTATTCGAAACCGGCACCCGCGCCCAACTGCTCGAGGCGCTCGACCTCGCCTTCTGCGGGGCCCAGACGCTCGACATGCATCTCTTCTCCGAACGCGGCCTGCTGCGCCCGCCGCTGACGGCGCAACTGACCCTGCTTCCCCTTGCGGAACAGGGCAGCGAAAACACCGCGCTCATCGGCTGCCTCGTCCTCGACGGCCCCCCGGTCCTGCCACCGCGCCGTTTCCGGATCGAGCGTCTCTTGGGCGAACCCCTCGCCCCCTTGGTCGACCATCCGCTGCCCACAGACCGGAACGGCCCATCCGAACCACCAGCACCGCCCACCCTTGTCTGGTCCGCGCCCTGATGGAGGAATGCGAAGGGGCGGCCCGCAAGGACCGCCCCATCCCCTCCCGTCACCGGAAGATCAAAGCGCGATACGCCGCCCTGCCTCGCGCAGCGAGGTCAGTTCCTCAGCCACAAGGAAGGCCAGTTCAAGCGACTGGCTGGCATTCAGGCGCGGATCGCAGGCGGTGTGATAGCGGTCCGACAGATCCTCATCCGTCACGGCCCGCAGACCGCCCGTGCATTCCGTCACGTCCTTCCCGGTCATTTCGAAATGCACACCGCCGGGGATCGTGCCCTCGGCCTTGTGGATTGCAAAGAACTCCCGCACCTCGCGCAGCACACTCTCGAAGGGACGCGTCTTGTAGCCCGTCGACGACTTGATCGTGTTCCCGTGCATCGGATCGCAGGACCAGACGACATTCGCCCCCTCCGCCTGCACTGTCTTGATCAGGCGCGGCAGATGCTCCCCAACCTTGCCCGCGCCGAACCGCGCGATCAGCGTCAGACGACCCGGCTCGTTTGCCGGGTTCAGCTTGGCCATCAGCACCTTCAGGTCTTCCGCCGTGGTGGACGGACCGCATTTCAACCCGATCGGGTTCAGCACGCCCCGGCAGAACTCAACATGCGCCCCGTCCGGCTGCCTTGTGCGGTCGCCGATCCAGATCATGTGGCCCGACCCCGCCACCGGCTGCCCGGTGATGGAGTCGATCCGGCACAGCGCCTCTTCATATTCCAGAAGCAGCGCCTCGTGGCTTGTGTAGAAATCGACGGTCGAAAGCGTATGCGCCGTCTCGGCATTGACCCCCGCCGCATTCATGAAGTCCAGCGCATCCGAGATGCGGTTGGACAATTCGCGATACCGCTCCGCCTTGTCATGCTCGGCAAAACCCAGCGTCCAGCTGTGGACGCGGTGGATATCCGCGAACCCGCCCGTGGAAAACGCCCGCAGCAGGTTCAATGACGCCGCCGCCTGCGTGTAGGCCTGCAGCATCCGCTGCGGATCGGGAATGCGCGATTCCGGCGTGGCATCAAAGCCGTTGATGATGTCACCCTTGTAAGAGGGCAGCTCCACGCCGTCGATCACCTCGGTCGGTGCCGAGCGCGGCTTGGCGAATTGCCCCGCCATGCGGCCCACCTTCACCACCGGCACCTTGGCACCATAGGTCAGGACGACCGCCATTTGCAGCATCACGCGGAAGGTGTCGCGGATGTTGTCCGCGCTGAATTCGGCAAAGCTCTCGGCGCAATCGCCCCCCTGAAGCAGGAAGGCCTTCCCCTCGGCGGCCAGCGCCAACTGCTTCTTCAGTTTACGCGCCTCACCCGCAAAGACCAGCGGCGGATACTTCGCAAGCTGCGCCTCGACGGCATGCAATGCGGCCTGATCCGGGTAATCGGGCATCTGGATCCGCGGCTTCGCGCGCCAATCCTGCTTGGTCCAGCCCTTGGTCATGGGTCGTCTCCCTTTGCGTTCCGCCGCCCCTATAGGACGAATTCACAAAACGTGCAAAGGGGTGCGCGCGTTCCGCGGAACGCGCTGCCCTTCCTACAACTATCGTTCCGACAGGAAATCCGCGCGATATGGCCAATCCCGTGCAGCCCCCGTCACATCGCCGCGATCCTCGCAGGTCCCCCGCTTCGATGGTTGAACCCACGCGTCCCAACCAATCCCGCAAGGCGCCTTTTGCCCCTAATAGCAACGCCCGGAGCACCCCGCCCCTTTCCGTCTCCCCGCCACCACCGACGCAACCGATTGCCCTTGCAGTGAAAATGTTTTCCTGATTGGCTAATGCCGATTCCGACACGTTCAGGTCGCAACATGCTCGCCGCAGCCAAGAAAGCGCAGCAGATCACGAAGAACATCGCCCCGCGACGCTTCGTCTTCCTGCTGCTCGACCGTTTCACGATGCTCCCCTTCGCCGGGGCCATCGAACCCCTGAGGGTGGCCAACCGCATCTCGGGCCAGACGCTCTATGTCTGGAAACTCGCAGGCGAGGGCGGCGATACGGCAGTCTGCTCCAACGGCGCAGCCTTCAAGCTCGACATGGGTCTGGACGAGATCGACCGTGACGATACGCTTCTGGTCTGCGGCGGCCTCGACGTGCAGAAATCCACGACCCGCGGCATCCTCAACTGGCTCCGGCGCGAGGCGCGCCGCGGCGTCACCATCGGCGGCCTCTGCACCGGGGCCTATGCGGTGGCGAAAGCCGGTCTCCTCGACGGCAAGAAGGCCACGATCCACTGGGAGAACCAGGACGGCTTCCTGGAGGAATTCGAAGAGGTGAAGCTCACGAAATCCGTCTTCGTGATGGACGGCAACCGCTGGTCCACCGCCGGCGGCACCTCCTCCATAGACCTCATGCTCAAGGTGATCGCCGCCGATCATGGCGAGGATCTGGCCAATACGGTCGCCGACCAGCTCATCTATTCCTCCATCCGCACAGATCAGGACACTCAGCGCCTATCGATCCCCACCCGCATCGGCGTGCGGCACCCAAAGCTGTCTCAGGTCATCCAGATGATGGAAGGCAATATCGAAGACCCGATGTCCCCCGCCGATCTGGCAGAAGAAGTGGGCATGTCCACCCGCCAACTCGAACGCCTCTTCCGCCGCTATCTCAACCGTTCGCCAAAGCGGTATTACATGGAACTCCGCCTGCAGAAGGCGCGCAACCTGCTGATGCAGACGGATATGAGCGTGATTAACGTGGCCCTTGCCTGCGGCTTCGCCTCGCCCTCGCATTTCTCGAAATGCTACCGCGCGCATTACAACACCACCCCCTATCGCGAACGCGGCTCGCAGGGGGGCGGAACGGGCATCCGGCTTTCGATCTGAACAGGAAAAGCGATCCTTCCCCGGAAGGATCGCCTCCGATTTTTCGCAGAAAAATCGTTTATTCCGCAGGCGTCACCCGATAGGCCGCCCCGTCGATCACCGACAGGAACCAGATGGCCCCATCCGGCGCCTCGACCACGTCGCGTACCCGCGCCGTCTGGGCGCTTGCGATGCGTTCCTCCGCCCAGCCCGCCTCCGGGTCCAGACGGCTCAGGAAATCGCTGTTCAGCGATCCGGTGAACACATCCCCCCGCCAGTCGGGGAACATCTCGCCGCCATAGACCATCAATCCCGAAGGCGCGATCGACGGCACCCAGTAATGCAGCGGTTGCTCCATCCCCGCCTTCTCGGCTCCCTCGCCGATCCGCCCCCCGCCATAATCCTCGCCATAGCTGATCACGGGCCAGCCATAGTTGCGCCCGGCCTCCACGCGGTTCACCTCATCCCCGCCCTGCGCCCCATGCTCCACCAGCAAGAGCGTCCCATCCGCATCCAGCGTCGCCCCCTGCGCATTGCGATGGCCAAGGGAAAAGACCCCCGGCCTGTGACCGGGCAGGCTGGTCGCGGCGCTCCCGTCCCGGTTCAGGTGGATCACCTTCCCTTCAACCCGCGCCGGGTCCTGCGACTCCAGCCCCTCCGGCCCCGTGCCCCGGTCGCCCGTCGTCAGGAAAACCGTCCCGTCCCGCGCCTCGACCAGACGCGAACCGAAATGCCGCCCGCCCCGCATCGCATCGCCATGATACAGCACCTCGAACGCGTCCAGACGCGTGCCATCCTCCGAAAGCCGCCCCTTGCCCACCGCCGTTGCGCCCCCCCCCTCCAGCGGCATCGCATAGCTCAGCCAGACTTCCCGGCTTTCCGCGAAATCTCGCGGAATCATCACATCCAAAAGCCCGCCCTGCCCCTCGGCAAAGACCTCCGGAACACCCGCCACGGATTGCGCCTCACCGTCGCGGACCAGCAGCAACCGCCCGTCCCGCTCTGTCACCACCACGGCGCCATCCGGCAGGAACTCCAACGCCCAAGGCTCTTCCAGCCCCGTCACCACCGCCTCGATCTGCAAGGATCCGGCAGAGCTTTCCACCGTTTCGGCCTGCGCGGGCAGCGCCGCCATTGCTGCTATCAGTCCGGCCTTTCTCAGCATCCCGCCCCCTCTTCCGTGACCATCCCTTGGAATTGAGACCGCATCCCCCATATTCCAGCCGTCCTCACGCGGTTCTGATCGACGGACCGCCCGCGCGATACTCGATCGGGGTGCTTTTCTTTTGATCACATCCACACTAGGGTCGCCGCAGGACAACGATCCAACCCAGGGAGTTACCCAATGAAGAAACTGCTGCTCGCCTCGACCGCCACCGCCCTTCTGGCCGGTGCCGCTTCGGCCGAGGACGTGAAACTCGGCATCCTGCTCGGCTTCACCGGCCCGCTGGAATCCACCGTGCCGGACATGGCCAAGGGCGCGGAACTCGCGGTCAAGGAAGTGAACGATTCGGGCAAATTCTCGCTCGGCACCATCACCACCTCCAGCGGTGACTCGACCTGCGTCGACGCCGCCGCCGCGACCGCCGCGGCTGAACGCCTCGTGACAGCCGATGGCGTCATGGGCATCGTCGGCGGCGACTGCTCCGGCGTCACCGGTGCCGTTCTGCAGAACGTCGCCCGTCCGAACGGGATCGGCATGATCTCGCCCTCGGCCACCTCGCCCGCTCTCTCCACCGCCGAAGATGACGGCCTGTTCTTCCGCACCGCGCCCTCGGACGCGCGTCAGGGCGAGATCATGGCCGACATCCTGTCGGGAAAGGGCATCAAGTCGGTCGCCGTGACCTACACCAACAACGACTACGGCAAGGGTCTGGCCGACAGCTTCGGCGCGGCCTTCGCGGCCAAGGGCGGCTCAGTCACGATCTCGGCTCCGCATGAAGACGGCAAAGCCGACTATTCGGCCGAAGTGGCCTCTCTGGCCGCTGCCGGTGGCGAAATGCTCATCGTCGCAGGCTATGTCGATCAGGGCGGCAAGGGCGTGATTCAGGCCTCGCTCGACTCGGGCGCTTTCTCGACCTTCTACCTCGTCGACGGCATGTATGGCGAAAGCCTGATCGAAGCGATCGGCGAACCGCTGAACGGCTCATTCGGTGCCGTCCCCGGCACTGATTCGCCCGGTGCCGCGGCCTATGAGGCCATGGCTTCCGCCGCTGGTTTCGACGGCTCGAATGCCTTCTCCAAGGAAAGCTATGACGCGGCGGCCCTGATCCTTCTGTCGATGGCAGCGGCCAACTCGACCAACTCGAAGGACTGGACCACCAAGGTCATGGATCTGGCCAACGCCCCCGGCGAACCGATTCAGCCCGGCGAACTCGGCAAGGCCCTCGACCTGATCGCCGCCGGCACCGACATCGATTATGTCGGCGCGACCGCCGTGGAACTGATCGGACCCGGCGAATCTGCCGGTGCCTACCGTGAGTACGAAATCAAGGACGGCAAGATCGAAACGGTCGGCTTCCGTTGATCCCGTCCTTGGCATGAGCTAAGGCGTCACGCGCGGCCCGGGCAAAGTCCCGGGCCGTTGCCATAGACAAACGCCCCGCAGCGGCGCCGGGAAACGGCGTGCGGCAATGACGGGGAACAGGGGAACACCACATGATCGTTGTCGAGAACCTGCACAGGCATTTCGGCGGCTTCCATGCCGTCGACGGTGCCTCGCTGGAAATCAAGACCGGCTCCATCACCGGGCTCATCGGGCCGAACGGCGCGGGCAAGACCACCCTTTTCAATGTCATCGCAGGCCGCCTGCCGCCCACCTCGGGCCGGGTCCTCATGGATGGCGAAGACATCACGGGCCTCCCCCCGCACGAACTGTTCCACAAGGGCCTCCTGCGCACCTTCCAGATCGCGCATGAATTCGGTTCCATGACCTGCCTCGAGAACCTGATGATGGTTCCCGCGCGGCAAAAGGGCGAAACCCTCTGGAACGCGTGGTTCAACCGCGCTGCCGTGGCCGAGGAGGAGGCCGCGATCCGGCAGAAGGCGCTCGACGTGCTGGAATTTCTCACGATCAGCCACCTTGCCGAACAGAAGGCAAGCCAGATCTCCGGCGGGCAGAAGAAGCTTCTGGAACTCGGCCGCACCATGATGGTCGACGCCAAGATCGTCTTCCTCGACGAAGTCGGCGCCGGCGTGAACCGCACGCTCCTGAACACGATCGGCGATGCCATCGTCCGGCTGAACAAGGAACGCGGCTATACCTTCTGCGTGATCGAACACGACATGGATTTCATCGGCCGCCTCTGCGACCCGGTCATCTGCATGGCCGAAGGCAAGGTGCTGGCCCAAGGGACGGTTGACGAAGTGAAGAACGACGAACGCGTGATCGAGGCCTATCTCGGCACCGGGCTGAAGAACAAGGTCAAGCAGGAGGAGGCCGCGCATGGCTGACCTGCCCCTTCCCGAGGCGAACGAATTTTCTGCGAAAATTCGGGCACTCCGCCTGACACCCCGCGCAACGCCGAATTTTCGCAGAAAATTCGCCCCTGTCGGAGAGTCCCGCCATGGCTGACCCCTTCCTGATCGGCGAGGCGATGACCGGCGGCTATGGCGGCGCGGACATCCTCCATTCCTGCACCATCGCGGTCGAAAAAGGCCAGATCGCCGTGATCGTCGGCCCCAACGGCGCAGGCAAGTCCACGGCCATGAAGGCCGTCTTCGGCATGCTGAAGCTGCGTGCGGGCCATGTGAAACTGGATGGCGAGGACATCACCGCCCTCACCCCGCAGGCCCGCGTGGCCAAGGGCATGGGCTTCGTGCCACAGACCCACAACATCTTCACCTCCATGACGGTGGAAGAGAACCTCGAAATGGGCGCCTTCATCCGGCGCGACGATTTCAAGGACACAATGGCGCAAGTCTATGACCTGTTCCCGATCCTGAAACAGAAGCGGCTCCAGCCCGCAGGCGAACTCTCCGGCGGCCAGCGCCAGCAGGTCGCCGTGGGCCGCGCGCTGATGACCCAGCCCAAGGTCCTGATGCTGGACGAACCCACCGCTGGCGTCAGCCCCATCGTGATGGACGAACTCTTCGACCGCATCATCGAGGTGGCGCGCACCGGCATCTCGATCCTCATGGTCGAACAGAACGCGCGTCAGGCCCTCGACATCGCCGACAAGGGCTATGTCCTTGTCCAAGGCGCGAACCGTTTCACCGACACCGGAAAGGCCCTGCTCGCCGATCCGGAGGTCCGCCGTTCCTTCCTCGGGGGCTGAGCCATGGATATCCTCAACGCCCTCGTGGCCTTCCTGAACTTCGTCTTCGTCCCCGCCCTCGCCTATGGCGCGCAACTCGCGCTGGGGGCCCTCGGCGTGACGCTGATCTATGGCATCCTGCGCTTCTCCAACTTCGCGCATGGCGACACCATGGCCTTCGGCACGATGGTGACGATCCTCTTCACCTGGTGGTTCCAGTCGATGGGCATCAGCCTCGGCGTGCTGCCCACCGCCCTTCTGGCCTTGCCCTTCGGCATCGCCGTGACCGCAGCCTTCGCCCTCCTCACCGACCGGACGATCTACCGCTTCTACCGCCGGCAGAAGGCCGCGCCCGTCATCCTCGTGATGGTCTCGCTCGGCGTCATGTTCGTGATGAACGGCATTGTCCGCCTCATCATCGGGGTGGATGACCAGAATTTCGCCGATGGGGGCCGCTTCCTCATCTCTGCTGGCGACTTCCGCGAAATGACGGGCCTTGCCGAGGGGCTGGCCATCAAGGGCACGCAGGTCGTGACCGTGATCACCGCCCTCGTGGTGATGGTCGCGCTCTTCTGGTTCCTGAACCGCACCCGCACCGGCAAATCCATGCGCGCCTTCTCCGATAACGAGGATCTCGCGCTTTTGTCAGGCATCAACCCCGACCGCGTGGTGCAGGTCACCTGGATCATCGCGGCGGCACTCGCCACCATCGCGGGCGTCCTCTACGGCCTCGACAAGAGCTTCAAGCCCTTCGTCTACTTCCAGCTCCTGCTGCCCATCTTCGCTGCGGCCATCGTGGGCGGCCTCGGCTCGCCCATCGGGGCCATCGCCGGCGGCTTCGTCATCGCCTTCTCCGAGGTGATGGTCACCTATGCGTGGAAGAAGGTCGTCACCTACCTCGTTCCCGAAAGCATGGCACCCGAAGGGCTGCTGCAACTGATGGGCACCGACTACAAATTCGCCGTCAGCTTTGCCATCCTGATCATCGTGCTGATCTTCATGCCCACGGGCCTGTTCAAGGGGAAATCGGTCTGATGCGTAACCTTGCGCTTTTCGCGGGCGTCTTCGCGCTCTTCGCCCTGACGGGGATGATGCAAAGCTGGAACCTCGCCCTGTCGATCCTGAACCTCTCGCTCATCTCCGCCATCATGGCGCTGGGGGTGAACATCCAATGGGGCTATGCGGGCCTCTTCAACACCGGGATCATGGGCTTCACCGCCCTCGGCGGCCTTGCCGTCGTCCTCGTCTCCACCCGCCCGGTGGTCGAAGGCTGGACCGCGGGCGGAACCGGCATCCTCCTGGGCCTCTTCCTCGGCGCGGCCTCCATTGCGCTTGCGATCTTCACATGGAACCGCCTGCCCAAGGGGCGCATGCGCATGCTGGCCACGATTGCCATCTGTGTGCTGGGCTTCATCCTGTTCCGCTCCGTCTTCGACCCGGCGGTGACCGCGGTCGAGGCTTTCAATCCGGCCACCGCAGGCAATCTGGGCGGCCTCGGTCTGAACCCGACGCTGGCATGGCCGGTGGGCGGCCTTCTCGCCGCCGCAGCCGCATGGGCCATCGGCAAGATCTCCCTCGGCCTGCGCTCCGACTATCTCGCCATCGCAACGCTCGGCATCGCCGAGATCATCATCGCGGTGATGAAGAACGAGGACTGGCTCGCCCGCGGCGTGAAGAACATCATCGACATGCCGCGCCCTTGGCCCGTGCCCTATGAGGTGGACCTGCAGCAAAGCGCGGGCTTCCTCGACTGGGCCACGCGCTGGGGCTTCGACCCCACCACCGCCTCCTCCATCGTGGTGAAATTGATCTATGTCGTTCTGTTCACCGCTGTCCTTCTGGGGGTGATCTGGCTCTCCGAACGTGCCCTCAACAGCCCTTGGGGCCGCATGATGCGCGCCATCCGCGACAACGAGGTCTCCGCCGCCGCCATGGGCAAGGACGTGACCAAGCGCCACCTGCAGGTCTTCATCCTCGGCTCTGCCGTCGTTGGCATCGCAGGCGCCATGTACACCTCGATGAACGGTCAGTTGACGCCCGGCGAATACAACCCGCTGCGCTTCACCTTCCTCGTCTGGGTCATGGTGATCGTCGGCGGTTCGGGCAACAATTGGGGCTCCGTCCTCGGCGGGCTTCTGATCGGCTGGCTCTGGCTCATCGTGGAAAGCCTCGGTCCGGCTGTCATGCGCGGCATCGTGGCAGGGCTGGAAGAGGGGCCGCTCAAGGCGCATCTCATTGACAGCGCCCAGCACATGCGCCTGCTCACCATGGGGGTAATCCTTCTTCTCGTGCTGCGGTTCAGCCCGCGCGGTCTGATCCCCGAAAAGTAAGGCTGCGCAGGAACGAAATGCTAAGGGCGGCCCGACGGGCCGCCCTTTTCCTTTTGAACAAACCCAAGGCTCAGATCGTCTGCACCCGCCGGAGGAACTGCGCCAGCGCCGCGTCCATCGCCTCCGCCGCCCGCTCGACCGACACGACGCCCCCCAGTACATCCCCCGCCGCGCGGTTCGCGTTCTCCGAGGCCGCCTGAACCTCCGTCAGGCTC